>Ga0209489_100639_pt1 | contig 68232 bp, 37 predicted proteins | sample SiratrowhiteBW_FD_187527 | JGI IMG/M metagenome (GOLD analysis project Ga0209489, IMG submission 187527) | Root nodule microbial communities of legume samples collected from California, USA - Siratro white BW (SPAdes) (version 2) | ecosystem: Host-associated > Plants > Roots > Nodule | place... | reverse complement strand
TATGTTATATATATATAAAATTTTTATATATATATATATATATATATATATATATATATATATATATATATATATATATATATATAGTAGCAACTCAATAAAATTAATAATTAATTAAATTATTAATTAAATTAATATTTTTAAGATGCAAAACTATTGAGACATGGTTGATTTTAAATAAGATTTTATTAGTTTAAGTTTTGAAAAACTCATTTTAACTGAACCAATTGATACTAAAATTGTTAACATTATTCTATATGTTATATATGCATCATTTGAAAAATAATTTATTCTTTTTATATAATTAAGAATGTCAATATGTCAATTGGTTTATCATTTTCCAATCCTATAATCTCCTTTAAGATATGTTTCAAATACTTTTAAAGGTTTAAGCATTTTTCTTTCAAAAAGTACACAACCCAATGACTTCAATTTTTTAATATTAAATAAAAAACCAGAAATATCTTCATATATTTTAAATTGTTCAAATCTATTTTGCATTGTGGTACTTGTTTTATCTATAATATATAAAAGAATAATCAATTCTAAAATGTCTTAAGTATTTATCCTTTGGAAAATCTATATCACTTATTCTATATCTGAACAAATTATTTTAAGATTAATTAAAAAATAATGAAAAAAATTGAAATCAATTCATTAATCTCATATTATTTTTACTTAATATTGATGCACTAAAAAGAGCAAAAGTGATCACAAACTCTGCAATTAATCTACCAAGTTTCCAAATAAAGACTCGTGCATATAAATACATAGTATAGAATGATAAAACAAATTTGAAATTAAAAACAAACAAATTAAAATAATATTATGGAAGAATAAAGAGACCAATGAAGGAAGGAGATAAATGAAAAAAGAATTAGAGAAGTGAAAAAGTCAAATAATGAAAGGACATAGGACATATAAAAAAATGATATACATATGTTGGAATATAAAGAAGAGATAGAAAATATTAAAAGTTTTGATAGGTAAGATTTATTGATTGTTTAATTTCTTTTTTAAAAAATATTATTAATTTATTAGAAGAAAGTTAAAAATATTATTATTAAATAATACTAACAGTACCGATATAAATTTAAAGTCATTAAATAATATTTATAATATCTATATAAACTTAAAGTTAATTAAAATATTTTAAATTTGTAGTTAAATTTTTTTTAATATAATTTTAAAATTAAATATTTTTTTATTTTGTAATAATATATGAATATTGAATTTTTTGAAATGTCTTGATACCTGATGGATGTTTTACCTAATTTGACTTGGAGTAATTCCTGAGTGATGCTCTTTATCCCCGGACCCCACAACCACCCAAGCATCCTTTTCAAAATTGGACTGGCCCCAATTTATTTGTTTATTTGGGAACCCATCTAATATTGATCATTATCCCTTAAAATTGAACTTTATTAGCGGGGAAAGACTGGTCAAACTGGTAAAAATATCAATGCTGAAAATCCTCCCCACGCTTGATAGAAAATATAAATAGGTACAGATGATCCAGTTCATGGTTATTAATTTATATTATAAACATATAATCTGTTTGCTTATAATTTTTTTAATTTTATATTAATTTTTTATTTTCTCATTTTTTTTAAATTTTGATCTGATTGTTAATGGACATAATTATATCTCATTTAAATTTAAGTTTGATGAAATTTTTGTTTTGAACTTTTACACATATTTTGGATTTTAAGAACTTAGAAAATATTTTCTTTATTTTAGTTTTTATGTTTGAAAGTTATACATATATATATATCATTATTATTTACTAGTAGAAACACTTAAATGTACGTGTGACCACCTTTTCTTTAAACTATTATCATTATTATTATTATTATTATTATTAAAATAAAAAATATATTATTTAATATAAAAGTAGTTTATTAAAAAATAATTATAGAATTAAATATTTTTTGTGATGATTTTATTTTAAATAATTTTTTTATTGTACATGTTACTTTTTTTTATTTGGATAGTTAAAAAGTCAAAGAGATAGCAAGTTAAAAAGTAAAATTGTGTTAAAATAAAATTAATTAAAAGAGATAATGAAATAGATTATTGATTGAGTTATTAAATTTTACTCTAATGTCTGTTGGTACAGTTTTAAGCAGTAAAAGCATCTAATCCCGTGGGCATTGATATATGCAATCATTGAGGGAAAAAGTTCATGCCTTGATAATGGTAGACATAAATATCACTATTTCAGATGACCATTTAAAGGTGAACCGAATCGCTTGAAAGTCGTAAGTTTTGCTGGTGAATTTTAGGAATAATTGTTCCTTGAATTTCTTATGTACTAATGTGATTCCTTTAGTTCAAAGGTATATCCATTGGAATGGCTATATGTGTATGGAAGTGTAAAATTGATAAGACGTTCCCAGACTTTTACAAAATTACCTTTTCACTCTATTATGAAAAAAATAAAATAAAAATTAGTGTACATACGGCTGTGTATATTATAATTTCATACTTCCCTTTATAGAATGAACTTTTAGGAGAAGTTGATTTTGTTGACACCAATGTGGTTTTGAAAAAGATGTTTTAGTTTGCCACTTTATAACTAAACTAGGAAGAGTAAAAATAAGTGAAGTAATAAGTAAATAAAGAAATTCTTCTCCATACTCCATATTTCAAGATATAAGGCTGTGATGATAGTCCCTATTTTAACAGCTTCATTCCATAAGCCAATTCAAAGTATAATTACCTTTTAAGACCATAATCTTTTGTATTCATAATTGGGATCATTTGTGAACTGTAATAGGCTTACTTTAAGTTCCTTTACCCTTTCATTTTTCATAACATATTGTTAGTCTTAGTTTGCCTCGTTAAACCAACTAACCCTTCACCAAGATCAGAACCAAGAAAGGGACTAATGGATTCCCTTTACTTTGGTTGACCTTCTTCTGCTGGCCAAAATCTTCTCATTCAATAAATTCATTTCTCGCATAATGGAAGTGCCATCAATAATTTTTTAGAGTATAGAAAATTTATCATACACACTTTTCCTTTTTCTTTTCTTTTACCTTGTCTATCATTTCATTTGCAACCATTACTTTTGTCTAGAAAATATCTTTTTAAGAAATATGCTTTGGAATTCATCTATCAATGTATATAAAACCTTTTTCAATTTGTTAAACAAAACTTTAGCCACAATTTCTTATATAAATATCCAAAAGCCACATATCAATAGTTATTTTATCGTGCTTGGTTATTAAAAAGATAAAAGATGTATTATACACTCTTAACAATTTCCTATATGTGAAGATCTATATATCACTGTCAAACAAAACTCAATGTGTTTAATTTGTAAGAATATTTTTATCACAATATATATTTTATGTTGTGTTGTGCTTCTTTCAAAATTATAGTTGTGCTTAATCATCGAACTTGCATTATAATAACTATGTTATATTGATAGTGGGCGTGAAAGTCGAAGTAATTGACAGTAGATATCTAGTACTAGGAGGATGAGTTAAGAAAAATAAAATAATTATTAAGCATATTAGCATTAGTTGATGATTGTCTATCCTTTAATTAAAGACATGTTACCAAAAAATTTTAAGGATTATGTAATGAAAATAAGACTTTGTTCCATGATATAATAATCATAATAATTTATCTTTATTTTTAAAACTCTTATTTAGTTTGATGTTCTTTTCTCATTTATTTTATACACATATTTTTTTTTTACTTTGAGAAACTCATTTGTGATTTAGAATAAACATGTGATTTATTGATTAAAGTTAAGAGCTTATGGTAAGACACTTAATATATTATATATTGTGATATAATATTTATTATTAAATAACTTATCATCATGATTCATATATTTAATTTTTATTCTGATTGATAATTAGATAAATGGATGAAGCAGGAGAAGGCTAATAAATCCCTATAAATTTAGAATAATTTTTTATTTTATTTTTGGCAACATGTGTAAAAGGGTATATTCATTTCAGATTTTTTTTACACGATTATAATGAATGTGGTTATTTTTTAATATTGATTCAATCCATTATCAAATATCTTACTGAATATTTGATACATGATTTCTACCTTAAAACTCTATGATGAATAGAGTCTTATAAATTGGATCAAGCTCTACAGTTTTAGTCACTAAATTTACATTCAGTATACACAAATATCATATATTGAGAATAAGAATTTGGAAACTAGAAGCCAAAATACAAATAACAAAATAATAACAAAAAGTTAACTATTTAGCTTTCATACTTTATAAATTATTTAAATGTATTTTGAGATAACTTATCATACGAGTCATTAGAATTTTTTTCTTAAAAAAAAACACTTGTCATTAATACATAAATGTCACATGATGATGTATTTATCAAAAATAATATAAAGTAGTAATAAAAAAACTTGTCATTAATACATAAATGTCACATGATGATGTCAAACATGAATAGAGAATTAGAACAATAAAATAAATTAAAAAAATTGTAATTTTTTTTTAAGATAAATTTAAAATGTGGTTACACAAATTAGATTGCTTTGTGAGAATCTTAAAGATCATTGGGTTAAGGAGAATTTTTGTATGACTTCTAGATAGGTTTCAAACTAAAATCCTCTTAAAAAAGGAAAATATTTTTTTTCTTTTCTCAAATAGAAATTGTGGATCTTGGGAATGATTTACAAGTTACTAAAAAATGAAGATCTCTAAGAATTAAAGAAAATAACATAAATCAAAGACAAACATCAACATGGAAGCAGTTTATATAAAAAATTCCTTTTATAGGGAAAAGAAGAAGCAAACAAATGAAGTTAGAAATGTAAGATTTTATCTTATTTACAGTGTAATGAGAATTACCATTCTAAATATTTTTTATTAATTTAAATTGGACGTGAAATACAAGGCTTTATAATCAATTTAATAAAAAAAGTTGACAAAATAAAACAATCTAAAAGTAATAAATAATGTCTGTTACAACTTGTTTAACAAGTAATAACAAAGACTCGTGACTAATAGAATATCATCAAAAAGATGATGCTACAACATGGCTTGTGTATGTAATACCCAAAAAAAAAATTATCAATAATATCTAATCTATCCAAAACAGTAGTTAAAACATAATGCATAATAAAGATATTTATATCAACCATTCACTAATATTTCAAAAGATTTCCTTCTTCACAGGGAATTAAAACATAACTAATTACATTTACACATATATACATATAAACAAAATAATATTTTTGTTTTTCAAAAAAGCTTTTAAGGCTGCAACTGGCTCATTCAAGAGCACCTTCCATAGTACCATCTGCAATATTACCTGCTCCCTGCTCCCGTGTATAACAAACACACACCACAAACAAGAAAGGGTAAGCTAATAATTCAAAATATCTCAATTAATCTCAAATAATCGCAAGTATACATCATTTAACACATAACAATCAATTGACAACATCTATCATTCAACTCAAGACATCATATAATATAGACAGACTCTCGATCTACTTCCGGAAGACTCGTGCATTAAATAGACCCCGAGATTTGCACCTGTCATACTACCCCAATTTGTGTGTCTCATCTCATCACCATTAATCTCATATGACAGGGTTAATCCATATGACTGTCCTGACCAACCCTTTTTCATGTTATTCATCTATTTGATTCTATTACTAGTAGAGTCAGGATATCAATCGTTAAACCAGATCCTTAGAAAATGCACATCCTATTTCTCAGCACAGATGTTTTCTTTCCTGAAAACACTATGCCTACGCATCACATACAATTCATATCACACATCATCAATTTTCATTCATCTATTCATTCACTTTCTATTTCAATCTCAACAATCTCAATAAAACTTCACCACTTTATATAATTATACAATATCAGATACGATTCCTCAGTTAATCATGCACAAAAAATATATATCAAAATCTTATCACAAGTCATATTCAATCTAGTAAACAACAATCAAAAGTTCTCACATATTACTTTCGAACATCATTACTCAAATCAGGTCAAATCACATCAAATCAAGATAAATAATCAAACATATTCAGTGCTCAAGGACCAGTCAGACCTTCAAGAAAGACTTGAGCACTGACAATCACATATTTAAGTACTTTATCCTAAAGTTATATTTGAAAGTAACTAATTAGTATAAAACAAGTTACTAGCTTCTCTTACCTGATGAAGATCTCTACAACAATTCCTCCATCCGATAAATATGCTAATCTCAAAATCTAGGGATCTAGAAAAAGTTATCAGAATAAAACCAAAATTTAGTATAATCTTAATTAAGTTGAGAGAAGTACTTTTCTCAACTGTCCCTACTAAGATTGATGACAATAACCTAAGGAAAAATAGAGAATAAGGAATCTTTAGAGCAAATATGAACTTACTCTGTTTGAGATTCTGATTAGTTAGAAATGATTCCTAACTCCCCAGCTACTGCAGGGTATGATCAGAATCTAAAATAGATGAGATATGAAGAGGAAAATTAGAGAAAAGGGAGAGCTTGAGAGAACGAGAGAGAAAAGAAAAGGAACTGGAGGTGCAGACAGACGGCTTTTACTTTTGTAAAGTTTCACAGTGCATCTTTCTTTGAGAAGTTAGTGAATATTTAACAATGATTGGAGTAGTTGTTTAGTTTGTGAGTTTGATTAGTAAAAACTAATTAATATAAATCATAGAATTTATCCACCACTTAGGAATTAATTCACGGCAGGTGAATACTTTAAAATCCAGTTGCACTCAATCTAGATCCATGGTTGATCCATGATTAAACTACAGTGTAACACATCAATGAGACAATTAAGCATCAATTTGGTAAATTTTTTAAACTAGTGTAATTTTTATCTAGATCCATGGTTGATCCATGGTTAAACTACAGTGTAACACATCAATGAGACAATTAAGCATTAATTTGGTAAATTTTTTAAACTAGTGTAATTTTTATCTGAAATTTCGAAAATGGTATATTCTTTTATTTATTTCTGGATATGGGTAAATGGTGTCTCCCAAACACAATATCAATATAAAGAAATAAATAAAATCATGAAATGAAAATATAAGACGATTTTAGTTTATTAGAGGAAATAGTGCAATCAAGATTTGAATTAATGAGTTAATTAAAATTGTCAGAATAATATGCAGGATTTTATGGTGGTTAATATTCTCCACCCATTCCTCTTCTTCTATTTTTGGCAGGTGTGTTGTATTATTACTATATAATTAAATTAAAATAAATGTAAAGTTACAAAGTTGTTTTATTTATTGATAAATATATAATGGTTGAAATAAAAATTATGTCAGTGAGATGTATATATTGAATTAAATTAAGAGTAAGTTTGATATTGAAAAAAAATAAAAATAAAATTTAATAATAAAATATATTTAGCAAAATTAAGTATGAGTTGGATATTTGAATTTAGTTACTAATATAGAAATAATTTAAAATAAAATTGAAATTTAGCAATAAATTTAAAAAGAAAAATTTGAAAATATTATATAATTTTTAAAATAAATTTATTATTAGTTTTAAAATTATATCTAAGTAATTTTTCTTCACAATTATTCAATTACTTAATCAGAATTAATTTCAACCATTATATATTTATCAATAAATAAAATGACTTTGTAACTGTCCATTTATTTTATAGTTGCACAGTAGCAACACACCATGTGCAAAACAAAAAAAGAATAGGTGGAGAATATTAACCATCTTAAGATGGTGCAGTATTCTCACCATTTTAATTAACTCATTAATTGAAATCTTAGTTACACAATTTCATTTAGTAAACTAAAATTGCGTACTATTTTCATGATCTCATTTAATGTTAGATTAAATCTTGTAATAAAGACACTTTCTTCACAGTAATATAGTCTCTCCTATGTACAATCTACCCATATCAAAAAATAAATAAAAAAAATACACCATTTTGAGAATTTCAAATAAAAATTACACCACTTGGAAAAATTTGCCCATTAATTTATTAGCTTTGTATTGAATTTTAATTCATTCATCATTTTTTTAAACGTGATTATTTATTTTGGGTTTTTGCTAAATTTTTCCATAAACTTGTTTAAATGGCTTGTGGGATTGATCAGCATTAGCAACGAAAGTGCTAATTCCTCTCCAATTCAACATCCATTAATAACCAGAATCAAATTCTGATCAAAACAAGTTTCAACACCTTCCTAATGCCCACGACAGTTTTTGATACTCCAACCAGAGATAAGTCAACCGACAGCGAGACAATGAATATATGTCGCATTTATGTGATGCCCAATTGGCTGGCAAAGGACAACATCATATATACAAAACCCCATTATTGAAGACTGAGACATGGTTTCATGGATTTTCCACTTCAAATGTCCATCAAACTCCATTAGTGGAACTGTTTTTATCACCAAATATACTGTGATTGAACAAATTAAACACATGGTTAAGGTACAAAAGAATGCATTTTAAGGTCAGAAACGACATACATATATTCACCCACATGCTAGGTGACAAAACAAAAGTTGAAACATTGTGGTTGGCTCCGAAACAGGGTCATATGTCACATTCTACTGCCATGAAATGTAAGTGGTGTGATTTCACGGTGGAAAAAACGTACAATTATTTTTTCTTCATTGTTTCCATAAAATAAAGCCACATGCCCCGTGCCTGGTACGAAAATGTATAGGATCAACATTAAAATTTACCACATTTTATGTAAGTGGTCATCACGAATTAGGCTTTGTCTCAATTTGGTTGACCAATCCAAGCCACGAGTGAGGACAACCACTACTACAACTACAAGCCAAACACAAGCCCCACAAGAAACAAAATACGAGCTTTCCACTACCCTATGAAAATTTTCAAGCTTTACATGTACCTATATATATGTGTGTTCATGTTATGTCTAACATGATTGCACTTGCATTAATGGGTATGCAACATCAAAACCAAAAACTGAAGATGAAGAACAAGAGCAAGTTTGTTGGGGTGAGACAGAGGGCTTCAGGGAAATGGGCAGCAGAGATCAAAGATACGTCGAAGAAGATTAGGATGTGGCTTGGAACTTATCAAACTGCTGAGGAAGCTGCTCGAGCTTATGATGAAGCTGCTTGTCTCCTTAGAGGTTCAAACACTCGCACCAATTTCTCTACTCAAGGGTGTAGTAGCATTGCTACAAACTCTCCTATATCTCTAAAACTTAGAAGTCTCCTTGATCGTAAAGCCATGTCAAATCAAAGTCAAGTTCAAAACCAGAGTCCAACTTTCCAAGGTGCAACTGGTCCCAATGGTAGTAGCATCAATAACATCATGGTCATGGAAGAAAGCTGTGCTTGTAGTGGTGAAGGTCAGTCTTTGTTTGTGGTTCAGAACCAAGTGTGTAATAACATGTATGGACTAGATATGAGTATGATCGATTGTGCGATGGGTATCACACCAAATGCATCGCAGCTTGATTTCTCTTGGCCTTTAGCCCAACAAAGGATTAACGAATTACCATTACCAAAAGATGGTTTCAATGTAGAAAGGCAATTATCAGAGTCGGTGTATGCAACGAATGAGTGCCACCGTTTGGAGGATACATATGAATATGAGTATGAGTATGATGTCAATTATCCTCTCTCTCAATTTTTCTGCTTCACTTGATAATCTCCTCTTAACACATGATGAGGAAGAGAGTTCTGAAATGGCATATCCATGGTTTACCTAGTATATATTATTTAGTTTGTATAATATTACCCTGTATTCATGTCATTTTCCCTAGAGAATAAATCTAAGAGCACAAAATTTTGATGTTTCACCTCTGCCATAATCTAACAGTTCGTTTCAACTCCTCTGTATGGCTGAAATAGCTTCATGCTCATTCTGGTCAATACTATCTCGACCTCGTACATAACTGAGTTTTTATTAGAAACCTAGAGCAACTCCTAAATCTAATGTTAGATTAACGTTTGATAAAATAATAACCTCAAATCTAATCAATCATCATAAACCGATAATACATATTAATTAATTAACACAATATTAAGGATCCTGTCCGTAGTGATCTAGGCTCATTCGTGAAAATGTCAATCCCAAACTCTATAGATAGGTTGAAGTTGGGATTGGTAAGAATACATTGAATAACTTTATTTCTCATATTGTCTTAAGACTGACTTGAGTGTCAAACTATCTTTTGCACATATTCCCCTCAGTCTCGAGGCTTTATTCATCATACCTTGGACAATGAAATCTCATAGACTATTGAATCATGTCAGTCATATTAAAAAAAAAAAATTGGTATCCACCCTCGGCCTAAGAAGGAGATCGAAAAGATCCTATGGTAGCAACAAGAAACATTACAAATGACATGCATAAATCAGTTGACACCCAAATAATCGAAGCAGACCAAATGACTTTACTAATTGAACTACACAGAATTGGCTAAGCTAAAAAAACATAAGGCAAAAGAGATAGTCATCCTAAAACATGAGAGCAAGTCTATGAAGAGAAAATTAAGAGAGGGGACTCATGCATCCCAGAATCCTAAATACGAGTCTAACCAGGTGATCTCAACGAAAGGGAAAACGTCATTCCACTACGTCACTTAGTGCAAAAGGTCATAAGGTTAAGTCACATCCTAACACCTTGATACATACCTTAGGAGAATTCCATTACACTTCTTTACTGATTGTATAATGTATATTAAGCTCTCATACAAATGAAAAGATTTTATGATAGACTCATATAACGAAACAACTATCTCGAATAAACACATAAATATTGTATGTTTTTATTACTCATATGAGCTTCAACAAATGATAGTACCTCTACCTCACATGACCAAAGTATTTTGTCAAAGTTGGAAAATCTTAGAAAGAATTTTACACCAATTAATTATTCACAACAAGATCAAGAAATTCTCTTGAGTTTTCATATGTTAACAAACTAACTGCTTTTTTTTTTATCTTATAGAATTTCACATCAATTAACTATTATTCTTTTTATCAATTAACTATTTTTCTTTCTATGTACATGATAATTTATCTAGGTAAAATGTATTTGCATTAGTTAATGTAGTATTATATAGTACTAATTCTCTAATATACTAAGATATATTTTTACCACAATATATTAAATAGATGAATAATAATGAATTTTTAATTATTAAATATAAAATATCTTCACTTAACCATGCAATATATTTTAGTTTATGATCAGTTACAGTTTTTCATGATTATACTAACTTTGTAACTTCGTGAATATAAGTTTTATAATTAAGTCAGGTTGAACATGTTAACAATTTAAACTAGATTAGAATGTGAACAGTGAAAGTTTAGAATAAATTAAATTTTTTATATATAAAGATTTTTTGAAATAAATGTTTTTTAAGTCTCATTTAAAAAAATACTTTAAAAAATTTTGACTCATATACATTGACCCTTCATATAAGGATAAAAATTCTTTTTTTGTAAAAAAAAATCTTGTTTAAATATGTTAGAAATAAAATATATTTTTTTAAAATGGAGTTTAGACTCACCACTTCATGTGTGTAAAGCCGCCACCCTTCTTACTCACTTTAAAAATAAGTGGATACATCAAGCCTTTAAAAAATATTACACTAGACAATATGATACTGTGGTAATTTTTGGAAGACTAAAAAGTACAACATACTCCCTCTATAAATCCTTGATAAGTTACTATAACTACGTAACTACATGTAATTAACACTGACCTTCATATATGCAGAAGAGTCATTCTTATGAGGTTACACATGTCACCTTTAAAGTAATTTCAGTACAGCGAATAATGTTATAATGCAAGTTCCTTTCTATACAATTTGAATTTAAGATTTTGTACAGTGCTTTTAAATTTCTCACCGTTAAGATTAAATGCATAATATTAAAAATGGTAGAATAAATTATAAATAAAATAAATATGGTTTGTTTACAAGGCGTGGGATTGATGAGGTGAGTGAGGGAATAAGAAGTTTGAAATTAAACCTATCCCCACTTCCCCCGGGGAAAGGACCCACCACTTCCTAACCACGATTCACCATGCTCCCACTATTGCTCATGCCACAATAATTATGTTCAAGGGCCAATACTCCTTCCAACCTTCACTGCTCATTCACATTCTTTTCGAGCTCATTTCTTTTTTTCACCGGTTTTTTTGTCTGTTTAAACTTTGACTTTTAAAAATAATTCATTTCTATTCTTTATAAAATGAGTTTAATTTCCATCTTCATAAAATTCTTTACTTTTCACTTCTATTACATTTATTACTACTGTTTTTTATTAAATAAATAAAATATTGTTCTAATCACAGTAAAGTGTCTGTATTTGATTTTCACTTTCCAAATTTTAAAATAACTAATTTTTTTTTTTAAACTTCGGTTTACAAATATCATCTAGTATAAGAATTAAAAAAATAATAGTAACATGCCTGAATACTATATACATTAGTTTTAAACACAAGTAACAACTAATATATAATATTAAGGATAATAAATAATAACTTAGCTTAAAGAATGAAATCAACAAAATGTATTTTACCGAAACTCATTAATTTAAAATAAATTACTCATTAAAAAGGTAAAAGACGAGCATTTTACAGAAAATAAAATGCAAAGTTAAACTTTAAAAATATTTAAATAAAAATTGTAAGCACACAAATTATGGAAAGAAGGCTCCAAATCTGATGATAAAATAAGTCTAAATCTGTTCAGAGATGAGTACCATTATATATACGTTTTGTTCTATTAACACAATTCTAAAGTCAGGTTCATTCTAAAGCATTGTTCCCTATTTAGGTCAAACCAAAAGCAACTTCGTACATCGCAATTTTTCAAGTTCATTCAGAACACTCTGATTCGCTAATTGCCACAATCGGAACTCGTGATCTTAAGTATCCATATTCATTCATACTTCCTAGTTTTTAGAAATGTCATTTTTCCATATGACATGCTCGGAGTAGGCTTTATTATTTGATTCACGCGTCCCGAGACACTTTCACCGAACTCTGATTATTAAAATCTTCGAGCAAGCGCACAGAAAACTGCAATACAGTCACATGATTCCCAGTACGTGTTTGTTAAGATAATCGATACGGAAATAAGGTAAAAATAGCGATCATAAACATAAGAAATCAAATTTTGACATGGCCAATTCTGAATACATGATTGATGTCTCAAACAACAGAATCCTAAATCACCAAATAGAAGCGTAAAGACCATCGATGACTTCACAGTTTGAATGGACTATATCACACAGGAATAAAAACAAAAAAGAACGAACAGTACGGGTGCAGGGCAATGTAACGAAGCATATACCCTTTTACTCGAAACAATTACAGTCATAACACCTTAAATTATCAATAATCCTCTGGTTCCTCCTCATCTTCTGCTCCTTCAGCCCCAACCTCTTCATAGTCCTTCTCAAGAGCAGCTAGATCCTCACGAGCCTCGGAGAACTCTCCTTCCTCCATACCCTCACCTACGTACCAGTGCACAAAGGCCCTCTTGGCGTACATCAGATCAAACTTGTGATCAATGCGAGAGAACACCTCAGCAACTGCAGTGTTGTTGCTAATCATGCATACAGCACGCTGCACCTTGGCAAGGTCACCACCAGGCACAACAGAAGGAGGCTGGTAGTTGATACCACACTTGAATCCAGTAGGACACCTATCACAACAACACACATCAACTTCATATACCAACTTAATGTGTATTTAGATGGACATATACAAAATTGATCAGGCAAACATGGTTGTAAAGTACAATGCAATATGTTTCAGTATACTTACACTAGATGGGAGTAACTGAATAAAACATGCATCATTTTAAAACCACCGATCCAAAGTAAAAACTACCTGAAGTTGCTTCAATTTTGCATCCAGAATCATTGCAAAACTCAACCAAACAAAACATGTGAACATTTTACATGCAATTATGTTAATTGGTATCTCAACATGATTTCAGATCAGTCAGTGCAAAAGCAAACATAAACTTATTGCCTGGCTTCACACCCGAAATGCGGTTTTCCTCAGATCAAGTATAAAAATGTGATTTATAAAACCGTGAGTAAATAAACGACTAGATTGGAAGAAATTATACCAATCAACAAACTGAACAGTCCTCTTAGTCTTGATGGTGGCAACAGCAGCATTGACATCCTTGGGAACAACATCACCACGGTACATCAAGCAGCAAGCCATGTACTTCCCGTGTCTGGGATCACACTTAGCCATCATGCTGGCAGGCTCAAACACGGCATTGGTGATCTCGGGCACGGACAATTGCTCGTGGTAGGCCTTGGCAGCAGAGATAACCGGAGCATAGGACGAGAGCATGAAATGGATGCGAGGGTAAGGAACAAGGTTGGTCTGGAACTCAGTGATATCGACATTGATGGCGCCATCGAACCTGAGGGAGGTGGTCAAGGAAGAAATGATCTGGGAGATGAGGCGGTTCAAGTTGGTATAGGTGGGTCTCTCGATGTCGAGGGATCTCCTGCAGATGTCGTAGATGGCTTCATTGTCCAACAGGACAGCCACGTCGGTGTGCTCCAGGAGGGAGTGGGTGGAGAGAACACTGTTGTAGGGTTCAACAACGGCGGTTGAAACCTGAGGGGAAGGGTAAATGGTGAACCCTAGTTTCGACTTTTTGCCGTAATCCACGGAGAGACGCTCCAACAGGAGAGATCCAAGGCCAGAACCGGTGCCTCCACCAACGGCATTGAAGACGAGGAATCCCTGGAGGCCGGTACAGTTGTCAGCGAGCTTGCGGACACGGTCGAGGCACAGATCTACGATCTCTTTGCCAACTGAAAGAGCGGAAGTGGAAAATTAGGTTGAATCAAGTGAGTGAGAGTGTGAGAGAGAGTGAGGGAGAGAGAAGGATGGATACCGGTGTAGTGGCCTCTGGCGAAGTTGTTGGCGGCGTCTTCCTTGCCGGAGATGAGTTGTTCAGGGTGGAAGAGTTGGCGGTAGGCGCCGCATCGGACTTCGTCGATGACCGTGGGTTCAAGATCCACAAAGACGGCGCGCGGGACATGCTTGCCGGATCCGGTTTCGCTAAAGAAGGTGTTGAAGGCGTCGTGTGCGACTCCGAAGGAAGAGTCACTGCGATGTAGTGAACGGAAATGTCGTTAGAATGCGTGAAATGAAGAGAAAAAGAGAGACAGAAAGAGAGAGAAGAAAAACCTTGGCATCATGCCGTCGGGCTGAATGCCATGTTCGAGGCAGTAAAGTTCCCAGCAAGAGTTTCCGACCTGGATCCCGGCCTGACCGATGTGAATGCTGATGATTTCTCTCATTTTGGGATTTGGAAGAGAGGTTTTGGGTTACAGAGAGGAAGAAGAAGAAGAAGGGGAGAAAGACGGAAAAAAGGGTTAGGGATTTGAGATTTCTGAACCCTCAGTGAGTGTATGTGTTTACAAATATGACCCTTAAAAATGGGATTTGATAAACGTTTAGAATCCGTGCCTCTTCACTCTCCGTTTGGCGCCAGCCTATCCGACCCCACTCCCCTCGCATCCCATCCTTTCCGCATCTCATACACCCACTGTCCCAAAACAACAATTTTCTAAATTATACTTTCCTTTTTTACTTTTATTAAACTAAATAAATACTTTTATTAAACTAAATAAATACTTTTATTACTCATAACACTAAAATAATTCATAAAAAATGTCACCAAACAAAATTATATATCCATAATTTAAAATGCTTTACATTTTGTTTTCTGTAGTCTAAACTTCAGAGTGACAGATAATTCGAAATTAAATTACCATTTTTAAAAGTTACTGATAAAGTGAAAGATGTATGACTAATTTATTTAATAGAAAGTAATTAGTGTATAAACCTAATAATGCGGGTAAAGAAAAAGAAAACAGCAGGAATGGAACAAGTTGAATGAGGATAGGGTTGGACAAAATATCTTAACTCCAGTTTGTTATGATAATGACAGAACAAAGTGTAAATAACTAATATTATTTTTATTACAGTTAACTCCTGAAGTAATTTTAAAATATTATATATACTATATAATTATGTGGTGATTTAAATACTAATTTAAATTTATATTAACTTATTAATAAGTCATGTTATGTCATTTTATTGTGCTGATTAAAAGTAGGGATGAAATCGAGATAGGTGTGCCCAATTTGATTATATATTTCTTTGTTTTTAAAATTAAAATTTATATGCGTGTTCATTTTCGATTTTCGATAGAAATAAAATTTAAGTTTCTAAATATTTATCATGAATTCAATATAAAAATAACACATATTTTTTCAATGTTAAATAATAAATAAATTATAATAGCTAAAATTTTTGAATCAAATATTAAATCATGCTCATTTTAAAAGGTTAAATATTATTTATTTTTATATTGATATTTTATTATAGATTTATTTGTCATTCTTAAAGATGACTTGTCAAGGATGATAGTGCTTAGACAATTTTTATTTTAAAGATACATTTGTTTATTATGGTATAGTTATTTAAGCATGATGATTAAGAGCGTTTAAACATCATTTAAATGGTAAAAGACAATTGCTGTGACCATTGCAACTTAAGAGTATATAATCATAATAACCTAAATTAAATTTGTTTTCATGTCCCTTATTTCATATTAACTTCTTATGTTTTAATCACCCCTTAGTAAACCCATCACAAAATATCAGTGGATACTAATGATAAATAATAAAGTAAGAAATAAAAAACATGAAATTTCCTTATCAAAAACAAGTTAAACAATATATTTTGTATATCATGTCATTGCTACGTACTATCAACCAAAACTTTGTTTGTGAATAGTTTTCATAAGAGAACTTAGTTGACCACCTTCAATGGTATTTTTCCTTTCCAACCACACTTTTTTTTATCTTTAATAATACTCAGACGTTAAGAGATTTGACTACATAACCATCTAGGCAGATAATATTGCATTCAATGAAAAAAACAATAAACTCAAGAAAAAAAATTTAAATTATGAGAAAAATTCCCATAATAATTATAACTAAAAAAAAAAGTTGTAGGATAAATTAAAAAGAAATATTATCTTTTACTTTTACTAAGGAATTAGGAAAATTGAAATGAATATCATGATGATTTTAATATGTTATTGATAACAATAACACAAAAAATACACTTGTGTAAGATTTATTCAAAAAATGTAAATAAATTAGATAAGTTAAACCCCAAATGAAAATGGTTGAAAAAAAATCTAAAATAATCAAATTCTTCGCTTAAAATGACTAGTGAAATAACCAAAATGTCTATAGCTTCTTCTTAAAAAATACCTTCTCTCTCTTAATCTTTTACATCCAATTAGGTTATAATTTCAACGATATTTACTTACTACGGTTTGAAAAAAAAAAACGTATAAAACAAAGAAAAATCAAAAGAGAAATAAAACATTATTTTCTTTAACGTTGACTGGCTATAATGAAAAATGCACAAAAGTTAAAATTTGTTGTTATAACAAAAGACTAATCTAACAGAAGTTTGAATTGAAAATAGAAAAATATATTAAAATCATTAGACGTAGTATAAGTTAATTAGACAAAAGTAACCAAATAGTTATACTTAAATTGATCATTAATCAAATTAGTCATTAATTAAGCTATTTGTTGTTCAAACATATTGTTAGTCATAGTTATCAGTTTCTTATTGGACACCTTTAACAAATTTTCTAAGTCATAAAGTTAGAGAGAGAAGTTAATTAAAAACAATTAATGTGATATTTGAATACGATTTTGTGTGAAGAGAATCAAATATGAATAAAAAAAATTGTTATTTCAAATATCTAACTATTTTGTAGTGTTGTATTCTTTATCACTAATACTAAAAATAAAAAACGTTAAATAAGACAGTTAAAGTAACAAAACTATTTTAGCTTAAGAAAATTATTTTTTAGGTATAAAATTAATTAATTAATTTGAAAAATATAATTACATATAATTCATTCTTAATTTTAAATATATTATCAATAGAGTTTTTTAATAATACTCTTACTTTTTATTTAATAACATTCTTTAAACACTGTATTTAAAAATTGGTATAATTTATTTTTTATAAATTACTTTTGATACTACAATTAGAAACTAGATTGATTGTAATATAGCTTTTTTATTATATAATATACAATAATTTCATTTTCAAAGAAAAAAATAACAAAATATTGAATTTGTTTTATATTTTTAAAACGAATTATTGTAATATTTAACTAATTCAAAAATAGTAAAAACATATTATTTAAAATGTATTAAATAAATATACTTCGTTACTAATTATTTTGTACGTATAGAATAATAAATACGTATAATTTATTATGTGATATAAATAAAAGTTATATGTATATATATAATTCTTTAAATAATAATTTTAGACAAAAAAATGTTTTTTTTAAACGTACTTAAAATAATTACAGTTTATAACATATTAAAACTGTAAACAAAGATAGGAATAAATTATATGTGAATATTTAAGCACATATCTAAATTTAAAATAGTTTGTATTGTCTTTATTATTTTATTTGATATTTTATATTTTTAGTTTATTAACTACTATCGTGGTAAAGGACTAAAAAAACAATTAGAAAATATGAAAGATCTAAAAATAAAAAATAATTTTACTAACTAGAATTTAAAACAAAATAAACTTTCATGTTTATTATATATACACATTAAAATATTGTAATAAGTAATTTAAAAAATATATAATTACTTCTTTTGAATTATATTATTTATTTAATTATTTTTCTTCCATATTCATGAAATATTCAAGTAAAGTTCTCAATTTAAAAAAATAATAATGTGACCCTTAAAATATAATCACATTGTTGTATATTCTAAAATTTAAAAAATATATACATTTGGATATTTTGTTAATATAGATCAAATTCAATAAAATAAATAAATAATATAATAGAAATGGTATTTAAGGTTTACAAAAAAATATATAACGGGTTCATCTAATTTTCCTTTTTCATCTTTGAAGGTTTAACTAATTTATTTTTTTATCTTTGGAGATAGCTATTCTTTGATATACATTTAAAATAAATTATAAGCGTATAAATAATCGTTTTCTTGAAAAAATGAAATTAATTATTAAAAACAATAAAAATCACTAATGATAATATAATAAAATTTATAAATAAACCCTATATAATTATTTTATTGATAAAACATAAGAAATAAATTACTTAGTCAAATTATCAATTATAAACAATATAATTATCTTCATTTAAAATGTTTTTATCATCTTAAATTGACTATAAGAATAGAAAAAAAAGAAACTAGAGTCTAATAATATTTTTCAAGGATAAAAACTAAATTGCATTTACAGAAATTGAAAAGGTATTTAACTTGTGATAACAAGTATTATGTAAAGTTTTAAAAGAGAGATAATGATGATTAAGAAAGTTTATAAGTCTATAACATAGATAGATAAAAGAAGAATGTAGATGATAAATGTATAGAATATGTAATTAAAGAAGTAAAAGTAAAAAATAGGAAGAATGAGGTGATTAAGTTGATTGATAAAGAAAGAAGAATATGAGGAATTTGTCCTTATATTAGATGATGGTGAGATGATTTAAGAATGGAGGTTGGATTGGTGGAGCAGGATCGCCATGTGCTGTCACCCACTACCCACAATTATTACCAGACAACCAAACAAAACAACAACACACCACACTCTTCATTCCTAATATCTTCCATCTTCTCTTATTATCAATAAATTATTTCACTAATTCAAAATAATTTATAAATAAAAATATAATCAAATTCATATGGATAAAATAAAAATAATTAAATTGTAAAAGAAATTACAAATTAAGCTAATACAGTAGAAATTTTTTTCAACTGATTTTGTTGATTGAATACAAATTACTTAAATCTAGCCCATAATAACAAGCCGGCCGGCACTTATGTTTGATTGTTTTAAAAATAAATATCAAATAATTCAATAAAAAAAATTAAATTTTTTAATGAGTGTAATTATGCTTTTCATAAGATTATTTCTCCTTATTTTAATACTTTAAAAAGCTAGGCATGGTTTGAGTTTTAAAACAAATCATTAGATTTTTGTTTTCATTTATAGATAAAAAAACAATTCAATGGCTAAGAAATCATTAGATATTTTTGAAAAAAAATGTATTTATTTTACAATACATATTTTTCATTAGTCAAAGAATTAGCAGTACTGATTATAATCATACAAAGTTAGAAATATAAAATGTATTTTTCATAATAATATTTATTTCTTTTTACAAAACATACCATCCAGACTTCCTAGTGAATTGAGTGATGCTCTTTAAGATGGATAGAGTGGTGATAAATGTACACTTTGTGGTTTTAATGATCAGAGTTAATTTAAAGCCAAAATAAATGTTTATATATATAATCTATAATTACAATTCTTATTTTACTACATAATTTACGAGTTAATCTCAACTAACTTTTAAAAATAAGTTATTTTTTAATAATCCAATCAATGAATGAGTGAGAAAATTTTCATCCCCAAATTTTTTTTAGAGTTAAGGTAGGTTTGATTCCTAAACACTCATTATAGTTAAATTTTCTTCTTCTTCTTCTATATATGATTTTCATTTTTATTATAAGACTTATAATCTAATTATATTGAATTAGGAATAATAATGTAAGTTATGCAGGTTGGGTCATATAAAAAAGTTGGGATAAATCATATAGGTCAACTCGCACAGCCATAAATAAGTATAGGATGTCCTAGATATTTAAGCTCATTAGCTTGCACAGGTCCATCTAGTCTGGTGATCTGCATTTTTTATTTTTTTTTGTGTAGAATTGTTTTAGTGTTAAATGTGATTAAATACTTTTATTCATTATCTCATTAATATTATATATTTACAATTACCATTCTATATTTATTTTAATATATATGTGTTTCACTATAAACTTTTATATTTATTTATAGTAAGCAATAAATCATTAATTTAATTATTTTTATTGTTATACTTACAGTAAATTCTTACTTTTATAAAACACTTAAATTTTAAAAAAGAAATTACAAAAAACTTTGATGATTCTTTTAGAAAAATTATGCAGCTTGACCCCCAAATTCACAAACCTGTGATTATGTAGGATGAGTTAGATATATTAGCTCAGAAGTATCACGCGAGACCACTCTGTCAATCTATTTTTTTTATAGATCAAATCAAATGGCAATACTAGTAGGAATAAGACATGATTCACATTGTCACTCTCATATTCAATCATATAGTTAATATTAACCATTTAAATTAGGATATTTAGAGTAATAAAAATTGAAATAAATTAAAACTCTTCATTTATATACTTGTTTTTGTTTAAGTTAATACTTTTTTTAAATTATAATTTTTAAAGAACACCTTTTACTTAAAAATACATGGATTAGCCATGAGTCATGAAACATCCTAACCCATGAGTTTTTTTTTGTGACATTTTGGTTTTACGACTTTTTCTTATATGAGTTTTTTTCTTTTTTAGTCATGTAAGACTTGTTTTACTTGAACCTGGCCCATGTGAATCACTACCAAGTTTTCTTAAACTAGAACAAATTGATAAATCTATTTATAATAAAACATTATTGATTTTTTAACTGATTTTGTGTAGACTTTTTTATTTTTATATTCGATAATGAACTTTTTAGTTTTCATGATAAAAAAATTATCTATACTAAGAAATATTAAAGGTGATTTTATTAAACAATTATAATAATTATCAAAAAAATAAATTCATTTTATAACTGTTTTTGCCTATTTTGTTTTAATTTTACTTTTTTATATCTAAATATTTTTTTATTGTAATAATAGTTATATCCATTGTTTGACTATATTTATTATTTTTATTATAGTAAAGAAAAAGACATATCTTACGCATATATTTTCACTTTGAAATAAAATTAAAGTTAGTCTTAGAAAACTTGTGCAACCCATAAATAAGAATAGGTTAAAGGATTGATTATGGATTTGAGAATTTATATGATTGAAATAATATTCTAAAATCCCTTGTAAGTTTATTTTAGTTACATCTATAGCTTTAATTCGTTAAATAAATTAATTTCAGAGAATTATTTATTGCATTATAAATTCTCACTCGTGTACGTATTTATTTTTCCATTCCACTCCTAAATAAATATTAATATTATAAATATTTATATTTAAAACGATCACATCCACTAAAATGTTTTAAAAGTATCCGTGTCTCGTCAGATAAATATTATTAACTTCACCACTTTTTTTTGCCTTTTATCTAACCTTTAATTTCTTTTCTACTATTTTAACTTTTAATTCTTCATTTCATGTAAGGACACAATTGTGAAGGTTTGGGTAGTTATATTATCAATAAACAGTATTAATTAGGTACTTTATTTAAAGATTTTGGTGATCCCTATCCCAAGGGCTTAAATTCTTTGATGATGTTTTAAAATTTTGTTTGTTTTATTTGACTCTGCTCTCATGTTACATTTACAATAATTGAAAACAATGTATATTTCTTGCTGGGTTGGTCATGCTGTTGATGGGAAATTTTCCTAGGATATGATGTTTTGTTGCATGCATGAATTGATAGTTGAATCTTGCTTCAAAAGAGATCAATTTGTTTCTGTAATGTTTGGGGGCATATGCTGCATGAATGAGTACTGTTATGATAGTTCCACAAAACATTAATCCGTGTTCAAATAGATACAAATCATGCATGATAAAATTGTTGAAATACATCTCGAGGGAGAACAAGTTTTGTTTTAACATTGGAGGGTTTATGTATGAGTGTTACAAACACGGAAATATTTATTTGGTGTTTATTCGTTATTTATGAAAATATATGTTAAATGTGACATTACTAACAATAGAAACAAAAGTAAAAATAAATAACAAAAATCATATATTTATAAACGAGAGACAAAAAAAGACACTTCTATTAAAAGTGAATATTTTTGCTTCTCCATAAATTTAAAACATATTTAACCAAAGTATAGAAATGGTATTTTTCATGTTACTTGTCTTAAATTTTAATTATTTGAGATGGAAATTCATTTGGTATTTTTTTAAAGAATTTTGTTTTCATTTGGCTGTTATTTTCAATAATTTAGGACAATATTAATTACTTTTTTGTCATTTATTTTGTTGTCTTTAATTTAACATTTAATTAGCTTATATATATATATATATATATATATATATATATATATATATATATATATATATTATATTGTGATGTAAAAGTGAAAATTTAAGAAAAATTATTATATTTATTAGTTTATTTAAATGTATTATTTTGGATTGCAATTTAACTAGAAGTAATAATTGTTTTTGTATTAGTACAGGGTCATTAATAAACTAATCTATTATGAAATTGCATGACAAATGTTGCACTATTTCAATACCTAATTAACTTTTTTTTTCTTTTATGTTCACATGTTACACGATTATATATCAGGAGTTATACAACTAGGTTGTTCTCGTTACATTCATGGTAATTGTCTAGAAAAACTAATAATTAAGGCTTCAATAAAAATAATAAATATAAGATAACTTGAGTTTTGTATTGGAGATCTTATGTTTAGATACGAGGTATTTCAATAATTTATAAATGGGTGTAAACCTCACTTTACAAGTCCGGTTTTTTAAGATTGAGTTAGGCTTAAATTCTATTTTTTTTTATATTTTGGAATTATCTTTTTGTGGGTTATTATTTTTCTAGATTGTTAGTGGAGTTATTTTGTATTTATTTCATTGTTGTAAAAATTTTATCACTAGTGTGCTTTAATATACATGTTCTCTGCTTATAAAAAAATGTGTGTTAATAATACTATAAATGATTTTTTATATGAGGTCAATGCAAGATGCTTTACTCCGAAATAGTGATACCTTTAGAAACTTTGACTCCGAACCTCAAGCAATTAGAGTGGATAGAGAAAGACATGTTGAAACCAAGCTATTACTGCTAAATCAAAATTTAGTATTTAATATCTTGCTTGAGTTAGGATGGTAATGCAGATCCATCAATCTCATTTTGGCTTCTTATTTGGTATTTGGTTTGTCAAAAAACAAAGTTGGAGTAGCTTGACCTATAAAATAATATTAGCAGACAATTATATGTGACCCATTTGCATAATTGTAGGTTTACATGTTACCTTATACAAATAATAAAAAAAAAAGAACGAGAAAGTCATTTGCAATTTTTTCATCCCAAATTTGAGGATCTCGTAAAAAAACAAAAGTTTTCTATAAATAAAATGTCAGGATTTTTAATCGATATTATTAGGATTATTTTTTGTTGATGTAAACTAATATTATTTAATTCATGTAATTCATGTCAAACACAAATTTGTTATTTTTAAAGTTATTTATCGGTTTAGATTAACTATTTTTTTCCAACATTGGTCGAGATTATTTTTTCACCAAAATTAGTTAGAATTTCTTAGTTGACATTGATAAAGTTATTTTTCAATGAAAGCAATTTTTTTATTAACCACGGTGAGAATTTTTTTTGTCTTTGCTTTAAAGTTTTAAAATAAATTTTTATTCCAAATCAGGTTGGGAAAAGATTTAGAGTTGTTAATAATGGCAATGGTTGATGGTTAATGGGGTTGCTAGTAGTAATGATGTTTGTTATGAGTATTAGCAGCACTGACGACAAAATATAGATGTAATAATGCTACTAATAATAATTAATTAGTAATAATAATAACGGTGATAGTTATAACTAAATTATAATAATATAATAGATAGTACTAGTGATTGCTGAATACGTTATTAGTTAAAAAGTTAATAAAAAATAATTATAACAATATTAGCTAACATTGTTTAAGGTTGGTGATAATAACTATATATAATAATTTATTTTAAAAAATATATAAAATGTACTAAATTTATTAATGTGAACAAAAATGAGAAAATGTCAAAATTTATAGTACAGAGAACAGAGTATTTTGTGTTTTTGTAATCCAAATAAAAAAAAAAAGTAAATATTAGGAGTGATGGACCTTGGTTTGAAATGAAAATCCAATGTTGGAGACATTATTAAGATTGAGAGACACATATTTATGAGGGATGACAGAACAATATTAAATCGCATAATTCTTAGTTGGCACTTGGTAGTTGGCACCCACGTGGCCAGATTCTGATACATGTGCACAATGTGTACCAACAAGGACTCCTCACTACTCACTATTCACTCCTACATATATCAAATGCAGATATTTTTTAATTGAAATATTAAATTTAAGATTTAGGTGTTATAATATTTTTTATTGAAATATGTTAATCTAATATGATAATGTATTAAAATTAAGAATTTGATCTTGTATAAGAGAAAGAGAGCATAAATGTATTCAAATGTGAGCTTTTCCGATTTATGTTGTTAATTCTAATGTATACAAATTTACGATTAACTATGCATATAAAGTTTATTTAAAATAATATTTTTAATAAAATAATTGTTTATTATTATGTTTTCTTATAAGCAAAACAGAAAATACTTTTAACTAAACAGTTATTTTTTACAGTAAATAAACACATATTAATTTATATAAGAATCACTTAAAATATAAATAACTTTCATTTGTCGAAAGGAAACTTAATAATGACTAATATTAAGTCGCGTGTGTATAAAACACTACTTTTTTTTTAATATTATGGATATTTTATTTTCTAACAAAAGTTTATACATATATTTTTATTAGTAGATTCATATTAAAATATTTTTTAGATGCTATAATAATAAAATTGAGATTTATAAAAGGAACATATTAAAATGATGTCCCCTTGAAAACAAGGTTCATAAAATATATTCAAAAAGGAAAGAAAGTTTTATAAAGAAAAAAAATCAATAAAATGAAAAACAAATTAAAACCAAAACTCAAATGTCCTGAAGAAAATCCTTAAACCAATGGATTGATCTCAAATGTCTAACCCATCCATGGAGGTTTCACTCAAAAACAAGAAAAAGAAATAATGTAAGAGAAACCAAGATCTATACAAAAATAAACATAGGTACAAGACTTCTTACTAATAAAAAAAATAATAGAGAAAAATCACAATTAATTCCGAATTATTGAAAGTCTAAACAAAAGATAAATTTGTTAATGATGAGATAAGATCATCTTCTCATGCTAAGATAAAATAAAATTCTAATAAAATAATTATAACATTATAGCATCTTAAAAGATAAAACCATTTAATATCTTGTTATCATTCAATATGTTTTCATGAAACTTATGGATAAATTTGTCCTTGAATTTCAAGGGTAAATATTTTGTCAATCTCCCTCGTAAAGTTGAAGATATCATCAAAATATTATGTCAATTTGATTTTGAGAAACAATTTCATCAATTTGTTTACTAACTGTTGACACATACATCCACTTAAATTAACATAATCTCACAAAGAAACTTATTAATTTAATCCTTCCTACCTGGACCGATTTTAACCTATTTTTAAAATTAAGACTTTATTTTTATGGATTCTAAAATGAGTTGAAAAAACTTTAAATCCTACCTAACCAAGCTAAAGTTAAAGTTAAAGTGGGTTTGAACCATTATAATACTAAAATAAAATTTGAGTAAAGTAAATTAAGAAAGAAAAGTAAAATACACCTATCATCTTTAAAGTTTTTCTTTCAAAATATCATAAATTTTTTTCTTCAAATTTGTTCATTTTGTGAGTTTATTGAAATTTTACTTTAAAATGTAAGAAAATTATGTTTTTTTTATTTGAATATGTATAATAATTTTTTTAAATATGTGTACTGCGTAAAATATAATCCCAATGTTAATTTTTATTTTCACAAACATCAAAATATATAATGTAAAATTTGGAAAGAAATTTTGTTTGAAATAGTCAGAATTAGCTTGAACCAGAGACAAATTTATATATATTTGCATTATATTTCGATAGCCACCAAATTTTTCCCTAATAGGAGTTTTATAGCTCTATTTATGACCTACACAATATAGAAATTTCAAAGTAAAAAATAAATAAAAAAGTAAACAAAGATTAATAATTAAGCCCAATTAGCCCAATTACCAACAAAATATCAATATTAAATAGAAAAAAATATGTCAATTATGTTTAACAATAATCAAAATCAAATGGGTAAAAAATGCACTATCGTGGTCTTACCTATTTATTTAACTAAAAAGTCTTATAAAAATCTCGAACGTAAACTTTTTGTTAAATAGTAGGATTAAATCAGAACTTAAAAGATCATAGTCGAAGAGTTCCAATATACCACCTAACTTGCTTTTATTCAAAGTTGGTATCACATTTTTCATGAGGGTAAATGTATTAGAATACATTTGATGTCAAAACAATCATAATTATCATCAAAATAATGTTACAGAATCCAGTTCTAATTCAAAAGACAATATTATTTCTAATTCTTAAATTAGAGAGGAGAAAAACAATAAGAATATAAATATCTAAAAACAAATTTTGACCAAAACTAACAAAAGGATATTTTATTCTTGTTAATTAAACTAAGTCCAGGTTTAAGCATGGTTGTAAAAAAATTAGATGAAATTGGTGGGTCTGACTAAGGTGTTAGGTAGATTGATTGGCTTGAAATTTATATTGGAAATGGGTTGACCTATTCGAGTCAATAAAAAATTGTGATTGGTGAACCCAATTCAATGTATATATTTGTCTTTTGAATTTTTTCTAAAGTTATGTGATTTATTTTTTATTTATAAATCTGTATTGTTATTAAGATCTTTATTTTGTATAATACTTGTTTTGCATTAGTAATGTTTTTAAAAGCTAGTTTTATATTTATTCTCAAAGTTACATCAATAAAAAAAAATTATTGACTATAAATAAATAGTTTTAAAGTAACTTTTGATTACAATAAGTATATAAAATTATTATTATTAAACTTTGTTGATCTCCAACATACTTATAATATATAATATTTAAAATGTCAACAAATCATATAATATATAATATTTAAAATGTCAACAAATCATTAACATTGTATGTGGTTAATATTACAAATAGATAATTTTCATTAATGTGATATGTGTGAAAGTTAATACTTGATCAAATAATGTAAAACCTGTGAAAGTTAATACTTAACCAAATTAGAAGATTATGAGAAAAATTCAAATATAAAGTGAAAAGTTTCATATTATACAAACTGAACAAATATAAAATGAAAAATTTACAAATTTAATATCTTAAGGTTGTAGAGTAAAAATAGTGTCAAAATATCTTAAGGCTGTAGACTAAAAATAGTGTCAAAATATCTTATACGTGGATTGATTCAGGACTGAATAAATCTATTATTTTTACAATACTAATTAAATACTTGTAAAAATCATACTTTTTTATTCAAAGTTTTATTTTTTTAATAGTTTGTAAGAATTTATTCTTTTGTGTGAAGTTAGATTTGGATATTTGAGACAAACTTTTTCATTTAAACCTTTTGGAGTAGTTATTTTTATGATCTCGGTACTTCTCTAAATAATTACTTTAATCAATTCTGATAATTTTTCGATACATTTATGCTGTAAATATTCTCTCTAAAAATATATAAAATTCACATAAGAAAGGAAACATAAAGTAAATGCAAAACTAAATAATATTTTTATACATAAATATTATATCAAATGATTTGTTATTGCTTAATTTCGTTTAATTTTATTCCATGAAAGACATTGTCTTATTTTAGAAAGAATATTTAAATACGAAACAAATCCCTTTCAAATAAGAAAGTATTGGATGCTGAATTTTCTATAAAACTCATTACGAAATTATATAGATATATAATAGATGCTACACGTTCTTATCTTATACACAAATAAACTTATTAGCACTTTACGCATCACAGACTATGAAGACAATTTATTCAACGTATTTGTAATCGTCAAAAGAACACGTGAGTCTTAACCGTTAGAACAATTAGAAGTAGATTATCTTAAACTTGATTTGCTATTTCACATATCAGGAATTCATGATAATAAAATTTAAAATGCGAATTAGGTTTACGAAATTATGTTACACATATATGATATAATTTTATTCTTTGAATGTTGATAAAGAATTAATGCGCCAACTGTTTGTGAGATAATATATTTTGGTTTTGAAGATTGAGGCAGTGATGAAGATCTTTGTAGATGAAGTAGACGTAGAATCCGAAGGAATAAAAAAATAGGAAAAAGTTGAAGGAGGAGGAGTAATGTGTGGACAGAAATAGCACTACGTAGAGAAGGTAGAAGAGAAGGCACTTAGGGTTCCTTTGGCGAGCGAGCATTGAATAGGTTTTAGTTGTTGTACTTGCAGTTGTAGACGTAGGATTGGTACCTCGTCTCCAAATACTTCCCTTATTTTCTACAGATTAGTTGAAAGGAAACTTGCCAAGTTGTTTGCGCCTGAATCATCAAAATTAATACCAAACGGCACAACCAAATTCGTGAATGTTAACGTTAACGTGGAAAAGAAAAAGAAAAAGAAAAAGCAAGGCACGTTTTTAATTTAGTATTTTAGTTCCGAAAGGCCAAACACACATACTTACGTTGTCGTATTTTGCATTCTCTCTTGCGGGTAAAGCAAAGCCAAACAGTAATTATAGCACCAAAGAAAACCAATGCCGTGTGGGTTGGGGTCGTCGTCGTGACTCATGTGAGTCACAGGATATGCTAAAATCTTAATGCTCTATTTCACTTTCTTCTCTCCCATTCATACCATAACTAAATTCAATCAAACCCTCCTTTTATATTTGCATTATATTTTATTATGTGCCTTTATGTTTAGGTAAGTATTATTATTATTTTTATTATATGATATGGATACGTGATATTTATTTATTAATATCATGATGACTATGGTTATGGTTATGGCCTCCTTTTCTTCTTCTTCTCTAGCCTGATCTCGATAAAATTGAGACATGTATTATTGTTTATATGATAAGATTTGAAGTGATGTGAAACCCACTTCGTGAATCCAATCCACTGTATTAGATTGTGGCTTCAACTGTGAAAAATTGCTTTTGGTACAGAACGTTTTCTTGAAGCTGCATCAATTGAGGGATTCTTCGTCTTTGGATTCGCTTTTGGTGCCCAGGAGTCAGAGCTGCAAGGAAAGGGGAGATGCTGGGATGAAAGCTGAATTTTGTGGTATGAACGCTTTTCTCACTCTTTTTGGAATCAATTGATTTGTTTTCTTTGTTATTGGGGTGGGTGGGTCGAGATCAGGGGAAGAGGAAAGATAAAATTGAATCTTTGGTATTTTCTTTTTAACGAAAAAGATGTCCAAAAAGATGGGCTTGGAGAGAATAGGTTCTAAAAAGAGACAAGGTGACATCAAAAGATCAAAACCCAGATGTAGAAATAGCAAGTAAGAATTGATTCGAACCTTCTCTAACATGGCATAAAAAAGTATCCAATGATTCACCTTTATCTTGCAACAATACCAGTGGATATATAAATGCATTGTCTTTCTGATATTTGTTTGGTGCCAGCTTTAACAAACTGTTGATTGCTTGTCACAGTTAGTAATGCGTGATTCATGCCTATAATAATGAATTTACTGTTATAATTGTGAGTTTATTACTAGTCTCCTGTGTGTGATTACTTGTTGATAATAAATTGTGCTGCTGTTAATTTGCAGGAAATGGCAACTCTAGTTGAACCACCAAACAGAATTAAGCCAAAGGGAAAGCATTATTATACAATATGGCAAACATTGTTTGAGATTGATACCAAGTACGTTCCAATCAAACCTATTGGCCGAGGAGCATATGGCGTGGTGTGCTCTTCCATCAATAGGGAGACCAATGAGAGAGTTGCAATTAAGAAGATTGGTAACATTTTTGAGAATTCTATTGATGCTTTGAGAACTTTAAGGGAACTGAAGCTGCTTAGACATATTCGGCATGAGAATGTCATTGCTTTGAAAGATGTTATGATGCCAATCCAGAGGACAAGTTTTAAGGATGTCTACTTGGTCTACGAACTCATGGATACCGATCTTCACCAAATTATTAAGTCCTCGCAGCCACTTTCCAATGATCATTGCAAATATTTCTTGTTTCAGGTACTAACCAGTTTGTTATGGTATTTTATTTTTCCAGCTCTTCTTTCTAATTTCTAAACCCGTGGTTGTGAATTCTTTTTGGATTTGCAGAAATGCGTGTCATATTCATTTGAAGGACATTTGGTTGGGGTTTGAAGTATAACTGAAAATGCACTCTTTCAGTGTTTGATTGACATTGTCATGCATCGAAGTGAATTCCCCGTTTTCAGTTATTAACATACAACATAAGTGAATCAACTATTAAATATCCTCTTTCGTGCATTCTTATACAATATCATCAGGTTGTTTTAGAGGAGTTGGGACAATTTGAGTTGTGGCTTTAGATTTCCTAGTTTGAATGAATGTTGCCTGAGGCAAAGAATTTAGTGTTTCAATTCCATAATTTTTCAGGTAGGAAAGGGGGGTTTCTGTAATTCTCTTCTTCTGGCTAGATATTAGCGTGGCATTTTACTCCCACCAAGTAATTTTGTTAAGTTAGAGGATTAGATTATCGATATTTTATTTGTTTGTCCTTTTCTTTAGTAATTGATGAACGTGGCCCGAATTGGGAAATTGATGTGACCTTAACACTGTTTGATTAAATGATTAAGCTTCTTAAGTAAAGAACCCATTATTGATTTTACTATTGTAACCCATCTTCTCCACATTTTTTTCATGAGTTCTGCTGTAGAATGTTTAGCAGCATTGACAATTAGAAACAGTTAACGGATTCTCTATGAATTTCTAATCTTTGCACATTTTAACTATTCTTGTGATTGATACTAACCATGAACTCTTACTTTAGCTGCTTCGAGGTCTGAAATACCTTCATTCAGCAAATATTCTTCACCGGGATTTGAAGCCTGGGAATCTGCTCATAAATGCCAATTGTGATTTGAAGATATGTGACTTTGGACTTGCACGAACTAATGGAGTTGATGGTCAGTTTATGACAGAATATGTTGTCACTCGTTGGTATCGTGCACCAGAGCTCTTGCTATGCTGTGACAACTACGGGACCTCTATTGATGTCTGGTCAGTAGGGTGCATCTTTGCTGAGATTCTTGGTAGAAAGCCAATCTTCCCTGGCACTGAGTGTCTCAACCAGCTGAAACTAATTATAAGTGTTCTTGGAAGCCAGCATGAATCTCATATTGAGTTTATTGATAATGCAAAAGCCAGGAGGTTTATCAAATCACTGCCCTATACCAGGGGGAGACACTTCTCTCAGCTATATCCACAAGCAGATCCATTAGCCATAGATTTGTTGCAAAAGATGCTTGTATTTGATCCAACCAAGAGGATTACTGTCTTAGAAGCACTCCAACACCCATATTTGTCTGGCCTATATGATCCAAGGTGCAACCCTCCTGCTCAGGTGCCCATCAGTCTTGACATAGATGAACATTGGGGAGAACAGATGATTAGGGAAATGATGTGGAATGAGATGCTACATTATCACCCTGAAGCTGCTTCTGCCAATGCATAGATCGTTAATCCTTCCATGGCTTTCTAGCCCAGTTACCTGTCTCTAGTAGTAGTTCTGTTTTTTCCCTAGACAAACTGTAATCTTAAAGGACTTATAACTGCCAAATTTTGTACTTTGCATGAGATTGCTTTGGTACTTTTTTAATTTGGCGTCTCCACAAGGATAATGGCGTCTCGTAATGACTTAACTTGTATATAGCCATGCATACCGTTTTGGTGTTTCGGCTAAACCCATTTGAACTATGTTGTTCATCAGTTGTTTTCTTAAATTTAACAGAAAAGAGTTATATAATTTGTGCTTTCAAATGTATCCATGGTTTTGGGATGATGCTTTCCGTTAATAACACTGGCAATTCTCTCTACCTTGAATGTGGACAACTAAATGGTTTTCAATCACGGGATTAAGAATTTTCAATGAGTTTATAAGATGTATTATTAAGTACTTATTCAACGAGATCTTTTAATATGAGAGCTTGCTTATTCATACCCTCAGCTATGCACTTCTTCAAATATATTGCAAAAAAAAAGTCATATATCACTTCTACAACAAAATGAATCAAATATTTTCATGAAGAAGTAGAAGCAGTATAAAGTTTGTTAAATATGTAAAGACCTGCACACCAACCTTTTGTAGGAAGTGTTGCAATCATATTAACCATTAATTTGGTTACTGAGTTGAGAACCATTGGAGAGTGTCTTGAACTGAGATGGGAATACCATTTGTATTCTCTTCTGATGTATGAATGAATTTCAAATCTCAACCTTTTATCAAAGAAAAATAAATTCATACTCAACATCAGTATAAATCTAGATGGAAACGAAAGTAGCAGCCTTTTCCCCTTAAAAATGCTAATATACGTTGGAAGTCTTCATCGAAAAGCTCATGGTACTAAAATGAGATTTCAAGAGGGAATGAAACTTTAGTACACTCTTAATTTCGTGCTAGATCAGGTCAAGTGTGGACTAGAGGAACTTGGCAGAGGAGGTACAAAGATAAAAAAAACTCAATTTGGTGGAGGGATCTTAGAAAAACAGGTGGAGTAACAAGCCATCATGAAAACACGGTGCATAGAAAGGTAGGGAATGAGAGAAGACTATGTTTTGGTCTGATACTTGGCTAGGGGACATAATTTAAACACAACATACAATAGGTTGTTCTTGGTCTGAGATTAGAAATTAACGTGGGTAGATGACAACTGGACATGGGGTTGGAAAATAATATCTACAGTTATGCTTAATCAGTTCCAACAACAAAACGTTGCAAAAAGGGAGGAGGATAAGTCAACCTATAATTTCATTCTAGAATCAGGTGTTGACCAGTAAGATACCATCAAAGGTAAAGCTTTATATTTGGAGGTTGTTCTAGAAGAAGCTACCAACTAAAGACATCAGATAATTTTGTTTGCTCTTTTTGCAAACAGTTGCATGAATCTGCATAACGTGTTCTTTTCTCATGTTCTATCTCCTATAATATTTGCCAAATATCTTATAAGTGGGCGAATATTTCTGCTGCTTTACCTTGTAATTCGAGAATGCATTTGTGTCAATATTTTTCTAGACAAAACAATTTTAAGAAAACAGAATGGGAGATGTTATGGTATACAATCATGTGGATTGTGACCCAACACAGTAGAAGAGGTTTGCGTAGACAAAGTCATGGGGCAAATTAAGCACACCTTGGGGTCCTGGTATTATAGGGTAGACTTATTTAAATTTAAAATTTTATTTGAATTTAATTTAATTTAAGGTAAACTAAAACTGTATTTTAAATATATTGAAATTATGTTTAATTACAATTTTGTAAACACGGATAAGCCATAATAATCTACAACTTTTGCACGCGGATACTATTTACTAAAATTGAACCTCGTTTAAGATGCAAGCTATACTAGGGATTTTTTATTTTTTTTAATCTGGATTATTATGAAGTACAAGTTTAAATGGACGGATTCAACCATATATTAGCTCTAATTATATTATTTATTAACTTTCAATGGGACACTCCATGTATTTTGCCAGGAAACTTGAAAAAAATGAAAGAGAAGGGCAAATCATTTTTATTGATAAATACTACACTTTCTTGTCCTTTAAAGATCTTTCTTTAAAACTAATAAAAATAAGAGGTCACTACTTATATTTAATGACACTAGAGTTATCAAAACATGTTACACCTATAACCGATTGGTCATCCAACCTAGTTCACTTATAATTTAGCTTAAAAAAAAACTAAATTTCAAATTATTGAAATAATCATAAACAAATATTATCATATTAACATGTATATAATGGCCATATAATATATATAATACTTATAAATGATATATCTAAATATAATATTAATAGGCATATCACACACATTAAATTATAATATTAAATGGTGGATAAGTACTAGACTGTGTGCATGAGAGAGTTAGAACTCTGCAGCGTTGCTGACGATGAAAAGTAGGATAACTGGTAGTGATACATGTGACACCTGCAGTAAAAAGTTAAAAACTCAAAAATAAAGGTAGAAAATAATCTATTATTTGAGAAATTTACAGGTTTGAGAAACAGATTCAATTTTGACCCATATCAAAATTTATAACTTGTTTTAAGTAATTCAAGTGCTGAGTGGTTGAACCATGACTTTATCCCAAGTAGCTCAAAATCACAGTACTCACAATTTAAGATATATTTAACATCTTCATCTTTTAATTCTATTGAAAAGAGTTATATAGCGTTCCTAATTCAGAAAACAAAATAAATGATCTGTTTTTGCCCTCCAACCCGTTCTTGTTGCAGAATATTACGTCTAAACCTACTAACTCATTCTAATATTAAGATGAGATAAAGTTCAGCTAATGAAAATTTATTTCTATGCACATTAACACTTTATTTGGACATATTGGTATTGTTAGTTTTCTTGTGTAACTTAATTTTGTGACAGTGAGAGATTATTGTATTCGAAGGCAAGAATAAGCGAGAGAATCTGTATACTTTGGTGAGTGTGATATGATGTTGTTTAGCAATGAAAATGTTGATAAATAGATGGAGATGCAGATGAAGTTGGTAGTTGCTTTGTGGAGTGGAGCAGAAAAGCAATGAGTGAAAAGGAGAAGTCAGTTGCACCCCAATACTCAGATACAGCAGAGAGTGCTGACTACTTAAAGTAACATAGTGAGTGAGGATGCAATTCATAGGGTGCCGATATTTTTTAAGATGCTACTTTCTTTTAAGGAACCATATAAAAGTTCCTTCAGTTAAATAAAAATATATTCACATTAAATTTTAAATCATAGAAAGGAATTCTTTTCATATCTGAATTTCAGATCCAACAGTGAAACTAATTTTTAATTTTTCTTAAATATTATTTTGGGTCATTGTGAAATCAATAAAATATAGCAATATATCAGACATTTAATAAAATTTCCTTCAAAAACTAATTGAGAAGAGAAACATTTTGATTAATATTCTCTTCTTGAATGTACAAGTATCGAAAAGTTGTAGAATTTACACACTTTTTTAACTAGATTCATTTAATAATATTTTATTGAAACATAAAATAATAATAAGTAACTAAGATGACGAACATTAAAAATAAATCATAACTGATGGTACTATTTGTATGTTATTTTTTACAGAAAAAAAAAATAATATTGATTGGCATACTTAAAATAATTTTGTGCTCTTATCTGAAAAGACTGCATATTATTTTTATTGTAGCATCTATCATGCTTACGTATCGCTCTAATTAAAAGACAAAGAAAAAATGTTAAAGGTATTTAATTTAATAAATAGTTGCAAAAGACGTTATAGATATATAAGTTCAGACATATTAAACAAAAATAACCACATGATATGTACAGCAAACTGAAAATTTAACTACAAGTTGGAAATATTTTAAGTTAGTTTATTGAATTATAAGTATTTGATAAAATTATTTACTAAACTCATAAATGTAAAATAGCAATGTTACTATAAATTATAAAACTTAATTTGTTTATAATAGCAAATACTTAAGTGGATAGCATATTGTATTATTTGATTAATATAATAATTAAAATATCTTGAAGTATTATTTTAAATAATACAAATTATTACAAAAAATCATATAAGAGAAAATAACATCCTAGCTTATGCAAAAACAAAGGAAAGAAAAATTTTAATAAATGTTTTAACGATAAAAATAAATAAATAAAATACATAATCTAGAATTAGAAGGTAGTTTGATAAAAACACTTTTAAAACAACGTCTGAGAAAACATTACAAGAAAAACCACAAACTAAAAATATTCGCTTTTCAAACAATTTTTTAACTAATAAAAAACTAAAAATGAGCTAAATTTAAGTATTAATCAAGAGAGCCAAATCAAGCATCTAAAAGAGTTTTCCTGGAGTTAAATAAAAAATGATTGACCACTAATTAATATTGTTATTTCCTATTTACAAAAATTATTATTTTGGACGAAAAAGTTCATCCATTTTAGTGACATGTTTAGTTGTTAATTATGCAAATATTATATAATAGTTGGATGAAAGGCATGTTTGTTTTACACACACGAAGAATTTCTTTTACGCAATACGCATACGTAGTTTTAATGTAAAAAATTGGTTATTTAAAACTAATGGGAACTAATTTGTATAGTAGATTCTGATTACGTTTGACAAATGATTCCAAATTATTAAAATTAATTCTATCCGACTTTAAATCAAACGGATATTTAGTTGCAACAGCTCGTGAATTAAGAATAAATAAATAACTATCACTATTTTTACCAAGAAGTAATTTCCATAAGAACTATACTTAGTTCTTATCATATAACTTAATATATCATTTGGTCAAAAAAGACGAACTGAAGCAGCAGCCATCTAATTTTTGGTAATGAAATTAGAACATTTTGTAGATAATTGAAACAATGAAGATCACTTAGTCAAACTAAAAACGAAATATATAGCAGCCATTTCCTTGAACAAAATTACAAGTTGTATTTTCTGAAGCATAAGAAGTCACGTATCCTTTAACAATTAAAATAAGATTGAGTTGGCTATGGTGATGTCATTGACTTAAGTGATAAGGTTTATGCTCATAGTTGTAACATGCATAACATGCATGAATATGTGTTAACAGGAACCTTCTCAGAAACAACACATAAAGATGAAAAATGAGTGACCCTACTCAAGTAGGTTAAGAAAAGGTTGTTTTTGCAGACATGGCTTTGTACCTATATTAAAACTCTGCATTCATATTGAGAGAAAGACTCAGAATTTAGCTGACAAATGGATCTCCCTTCAATCTTGCATGATCTTTCTTTCCCTTAGATGCATCAAGTAACAGCTGGAATATGTATATGTACTATATTATTATTATTTTTCTCTAATTTATTTTATTTTTCTTTCTTGGAAAATCTACTATGTAAACCCCCTCTTAAGAAAAGTTGGAAGAAATAGTTGGGTTGGCATGGCCACCCACTGGATTTTGGTCGGAAACTTTTTATTTCTTTTCCAACAACACAGAACTGGAACCATGTGCTTACAGTAGAATATGTAAATGAATATAAATCTTTTAGTGGTCAAAAGCTGGATGTGTTAAAAAAAGCATTTCGATCACCTTCGGTAAATTAAATACTCCACTACCTCTGCTGCATCATGTGACAATAATTGATTTTAAATTATTTTTGTACCAAAGAATAATTAATCTGTTTTTGGTCTGCTTAATTCAATTAGGCCATGTGAAAAAATATTCCTTAATGGTAGCAATATTTTAGTACTTAAATATGAATACTGTGTTTTCAAGACATCTTTGTTTTGGTGGATATAATTATAATGCAACTAGTGACAGATATATATTAATACTACACCGTCAATGACTCTAAGCAATGTGCTAGCTAGTTTCAAGTAACTCATTATTTGATTCGTTTTTATGTACTTAAACTGTTTTATAAAATGATTAAAGAATTATTTGTTTATGTTTCGTAGCTTATAAATTCTGTTTCGGTGGTATGATTTGTCAAGAATAAAACAAATTCATTCTGAAAGAACTGTGTTAGACTTAGATATAAAGAGAAGGGTTAATTGCATGCAAAAAGTAAATTATGCATGATGAATGGAGTAATTACTTAATTTTCTTTCTTTAATACTTTTTACCAGGATAAATGCTCCTTATAACATATATTTTAGGATAAATCTTACACAAACTCCAAATGCTTGGGTGATGGAATAAACAATAATCAGAAACTAAAATTTGTGTATAATAGTTTGAGTTTGCAGTCAGAGGTCAATTGCAGCACACTCAAACACCATAGATGAGTGGCAATAGACATATAATAATACTAAGAAAGAGAGTATTTTTATTAAAATATGTAAATTTTTATTAAAGTAAAGAACTGCAACTACCATTCATGAGCTAAGATTCCACCCCCCACCATCCATTGATAAATAAATATTTCAAATACGTGGTCCAACAACATCTACCCAGTAGATCCCTTCACATTGCAGTTTGCCACTTGCAAAATGGCAACTCACAAATATAAATTGAGTAAATAATCATGTACTTGTTTTGAAAAAGTTTTACAGAAAAAAATATCTTAGAGTGTATAGAAATTAAAGTCTAAACAAACATAAAATAAATCTGCGCGTGCACATGAACAGAAGCAGTGACCATGGTGGCCCTCTGTGACCTTTCTCAGTACTTTCCCCCTTTCCTGCTTTTACCCTCTTTTATTTCTATTGACTTTTTAATTCTGCAGTACACTCCAAAAAGCAAAGAGCCAAACAACCCACTGTCCAAAATTTCTGCTTTTTTTCTATTACCTTTTATCATTACAATGGGTAATTATTTTTCTATAAATTCAGCCCCTGAATCTCTTCAAAACCTCTTCCTCTTCTCTTCTTATCCTCCTCCTAAAAACTGGTCAAAATCTATCCAATCCCTCCTTCTTCATATTCCTTCTTATCATCTTCTTTCTTGCCTGTAGAATTGAAAAGTTCAGTCTGCCCTTAGACTTTGACACCCTTTTCCAACCTCTAGATTTTTCTCCCCTCTATAATTATCTCCACAACACACATCATCCATCACCACAAATCTTGTTCTGGTTCCTCCCAAAACCTAATTCCCCTCTCTTGCACAGACTGATTTCGATTGTTCTTATAACTTGTTCATACTCCCTACACATGTTATGCAGTTATGAATGATTGAAAGACAACACCAATGTCTTCTCCAGTAATCTGCGAGATTCTCCTCTCTGGCTTCACCATCAACTCTTCTCTAAGACGCAGGACACACTTGGTTCAATCTTTCTCAGTTGTTTTCCTCCACTGGTTCTACGTTTTCTCATGAACTAAATCAACCTCCCACTCGTTCAAAAAAATAACATATTTATTTCCACACAACAACATAGTACCCGTGTTTTTTTTTATCAATACATAACATTGAATCATTAAACCCAGCTAGAAAAATTAGATTTTTCAATCAATTATTGCACGCATGGCTTCTCCCGGTGGAGGCTGTTCATCTGGGTCGAGTTCTCTTCAAAACTCGGGGTCCGAGGGAGACAGAGAGATGGTGGATCAGAGGAAGAGGAAGAGAATGCAGTCGAACAGGGAATCGGCACGCAGATCGAGGATGAGGAAACAGCAGCACCTGGAAGGTTTGAGTGCCCAATTGGATGAGCTGAAAAAGGAGAACAATGAGATGAACAGGAACATAGGCATGACGACGCAGGTGTTCCTGAAGGTGGAAGCTGAGAACGCGATTCTGAGGGCTCAGATGGCGGAACTCAGCAACAGATTGAACTCTCTGAACGAAATCATCGGTTTCATAAACTCCACGAACAGCTTGATGTGGGATGAGGCACAGGAGACTCAGATGTTCAATGATTGTGGCTTCATGGATGCTTGGAATGGAATTCCCTTCAATCAACCAATCATGGCTTCCGCTGACAATGACAGCTTGATGATGTATTGATTGCTGAATTTCCTGAATCCTTCGTGTAACACAACACTGTTGTCTTTCTTTCCTTCTCTCTCATGTTAATTTGTCGTTTTTCTTTTTGGTTCTTTGTTTTTCTTGTAATCTTCCATTGTTTTCTCAGTTTATGTTCCTTAAGGTTGTTTGTAATTCAAGCGGGGTTTATTTTTCTTCTCTAGAAAAGTTAAAAAATGGAGCTTTTAATTTCCATGTATATGTATGTGATTTTCGGTAATTTCCTCTCATTAATCAAATGCCCAACTTTATAATGTTTCTGTCTTGTTCATGAAGAAAAATTGTTTGATTAATGGAATAAACAACAATAACAAAACAATCCAATAATTTACATTTTAACAAATTTTAGAAGATATTATGAAATAAATTTAAAGTAATATACTTTTTTTGTATATAATATGAAAGACATTTTCAATCTAACAATAAATTAAAAAGAGTAATCTAATACAAAATATTAAGAGGTTAGTACATGTTAAAAGTATTTAGTTATCATATATCAGGAAATGTGATTTTTTTTTAAAATATATCTTTTATTACGTGTGATATTAATTATCAAGGTGATGTAAATTAGGTCAGACAATATTTAAATTTTATACTTAAGAAGAAAGAATGATGTCTTAATTATATATTATAATTTTTTACCTAATAATAAATACTCATTCAATAAGTAATATAAGAATTAATATTATAAGTTTAATTTTTATCACAATAATTATTAAAAAAAATTGTTGTCGGTGACATGGAAGTGGTTACCTAATATTTATAAGATGTTATTTATTATAGCTGTTTTAAAACAACCAAAAGCAAAATGTGAGGTTAGTTTATAAATTTGAGATGATAAAAACAATTAGGAAAATGTTTTTTTTTGCCGCATACTAATTAAGGAATTTAAAACAACAAGATGAAGGGTTTCCATTCACTTCGATGTTGAAAGATAGTGTATAATATTATTGTGAAATTATCACTATGTAAGACAGATGAGGGTAGCAAAAGTTTACTACCAATGACTATAAGTTAATGTGAAAACTCTTTGTATTAATTAAAGTGGGTAGATAGTTGATGTTTTAACTTAGGAAAAAAGACATTTTGTTTAGTATATATGATATCATGATTGAACCATTTCCCAGAATCCAAGGGTTAATTTGTGCATAGGAATATAATATTTGCATTATTGGTTGTGCATGATTTCATTGTTGAACAGAATATTTGGGGAAGATATATTATTAGATAGTTCATCATCCTCTAAAGAAATGAAAAAGTGGAATCTATGGAATATTCCTCTCTAGAAACTAAAATATATTATCATGTTTCACAAAGTGTAAGAAATTTTGGCTCAAGAAGAAAGAATAAGAAGGAAGATGTTAATTACATAGACTTAAATCACCAAAGAAAAATATTAATCATCCCAATTATCATATTCTGTGATTTGTACCAAAATATATGTAATATATATTCAAAGTTTATAATTTACGAAAAATAATTAAAAACAGTTATTACATGTTATAATATAAATCATCTCATATTTTCTCTTAAATACTAAACAAGCATATTCATTGAATTACGTATACTTAACTATACTTTACTACAAAATTCTGCTCTTGATTTGGATGGGATGAAAGGCCTACGAAACAAGAAAAAAAAAAAAAAAACAACTAATATTTTTCCTTAGAAGAAAACATGACAGCAAAGAAAAATATAAAAAATGAGAGTATAATTAATCATTTTTATATTGCACGTTTATTATGTTCTTAGTCTTACAAATTTAGGAGAAGTCTTGATTTATAACGAAGAATTATGAATTTTCTTGAAATATTAAACTTTAATAATAAAAAATTAAACAATATTAATAATATATAAATAATAAATATAAAATAAAATAATATTATAATAAAAATATGTTTTTATTATTTTTACTTTTGTTGGTCCACTCTTTTTTACTCCCCTTACTTATCAAATTAAGCATTAATGACATCAAACATAACCAATATGCAGTCATAAAAAACAAAAAGTTAACTTTAAGCTTTTATTAAACATGTCAAATTAGATTGAAGAAGAGTGTAAAGATGAGGACATGAACCATTTACTTTTTTCTGGTAAACTTATAAAGATGTTTATTATGAAACATAAAAATGCTTTTCTGTTTTCAAAACTTTAGTGGTTATTGGTTAGTTTTAGTAATGAATTGTTTTGAGTGGGGAAGTCATAACTCATTCTAATCAACACAGAAGGTCCATAAAAGAAATGAGAACTTAAGATAAAGTCTTAACAATCATGCATTATTATACCATTTTCTAAAATATAAAAGTTTAGTTGTGCATTAAAATTTAATATTCGCATTATTGGTTGTGCATGCCTTCATTGTTTGGATTTTCATTGTTGGACAAAACAAATGGAGAAATTTAAAATAAGTGTGAGTTGATGAGTTGAAGAAAGTATAAGCAGTTCAGACAAACTATGAATCATATGAACTCGCATATATAATTTTAGTTTTCTGACACTCAGATATATGTATATGAAATTTGTAGTAGCAAAGACTTTCACAATCCCTTCACTATTTAATATTACTCCCGATAATTTTGTATTGAAATTTAATTTTTACATTGTTAATTTTAAAATATTAGTATTTTTCAAGAATGAAAAAGGTATATTATTAAAAATAACTCTAAAAAATTATTCCATTGAAGCGATTTTTTAAAACTTATATAATCAGTTTGAATCATGATTTTATTTCGTAGTCAAAGAAAAAACATAATTTTTAGTGTTAAAGAAGCTTAGGGAAAATCTACATTAAAGTATAACCATTATATGATACATCCTTCCTAGACAAGATGTCACGTTCAATGACACACACTTTTTCAAAAGAAACCGTAAGATGTTGACAAGTGTTTTTGGATTGTTGACAAGTGTTTTTCGATTAAACGTAAATAGATGTGTAATATGATTGAATCAATTCATTTTAAAAAATTACTTATTGTATCAACTTTGAGGAAGTTTTTAGAGATTAATGAATATATATTTTTCCTCTCAAAAACTAATATTAATGAAACATGAGTTAATATAGAAGCACAGAAAATAAAGAGAAATGGAGTAAAGAATTGAATTTTAAAAAAATAATGAAAATTTTATAAGTAATTTGATTAATAATAAAATAAAAATATATATAATGATGTAAATAGTTACCTAAGTGTTTTTGAAAATAAAATATTTTAATGAAGGTGTGATCACAACAAATTGTATATTTAAACAATAGTCCAAGTGACACTAGACAATATTCATTTGAGATTCACAAGTTTTAAGTGTCTTTCATCTTGTTTTTCTTGCAAATTTCAACATGAGAGCTGTAAACAAAGATCAATTTCATTTGTCCCTTTTTTTTTCTCTACTTTCTTATTGAAGCAAACAATGCATAAAAAAATTGCCTTGAAAAATCATTCAATAACCAATTGAAGTTGTAGTTCCTTTTGGAGGAGGGGAAAGGGTGTCTTCCCTTTTGGTAGGGGAGAAGGGGTATCTTCATAAGATAATAAAATTAAAGTTTAACTCTCTACAATCCAATTAGTCTAAATTGCACAGTGAAATTAAAGTTAGACATTCCATGTTGAACATACTGTATTTCTCTTCTCTTCCACCACTACATACAGAGGGTGTTTTCCAATCATTCAAGCAATTACAATGGTGGAGAAAGGTTCATGAAAGACCCTTTATTAAAACAAAAAGTTAAATACAATTGTTTACTTTTAGTTTATGTAAAAATATCTTGAAATTCAAATAAAAACATACAGATATTTCTTTTGAAATAATGAAAAACAAGGAAATTAAGAAAGCAAAATTTAATGTGCCCGCAAGAAATCAAATAGTACCGTTGTTATTAAAAGAAAAGAAAAAAAACGGTACCTGCATAAGTTATTAGATATTTCTAATAATTTGTCCAACTAAATTTGAGTGTTCGTACCTGACTAAGATAAAAATTATTTAATTTTTTAAATAATTTTATAACTACAAACAAAAGCTGAGTTACAAATCCAAGAATTTTCACAAAATTCGATTTCACACTTAAGCAAAAAATTACAAAAGAAAGTGTAGAAATGATTATGACTTGTTTGTATTGGATTTCAACCAACACAAATAATCCTGTATGCAATTCTCAAGAGGCAAAAACTTTTAGTAAAATGAAAACATAAAGAAAAAAAATTCATACCTCCTATCACTGAAGGGACATTTCCTCTGAGAATACTTTTAAAATTTGAAGCCATTTTTGTAATATACCTTTTTGGGTGATAAAGACAGAGAAGTATATTGAATTATTTTATTATTTTAAAAGTAATATAAGAATAAGGTTAGATTTTTTATTTTATTATTTTAAACAGTCCATAAGTTGAAAATAATCAGAATTTATTTGCTCAGAAAATTAGGTAAAAGGAAGAATGGGAACAATCATCATGTATTCATCGCATATTGGTATCTTTCTAGTCTTGTTCTTACACAGAACACAACTGTAACTGAAAGGGGTAGCATAAAGGAATGATAAACTAGTTCACCAAATGGCACCTCAACACATTTTAAAAAAGTCTATCAGCCTAGTGAATGTACTCATCCCACCTGATGTTCGGGCAGTAATCCTCTTGGGCCCAGCTCCATTTGTTGAGTTTAGCAAGAACAAAACCACATACAGACATATACATGTTAGTTCTTCTAACATGATTTTGATGATTGATGAATTAGCGCGTAATTGGAAGTCCATATATTTGCAAGACCTTGAATTTGGTGCCAGCCAAGAAGATGTTAAGAGCACAGGAAAAAGATCAAGCATGCTCTAAATTCTGAAGCAGCTGGATATTTCTGCACATCAAGAGATCTATCTTAAAAATTATTAGTGTAACACTTAGAAGGGCATTTTCTTTTTACCAAATAATGATTAATTGGTAAGAAATATAAATCAATTCTCACTAGAGAGCAGTCCATAATAATAGCTTATAATGTAAATAATCATCTTTCTAGGTATTCTGTAGTAGCCTGCTATACCTCTTCCAAACTTGTCGAATATAGATCTTTCAATAGACGAGACAAAATTAAAGACCAAAAATTATTAGGGCTGGCCTTAGTTTGTTTCTTCAGCATCTCGTTCCTTGATTTCTAGTACTAACCATTGCTTTATTCGTCGTTGCCAATATAAAATTTCAGGCCATGATCGATGTAGAAAAATTCACCTGCTATAAAATTCTCCTCTTTACGTAACAACAATTGATGTTGCTAGAACTGCATCGATCATGTATCTGTACAAACTTTTGCATTGCCGAGGACAAAAATTTGTCCACTAACTGCCTTCACTTGAATCGGTTGACTTCCCTCTACATTTTTAACACTCCTCAATGATAAATTGAACAACCTGTTAAATGAACAGGCGAGCAATTTATCTAAACTTTCAATATCCTTCTATAATAGTTAAGTCTAGGCAGGCACAAAACAACTCTATACAAGCCTCTAGTTTCCCAAAAATGAGAAAAGGTCAGTATGTTATTCTTCCAACACCGATGCGTCAGTATTCACCCGTATATGGCACTAGCTTCTGTCACCAAAAATTTCTACAAGAGCAGGCCCCATTAAGGAAGTGGTGGAATCTCGTGTTATCCCTCACAACAATTTTTCTTCCAGTAAGTCTTGATGCCCCACACATCACAATATGACAATCCTTACATATCCTAAGGTTCTTCATAATTTTTATGGTGGAACCAGCATCAGTACTCAGCAATCCAAATGCCAAAGCTATTTTTTCGCTATGAGCCATTAGTAACAGCCTTTTTTCATCATCATTAACATCATAAAGCACCGAACTTAGTTCTGGCATATATCCAGTATCCTTCAGCCGTTCCAAAAGTTCATTTAATTTCTTCTTTATCTCGTTAATCTGTGGATGTTTCACGTCACCAGCAGCGAACTTGTGAATCATTCCATTTTTTGCTTCAACCCAGCTCCACCCTGGATCTTTTTTCAAATTTTTCTCTCTGATGAATTTCCTGATCCTAGACACATCATCCCATCTTCCAACTGATGCATAGGTATTAGAAAGCAACAAATAATTCCCCATGTTATCAGGTTCAAGCTCAAATAAATGCTTCGAAGCCATTTCCGCAACATCAGGACTCCCATGGATGTATGATGCTGCAAGAAGCGCCCCCCACACAGCTCCATCAGGCTTCATAGGCATTGTCTCAACAAGCTGTATTACCTTTTCCAAGTATCCAGCTCGACCAAGAAGATCCGCCATGCAAGCATAAAGTTCTGCGGTTGGAGCAACACCATAACACTTTTCCATGGTAGCAAAGAGCTGCTGCCCCAGGTCCACCAGGCCTGCATGACTGCACGCAGTGAGCACCCCTACAAAAGTAACATGGTTTGGTTTCACCTCAGTCTCCAACATGTCATAAAACAACTTAATCGCTGCATGAACTCGGCCATGTATAGCAAAGCCCACAATCATAGAACTGTAAGAAAACACATTCCTCTCCCTCATTCCTTTAAAGACATTATATGCCTCCTCCACATTACCACATTTTGAGTACATATCTATCAACGCTGACCCCACAAAAACACTACTTCCAGTCCCAAATCCAGAACTCTCAGCAATGTCCCTTATCCACTTAGCATAAACAGACGCACCCAATTGAGCACAAGCAGATATAACACCAATCAAGGTAACCTCATCAATCTCGACACCCTCAGCTAACAACCGCCGGAAAACCTCCACCGCATTCTCCGGCATGGCATTCTGAGCATACCCGGTAACCATCGCAGTCCAAGCAACCATATCCTTAGCAGGCAACCCATTAAACAGGTCCTGCGCGGCCTTCATATTGCCCCTCCTCGCGTAAGCAACAATCAGCTCGGTCCAAGAGACCACATCCCGTCGAGGCATTTCATCGAAAACCTTGCGCGCGCATTGCAAAAACCCACATTTAACGTACATATCAATCATGGCGTTGTTGACGTACAAATCAGAATCGAACCCACCAACAAAGAGTGTCTGGGCGTGGAGCTGGCCCCCCAAAACGATGTCTCGAGCGGCGCCGGAAGCGGAAAAGAGAGCGGAGAAGGTAAACGAGACGGGAGTGACGCTTCGTTTGCGCATGGAGCAGAAGAGGCGAAGGGCAGGGGAGAGGGGTCCTCGGAGGGCGTAGGCGCGAATGAGAGCGGTCCATAGAAAGGGGTTTGGGTTGTGGACCTGAGCGAAGAGAAGGCGAGGATAGGAGTGGAGGGGGACGTGGGTGAGGGAGGTGAGGAGGCGTAAGAGCTTTGTGACAACGTAGGAACATTGGTGGAGGTTGTTGCGGTAGATGTGGGCGTGGACTTGTTTGGCCTCATTCAGAGTGCTGCAACCCTCCACAATTCTCACCACCTCTGATTCCAAACACCTCCTTAGCACTGCCATAGAAACATGGAATGTTGTTATTTTTTCTGTCACTGGCAGAGATAATCTTGGTACACATATTTATTGTCCTTATGGTTTTAACTGGAGAATGCCTTAATGAAGGAACATGTTTTAATTTTTTTAAATATTTTTTAAAATAATTTTGTAATGCTTATAGATATAAGAGTTTTAAATTTTTCTACAAATTTAGTCAATGTGTGTATATAAACTTTCAGTTTTATTTTTGGTATAATATTTTTTAAAATTCAGTAATTAAGTGTAAAATCACACCTCGTTAACAAATTGTTAATAAAATTACACATAACTTTTTTTTTTTTCTACTAAAGGCTCAATACATCTATTTCATTTATTTATTCATATGGTAAAAAAAACTAAAATGAAGAAAATAAATACTCAACTTTTTTTTTAAAATCCAACCTATTTCACCATCTCTAGATAACATAATGATTCAATAGTCAAATGTAGATAACTCATATATAAATAACATAATGATTCAAATAGTCAAATGTAAAATTTAAATATTAAATCTGACTTAGACTAAATTGGTTGTCTGAATTTGAATTTGACCATTAATTAAACCTAGTTTTCTGATTAAATGTGATCCTAATATTTCAAATTTTTATTTATTTCTAGTATTGAGCTTTTTATTTTAAACTTTATAATATGAAAATATTTTATTTATACATATTAGAACGTGTATCTGACCTCAGAACATTATCAACGATGAGCTCCACGCAAGAGTTTCACAAAATGACGTATGAACTGGTGAATGTTCACAAATAATAATAGGTGAGTTAGTTAAGAATTATTTTTGCAAGAGACTGGTTAGCTCCAACAATTGTGTTTGTAAATCCTTGTTTCTATTCTCTATTCGGTCGTCTTGATTAGTCTGAACTTTTCTTAATTGATCTAAAATCTTTCGTGTGCTCACAATTCTGGGAGGGGTCCTGCATACACTGCTGAAATCAGAAAATAATGTAAGGTGTAATAAGACAGAATAATAATATCCTTTTATTAAACTTGGTAAGGTCATACTAAATGATCTTTAGTCGGACAACATACAACTGGTAAGTATTCGATCCGCTATCTCATGTGGAATATAGAATTATGTATTGGTTGGACTGATAGACCTATTCTATATTCCTACATGTCAAGGGTTAAAATGTTTTTTTTTTACTTAAAAGTAAAATTGTCATTTTAAAAAGACTGGAGCGGCAGAACGAAGCACTCTTATTTTGTTTAGCTTGGAAGGCGGCTTATCGGCCAACTATGACATTGGGTAATGAAAATAGGTTAATGAAAGCACCAATTAATATACTAACATATTTTCTAAAGTAGCGGAAAATAAATAGAACTATAAGAAGGAAAAAACTTGGTTCATTGGTGACACTTGTCCTTTATAGTAACACAGATTTATCGGCAGAGTTGTACAACTCACAACTTAGATTAAATATAGTCCTTAAATCTCACATTTTTTTTAATATATTGAGTCAATCAATTTAATTTGGCACTGACTTATTTACCTAGTACCAGTACTCCTACCCGTTAAATCACTCTGTTGGTAGGTGTAATAAACTGAGCACGAGGTCAATAGAAGTTGGTGCCTCATCTCAATTTTGATTTTTTCACCTCAGCAACATATAAACACCTCAAACAGCGGTCAAGCTTGTCAACATACTTTTTCTTTTAATAAATACTGAGTTTTAAGTGTTAGGTGGTGTGAAGATACTGCATGATCCATTTGGATTACCTCAAACATAACTCAACAACCCCTCTGCAAATTTTTATTCAAGTTCCAGACTTGAAAGAGAAGAGAAAGAGATGGTGAAGAGCGTCAGGGAATTGCAAGTGGAAGACTTGCTAAATGCAGGGCTCACAGTAGCAGAAGCCAATCACGTGTACCGTGCTTTGAGGGATATTCTGTCTCAGTGTCCCTCCGACACCGACAACAATCCCTCACTCATATGGCGTCATCTTGTCTCTCTCAAACTCCTCAAACCATCCTTTCCACATTCCTTGCATCAGCTTCTCTACCACTCTGTTTATCACTCTGCCTTCCACACTCCGCATGCTTCCCTTCCTCTCTATTGGTTCCCTTCTCTGTAAGTCTTTCTCTCCTTCTCACACTCATCACTTCTACAATCCAATCTCCACTCACTTCTCTTCTTCCTTTCAGGGACCACTCCAAACGCACCAACCTAGGCCGTTTCATGGAAACTCATGCCCCTCAACTCTTAGGACCTTCCTACAAAGACCCTATTACCAGTTATCCCCTCTTTCACAACTTTTCTGTTCAACACCCTCAGGCAAGCAACCCAACGCCTCTTTCTCTACACAAAATCTCTTCTTTTCTTTCTTTCTTCGTTAATTCTTATTCTCAATGCAGCTCTACTGGTCCCTCATTCTCAAGGAACTTTCTGTCTCCTTTGTTGAACCTCCCAAGTGCATTTTAGATACTTCTGACCCTTCTAGACATGGAGGGACCTGGCTTCCCGGTTCTGTCCTCAACATTGCCGATTGCTGTGTGCAACCCAGTTCACAGCCCTACAAACCAGATGACAGTGTAGCCATCGTTTGGAGAGATGAAGGTTTTAATGATTCCGAGGTTAATCGTATTACGCTCAAACAACTCCGACAACAAGTAATGTAGGCCTTTCAACTCACACTCTTGCTTTTGAACCAATGTTGTGTTATTCAATATAGGGAGTCTGATCTCTTGACTTTTTTTTTTTTGGTTCAATATTTTGAAGAGCTATTTTTCAGTTGCATCTTTGTACCTTTGATCAGGACAATTTGTGTAAATGCGTGTGAATTTGGCATTCTTTGTTTCCACTCTTTTTTCTACTTCCTTTTAGGATTTAGAATTAAAGTAATACTTTTTTTGATGTCTTTGCCCTCCAGGATGGTAGCTAAAGCAATAGATGCTACATTCTCAAAGGGAGATGCAATCGCAATTGACATGCAAATGACAGCCAATGCCGTAATAATCTATTTAGCCATTGTCCTTGCAGGATGCACTGTAGTCTCAATAGCCGATAGTTTTGCCCCAAAAGAGATTGCAACTCGCCTTCGTGTTTCCAAAGCAAAGGGTGTCTTCACACAGGTGATGTTTCAATCGTAAAGCTTCTGTTGTTTGAACTAAGAGTATTCAATATTGGAATTGTCTCTATTCTTTCTCACTTACCAATTTGTGCAAATTAGAATGTGTGAAGCAATGGTAACATTACCAAATTATACGTGAGAGAATAAACGCTGTCCTTTCGAGTCCCCTTGGAAGCTTGACCTTTTTTATTTATTTCCAATGGTGCAAATTAGTATGTGTGAACCAATGCTAACATTACCGAGTCTTTATGTTAGACAATAGACGCTGTCCTTGCGAGTTCCCTTGGAAGCTTAACCTTCTATATGGGGCATTTCTTGAAGGCTTCAAATTTTCAAACCAAATTTGTTAATGCCTGGAACTCAACGTAAATAGAAACACTCATCTTGTGTTGTTAAAATCATATTTGAAATTTTCGTTACTGATATTTGACAAGTATTACATATTCTTTTTATAAATGGAGAAAGAAAAAAGCTGTTATATGCATGGGGGATTTTTAGTAATCTGTTACTGCTAGGCAACGGGCAAAGGGGAGAGGAAGAGTGAGCATCCAGGAAGGTATGAAGTCTGTTAAAAGCAGGATAGAGTTCAGTGGAAAGAGTAGGACTTGGAGGAGGCTAGTCCCTTGAAGTTCTAGCCTATTTACTGTAATGTTGTGTTTCTTATTTCATTTCTGTAGTCTCTGGTTGAATTCCCATTATTTGTAACATATTCAGATTGTTTACTCAACTTTGTTCTCAGGATTTCATAGCCAGAGGTGGCAGGAAATTCCCTTTGTACAGGTAAATAAGTGTTGTTGTCATTTATATCGATAGCTTCGTTTTTTATCAGTTCAACTTCTAAATATAGAAATTATAATTTAAATTAGCCAAGGGGGCTCTTCTGATGCCTGTGTCTAATTCTAATTTATCTGTTCAGATTATATTAGCCTTCAATAGTGTTCAGAAATGTTTAGAAATGAATGTACTACTGCTGCTATTGGGGCAAAGTTTGTATTCTACAGGATGATTTCCTAACTTATACTGATTTTAATGATCCTTCTCATTTTACTTTGCTGTCCTAATTTGTAGGCAGTGCTCAAGTTTGAATGTCTGTTAAATAGATTTATGGCAGTTCTTTAAGCACATAAACCACTGGAAACCTCATTCTGATATTTCCTCATGCAGTCGGGTCACTGAGGCCGCTGAATGTAAAGTTATTGTGCTACCTGTGCTGGGTGATGATGTAGGAGTTCAGTTAAGAGAACAAGACTTATCATGGAAAGGTTTTATCTCTTCTGCAAATCAGACTCAGAACTCCTGGTAATCCAAACTTCAATGTGTTCATTAAACAATATCAGAATCTAAACAAATGGTCATTCTTTTAACTAGAATTATCACTTCTAAAGGAGAGTGAGAAAGGGACATGGAGAAGATGCATTTTTTTTTTTTTTCATGTGCTTTGTCTAACCTTAACATTTAACTCTTGGCAGGTCAGATTATTATTCTCCAAGCTATCAATCAGTTGATTCTGTTACTAATATACTATTCTCTTCTGGAACCACGGGTAAAGATCCTCCCTTAGAATGTATCAGACAGAAACTACTACAGTTATACTGATATTTTGGTTATATTTTGACTTTCATCAGGGGATCCAAAAGCTATTCCTTGGACTCAACTTGCACCAATACGAAGTGCTGCTGATGGATGGGCTGCCATTGATGTTCAAGCTGGAGATGTCTATTGCTGGCCTACAAATTTAGGATGGGTGATGGGACCAACAATATTGTATCAATGTTTTCTACTTGGTGCAACTTTGGCTTTGTACCATGGGTCTCCTCAAGGTCGTAATTTTGGAAAATTTGTTCAGGTAAATCCCCCGAATCAAACGTTTCGTCTTATATAACTTAATTTTACATTTTTTGTAGTAGTAATTATTATTTTAATAACCTTAAAGGTTGTGACCGTAAACCATATTATAGATGCTGATTGGTGATAAGAAAAGAAGGAAGTGGGAAACACTTGTAAGTTGGTGTTATATCCACAGACATTGTTGTCAGCAGTTTCTATAATTATCAATTCTCCATGAAAAGATATCACAACTGCAAGTTGCTGATGTAAAAAAACAAGGGAAAAAATCTTCTGATTCTTTCAACATTCTTTTTTCGTTCACAGAATACCTAGAATCTGTAATGCAATATATTTATATCTTTACATATGTATGTTATATGCTCGCACAGGAATATTCTGATGCATACAAATGCATGCACACTAGCTTGTATGGTTTTGGGATATGCACCTTAGGAATCTTAACTCTATGTTTTATCTATGGGATCAACACAAAAGTACCACGGAAAGCTCTTGTTTCTTTAACTTTAAAGCATCATCCACGAAAATTAGTTTCACCTTGGGGTCACGGTACATTAATGAAGTTGTCATTCTTCCTCATGGTTCCACCCTGTTTGTCAAGGTAGAAGAGGGAAGCAACCTATATTATTAGAATATCTTTTTCCTTGAATCAACTAACAAATGGATCTGAATGAGTGCTAGGTGAAATCTATACTAATTAAGTAAAGAAAGCAAAGTACCTTTCTTCAGAAGGAAATATTCTCACTGTTAGAATTTAGCTCGGCCAAAAAAAGAATTGGGTAAGATCAGGACATCGGTTAAGTCAAATATTAGTACATCAATGAAAATGAAAGTGTCGTCATAATTGCATCGGTAGATTCTGTATTGTTTTCTGCATCAATAAAATTCGATACATACATCAATGAACAACCTTATTTATTGAACTACAATCATCCAGGATGCAGGTGTTACCATTTTGGGAACAGTTCCAAGCTTAGTAAAAACTTGGAAGAATACAAAGTGTATGGAGGGCTTGGATTGGACAAAGATAAAGTAATATCTCTCAGCAGTCTAAATAATCAAGTTTTACCAAGAAAAATGAACTGAACGATGGTTTTATGCAGAGCATTTTGTTCCACTGGAGAAACATCAAATGTTGATGATGATCTATGGCTTTCTTCAAAAGCTTATTACAGTCCAATTATTGAATTGTGTGGAGGCACTGAGCTTGCGTCTAGCTATATTGCAGGAAATCCCCTGCAGCCTCAAGCTTTTGGAGCATTTAGCACAGCATCAATGACAACTGGTTTTGTCATTTTTGATGAAAATGGAGTTATTTACGTAAGATTTACTGGATAGTTTATGTTCTTTGGTCATGATTTTTACTTAACTTATGCTGCCACTCTGTGACACCATTACTTTGTGCCTATATTTGGGTGAAACTTTGTCGTCTGCACACTGGATCTACCTATTGCATCTTCTCTCTTCAATTCTTTTGAAATTCCATATTCTTCTGAATTAGGCTGTTTGCATTTTCACTTGCAGATGTCCAAACATAATAGCAAATCTATTGGTTAGATGAATTATATTTTAGGTTTTCTAATATTTGACCTCTTTGACTAATATGACAGCCAGATGATGTTGCTTGTGTTGGGGAAGTGGGCTTATTTCCTCTCTCTCTGGGAGCATCTGATAGAATTCTTAATGCTGATCATGAGAAGGTTTACTATAAGGGAATGCCCATTTATAAAGGAAAGGTAGAACTTCAATTAATACACTTAGAATGATTTTCACACTAATATATCTATCTTCAAATATTAATTCTTTCATGTGTGAAGGATACCATCTCTCCTCTGATCTGAAAGTATTTTGTGGTTGCATATATGTTGATGACCTTGTTTGGCAAGCACTTGTCTTCATGCACACTTAACAAATTACACCGAAAATCAAAACTAGTGAAGAGTGAAATATAGTAATTAATATCTTGCATTCTGAACTTCGGATGTTTTATAGTTGGTTGTCAAATGCCTTCAATACCCATGAAATCTTTTGATGTCCAAAAATATTGTAGATCTTAAGACCCCGATTAAATGTTTTCTGATAATCCCTTCTTTGTGAACTACATAATAATCGAGTAAACTATATTTGTAATTTTGACTAATCTTGTTCTATTATTATGGAATTGATGGATGTATCGTTGTAAATTTATTAACAGGTTCTTAGGAGACATGGAGATATACTTAGGAGAACAGTTGATGGATATATTGTCGTACAAGGGAGGGCTGATGACACCATGAATCTTGGCGGAATAAAGGTACTCTTACATGGAGAAAGCTGAATTAGAAATTAATCAGCAATTTCAAAGATTCTGATCTGATAGTAGTCAAAGCTATCAGACAGGGAAGCAATAGAAGAATACATCTCTAATGACCACAGAAAAATTGGAAGAGTGTAGTAAAAAAAAAAAGAATTTTCATTCCTTGATGTGTGATATCTGATATCTATTGTACTCATTCAAACTGGTTAGAAAGTTGGGTCTTTCGAGGGGTATTCTCCAAGGTTGATTTAGCAATAATGAGACATAGTCAAATCAATATATAAAAGATTGATACCATCTCTAAACCAAAATCTTAAGACAATGGGTTTATACGTCTTCTTATTTATACTTTGCTTAACATCTTCATTTATATTCAATGGGAGACTTAGACTCAAACTTAGATTTCTAACATAAACTTACATAATTCTTGCTCTTTGCTATTCTTGGACTCACTGTTTTTTAACTTTGAAATTTATGTTTCTGACGTGCAGACAAGTTCTGTAGAAATTGAGCGTGTGTGTGATGGGGCTGATGAATGCATTTTGGAGACAGCCGCAGTAGGTGTAGCAACTATAAATAGAGGCCCATTGCAACTTGTTGTATTTGCTGTTTTAAAGAAAGGATACAATTCCAGTGCAGAAACTCTGAAGATGAAATTCACTAAAGCTATTCAAAGCAACCTTAACCCTTTGTTTAAGGTCTGACCCTTGGTTGGTTACAAACAATTGTTAACTGATTGTGGTTTATTAATCTGAAAAACTGGCCTGAATTGGAGTCATGAAGTTAACTGATTTAGCATACACAAACTTTTTCATTACATTGCAGGTAACTCTAGTTAAAATTGTGCCAGAGTTTCCTCGAACATCTTCCAACAAGATTCTGAGGAGATTACTGAGGGATCAAATGAAGCATGAGCTATCAGCTCAGAGCAGACTTTAGTGAAACGATTTTCTCAAAAGACCGGACATGGAAGCATGAAGAAATCACTTTAATATAGCGTAGATTAAGAAAATAAGTACCAGCGGTTGGTGAAAATATAAAAGGTGTATGAATATAGATATTTTTTCATACAACCTTTCAATAAGTAAATCTGGTAGTAGAATTACAACCGTTCAATGCTGTGTATGCAATTCACCTTTATATGATAAAATAAAGTCTTTCTCATTAAGATACATGACTTTTCCATCATGAAATAATTTTCATGATCTTACACTATGCAATATTCTTAGATGCATGCTTTTAAAGGATACAGTTTTAATCGAACAATTGAAGAAAGAGGTTAACTATAAAGTTGCACTTTAAAGAGACTTTTGAAGCAATTATTGATTTTTCTTGAGCAAAAAACAGAAGGAAACTGATTTAGAAGCAAACATTTGGATTTCATATCACTTAGTAAAGTCATCTACAATCAACAATACGACAATAATAAAGATAACTATGTCACCGACAAACTAGGTAATTAGAATAGATAAAGGTATTAAAGGAATTTAATCTAATTCAAATTCAAAAAATCGAACTTAATTGTTTTTCTATTTAGATCTAATGTGAATAATTTTTGTAATTCAAAACTTCTTTTCAATCCAGACAATTTAAAACTTTATATTTAGACGAATTCCGAAAATTATATCAAAATATTTTGTTATTTGTAAACAAATACATAGAGTATTATTAACAGTAATTACTATTAAAAAAAAGTTTTTAATATTAAAATTGTCTAAACTTGATGTACAATTAATAATATCACAAGAGATATTGAATGTGCCAGTCATCTTATCTATTGAAACTTAAATGTTGAAATTACTTAAACATAATTTTGATATATGATTTTGCAACACAAAAAATCAGATTAATAATTTATACTATCTTAGATATTTTTTAATTGTCATATTTAAAAAAAATGTTTTATTTCTATATCGCTTTTACAGTTCAAAATAACATTAATTTATCTTTTTATCAATTATATTTTCACATTTATCTTTACTCTGTTCCAAACATCTTGAAGTGTAGCTTTTGGGCCTTTTCCTCATTTTCTGCATTCATGGACCAAAAAGTTTACGGGAAGTGACAGTGTGAGTAGGAGAAAAAGCTAGCTTTCCTCGTTTCCGTGGATATCCCTTGCTCACAATTTCTAAGCTTTAATTTAATCATTTTCCCGCGTTTGGAACCCCAAAACAGAGTAAGGCTTGGTTTGCTTAAATTTTTTGTTGTCATGTGTGTTTTGACTCTTGAGCACCAACTGTTTGATAAAATAATCCAACCATTTCTTTGAATTTAATGTTACTATGTTTATTTTCTCCGCAATGATTCTGACAATCTTCTCCTGTGTGACACTCTTCTGAACAGGGAAAGACTCTTCATTCAGGATAGATAGATGTATTTCCATTGACAACGTTGTCAAGTCACGAAAATGGTGTTTATCCAAAGTGTTGTCTCACCTAGACGTTTTTCACCTTTTTGTGTTGCCGCTTTGAATCCATTGTCATCACTGAGTATTAAGAATCCTATGTTGGAATGTACTCACAGTTTTTCTAATTACTCCCCTGTATCTAACCACCGCATTGTAAAGTCTATTTCGTGCTCTGGTTCTACAAAGTCTCATCCAAAACCCGAGTCTCAGCCCGAACCTGAAGCTGGTTCAAACCAAAGAGCAAGGCCTAAGGCAAGAAGCAGAAGTGACCAACCCAAAGATGTGGTATCCGCCAATGATGTTAAAAATTCTGCAGAGACATTCCCCACAGTGATTCCAAGGAAGCCGAGGCGTGGTCGCCGAAGTGAAGCTGTGGCAGTGGAAGATATGGTGCGTGATACGCTCGAGCGCACATTTGCCACGATTCAGCAACAAAACGAGGATGTTTTGGAGAATTATGAGAATATAATGAAGGAAAGGGATGTTGATAATTCTGAAACTGTGAGTAGTGATAATGAGGATGATAATGATGAGAAAGAGGAAGATGGTGGTGAAGGTACAGAAAAAAAGATGGTGATTGAGGAAGAAAGTAAAAGCTGGCCATTGGATGCAGATGTTGGGTGGGGAGTAAGAGCTTCTGAGTATTTTGAGAAGCATCCAATCAAGAATGTGGTGGGAGAAGATGGGTATCAAATAGACTGGGAAGGGGAGATTGATGACAACTGGGTGCAGGAGATTAACTGTTTGGAATGGGAGAGTTTTGCTTTCCATCCCAGCCCTTTAATTGTCCTTGTCTTTGAACGATATAACAGGTAATTTTCACTGTTCTGCGTTTCCTTTTGGGTTCTCTGCGTGGATTTTCTGAAGTAAAGAATAATAGTATTATTAATCACTGGTAAATGTTAATGCCTAAGACAAATGTGACTTAGAGTCACACTTTAGATTCCTTAAAACAGAGGGATGGAACCTCTGATAATACTTAGTGAAATGGTTAAAACCTCTCAACTAGCACTCACATGCCAAGAAAATAAAATGAACAAGGGAGAAAAACGAACCAAACTTCATGCATAAGTTAGGATCCTTTGTAAGTACTGACACACCTACTAGAGCTCAGCGCCTATACTTCCCATACAAAAGACAGCATGTGGGAACATGGGATGGGACGAATTGCTTGTTTGTTAACTTTGGATACTTTTTTTTCCCCATATACTTTAGAATTGGGACCAAAGAAAACTTCTCACCATGCCATTTGATTTCTTTATCGTCCTCTGCAAGTGTGAAAGTAAAAATGAACTTTCTTTCAGAAGGGAGAAACTGGATGTATCCTTTCTTAGTTTATAATTTTGGTTATCTTGTGTCTAAGGAAATTTCTTCCTTGAAAGGATTTTTTCTCTGGATATGGTTTGCTATACTTACGTCTTTTAACGTGACATTTCTTCACATAAAATGTAGCCTTCAGATTAACATTTTGATTTTGTTAATCGACAGGGCAAGTGATAACTGGAAAAACTTGAAAGAGCTGGAGAAAGCAGTAAAGGTATACTGGAAGGCGAAAAATCGGTTGCCTCCTCGGGTATGGTGTTTTCCTTTTGCGTTAAAGCTTTCGTTTTCATATATTTATACATGCCTTAAACGAAAAATAATGATGCTACTTCTAATCAATTAAAATCTTCCTTCTGACTAACGACTTGTTTGATTTATATAATTATATTTTCTGCCATTCATCACTGTGTAAATGTTACAAGTGATAACCTCACTATTTTTGAATACCATATGACATAATGAACTTCCCTTTTATAGGCTGTTAAGATAGATATCAATATCGAGAGAGATTTGGCTTACGCTCTGAAAGTTAAAGAATGTCCTCAAATTTTATTTTTACGGGGTACCAGGGTTGTGTACAGGGAGAAAGGTGAGACCATTGATCTCTCTTTTCACTTTTTTTGTGTAAACCAGAGTTTTGTTTGTTGGTACCAAGGTTCTTTTACAATGATGCACTGTTACTTGCCCCTTTGCAGAACTCAGAACTGCGGATGAGCTGGTTCAGATGATTGCATTTTTCTATTACAATGCAAAAAAGCCTTCGTGGATAGATGATAAGGCCTTGTATTATCATCTTTAATCTTCATGAATGTCAACCTGAAGATCGTGTCTTTGTAAGGTAACAAACAAAATTTGCAGCAACTGTCTTTGTGTGTACAAAAATATAGAAGCATAAAACAATCGGGCACAACCAAATTTAGAAATCTTACATAGAACAATGAGCATGCATACTGATGGTTTAATTTTCTACGCAGTAGCTACGGAGTTCAAATTGTCTTTCTTACTAAGTATTTCAAATTCTCTAAAAAAAAGTAATTATCCTTTTAAAATTCTCCATTCAAACACACAATTAGTATTTTTTTTAGGACTTTGTTGTGTGTGTAATTCTTTCAGATTTCACTTTTGTTGACATTCTTACAGTATCAAGTATTTTGCTACCCTTTCGAGATAGGGATGAATAACTTTAATGCTAATTTTTCTAACAAATTATGTGTGTGTGTGTGTCTCTCTCTCTCTATATATATATATATATTAAAGTACATGCTGGAAAAATTAAAGAATAATATGTTGGTCATAATTCTTTGAAAGGATTTTATGGCTATTCACAAAGAATGTTGAACTCTAGCCCAGCCCCACTCAATGGTCATAATCATTCGTATTCCTTTTGTGTGTTGATCCTATGCCTTCCAAGCTTAAAAGGCAACCAAACAAGGAGTGCCTCATTTGTTTGGATTCTATTCTAAGCAGTATTTAAAGATACATACCAAATTATTCTCCTTTTACGCCAATTTTCGTTAAAAACTAGTCTTAGACGTTAAGTTAAAATTGGAAAACAATGTGATCTTTTTAATATTTATTTTACATCTTCCTGTTCATTCCCAACATTTCTTAAAATTTCGCTTTCATATAGTTAATAATATTATTGTATGGGCATTACAGAATATAAATTCTAACGTAAAAAAAGTATTATTATGCTGTCATGCCCATGCCATCCTCGTTAACAGAGAAGTGCGATTTACAAGTTGTTCCCTCTAGATCCAAACACGGTGTTGCGTGCCGCGAAGAGTCTCAATTGTCTTTTGAATAAAATAGCTTTCATTCTCTTTAAACCTTGAGCAAATAAATAGAAGGTTGTAACATGGTAACGTCTTTTTTTGTCCTTAATTAAAGAGCAAGTTTTTCAATTTTAAACAGAAAGGAGTGTGAAGGAGACAAAAGTTGGATGTGATAATGTGCCTTGAAGGACAAATCCCAAGGAAGAGTTTCCACAAGTTTTATATCCACGCCAGCAACAACCATTTCCACAAGTTGCACCTTTCATGGTATCACACGTCCTCGTGTGGAGCTCCAACATTGCAGAATAGATTCCCCAAATCTTGATTCTCAATTCCCTAAAATGCCCTTCTTTTATTCCTTATTTTACTCTTCTGATCACTACCCTATTGCTGTTCACATACAGGGAGATGCTTACATTTAAGAAAGTGTAATTTTTAAAGCTTTTTCAGAGGTGGTTATTATTAAACTTAAATAAACTTAGCACATGCAAATTGGGAAGCCACATTGGCTATATTTTAATCAATAATTGCTAATAAATATTATTCTAATGGATAGGGATATTAACCTAAATATTGAGGTTAAACTTTGACATATAAAGGGAAGGTTTTATGACATGACATCCTGGGGTAAATCAAAAGATAAGGATTTCACATCCTCAAATAATTCTCCATGGAGTATGGAGGGACATGTTCTCCAAGTGCTAGCATGGTCCTTCGTCACTTTTTCACTCTTTCTAATGCTCATTTCTTTGCAATATTCCAAAGAAACCAACCAACCACATTTCACTACCTTCCCTTTCCTTTTTTTTATATAAAAAGGATGGAACCAAAGTTACATCACAATCACTCGCGGTAAAGAAACATCCCTATCATCATTAGCAACAAGATTCACAAGAGAAAGAGGAAATCATAAAAAAAAAAGGAAACATTATATATAACATTATTATTTTACTTAAAGATTGCTCTAAAGGATTCAATTTAATGTCTTTCTTGTTGGATGTGGTCTCGTTGGTTTGGTTGATGACACCACCACATGTCCATCTTCATGTAATTATTTTCTTTATTGATCGGTGTCATGATTATGCTTAGTAATGTCCAAAACTCTAAAGAAGCATGTGACATCCTTAACATGATGTGTGTCACAACAAGAGTAATTTTAAAATATGCAAAAAAAGTAACATGCATAAGGAAATATATAAAGTTATGGTAAAAAAATCTTGAAGGCCTAGAGAGAGCAAAACCAGTAGATTTTGAATTGAGTTATGCATATCAGGATCAATTTTGAATTCACATCACTCAATCCTTCAAGTATTATGCCAGTTCTACTGTCCTTTAAATTGGTTGATCCGCAAGATCCAAATGTCTTTCTAGTAGAGATGTCCTCCCTATAGTTCAGATATGAAATTCGTCAAACACTGAGATTTTATTAGTTTTTTTTAATTTGTGCTTCAATTCGAATTCAAATAATTCGAGCAACCATTTCATCATCTATTCTACCAATTCGGGTTTGCTAACGACTTGCATTGAGATTAGTCAGTTGACTGTAATTAGGTAATTCTATAAATATGGTATGAGTTTCTTGACTGTAGTGATGAGTATTAGAATTACTTTTTTCATCAGACACAATTATTTCTATTTAAAAAAAAAATAATTTGTTTTGAAAAATGATTTGTAATTTTTATTAGGACATGTGATTAATGGATTTATCTTAGATAAGACATGGATAATTTTTTTTTAATATGTCAGTTTTTAATTTTGTTATCCCTACTGTCAAAGATAAAAAAAAGGGTCAAAAAATTTGTTTAATCTTTCCAATAAAATTTGCTGGGCAAGTGAGGAGTAGGGAAAAAAAATAATGTTTTTCACTTACTTGGTCAGAGCCCATAATTTTTTATTTTCTTCGAGGAATAAAATGAGAATATAGATTTTTTTTTAAAGATTTTACTTATATATGTTCAGAACAAAAAAGTATAATCATTTTTTTTGAAGAGTCAATTTTGTATATTTTTGAAAAATTAATAAAAAAATATATTAAATTGAGGGAACCATTGACAGAATTATCAAAGGATAGTTCTAAAAATAATTGTTGTTATATTAAGTTATAAATGGGATTATTTTTAAAACCATTGTTGTACTTCTTCTCTTCTCTTTCTGAGTTACTTTTGTCTCTTCTGTTCCTCTCATCTCTCCATCTCCAGCAGCCTCATTGCCATTGCCTAAGTCGATTCTCTTTCTTTCGAATTTTAACAGGGTAAAAAACTTTACATTATTTATGCATATAGTTTATTTTCTAAAAAAAAATAAAAATAAAGAACATTGATTTCATTGATGGGATACTAGTTTCGTAAATTACAGGGAAGTCCAAGGTTAATAACGTATTAACAAATCAAGAAAAAAAAAAGAAAGGAATACCACACTAATTTTATCGAAACGTTGTTCTCTCGTTTGGTGCGGAAAAATACGAACTAGGAACTTTGCAAATTGCAATATATAAATATTTGCCCTACTCAATAGTGTACTTTCTCTCTCTTGGACACGCTCCATACCTAACCATTCAGCTGTGTGAGCACCACTCTCGCACTTCTTACTCGTTCTCCCTTTTCTTCTTCTTCGCTGAAACCCTTTTTTCTTAACAGCAATGGGAGACGAGAAGAAGCCCAAGCCTGCTGCTTCTGGCGTCTGGTCTACCATCAAGCCTTTCGTCAATGGCGGAACTGCAGGCATGCTCGCCACCTGTGTTATTCAGCCCATCGATATGATCAAGGTGACGTCAAGTTTTCACCTTTCTGCCCTTTTGCACTTGATTCCTCCGAATGGTCCTCTGGGTGTCTCTGATTCCTGTTGTTGGATTCAGATCTGTGGCCTTTTGTGTACGATCCCTTTTTATGTGTGACGGGTTTTGATTGGTTTGATGGGTTTGGTGGTGTAGGTGAGGATTCAACTGGGGCAAGGATCGGCTGCGCAGGTCACTTCAAACATGCTCAAGAATGAGGGTGTTGCTGCCTTTTATAAGGTTTTTGATTTTTTGTTCCTATGTTCTTTTTGTTGATGGATTTTTTTCATTCTATCAAATTATGGATGTTTTGTGGGGATGGTTTGGGCTCTGGGTTTGGGTGATGATTCCAATGTGGTATGCTTGTGTTCTTGGTTTTAGCATGGTCGAATGTTGTTTGTTGTGTTTCTTTCACTTTTTTTGTTTACATGCAATAGATCTGGTTGTGGAAGTGGATTTTGCATATGTTATCTAATGATATCTAAAACGAATCACTATATGCAGGGTCTATCTGCTGGATTACTCAGACAGGCTACGTACACCACTGCTCGTCTTGGATCGTTTAAGTGAGTCGATGTGACTATGTTTGTGACTCTCAAATCTTAATGAAAAATAATATATTTTTATTTTTTGTTTTTAAGGTTTTCTTCTATTCCTTGCAATGGTTATGCAATGATAGCTTTAATTGCTTAAAGGGGTAATCTTTTGTGGTTTAGAAGGAAATACTTTGAATCTAACTTAATGGTTTTAATGATGTTTAGAATCTTGACAAGTAAAGCAATTGAGGCTAATGATGGGAAGCCCCTGCCACTGTATCAGAAAGCTCTGTGTGGGCTGACTGCTGGTGCTATCGGAGCAACTGTTGGTAGTCCAGCAGATTTGGCACTGATTCGGATGCAGGCTGATGCAACTTTACCGGCTGCTCAGCGCCGTAACTACACAAATGCTTTCCAGGCACTCTATCGAATTGGTGCTGATGAAGGGATTTTGGCGCTCTGGAAAGGTGCTGGGCCTACTGTTGTAAGAGCCATGGCATTGAACATGGGGATGCTTGCATCCTATGATCAAAGTGTTGAATTCTTCAGAGATTCTGTTGGTCTTGGTGAAGCTGCTACTGTGCTAGGTAAGAAACCATTTTACTATTGTCATCAAGTTTTATTTGATTTTTTTGACTTTAGCTTTGACATGAGACAGAGAATCTTGTGCTGATTGTTAAGGTCAAATTACACCCTCCTAAAGATTTTCTCCGAATTACTTCCGATGCTGATTGTTTAATATTTTCTGTTGATGTTTCAAAAGTTTGTCCTTCTTCCATTGACCCCTTAACAAACCGATTTAGTCAAACCTTACAAATATAGTGCAGTCGTCTTCCAAATCTACTATTATTATTGATTTGCTAAAAGCCCAAAAATTGCCAACAGATACAATGGTTGGCTAATTGCCCATCTGTTCCTGTTTTTTTTTTTTTTTTTTTTTTTTTTTTTTTTTTTTTTTTTTTTTTTTTTAAATACTTGATTTTGAAACAATTTTCATAACATGTCCATAATGTTTCCTTCTTCTGTTTTCTATTATTTAGGAACTGAATTTGTTGACATCTCTTCTTGGTTTTTTATTGTCGACTTCTAGTATGCTTTGGAAGACTATATCAGTGCATAATTTTGTGAAGTTTGTGCTATTCAGACTAAATAAAAAAGAGAACAATTGCTACATTTCTGTATGTTGTTACCAAAGTAATTCACCCTTTTGAAACTAAGCACTGTTTATGATATGATTTAAGGTTTAATGCGTCAATGTTGATCTGGGCAAACACTTCTAGTTGATGACTGTAATTTACCCAAACCCTGAAAAGGGTCTAATATGAATCGTAAATGTTTGTTTAGCACATAACCTTAATTAGTTTATGTCTAGATTAAATCATCCCTACAATGTAAATAATATACATAATCATTGATTACTTCAAAATTGTAACTCTTCAAAATAATTATGTTTTAAATTATCTATTAAGGAAAACGGTAGGTAAAGAGAAACGAGCAGTAGCTGAGGACTGAAACATTATAATAACAATAATACTAATAATAGATACTGGACAGTAGCTCCTATCCTAAGAAGATGAACAATAGTATTCTGAATTTGCAGAAAGAAGACAGGAAATACAAGATTTGAATTGAGACAGAAACTAAATAATGAATGATTGGGTTCTTGACAGCGGGCTCTCCCACTAACCAACCCTCCTAAATTTTCTCACATAGCCTCATCTCCCTAGATCCTCCCCCGTCCTTTTGATCTCTCCTACTCATACTGATTCTCAATACTTCCTCTTTCTATCACTTCCTTCTAGCAGTCCTCTGTATAACAGAATCCTCTTTTGCCTTCTCTCCAACTTCCTGAATTGGTCCTTCCACTCTTATTTGATCATTCATTTTCAGTCCATATTTCCTTCTGTATATATGGGTTAGAGGTGTATCATCCTGTTTTAATGCATTAAGGTGGATTCATGTTTGTATTTAAATATGATCCTCAATTGAACAGTGGTGTCGTCATTTTGAACATTGAGTCTGGTTCTTCATCCACACATTATTATACACAATACTTTACTTCCATGATTTCTTATGTTTATACTTGGGAAAGGGGAGATTGCGTATTAAAAAATTCTGACACTTACATTTCTGTAGCCAACTAACATTTGTTCTTGTGTAGGTGCAAGTTCCGTTTCTGGATTTTTTGCAGCAGCTTGCAGTTTACCATTTGACTATGTGAAGACCCAGATTCAGAAGATGCAACCTGATGCTGATGGAAAATATCCATACACGGGCTCTCTTGATTGTGCTGCCAAAACCTTTAAAGCGGGAGGACCCTTCAAATTCTACACTGGATTCCCTGTCTATTGTATTAGGATTGCTCCTCATGTCATGGTAATATTCTCTTCTGTCTCATGTCACATTTACTATGGTTTATTTGTTATGTATGAGTCTGTGGTTTGGATATATGATTTTATTAATTTGTTATGCAGATGACATGGATCTTCCTGAACCAGATTCAGAAATTGGAGAAAAGCTACGGGTTGTAGTTCTCCATGCATTTTGTGTTGAATTCAAGCTTTGAGCATTGAATTGAATAATTTGTTGGCTGTGTTGTAGCCCATTTTGGCATCTAAACACCAATGGAGCTGATCATTTTTTAAGTTTTTAATCATGCGACTGAAGCGGGGAATTTGCATACAAAACATTGTATTAGTGATATATAGAATTGGATGCGGCTATAGCAGAATAGTATAATTCCATTTTTAGCATTGAGAAACTTGTGGAGATATCTAAAACTAGAATAAGCACTGTATCTCAGACACCCTTTCAACAAAGTTTTGTAGTTTCTTTCCACTGGTGGAAGTACTTTTTCAACCGCATTTTTCCTAATTTGTTGCACGTTTTTCCATTATTATTTTATTTTCTTGCTGTCTTGTTTGCCATAGCTACTGGTTAAGGAATTAATAAATAGGTTTCTTTAAGAAAAAGATAAACCCAATTTTGAAAATGCTTTGGGAATTATAGCGTGATTTTATTTATTAGATTGAGTTTGGTTAAGACCAAATTATTGAAAGCATTTATTATGAGATTTTTTTTTTTAAATTTTAAACAGTCATTTTCTTTTATCGTTTTTTTAAAAGGTTAAATTCGTTAGTTAGTTTTTTAACGTTTGATGTTTTAATTGATGGTTAACGTTGTTGGTCTGTATTTTTAAAGTGTATGTTTTCATTTAGGAGTTAAAACTCCTTTTAATTGGTATTGCGACATTTTGATACGTTTTCTGCCACCTGTTTGTTTTTCTGCATCGGTGTTATCTTAATATTTGAACATAATTATTTTGGTTTGTTTTTGCAATTACACGTTATGATCAACATTTTTTGTACCGGGTAAATACACCATGTTTCATAAAAATATTTTTCTTTTTTTAATGAAGTATTTTCAGGTAAGATTGAAAACAGTTTTAATAGATGAATCACTCTTCATTTTTTTTTCATTAGTATTTTTTGATATTGCTTTACGCTCGCTAGTTTTTGTTTTTGCTGTTTGGTTAAAGTGATGAACAAATTCTGACGTGAAAAAGAAAATTGTTACGAAATTAAAGATTGTAACGTTTCTCTGCATTGGAGAATGCATGTTGACAAATCACTTTATTATAAAATTAAGTGCTTAAAAGGTTCAATATTTTAATAACATAGTGGGAATGATACATTCCGTACTATGCAATTGAAATATGACAGATAGTTGGAATTTTGTTATGCTATTTATATATGTGTATAATTATTATTATTATTTAGATAACTTATTTCTATGTTTTTATTTGAAAATATAATTAACATTAAAAATTGAAAATGTATCTAGCAAGGAAAATTCCTTTTGGTCGTTTCAATTGATTGTCTTAATGTTGGCTCTGACCAAAGTGACGTTAAATGCAAGTCTGAAAGTTGTAATTTGGAAGTTTTCACTACGTATTCTTGTTTGTATTGATTATTCTAAATTTATCTGTTGAATCCGTTAATCCAATCTAATAATTATGTTTTTCTTCATTCCATGATCATCACTTTTTATGACCTAGTTGGAAATAGTGTTAAGGAAAACATTAAAAGGGGAATAAATTTTTATCGTTTCTAAATTTAAAACATGACTTAATAGACATAACATAAATAATAAAAGTGGGGAGGCAGTGGAGAAATAGATTATATGTAAAATATTATACTTCTATTTATATTATTTCAATTTCCATTAATGCAATATATATATATATATATATATATATATATATATATATATATATATATATATATATATATA
>Ga0209489_100638_pt1 | contig 68243 bp, 36 predicted proteins | sample SiratrowhiteBW_FD_187527 | JGI IMG/M metagenome (GOLD analysis project Ga0209489, IMG submission 187527) | Root nodule microbial communities of legume samples collected from California, USA - Siratro white BW (SPAdes) (version 2) | ecosystem: Host-associated > Plants > Roots > Nodule | place... | reverse complement strand
AAAAAAAAAAAAAAAAAAAAAAATGAAGCACGCAGAAAATAATGTTGAAGAACATTGTTCCTCGACAATATTTTATTTTATTTTTGTCTGTCGGTGGACAGTTGTGCAACACTTTTGACTGGGTTTTTTTATAATTTCTGGTAAAGATTATACTTTTGACTGGGGTTTTGTTTATTTCTCTTATACTTTAATGGTGATTTTAATGTTATAAGTATATATGTTTTTTATAAATACGTATTTGTATTTTTTATATATACGTAATAAATGGAAAAAGATATTACATGGATGAGCATATCATCACAATCTAAATCAGTGAATCCCCAGACAACATGTTGATGAGTGTTATAAACTCTACTGCATGTGAAAACCATGAATTTAGGTAGTGACAGAAGACTATGTAATAACTAATTTTTTTATAGTGTTACATACAAGGACTAATTTACTTTGATGCTAATTTTGATACAAGTTGCTTATTGGGATTATATTTTTTTTTACTGATATAAATATGTAATCTTGATAGGAAGCTTTAACTTGCCAAGAAGAACAAAGCAGTCCAGTTTCTGTTCTTCAAGTTGGAGAAGAGGAATTCTCACCTTTTGATCAAAGCCTTGCCAATATTCAAAGTAAATTCCTTGTTTCTCTTCAATTGTCTCTTTTATAAGTCTTAAATCATTAACCAACACATTCTAAAGACCAATTAATGGCATGTTTGGATACTTATGTTTTTAGATAAATAATCGTTTAAAGTAGAAAACTTTCTCTTAAATTCTTAGAAATACTTGGAAAAAATGAGTTTTTTTCTTTCAAGTAAACTGAACCAGAAGATCCAGGGAGCCAAGGACCTCTTACATGTGTACATGTTTTCTCTCTGCCTAAGAAAATGGTGCTAATAATCTTTTCACTTTTGAGCAGGGAGAAAGCAGAAGTTCATACAAACAGTTCAGAAATTGGAGAGTCTTGCAAAACTTGACCTTGTAAACTTAGATCAATGCCTCTCATTGGATGACAACTCTCTCTATGAAGATGATGGTGAAGATGATAATGACATTGGAGAAGAAGATTGGAGTGAGGAAAAGGCACAACAAATGCTACAATGTGTGAAAGCAAGATGTTCAGCACATGGTTGTGAAGACTATTTGGATACACTTCTGTTGGATTTTTTCAGTGAAGAACTAAGTGTTAGTAGAAAGCAGTGTAATAATGAAGAGGAGTTGGAGACACTGAGAATAGCTGAGGATTGGATAAATGGATCATTTGCTTTTGATGTAGGACTTGGTAATAAAGAAGCTTATATAAAAGACATGGAAAGGAGAGATCATTGGAGCAAGTTTAAGGAAGAACAAGAAAAAATAGCTTTTGAAATTGAGAAAGATATATTTCATACTTTGATTTCTGACCTTCTTGACTCAGAAGGTTAACAGTTTCTCCTTTCAGAGTTCAAGCCAATGGTATTTCTTCAAGCAACCTATAAATATCTTTTCCACTTCAAAAAGAGTAGTTTACAATGTAAACTAGATTTCAGAATAAAAAGGTGTGGACCAAGATATTTATGAGGTGCAAAAAGTTAGATCCTAAGCCAAGTTCTTTAAGACCTTTGAGCCTTTAGCTACACTGGCCTACTTGTCTTGATCTTGAAGCCTGAATCAGAATATGGACCTACCAAGCAAGACAGAAAAGGAATCCTAGTCACCAAGTTCATGAGGGTGCCTTAATTTGTGGTATCAAAAGAAAAAGTTCACAGTTTGGCTAGTATTGGAAACTCTTACGAAGGGGTAATAGTTATATATGTGTGAATACATAAATGGTTAAGGCTTAGATTTTGGACATTGGAGTGTAGCATAGTAATTAGTGAATTTCAGGGCATAACTTGTGCCTACTTTGTTAAGATATAGGTAATTAGCAAGTCTACTTATCAATGGTTGGTTGTTCTACATATGTAAATTTTAGAAGAGTTGGCTTCTCTCCCAGTCTTTTTCCCTATCTCCCTTTCTCTCTTTCTATATATAATTTGTTAAAATTTTATTTAATATTATTCTATGATCATTCTTAAATTATTTAATATTGTATATATTTGCATTTCAGCTTATAAATTATTTTGTAAGAAAAAAAAATTATTTTCAAATGTATGACAATTCTTAAAAATATATGTTAAAGATTTTAAACATGATTTCTTTTAGTTGCCAAACCTTTATTTTAGTTCACAAAAGTATAAGTTTTGACAATAGACATTGATATATTATTATTTAGAAAATTATATTTATCGGTAAATTTTATCTTATTAAATATATAGTTTTAAGAAGTTAGAATTTTCCTTTTTTTAAGAATCTTATTTTGTTTAGTTTTGAAGGACTCCTACAATGAAAGGTTGATAGATACATATAGAAACTTATCATAAATTATTCATACAGGAGTTTCACATTATATGACCAATACATACAAATACTTGAGAAAGAAAGAGTGGTTTGTCCGGAAAAATTTATATATTTTATTAAAAAAAAATTAATATAGAATTGAGCTAGTTTATATATATATATATATATATATTAGTACAGAATGAATATTTTTGTCAATTGATAGATAATGATTCATACATGTTTTCTCACTCTTTATGATAAAGGAATAATAAAATCTATCTTATTTTCACATTGTTACGTCTAATTATCGTAACATGTCACCTAATTTTTAGTATGATATCTTTAACTTTTAACAAGTCAAACAAGACGATATATATTTGTAGAATTAGGAGAATGATTGAATGATAGCACCTCTTCAAAAATTGGTATCAGGAATAAAACTTGGGAGGTTAATTGCATAGGAGAGTATAAGTTAAAAGATAAATATCTAAGAATTTATGCTTATGCTCAAATCATAAGAAAACAATGGTTTGAGGTTTGAGAAGAAGTTGGTTTGAATGGAAGAAACCAATGGTAGATGACTTATTGCAACAAATCCAAGAGAGTGACCTGAGAAGGGATAAGGAGGATGAATGGGTATGGAAAGTAGAGGATAACTTTGAGTACATAGTGAGATCAACTTATAAGAGGACTAGGAACAAGTTAAGAGGGGAGGATGATACTATGTTTAATATATTTTGGAAAGTAGAAGCCTTACAACTCAAATGTGCGCTTGGAGAGTACTACTTAATAGGGTACCAACATGGGCTAATTTTCTCAAGAAAGTTATAATCTTTTAACATATTTTGTGTGTTATTTGTAGAGTTAATGTAGAACAGTTGGTCACCTATTCTTTATTTGTAGGGTGACTTGCTTAATTTGGACAATGTTAGATAGGTGAATTCGAGTGTAACCAACACACCATTATCGTGTAAAGAACTATTTCTTAAGTTTTCAACTTATAGGGTGTAGTAGGAAATGCAATTATATCTAGAGAATTGTGTGGATAGCGTGAATGTGGACAATTTGGACCGATAACAATAATTTTGTATTTTGAAACTTAAGGTTTGATGTAGAGGATGCGTTCGCACTAGTTCAACTTAAAATATGAGCTTAGATAACTAGGAAATGCAAGAAAGCCACCTTCAATTACTTTGATTGGTGCTTGAACCTTATAGAGTCTTAAGCTTCTATCTTAGAATGATGAGTGATGGTAAATTATCTAGTACATATGCAAACTACATGAATGTTTTTGGAAATGACCTTGTATGTATGTCACCATTTACAATTCAAATGTATAAACTGCTTGCGAGGACAAGTAGTATGAACAGAAAGAAAACATGATGTGGCACAAGGGTATTGGTGTGTTCCTTTTGCATTTATAATACAAGCCATAAGAATTGTTTAAAAAAGGGACAACTACATTGTTGTAGGATTTTCAACACTGAGGACATAATTATTAAAACATAACCAAGATTTTACTAGAGGAAAAATCAGTATTTTTTGTAAGCTCAATCATAATTTAAAATAATCAATCATAAATAAATATTTTACGAAATCTTAGAATATATGATTCTTACATAATATAGGATAGTGAGAGAGACTTACATTGATTTATGAGAGACCCAATCAAAAGAACTTCAATCACATTTTCCCAATCTATCTCTTTCAGTCACTTTTCTTCCCCACAGAACCCAAATTTCTTTATGTAACTAATGTTTATCAAGTTGGTTACCATCAGCTATTTGTAAAGTAAATAACTTCTCATATTTACCAATAGGTCCTTTTATTTTATTAAATCACATTTAGACCCATAATTATATTTCACATGAGTCACATTGTGGAATATATTTATTTATTTTCTAACATTCTCTCACTTGATACTCGACTCACTCATGTTGTCCTTTTATTTTATTAAATCACATTTAGGCCCATAATTATATTTCACATGAGTCACATTGTGGAATTTATTTATTTATTTTCTAACATTCTCCCACATGACACTCGACTCACTCATGTGGTGCTATAATACTTTAAAGGACCTTCAATAAATTGGTTTCATCATTCATCATACTTAAAGATACAGAAATAATAAGAGTCATGGTGGTTACATGTCATTCAATCAACACATCACATGTAATATGTATCATCATTCTCCTTAATACGACTTCATAATGAGAAATCCATAACTGGTTCAAACATAATGTCATCTTTGATCAACAATAACATAATATGTTTTCTACATCACAATCATAATTTGCATATATATATATATATATATATATATATATATATAAAGTAGAAAAAATATATTTCAAAAACATGTATAATAATGAGCTTAGAGTGTCAAATATGCATTAATAACAACATACACCATTCAACATTCACTAGTACACATAATGTCCATATTCTCTACATGACCAGTAAATACTTTGGGCGGTAACCTTTTGTTAAAAGGTCAACAATCATAAGATCAATAGTAAGTAACATGTTCTATTGATACTCTATGTTTATGAACTTCTTTAACGACAAATTATTTCAATTTCATATGTTTAGAACCTTCGGAATACTTGTCGGTTTTAAAAAAGAAGACTATTGCATAATTGTTACAATAAATTTTCAACTACTTGACAATATTGTCGACTACTTCAAGTCCTGAAATAAAATTATGCAGCCAATTAGTCTGAATTGCGACCTAAAGTATGTCACAAATTCAACTTCCATGATGGATGCAACAATGACTAACTACTTCGTACTTTTTTCATGGAATCACTCCTCTGACTAAAGATACACATAACAAAATGTAAACTTTCTAATATTCGTACAACTAACAAAATTTGAATCTTTATATCCAATCTCCTTAAGGTGATCAAACATTTTATAAGTAAGCACATGATTCTTTATTTCTTGCAAGTATCTTAAGACTTTCTTTGTACCAAACATACTGACTACAAAACCAATATTTGGCCTCATACATGTTTGGTCATACATCAAACTCCCAACAAGATGCATAAGGGATATTCTCCATCTATTTTCGTTCCAAATCATTCTTTGACATTGCATAAGACTAAATTTTTCTCCTTTTTGTATTCGAACGTGAGATGTTGAACATTTACCCATTTTGAACCTCTCTAAAAATTTATTAATATATGTTTGTTGAGACAAACCCAATAATCCTTATAATCTATCACAAAATATTTCTATTCCTATTATATAGTATGCCTCACTCATATCTTTTATTTCAAAGTTATTAGAGAAAACCTTCTTAGTGTCACTTAATAGACCAAGATCATTAGTTGCAAGCAAGATATCATCAACAAACAGAATCAGAAATATAAACTTGTTTTCACTAACCTTCAAATATATACATTGATCAATAATGTTTTCCTTAAATCCAAAGGACGTAATAGTATCCTTGAAGTTAAGATACCATTGTTTGGAAGCCAGTTTAAGCCCGTATATTGGTTTCTTAAGTTTAAAGACCATGTGTTCCTTTCCTTCTTTAATGAACCCCACTGGTTGGTCCATATAAACATCATCTTCTAAATTCTCATTCAGAAAAGTAGTTTTAACATCCATTTGGTGCAACTCAAGATCATAATGAGCTACTAATGCCATGATGATTTTGAAAGAATCTTATAATTAATGTCATCTTTTTGAGTAAAACCTTTGGCAACTAGTCGAGCCTTGTAACGTTCGACGTTGCTATGAGAATCATACTTAGTTTTAAAGATCCGTTTACTACCAACTCTCTTACATCCTTTTGACAATTTCATAAGGTCCCATACACAATGATGTGTCATTAATTTAAACTCATTGTTCATGGCATCTAACAATTTATCAGAATTATCACCATTCATAGCTTTTGAAAATGAAACTAGATCATTATCTGTCGCAACCGGGGTCACGACGGGGACGACGCATAAAAATAATTTATTTTAATTTTTAAAATAGAGGAGTCGCCACCATAGTTTATATGGAAAACTATGGAAAAACCGGAAAAGGATAAGACAAATCCATGAAAACCGGATTTTGGGTCCGGGAGTCGATTACGTGTGGGAAAGGTATTAGCACTCCCACAACACCCGTCCTAAGACAGTATCTTTAATTAAATAAATAAAATGAGTGTAGTTTTTAAAATGTTTATTTTCCCAAAAAAATGAGACAAAAATGAAGATAAAACAAACAAAAATATTTTTTTTTATTTTTGGAAAGGGCCCGACAAGGTTTGCCCTTGCTCCTATGTGTCTCCATCAGGAATGGAGAATCAGGGTTACGTAGTTCTTTAGATAAGATTGTTTGTCAAGTTGATATTTTGATTTGTGACATTTTTGTAATTAATTTTTTTATATTTGATATTAAAATGATTTATTTTTAAAGTTTCATACTAATAGCGCGTGACGTGTGTGGGCATTTGATATCTAAGAAACATTTGGAATAATAATATTAAATATTGTATAATGCGTATGGGCATTTGATATCTAATATTATTAAAAAAAATAATATTCCAAAATTTTATTTCTAAAGTTTATATAATATCGTATGACGCATGCGACCATTTGATATTTAAAAACTTTAGAATAATAATATTAAATATCGTATGATGCGTGTGGCCATTTGATATCTAACATCATTAGAAAATATAATATCCCAATATTTTATTTTCAAAGTTTTATATTAAATATCGTGTGACGCGTGCGGCCATTTGATATTTAAGAAACATTTGAAATAATAATATTAAAAATCGTATGACGCGTGTAGCTATTTGATATTTAACATTGTTAGAAAATATAATATCCCAAAACTTTATTTCCAAAGTTTTATATTAAATATCGTATGATGCGTGCGGCCATTTGATGTCTAACATTATTAGCAAATATAATATTTCAAAAATTTATTTACAAAGTTTTAGTATCTCAATTTAATTTTTATTAAAATAATAATAAAAAATAATAATTATAACATAATAAAAATAAATAAATAAAACATGCAAGATATAAGCTAAAAATATAGAGGTACACAAATAAAAAAGGTTGTAGTTTTGGCTGATCCCAAAGGCCCAGAATCATTTTTTATTATTTTTTTAGGTTGGTGGTGCAATGGTAATGTGGGGGATACGAATAGTTTTTATTATTTTTTTTAAGTTGGTGGTGCAATGGTAATGTGGGGGATGCGAATAGGAAGGCCCCAACTCCACAACCTAGGCCATCATCACCTCATCCTTAAGCCACTACCACCTTACTCCAAAGCCATGTTAGGTCTACCAACCCAAAACGGCAGCGGCGACAGCGAAGGAAGAGCGGCGGTGCGGTGGCACGGGAAGAACGGCAGGTGACGGCGGAGGTTGTTTTGGAGTGGTTTTGGGTGCTTTATCCCAACTTGACGAATCTGAGCTTTTAGGAGCATAAAATACATGGACAAAATATAGAGAAAATGTATGAAAGATGATGAATTTTTTTTATTATTTAAGAAATAAGAATTTAAAAAAAAAACAAAATGCCATAAAGAGCAAAAAGAACCCCTTTTTTTTATTTTTTATCTTTATATGAAAATGAAATGATGAAGAAATAAAAAAACATCACAGGAAGATAAGAATACAGGATTTACAAATTTCAAACTTCAAGATCCATATGAAAATCTAAACCTTACAAATCATACCTGTGAGTATTCTTCAAAAATGATAGTCTCCTTTCCAAAAGTTCCTTAGGTTTTAAACTGAGTGTGGATAGTAAGACAGGAGAATCAATTTTCTCTTCTTCTCTACTTTCTCTCTCTTTTTTCCTCTTTTTCTTCGTATCTCTCAAAGTGAGCAATAGTTCTTTTTTAACGTAATAGCAATTACCACTTAAGTGAATCCTCTTTTTTTATTATTTTATTTATTTTTATTCTGAAAGTAGTTTAGAGCAGTTTTGAAAGATTGACTCTTTCTTTTTTCTTTTTTTTATTATTAAAGATGAAGTGTAGATGAACGTGAGATGAAACAGTTTGAAAACAGTCATATTTTATTTTTTATATTTTCTGTTATTGTGAAATGAGAACATGAGTGGTTCAAAGCAGTTTTAAGATTCTCTTTTTTTTTATTATTATTATCTTTTTTTTTGTGAGAAGTTAAGATTGAGTGGGAAATTATAGAGAGTTGAGATTTTTTTTTTTTAATTTGTATTTTTTCTAATTCTTTTATTTTTTATTTTTTTCTTTTTTAAGGAGAGATATTTTGGAATATCTCATTATCCATTATTTCACTCATCTTTTATCTCTTGATCAGTCTTGAACAATTTTGAACAATCTTGAACATAGCATAACTCATAGAACCAAATCATCAATTTTTTTTATACCTTTTTTTAATTATTATTTATTTAACCGGACGAAATTGGCTGTTGACAATTATCAATACTTAAGTCATTTGCTGACTCTTGTAGGTAAACCACATAATAATCTAAAACAGCATATTTCCTCTCTCTTTGAGATCTTCTTAATATTATTTCTTGTGGTTGTTCTACTATAGGTTCATTTTTAACTTCGACATCATTAATTTGTTCTTTTTGATTGTTGTGTGGTTCATCAACATGAAGAACAATAATTCTTGAAGTAAAAATACTAGTTAAAGGAACTTGTACTCTAACTTTCTTAATCTCCACATTTCGTGAACTCTCACTAGTTTCACCATTCTCAGTGAATCAAGCATTTCCAGTTTTAACAATCCTTGTACTATGGGTAGGACAGTAGAACATATACCCTTTTGATTTTTTTGGATAATTAATTAAATATCCATTGATTGTTCTCGAATCAAGTTTCTTTTCCTGCAGATTGTATATTCTAATTTCTGCTTGACAACCCGAAACATGCAGGTGTCTCAAATTAGTTTCCTACATGTCCACAATTCAAAAGGTGTCTTTTGAACTGCCTTAGTATGAACTCTATTCAATAGATACATGGAATTTTTCAAAGCATACATCCACAACAATACAGGTAAAGATGAATTACTCAACATGCTCATAACCATATCCATTAAGATTCGATTACGCCTTTCTGACACACTATTCTGTTGTGGTGTACCCGATATTGTGTATTGAGCACAAATACCACGTTTCTTAAGGAAATTAGCATATGGACTAGGGTGTTGTCCTCTTAAACTAACATATTTTTCAATTCATGTACATTCCATTTATCTTTCATGGTATTATAGTTCATCTAGAGAGGACTATACTCAGACGGTAATGAGTTCATAATGAACTCCACAAGAAAATTCTCATCCATTACCATTCTAAGAGACTTAAGTCTTGCTATAATATTTGTTATCTCAATTACATGTTTGTGTATAGTACGAGAACCATCAAATTTCATAGTGGTCAAGATACCCATTAGTGTCCCAACAACAGACTTAACGGTTTGAGAGTGCTCTTTCACATATATCATAAATTCTATTGCACTTCCACACATGAACTTCAATTAACTCATAAATCAATTATTTATTAAGATTTAATAGTGATTACAAATCTATCATAAGATTAATTCAAATTAAAATAAACCAATTCATAAATTAATTTTCATTAATACATCAGAAATATCACATAAAACCTTTCTTAGGTATACATCCAGTGTCACCAAAGCAATTCTACAACCAAGAGGAATGTGACTCATCACAACCTCAAAATAAGGTTTTATCTGAAAAAGTATGGTTGACACATTATAAAACTTTAAGGATTCAAAATTAATGATCAACATGTGATGGTAACCATAATTCTTATTCCTTTTATAAATTTTTTCAAGCTTATTAAAATTGGGAAAAAACATTGTTAATGCATAATCACAAATCTAAACAATTATGCTCTGGTAGCACATATAAGTTTAATCATAATTTGAAACAATCAATCATAAATATTCACAGGATCTTAAAATCTATGATTATCTCACATAATATATGATAGTAAGAGAGACTTACCATTGATTCATGACGTACCCAATCAAAATAACTTCAGACCCCTTCTTGCAATCTATATCTTTTATTTATTTTCTTCCCTACACACACTTTCTTGATGATCAATGACAGAAAAAAACAAAATCCTAATTTCTTTATATAACCAATGTCCATCAAATTGGTTACTATTAACTATTTATAAAATAATTAAATAATCTCTCATATTTACCTATTTCATTAGATCAAATTCATAATTATATTTCACATTATGAATATGTATTACATAATTCACAATCACATTAGCCTTTAGCCTTTCATGGATTGTAGAAAATCATTCCTTCTACATTACATATAATTGAAATATTTTTTTTATTCAAAACCTATTTCTTTTGGACTGGTAAAAAAAATTGGTTCTTACATTTGATTAATATATTTTATTTCCTTTTAGGTATTTACATTGAATGTTATTAAATTATATCTTCATATAATCTTAGTTAAAAAAGATATATGTATTATAAAAAACAATTCCTTAAAATCAAACTATAATTTTGATATAAAAAAAAGAATGTACCTGAAAAAAAAAAAAAACCTATGATCTTTGACTTATATTGAAGAATAAATAATGTTCGATCGATGCTTCCAATTTGTTCCTAACTTCTGATTTAATGTTTATATTGAATATAATTAAATTATTTATATACTTTTAGAATCGTAACCAAAAAAATTATTATTATTTATTATAAAGAATTAATTCATTAAAGTCATAAGGTATGGTTTTAATTTTGTGTCCAAGAATAAACAAAGAGCAATTGATATAAGCTCATGGGGTTGCCAAAAAGCCGTTTTACTTCATAGCGAATGCTAACATTTGTTGACTTACCTAAGTCCTTACCCAAAACTGAACAAATAATTAATTTCATTTAATATGATAATTAATTTCATTTAATATAATAATTAATTTCATTTAATATATATATTTTTAGAGAGATTCGTTCTAATTTAAACACCATTATACAAAAGACAAACTCAACCGTGTTCAAAATTTCTACATTTTCTTTAATAATGTGATTACGACGTTTACCAATAAGATTCCAATTTGTTGGGTAATGGTGCAAGTGGATGATCCTATCATGATTTGATAAAATTTAGACAAAAACGCTCACTTGAAAGATAAATAAATTATTTTATTGAATTATTTAAAAGGTACCTAATTAGTTAAGATTTTAAAAATAAAATAATTTAATCGCTCAATCATTTTCATTTTTTAATTAATAATTAGTTTGTCAATTTTTTTTAATGAAGAGGAATAACGGAGATGAATTTTAACAAGAGAAAGAGACGGGGCCAAAGAGGCTTCAATTTGAAATGAAAAGTGGAATATCTGTTCTTTCGGCCATTTCATCTTTCACCTACATACATTTCTTATACCATCCCATAAATATAAAAAATTTTACTTTGTACGTTTTAATTATACAATCCCAAACTTAAAAATGCTTTTTAGATTGGGAAATTTGACAGTTATTTTTATATTTTGTACTATGCAATTTCAAAGTTTTTTTTTTAAAAAAACATAATTTAAAAGTTATTTTTAATATCCAAATTACATAATATGGATTGCTTACATCATCTTAGTTATCTTTTTCAATACTACTCAATGTTTAGAAAAAAAATTATTATCAATATTGAACTCATTATCAATGATGTCATGGTCTCTCACACTGTTGTATTGTTAGAGGAAGGGTCGTAAATATCAAGTGCATCCTCAACCATCACTCATCATTTTTTTATGAAAAAAGTCACATGAATACAGAATTATACAATTTTAAAACTGTTTTTTTTTTTAAACATGACTTTTAGATACAAAATAAAATATTTTTTTTTATATTTATAAGGATGAAAAAGAAATGTATGAAGTTACATGATAAGATGTCCCTTTTCTTCTTTTGTGGAGAGTACTAATACAAAATAATTTATTAGATACTTAAATTTCAATAAATTTATAATAATTTAACTAATAATTTTATTACGTTAAATAATTTTTATATTAAAACCCTTTATCCTTTGCATTTATCTTTTCTAAGAAAAGCTGTGTTACATTCATCACACAATAATATAAAAAAGTTTAATTAGAATGAATTATCAACATATTTTTTACATTGTCGTATAATTATAAATTGTCACTTGATTAAATATTGTAGATTAAGATAATACATATTTTAAAATGTATATCTCAAATCAGTTCCAATTAAATGTTAATATACTAATTTATATTAAATACATTAAGATGGTGTATTCCATTGATATTTAAAAGATTATTTTTACATTAAAAGTGCTGCATAATTTAAAAAATTTTATAAAAATATCACGACTTGTTAAAAACTTATATGAATAAGATTTTATAATTCAAATTTTAAAAGATTTGAATTTTTTTACGAACTTACAAATTCATATACAATTAAATGAGTATAACTGATTAGACTTCATCCAATTCCAATTGTTTATTTTTTTCATATTTAAATTTTCTTCATTTTTTTTATAATTTTTTATTTTTTGGAGTATCATTTTTTTATTTAAATATACCATTTTGCTCTCTTAATGCTCATTATAAACATCTCCAATCCATCTACCCATAAACAACTCTATTGTTGATATTTTGAGATGGAAAATATATATATTATTATACTACAAAATTTTGCTATAATTATTGTTATTTCCTATGTTGTAAACTGATTCAAAATATCACTTTGATATCATTTTTCACTCTTTTTCTTAGTAATCTCATTTTTAGACCATCTTATCTAAGTATTCTTTTTTACATAATATTATTAAATCATTCACCAAATTCAAAACTAAGTAACATATTTTCCCTGCACAGGATAAAGATTTATATTTTCAAGCCATCAATTTCCTAATGAACTTTTTAAATTAGTTACACACTCCCTTCTTTCTAGGATTAACACCATATCTATACCTAGGTAGTTGAAAGATAAGAATAATAAAGAATAATTAATTAATTTAGAATAGGATCTTAAATTTATCTCTTCACTCAAAAAGCAACTTTAATCTTAAAGAAACTCATCTTGAGATTCAAAACTAGTTTAAAGCTTTACATAATGTCCATATGGACTATCACATTTTTCCTCTTAGGTTGCTCAAAAACAATATAGTGTCATTGGCAAATTTTATCAGATTAATTTTTGCTTTATTTTTCCCTACTTTGCACCTTGAGTACAATTTTTTTCTTTTATTACTTCCCTCACAAACCTTGTTAACAAATGGAAGGGGGAATGAAGCAAGTGAATCATCTTGTGTCAATCCTACAACCATATGAAATTGTTTTGTAAAGGAATCTATTGAATATTACATAAACTAAAATTGATTATAGATATCCTTCTATCCACAATATCCATTTTTGGAAGAATCCTAATCTCTTATACATGTATAACAAAAGATTTCAACTCACTAAGTCATATATTTTCTCATTATCAACTTTGAAGATTACATATCATTTCCTATTTCTTTTAACATCATCAATAATCTCCTTACCACCAAGATACTTGGTAACAACTTTATACACATAGCCTATTAGAGAAATAAGTTTATACTCCCTCAACCCTCTTTGATTATTCACCTTAGGAGTCAATCTAACCAAAAAGTGACTATCCCTTTTTGAAAACTTTCCACTATTATGGAATTCTTCCATAAACCATATGGATTCCCTTCTAATAGGTTTTAAGTGTAATTTTTGTTCAATTGTAAAATATGTAAAAATAGCAATTGTTGTATTTCGACCTATTAAGTTCAATAAAGCTATGAAGGCATGGAGAATTTTGAGTCATTTTGGCAAGCCTTTTTCACACATTTGAATGTTCATATGCAAATGGAACAAACAAGAAACATCTTTAACACATTTTCTAGATCCACCATTTCTAGTGGATATTAATTAAGGGAGAAATAGATGGGATTTAAATTTGAATTTTCCTTTTTTTTTTCATTTATGCACTTGTAAATCCTACTTTTTACTCTCCCATTAGGTTTGTACAAAGTGAATAATCCACCCATCAAAAGGATATCCTCAACTTTCATTTCACATATGAATTCTTTAAACCTTGTTATTTAAGCTTTTCTATATTAGTTTTTATTTTCTCATTTTCTCTCATTGCTTCTCCTAACATAATTGAAGTCCCTCAGGATACACCACAAAGACCATGTACTGCTTTCTTTTCTCTCCCTCAACTCGTGCAACATGCTCACCTTTTGTATATATTGACAAGATGAATAAATTTATTCACCAACACAACATTCCTCCTATTGTCTTTCCAAATTCCTCCAAAGCCAACATATCTCAACTCCATAAGTCTTTTGATAACTTTCTCACTTTTATTTATTATTCAAGTTTGCAAAATTACATAAATCAAAATGTATTTTAGTAAAAATTAGTGTTGATATTAGAGCAGATAATCCAAAATATAAAAAAAACAATATTTGATAATAAGTATTTTTTTGAAAACAATAAACAATTTGTTATTTCTTTCTTATTGGAAATCTCTAATTTTAGCAAGGAACTTGTTATTATAAAATAATAACATTATGATACCAAAATAATATACATTAACAAGAAAATAAATTTAAAAATTAATGTAAAAATGACAAAAATAAATGAGAAAAAACATAAACTCATATGGAAGAAGATGAAAGAATACATATTTAAAGAGTACTACCAAACTTCATTTAAACACTCTATCATTCGTGAACAATTAATTCTGGTGCTGGTGCGTATCTATATTTTCTTATTTTATTTGTCTTTTTAATATAAATAGAAAAGTCCCACATCGGCAAAATTGTTCCGTGAAATAGGGTTTATACACATAAATAAAAAGTGAACCAAATTTATTAAATTTCTAACAGTAAAGTGCATGATTTTGAATATGAGATACATTCTTTTTAATCTCTAAAAATCTCTATTGAATATTACCTCATTTTGTTATCTTTAAAAAATTCTGGTAATCTTAATTAACTATCATACAAATTATTGTTAATATTTAAAAATCTTAATTTAATATATGAATAGAAGGCATAACAATTAATGAAACGTGATTCATAAGGCGGGTTTCCATCTATTCTTGAAGGTCGTTTTCATTGAAAATTTTTCTTGAAGTCGTTTTCATTGAAAATTTTTCATCCAATTGATTTTTTTAATAACAAACTTTAAACGTAGGTACAACTGTAGTGAAAAATTTTAAATATATATACTATTAAATATTCGTTCTTCAGAAGTTATGTCCAATCAAGTTTACACTGTATATATGTATGTATTACGTAGTTGTATAAGATTATTTTGAATTAACCTTGTATATACTTATTTTTTTATTCCAGTTATTTTGAATCTTGAAAAACATTTATAAAATATTTAAATGAACTTATAAGGAAGATATATTTTGAACTTAATATTTTAAACACTTCACGAATTTCACATAACAGCTAAAGACTAAGACCTTTAAATTAAGTTAACCTAGAACTCTTCAAGTCACTATAATCTCTGTAAGAACAATATTGAATTTATAAATCTTCTTTTTTATATATTTTTATTTTTACTCAATTTGAGATTAGACCAAAACTTAGATAGTGTAGAGCACTTTGTATATACTTGTACAGCTATACGCCGACGTATGCATTGAGTATACGTTATTTTTATACGTTGTTTTGTCTGCATTATATTTTTGTCCGCATCTGATGTTGGAAAACAAAGCTCAAACATGCAAACTTTCTTTCGTTCAACATTGGCTTTGTGGTGGAGCGTTGCAGAAGAAGAAACATTGATGTCAAACGCAGAACAAGCTCGTAGTTTATTTGGAATTTCTCTGTCTCAGAGACCCAAATGGCAACAATTCTTCATTTGCTCTTCTGGCTTCTTCTTTGGATACCTTGTTAACGGCATATGTGAGGTACTATAATATCATACACATACTTTGCTAATATATATGTGTGGTTTGAAACTGCAAAACCAGAATAAGCCATGCTCTTTCGTATTTTCTTGCTGCATACATCTTTTTCCTTTGTTTTTTCATAACAAGGTAACTAACTCAGCTAGGAGATTACTTATGTTTTTGCTCCAATAATTTTCTGTCTTTTGTTGCTTTTGGAATTTTCATTGGAAATTTCGGCTTCAATTGGACACTTTCTGTTAGTAACACCAGTCAATCATCCAGATAAATATGTAATTCTTTTCCTTTTTTGTTTGATGTCTATGAATAATTGCAATTTTCAGTATTTGCTATTGATTCTCCCTCTTATGCCTGAGCTGCAGGAATATGTGTATAACAGGCTTCATTTTAGGTAAATTTCATGACCTTGGTGCTTTTTTTATTGAGTAGTGTATGTCTTTTCTTTATGATGAAATAGTTGATGGTTGACTTGGTTTGTTTCAGCTATGGTTGGTACTTCACATTTATTCAAGGATTTGTTTACTTGTTTCTGATTTATCTGTACGGCTTCACAAGCAAGCAAATGGTGAACCCATGGAAAACTTATGTCAAGCTTTCTGCTGTGCTTATGGGGTCTCATGGCCTAACAAAGGGATCTTTGGCTTTTCTGAACTACCCTGCACAAATCATGTTCAAATCCACAAAGGCAAGTCACAAAAAGGCACAAAAAGTCCCTTGAACTGTGTCAATTTAGAATATTTGAACGTAATGAGAATCAACTTTGTTACTTCAGGTTCTTCCAGTGATGATCATGGGTTCCTTCATACCAGGTCTAAGAAGGAAATATCCAGTTCATGAATATGTATCTGCTGTTCTTCTGGTGATTGGCTTGATCATGTTCACACTGGCAGATGCACAAACATCACCCAATTTCAGTGTCATTGGTGTTCTCATGATATCTGGTGCTTTGATCATGGACTCCTTCTTGGGAAATCTGCAAGAAGCAATCTTTACCTTAAACCCTCAGACCACACAGGTGATTTAATTTCTGTGATATTTCACACACTAATGCCATCCATTTGTGACTATTTGGTTGCATAGTATTAGCATAATAGATGATTTTCTTGTTCCTTTTTAACTCTCAGATGGAGATGCTTTTCTGCTCTACTCTGGTGGGTTTGCCTTTGTTAATCCCTCCCATGCTTTTTACAGGAGAGTTATTCCAAGCATGGACTTCATGTTCACAGGTTCATTTGAGAATTGGAATAACTTGCTCCTTTTTTCCATCCTTGACTTTTGCATGTTTTTCTTCATAAAGTCACTTTATCATTTTCTTGCAGCATCTGTATGTGTATGGAGTGTTAGTGTTTGAAGCAATGGCCACATTTATTGGCCAAGTTTCTGTGCTGTCACTCATTGCCCTTTTTGGAGCTGCCACTACAGCCATGGTAAATTAGTCTCACAAGTTTTCCTAGTTTCATTATGTTTGTTTGGACTTAGGCCATTATATGACTCTAACATTAATTACTCTCTTATGTCACCATAACTTGATAAAACATAAGAAAAGCACCATAGTGTTTTGATTAAATATTATAAAATGATCAGTGTTGGAACTGAAATTTGATTTGGACTAAGATAAGAAAAGCACCATATTGTTTTGATTGACTATTAAAACCCTTTATGTGCTCCTAACTGAGTTTGTTTCTTCTTTGAATTTTGTCACAGATAACAACTGCTAGAAAGGCAGTGACATTGCTGCTATCATACCTCATATTTACCAAACCAATGACAGAACAACATGCAACTGGACTTCTACTCATAGCTATGGGGATTTCATTGAAGATATTTCTTGATGACAAATCTAACAAAAAGACCTCAAATTCTTCTCCTAACATTCCAAAACCTCCTGAGCACAAAGAACTTACTGCACAATTAGATTATGCAGGAGAAGATGAAGAAAGGAGACCATTTGTCTAACACTTTCAGATACAATTCAATCATGAAGTGCATAAAAATATAACTTGATGTCAGGTTAGAACACTCTTTACAATAAGCTATATATAGTTGTATGAAGTCATTGTATACCTCATTGCTAAATATTGGAACAAAAGTTACATTGTTTTTATAATCAAACATTTTACCTTAAGTTCATTTAGATAATAAGTCTATCTATATATATACAGTTTGTTCCAAAATAATTCAAGAAGAATATGATTTAGTGACATGAACTTTTATTTTAAGGTCAAATATGGTAGTTCTCTTTTAATTCTTAAAAACTTTTCGTAGATTTTTTGTTTGTGTAAAATTAAATATGTCAAAGTGAGTATTGTAAGTAAAATAATAAGTATCACTTCTAAGATTATATATAAAACTATATATTATATGTTAAATTTGAAATAATAATAAATTAAATTTATATTATGAATATTAAGAATAATAATAGTTTCGCATGAGAAATTATTGAAATTATGAAAATACATTTTCTTTAAGTAATGAATCATACGAAAATGGAATTATTATCTTTAATTATTATCATCTTACACTTGTTTTATAGTTTAAAATGTTAAATGTGGAGGAGGTACTAATAAAAAAAATAATGATAACTATATAATTTTGATGTAATAAATATAAAAAATTAATTTCATTTGTGGAACTACCATAATACTTAAAATACAAACTTCTCAATAATCAAATAGTATAATTTGTCATGGGTTAGAAGGCTCCAAAAGTAATATTAGTATTTGAATAGAAGTGTTTAGTAAACATCTATTTAAATAATATTACCTTATATAATTAGAAATATCAAAATTTACATTCTCACAACCTTATAATACTGACTTAGTATGTAATGGAATTGAATTAAATTATAAATAAACCTACTATATTACGACCTAAAGCATATTGTAAATCTTTAAAATACAACATTTGAATATATCAATTCATATAAATTATATTCTAACGGATTATTTTTAAAGATGTGTCGTTCATTCCCTCACTCACGCATCATGTCATCATATTCTTATCTATTCTTTTCACACTTTATCTTACATTTATTCTTCTTTATATTTTTTTTTCTCTCACTCTTTAACACATTTTTTTCTTGTTCCTCGTATCATCATTGTTCTAATATCTCAGACCATAAAGAAATCATGAAAATCTTCCTAAAAGAAAAGAGCCAAGAGTCAAGAATATAAAAATGAAGAAGATTGTCCATGCACTAATTATGCCGCTCAGAAAAGAAGAAGAAAAAAAAAGGCAACGTCAAAGAAAGTAAAAAAATAAATTTAGAAAGTTAAAACATAAGACAACGATTCTAAATACAAGATAATAATTTTAAATATACCTATTATAGTAATTAAAAAGTTTAATTTTATTGTAAAAGTGTTATCACCTCTTCTTTCAATTATAATCCCCAGTAACTATTATAGAAAGACATTGTTATTTTAATAAAAGGAGGTTGATTTGAAATAAAATTTAAACAGTATTATTCTATTAAATAAATATAGATTTCAAATTTACATTATAAGAAAAAATTAAATTACTGACGAAATTTTATCAATGAAATTTTATTTGTTAGTAATATGTAATTATTTGTCGCTAAATTTATTGATAAATTTATCAACGAATTTATTTTAAATCCGTCGATAATTATCGACGGACTCAATAATCTGTAGGTAATTATCGACAGACTCAGAAATCTGTCAGAAATTATCGACGGACTCAGAAATCTGTCGATAATTACTGACAGACTCAGAAATCCATCGGTAAATTTATATACAATTAATTTACCGACATATTTTAGATGTTTTCGATAGATTTGTCTATTCAATAATTTTTAATTTTTTTTTGTGATGTTAATTTATTTAATTTGATTGAATATATAAAATATTAAATCATATTTTTCTATTTTTTTTCAGTATGTTTAAATTTTATTGTATCTAAACATATAATTTCACTAACTAAATATATTCGATAACCTATTCTCTCGAATCAACCATTGTTGTTGCTAGTGGTGTTGTTAAACAAAGTAAACCTATTTATTGTTAAACAAAGTGATTGCTTCTTAATTTAGATATGTAAGTTGTCTTTCTTACTTAATTAACAAAGAAAAAGGTAGACTCAATGTTAGGTAGCGTTTTCATTATCATAACTTGAGATCTCACATTTGAATATTGATCATTCAAGTCTATAAGAAAAAATCGTATCACATATCCTTTACGGTGATATTCACGAATCACTCCCAATCCATAGTTACAAGTGTTGCATTATGCACGGTAACTTTATGTAGCTCTCAAATTCCTCCCAAATAGACTTCAACTTTATGAAATATGCAGTTATAGATAAATCACCTTGTTTAATGGCATACAATTCTTCTTACAAAACGATGCTTCAAAATACATCATCTTTGTGATACCAATGTTTTAAGACTTTTCATAGTGGGTAGCAACCATCGAACCAAATTACAATATTGTGATTTTTGAACAAATATAATGATTGATCTAAGATAACATAAACTTGTTGCAGTAATCCCAAGCCGCATACAAAGGATTAGTGATTTCTAAACAAATATAATGATTGATCTAAGATAACACGAACGTGTTGCAGTGATCGCAAGCCGCATACAAAGGATCAGTGGCTTCTGGTTTCAAGATCTTCATGGCACATTCTCATGCATGAAAATTTGTTGGTGTTAGTACAAATGAAATTGGATTCACCGCAAAACTCTTATTGGGATGAATAAAAAATGGATTCTCCATTGAGTCTCGATGTTGTTGTAATTGACTCATGCTTGCAAGTAGGGTCTACAACTGTTGTAGTTCAATGTAAATGGTTGATTCATCAACGACTCTTCTAAATGGCTCTTCTCGATTATCCATCATTGTTATCTCTGATATTGTTGATTACTTTTCTCACAATATGATTTTCAGAGTTGCAGCCAGAGAAAGATCAACCTGATACCATGATAAAACAATAATTATAACACTATGAGAAATGGAAAACAAAAAACACTTCATCTTACACTCAAGGAATTAAATAGATCCATTCTATAATAAAATGAATATTATGAATCAACTCAATTAAAATTAATGGCTTATAGTTTTAACATACATAAAACTTTTTGTAATAGACTAACAATTTAAATTGAATAACTACCCATTTAAACTGAATAACTAACAGTTTAAAATGAATAACATGATTTACTAATTTGGTGTTATGGCAGAACAACTAATTTAATTACACCAATAAAAAAAATTAATTCAGTTATACCAAGACTTTCTTTATTATCGGAAACTAATTCAGCTATGCACATTGTTACTGTAAAAGATCCTAAACTTTCATTAATCTTTTTTATATAATAATTTATATTATGTAATAGAAATTTTGAAAAAAAGAGAGAAGAAAGTTAACAATGAGACTTTCTTGCTTTTTCATGCTATTTTTCCTACTAATGATCTTATTCTCACTAGTACAAAAAATTCATTCTACGTCACGATAATACGTTGGTTAAAATGAAACCGATGTAAACAAAAATGCGGTGACATTTTTGTAAATATTTGAAGATATATTACGTCGGTTAACTCAAACCCGACGTAATACACCATATTCTACGTCAGTTGCCACTCATAACCGACGTAGAAAATACTGAAAAAAGTAAAAATTCAAAATTTGAAAACCTTGTAATGGCGCTGAGGATACTACGTCAGTTGGGAGGTGTTAACTGACGTAGTAGTATGTAGCCCATATTACGTCGGTTGGGACTTTCCAACTGATGTAATATCCTCCTCTTGGCGCGCGAGTGAATTTTGAAGAAAAATTAGTAACATTTGGTCAGATACTACGTTGGTTGGGAGCTCTCAACCGACGTAGTATGTCCTTCGAGTTAAAATTAGGAATTTCAAGAGAGATATTAACTCTTGGGTATCATTTTTCTCTTACGTTTTCTTCTCCTTCACATTCTCCTTCACCTCCACCTTCTCCTTCACCTTCTCCTTCACCTTCTCCTTCACCTTCACCTTCACCTTTACCTTCTCCTTCACCTTCTCCTTCACCTTCACCTTCTCCTTCACCTTCTCCTTCACCTTCACCTTCTCTTTCTTCTTCTCCTTCACCTTCACTTTCTCATTCACATTCTCCTCACCTTCACCTTCTCTTACACCTTCACCTTCTCCTTCACCTTCTCCTTCACCTACTCCTTCACATGTACCTTCTCCTTCACCTTCACCTTCTCCTTCTCCTTCACCTTCACTTTCTCCTTCACCTCCGCCTCAGTCTCACTGCCTCCTCCTGAGCCTTGCTGCTTCCCTCCTCAGCCTCGCTGCCTTTTTCTCTCAGTCTTCGCATGATGTCGCTTTTATTCTCACTAGTTTTCATTTGTATTTTGTGTTGTGTCGCTTTCTCTTCTCACTGGTTTTCACTTGCATCTTTGTTGTTCATTTGTTTTGCTAGGGTTCGTTTGGCTCCATTTTTAACTTCTTCCACGTTTGTTTGGTGTGTGCAAGCTTCGTGGTTGTCTTGGTTGAATGTTTGGTTCAACATCCCCCTTGTCTCTCCTTTTTGCAAGAGGTTAGCAATTTTGTAAAATTTTTTAAAAATAGTTCGAAATTTATTTTTTACCCAATTTTTTTATCAACATCTTGATTTAGTATGCATGATGTTATTTCAACTATATTTAATGTATTAATTGGTGTTTGACTACAAAACTTATAATAATAATAATAACAATAATAATAATATTATTATAATATTGGAAAGTAGTAATAAATTTGATTCTCTAAATTTGTTGTTAAAGCAAACAAAATGTCTTTATTGTGAAACTTTTCTAGGATTTTTATGATTAGTGAATTAAAATACACTATTACAATTACATGGACATTTTAAAAATTAGATTAGAAAGAGATCTTTTATTAATGAGAAAATAGCAAGTATTTGTGACTGGTTTAACTCTGAATGAAATTGAAGGAATTAAAAACACTTAAAATAAAATAAAAAATCAGAACATTGTTCATAATTCATTTGTCTACATATGGTTACTCAGTTATTGACCCAACTGCTCACTAGTTACTATGTTTAAAAAGTATACTTTGTTTAAAAAGTATGAATTTAAACAAATTGTAAACTCTTATAATTTATTTTTATAGTTTAAATTGAATTTATGAACTTTAACCTTAGTTTACTAATTAATAGCAACATTATTATTGTAATAATTTTAACAACAAATTTATAGTTTTCCTTAAAAAAACAAATTTACGGTATATAAGAATTTGTAGTTAACTCACAGTTAATATATAAACAGTTTATTTTTGTTTTATCCGTTTCTTAAAAGAAAATTTTAGAAAATAAAGTATATATTATTTCTGCAAAATAAACTAAAGCAGTTACTCACAAATCTACTCACCCCGGGTAAATAATGTTGTACGAACCAAGTTTTATTTTTATTAGTTTAAAAGAAATGGTTTTTAAAATTTAAATGTTAAAATTTTAAGGGCTGTTTTAAAAATATAAATTAAAATTTTAACTACTTTTAGTTATTTACTTTGAAATTAATCATTTATCTAAAATCATATTTGTAAACCTTTTTTTACAATTTTTTCTAATTTATGTTATTTCTCATCTATTTCTTGGAACATATACCTCGTCAGCTAGAAAATCAGTATATCTTATTAGTTTTCAACGTATAATTTATGGTTCGAGTGTTTTAGAGCTGATTAAACTTCTTATCAATGTTAATTAGGTGGAATTTTCTTTAATTTTGAGGTTTTGGACATTTTCAATTATCTTTTTTACCTTGTAGTTGTTGATGGTCACCAAACATGTGACTATTAAGTAAAAGCAGTTCAACTCATATTATTAAATTGTTTTGGGAATATTTCCTATAAATTTAAAATTGGTTGTTTACATTCATTGGAATGAGTAAAATTTGTGATTGGATGTGAATTCAAGTTTAATGTGTCGTATTGTTTTGATTTGATTTAAGTATTTTCAACACATTTATTAATTTTTATTAATTTGTAGATAAAATACTAATTATAACAAAATTGGGTTATACTCAAGTTATAAAAGTTGTTAGAATGAATAAAAGTGAAGAATTGAAAAATATTTTGATGAAATTTGTTATTTTTGTTATATATTTCTTAAACATCGGTTTGATCACTCCAGTCATCCTCTAGTGATATCATATATAAGGTAAGTGTGCATTATTCAAGTAATAACGAAAATTTTGTTGCTTAAATACCAAACTCACAACTCAAGTATTATTTTATTGTTTTTTTTTTAAATTCATTATTTGAAATTAAGTTATCTATGGTTGGTTTATTTAAGTTAAACACTTATTTACTACATTATATACAATTGCAATATAAGTTTATTTAAGAATATTAGTGTGGGGAATCATAAAGTTTGATTAATAAATAATGCATAAATATAATGCATATTAAGTGAAACATGTTATATTGTTTTAAGTAATAACCAGAGTAGTATTATTAAGTTGAAGAGATGTTACATAGGTAGTAATAAAGAGATACTATTAAGTTAATATTAGGGGATTTCATAAGATTTCAAGTTATATTACCTTGATGACTTGAAATTTAAATGGTCTAAGTTAGTAAATACTAAAGAGATCTAGAGAAGATAATTTTGTTGTAGGAACCAATGTGATAAAATTTTTTGTTCAACATTTATTAATCTTGAAGTTCCTTATCCTTTGTTTTTTTTTTTTAAAGATTTAAATACTCCTATTGTATTTTATATTAATATATTCTTTTTACCGATCAAAAAATAAAAATATGTAATAAAAGTCGACATAAAATTTTTACATCAAATTTTAAAGATTCACTAATACTTAATATGTAAAATATTATCATATAATTGGACGTTATTATATGAGATTTATATTAAAGAATATATATTCTTAAGTTAAACAAGTTAGTCTCTTATGTTCAAATTTAATACAATTAATCTTTAATAAATTAGATGTGATTATTTATTTATTAATTGAATAGTTAGGTAATTACGTTATGTTTTTGTTTTATCATCTAGTTTTGATACATGAAGAAATAATTCTATAAAAACACATGTTGGAAACGTGTAAAGTTTAATATATGCCTCTTTAATCTTTTTTATTTCGTTTGTATATATTTAGATTTGTATGATAAGCAAATAGTAGTATATACCGGTGAGCTTTACTTAACTTCAAATCAAAATTTTGCTTAATTTATCAAATGATGCAATACTTTTATCCAAACACGGTTTTTTTTCCGTTTACTGGATGATAAACTAATATTATTCACAATGACTAGCTGATTGAAACTCTTCTGAATAAACAAAAATTAAATATAAGTTTCTACATTAAAATCATATAATTAATATCTAATTATTATATAACCCATTGCATTAACGATAAAGATCACTCCTAAAATATATTACCAAACTAAATTATCTAACAACTGTGCATGAATCTCATGTGGTCTAGGGCATGATTCCTAGGTCATTTTTAGACGTTTCCGTAGATGCTACATCGCCCTATATCATGAACAAATTTGGCGACACCTACGACAATTCCGTTGGTTTTGCAAACTTCAAGTTCAAAAAACCACATGAAAAGAAATTCATAAAAACAAAACGGACTTATAAGGGTAGTTTGGCTCCAAAAAAGAGTGATTGAATCACGTAACACCACTTTCCTCATTTTCCTCAACCTCGTTCTTTATTCTAAATAACTGCTACATAACCCTCTCCCTTATAATTTTCAAACACACATATTTTTTCTTTCTCTCTGAGTCATGGCTTCAGACCCCAGAAAGGGACTGTTCTTGAGTTCAAAGGCCATGGCCGATGCAGCTTCATGGTACTGTGCCTTTGTTCTTGCTGCCCTTTTGCTCCTAAGCATGTTCAGAGACAGCTCCATGCTTCCAACGCGTGACAACTTGGTAGACCACAACCAACTCTTGTCCCGGCCATGCGAGGAAATCTATGTTGTTGGAGAAGGTGAGACACTTCACACCATCAGTGACAAGTGTGGTGACCCTTTTATCGTTGAGAACAACCCTCACATCCATGACCCTGATGATGTCTTCCCTGGCCTCGTTATCAAGATTACACCCTCACATCATACCTAGAAGTTAGGGTTAGGGGTTTTATATAATGAAGAATCGATTATGTTAGAGGAATATAATAGCCTTTCTTGTCACCAGTTTTTTTCTTTCTTTTTTTTACTTTATTTCTTTCTTCATTCTTGTATATATTACATCTTCTCAAAATCAATATAGTGATTCTTGTATATAACTTCTCAAAATCAACATCAATGAAAAGCTTTTATCATTTTTTTTTTCCATTTTATAGTTCATAGTCTTATCTAGAATATCCTTTGTGGAGGGTACTGCTTATGGTCTATAACAAAAAAAAAAAAAAATAGTGTTGTAGATTCAGTTTTTCACACTTAGGTCTTGGCTATAATTAGAATATACTTAATATTGTGTTAATTAGATGATTTTTTTTAAGTGAAAGAGTTATATATTATGAAGCTTTCAATGGATTAATTCTTCAATTAATGTTAGAATTTCGTTTATGGATTGTTGAAAAAGGTGAAGAACAAGATTCCAAAGCTTTCATTGTGGATGTTGATGAATTATTCTCATAGCCACATTGGGCTTGGAAGTTTTGAATAAATTTAATATTTTTGCTGGTTTTCATTTTGTTTTATATGCAATCGATTGAGCTTGTAGATGAAGGCAACATTGTCACAAGCCATGTATCTTGTTGAGTCTATATATTTGGTCTACGAATGGCGAGAGAGATAATCACTAAACGAATGTTAATGATACATTCTTTATTATGTTTTAATGTACCTTTTTCATTATAAATTGTTGAAAATTTTATTATTATAAAGTATGAAGTACGAGTGGCATTTATTAGTTTAAAAGCGGAACTAACGCCATTTGGTGTGTTTTAATAATTTTCAGGCATAAACTTGTATTAACCATGGTGTTAATATTTTGTTACTAAGAAACAAGAACAAGAAAGAGAATGTTGCAAAATTCGTTAATATATCTTGGTACAAGGATGATTTTAGAAGTTTGCTATTTATTGATTATTTAAAACTTAAATAAAGAACAAACAAACTCACGAAGTTAAGAGAAATCACTAAAAGAGTATTCTATATGCCTCTACGCAATTTCTTTTCACAAAAAAAGATTACTTATCTCGATTTTTATTAATAATGTTGATGAAGACTCATTTTCACAAGTTTGGGACCAAAAGATGGAAACCTCCATTGATAGGCACGAGTTTAGAGAGGTTGATACGTTTATGTGGGTTTTTGTTTTACATAAAGACGAATTTGGGTTCCCTATGAAACACGACCTACGTATCTTATCATGTTAACCCTAACTTTTATAGCTGGTTATGTTCTCCTTCACTCTTTGCTTCATTTTGAAGTTATTTTAGGTTAATTATATTTAGAGTGTTCATATTTACACCAAGGTTAGGTGTATAATTGGAATATTAAAACAAAATAAATCAGACATACAAGCTTGTTGTTTTTAATTGATTTGGACTTCAAAAGATGGAAACCTCATGTGTGTGATAAACGAGTTATTTTATTTTATTTTATTTATAGGAATTGAATCATAGCTGCTCCTTTTTGCTAGTGAAGCACTCCATCACTCCTTAGATGAATATAAATTGTTTATGCTGATAGAAAAACTAATTATTTATATCTTCAAATTGTTTTTGATCATATCCAACTTACGAAATGTGTTTTTGATAACCATAGTTATTAGACGTTAGTAAGACATCATTAGAGTTATTGTACTCAATTTTGTCAAAAAATAAAATAAAATTAACAAGTTAAAAAAATACTCAAAATATTATAATTTTAATTTATATTAGAGAAATGACTAAAAATTAGGTTAATTTATAATATAAATAAAAAAAATTTACTACCATTAAATTTTAATACTAGAATCTATCCTAATAAAATTTATAGGAAAAAAAAGGATTAAACAAATTTACTGTTAGATATACATTGAATTTATATTTGATCTCTCATAAGTTATAATGTTAAATTTAACTTTTAAAAAGATGTACGAAAAGAAAAAAATGAATATATATATTGTTATTTTAAATTAAAAAAGGGATAAGTGCTAATATATTTTTGAAATTAAAGTTTACAAAATAGACTTGTAAAAGATGAAAATGCATTCTGAATTTTTAAATAAGTTTAATGATAATGTATTTTTATTGTAAAAGTTTTTACCGCACCAGCCAATAAAAAAACTCAAAAAAATAAATATAGAACTTAATATATATATATATATATATAAAGTTAGTTCCATTTGGTGAAAAGATATCACCGCCAATTTGAAAAGTGTAAATTTTACGATTTCTATAAAAATGAATAAGTTGCATTTGGATGTATAACGTCAACATAAAGAAATTATGTTTTTAAAACGTTTGTGGTTTGAGTCAGATCATCTACTTTGAAATCATACTTCAAAACAAGTTTTGCATTGTATTTTATTTTTTTAATTTTTTTTAACAAAATCTTTCATAAAAATATTATTTTAATATTTTTATAAAAATAATGCTTAAAATATGAGTCCCCAATATTGTTTTTATAAGTTATGGGTTTCATTTTTTTAGAAATCGTGCTATGACATAGCAATATATTTATTTGATAACTGATAAATAATTTCAGTAATCATAAATATTTGTATGCGAACTGTGCCATCTCATCGCATTCCTTATAAAAAATATTAAAGTCAGACATGCTTTTATACACAATTTTGCTAAAAGTAATTTAAAAAAATAAAAAGTAATAAAAAATATAGTTTGAAAACGACTTTAAAATAAATTATCTGATTTAAATCAAAATTGTGTTTACAGGCATGATTTTTTTTTTTCATTTTAAAGTGATGTACCTAAACACTAAACACTGTTTACTCATTTCCGCATAAATTATAAAATTTACACATTTTAGTAAATTCAAAACAAAATTGTATTCTTTTCGTAAGTTAGCTGTGATATCATGGTATACAAAGCTAGTCAACCATTCGTGCCAAATTTTCTCTATTTGTAAAAAGTTAATTTAATTAAAATTAAATATAGTTTATAAAAATATTATTTAATATAGACAAATTTTAATTAACAAAAAAATTTATGTATTATAATATAATACTGTATCATTAAATTGCCATTTAATATAGTGCAAATAATAAAAAAAAATTAAACGTGGTTGTAATATAATAATTGTAAAAACCATTTTATTCTGATTAAGAGATATTTTCTTTAAGTTAAATGGAAAATAAATTTATCTTTTCCAATGTTTATAAATGGATTCAAAATTAATTCTTCACTTATTATAAAAATTCCATCTATAGACTTCTAAATATTATACATTCTATAATATTTAACATCATATCGTTAAATGTCTTTTTTATGATTAAGTTCTACTTCTATTTATGTACTGAAAAATAGATTAAGATGAACAGAGGAGAAATTTGGAGATTTCTTCTTTTGAGTTAGAAACTTTTTAGGTGTTGTAGTTGCATTTTGTTGTAAAACAAGTTATCTCCCAATAAGAAAGTTAATTGAATGTAAAGATACTGAGTTGTTGATAGTAATGGGCTTCATATATTAAAGATAACTTACTTTTGTAACGTGGATAATTGTAGATATTGTTTTTAAAGTAGTTAGAAAGTAGTATATTTGGGTATAATATACTTAGTTTGAGAATGAGTGATTGTTTGATGATATTATGTGTATAAAGCATATGGAAATGCATTAGAAACTATGTAGAATATATAAAATTGAATTTAGGAGCTTTTGATTCGGTAGAATTTTTTATTCTGCCTAATGCCTAATCCACGTAATGAAGGATAATTCACTTTAAGAATCTCATCCAAAAGTAAAAAAGTTGTTGTTAAATGAATTTTTCTTAATAAAATTAATGAATTTGCTTAATGGATAAGAGTTCAATGAACTAATTTATAATTTAAATCTCTCCAGCAATTATACTTTATTTCATAAATGTTCTATATTTTAGAATGGTATGTTCTATTTAAGGTATATGTTTTATAGATTTTTTGAGAAGTTTATGTATGAATGAAATTAATATATGCATAAGATATTATGAATATATATATATATATATATATATATATATATATATATATATATATATATATATATATATATATATATTGTGTTGATACTGGATGGTATTATAGGTTATTTATAATTGTGGTATTAAGTATATAAACTTATTAAGAAAATTATATATAAATAGCTTAGATTAATATATTAGATAGTGAGAAGTCAAAAAAGATTTTCCATTATAACCTTTTATATATATACAAGTAATCATTCTAACATATTGTTTTTTTTTTTTACTATGGGTGTTTTTAATGGGCAGATGTTATTTTCTAGTGGAAGATGCATGATATATATATTTTATAAAGTCTTTCGTGGTGGATAAATATGTATGTTTATGTTGAGTTTTCTTAATTAGAAATACTTGAAAATGTGAAGAATGATGTAAAACATGTATTTTATATCTCATTATATATGTTTTATTTTCTTAGTTTACCATTGTATTTATTGTGTTAGTTTATGAGATTGTAATTAACATGAGTTGATGATTTTATAGGTAAAGACAGGACTACCATGTTAAATTAGGGGTTTATTCCTTTTATCTTTTATGTTTTTGGAATTTTGTACAAATATTATATATATATATAATCTTGTTTATAGTTTAAATTTTTTGAGTTGTTACAATTTTGCTATCAAGTTATCATTTAATATTTTGTTATCAAATTACCATGTAAAATATAAACAAAATTTACTTTCAAATTATAATCTAATAATGGAAGTCATATTCTATGCATTTAATAGCTTTTCGTCTTCTCATTTTAATTTGATATTTTTTATAATTAGTTTAGATTCAATAAATTCGAGTTAAATATATTAAAATTAATATTAAAACTTTAGATGTTATATTATCATATTACTATTTAATACAAACATGTTGTAATAAAAAAAAAGTTAAATGTCATTATAATATAATATTCTACTACTATTTAATATAACAAATTAATAAAAAAGATATTAATCTAAACAATTGCTGTGATAAAAATTGAAATAATAATTGAAAACATGTATAAAGTGGTGAATAATGTGTTTGCTACTAGACATCACCATTGAGTCTTAATGGTGCAACTAATGTTAAAATAGTTAAAACAAATATCTTATTTTATGTATTCATATTAAATATCATTAATATTAACATCTTATCTAATTTATATTTATAAGTAAATTTAAGAGAATAAATTAGAAAAGTTTATTATAATTCAAATCGTGTATCTACATATAGTTACACTAGGTAAGAACTCCTCCCTCAATTTTTTACCACATGATATCTTAGTGTATGTGATTTAGATTATTTGTAATGTAAAAGGATCTCTATTACAATATAGGCATCAATACTTAATACACAAATCAAATAATAGTTCATATACCATTATGGATATGTGATCGCAAATTCATATAAATTCTATCAATCTCAATAAGCATCATCATATAATATAATTTAAACAAAAGTATGAAATCAATTATTTCATATTTTTAAAATTTTTTAGCTAGAGGGAGAATATTTTAGTTGAGCAAGAATGATTTTTGGCAGAGAGGAAATTTTCAGTGTTGTTTTTTCTTGAGTAAAAATTTCTTCACTCAAGCGAAAATAGGTTTGAAAGAAACATTGAGTTATAGGGTTATTTTTCTTTGAGAGAGAAATTGGTTCGCTGGAGCGAAAGTATCATATTATCAACCTCATAAGCAGATCAAAACTATTTTTAAAATTTTACCCAAAATAAGTTTAACAAATACAAGTTTAAAATGTAGTAACCCAACACAAAATTGATATTATACACAACAAATTTCATTCATTCAAACTACACAAATCTCATTTCAAAATCAAACATTAAAACACGTTCAACAACACATAACCCTATATAAAACTTAAAATATTGTGACCATGTCACCTTCACATCCAAATCATTTATCATAAGGTTTATAAAAAAAAAACATAAATAGCTTCCCTTACCTGAATTTTTTATTCTAAGGAAAATTCTAGCTCAAGTAAGAGAATCCTTCAAAATATAGAGACCTAGAACAAAGTATCCAAACATAGCCAAATTCCAGTATACGATTAACCAGTTCTCAACTTACCCCACCAAGATTGATGACAAAATATTTAAGAAAAGAATAAGACAAAGATTTTATAGAGTAAATAGAAACTTACTCTGTTTGAAAATGATCAGGTAGAAACGATAGCTAACTACTCAGTTAATGTGTGACATGATTCGATTTTGAAATAGTTAAGATATAGAGGGAGAAAAGTTAGAGAGAAGGGGAAGAGAATACAAGAATAAGAGATGTGTGAGTGTGTGTGTGTGTTTGCAAGAGGGAGGTTACGTTATCCCTAACTAGAAAAGTTTTTGTCCTTGAAAATTAGCTTACCAAGAAAAAGATTAGGATATGATGCTTGTATCTTCTCTTCCATTTCCTAACCGAATATGAGATCCCACAAAACTTTGAGCATGTTGATATTTCTACCACAAAGTTGTTTTGAGAATCTAAAAGTCTTTCAAAAGATAAAATTTCTTTTATTTGTACTGAATTAGACTGTAGAATATGACCAGGATCATGTACATATGTCCTTGTCAAATTGCTTAAGAAGATGTTGATGTGACTAAACTTAATGATCTGTAACTTTGCTATATTCTAACATGAATAGAGACATCACACACCAGCCTCTTCGTAAGCAAATATCAAATAAAGCTCGTGTTATTTGATCCAAGTTTGCACTAAGATATACAACATCAAATACAAAGAAATGGAATTCATAGAACCTTGAGATATGTACAACTGAATCAAAATGGATATTTGTCCATGTTTATTGAAAGGACCACCCGTAGTTTCTAATGGACATGATGTGTGTGTCAACATCTCTAACTCGTTTTGTTCTTCTTATCGAAAAATAATATTCTCATATACAAAAGAATGTGTAATCATGTTAATCACCTCATTGTCATTCATGTAACGTCTTAACATTTCATTGTATGTTCCAACACTGGAATAAAGATTGTAAAAGTGGCTTACAATGTCAAAAAAATCGGTATAATAAAAATTGTCACTTTTCTTATTGAAACACATCATTTTTGTACACACAACATCAATTAATAGAGACCTTTGCTTAGAACTAATAACATAATCTGCCACTACCTTATTTCACCCAATACCAAGGATTCATCCTCATCCTTATGAAAAGATAAGTATAGCCCAACCAAACACATACTTCTTTAACATTAGTTATAGTACCCAATGCCACCTCTTCACCACTTTTGTCAAACTGAGGTCTCCCAAATCGCCCAAATATCTACATATCAAACATGTTATTCATTTCCATGGAAAGGTCTTTAACTTTATTTGTATCTATTAGGCTTAAATATTTTTCAATTCAAATCCACCAATTGCTTCTCTTTCACTTTTTTTTAGAAATTCATTAGGTATAACAAACATATTATAACTAATATAAGTTGAAGATACATAAATCTCCAAATTTAGCCTCCTAAAATCCTTAATCAACTCCAGCTCTTTAATCATATATGTTTGACACTTGTATCTTCTTGCAATTTTAAACATTTGCCATAACATTTCCTTTCCTAGAATGATACCTCACCTAAAATCATAATCCTTCAAACTCTATTTATCTTCTCTTCATTGCTTGGTCTACTATTATTTAAATTGCATCATATAGTCTCACTAGTTATGGAAAAGAAAACTAAATTTACAAGAATACTAGTTCATTTTTACTTAGTCGCATCCAAATTGTTATAATATTTTTAGATTTTTTATGCTTCACTTTATCCTTTCAATGAGTCAAATAGATAAAGACTTATTAAGCCATTTCACTCGTTATGTTGAACTATCAAAGAAACTTCTTCATATAATATATCTTAGTTATGTTTGATGTAAATTAATTTATTCTTATAACTCGCATATTAGATAATTCTCTCTAACTTCTTATTTATAAGTACAAAAACTCTATTATAAGCCTCAAGACTATATTTACTCTTATAATGAAATCCTTAGCTTGTTTAGTACTTGACACTCGATTACTAAAGTTATTGACAATTACATCTGACACTTGAACTATTTTCTCCTTTAAGGTTTTTTTAACCAAATTCACCTTCCCCGATGATATACGAACATAAAACTATAATTTTTTAAGGACTTCACCAATCTGTAATCTCTTTTGTCTCTCTATAATCACAAGTACTTAAGACTCATGTAATATTAAGAATATGAAATTAACCTTTATATCTTGAAGGTAATATCAGTGAGTGATTCATATAATATTAAGCATGTGAAACTGAATAACTTTTATATCTTCAAAGTAATGTCAATACTATCATATTATAAATAAGGAAATCTTTTCGTATACTTCAATAATTTATACTAAAATAGTTTGAACTTTAAATTATCACTAGTACTAAACTAATCAATATCCACCTGTCTTCTAACTAATTATGCTAATATCTATTTATCCAGAAAAATCAGGTGTAAAATAAACTCTAAATTACACAACATAAATATATAATTATTTTACATAATACATTTAAATTAAATCTAATTCTAACTATAAAATGTCATTGCATTTTTGTCATTTATTTGATAAAATATTAATATTCTTAGCACAATTTCTTATATAATATTTATATTTATAATAAATAAGTAATTACAACAATGAAACCCGAATAGTAGTTGACCTCTAGACTTTTTGTCTTAATTGTCCTATTTATTTATTTTAATTTATTTAATGAAATAAAGAAAAAAAATGATATGAAAAACAAATAAAAATAAAAACCAGAATTTGTGTGATTGATGGGATCAAGATTTGGATTCGTTTCGTACTCTGGACAAATGAGTCAAAAAAACTCTGAACCCAAATTCGCAGGTTGTTGAAATCGAAGGAGAAAGCATCACGAAAGAAGAAGAAGAAGAAGGAAACAGTGTGACAACCTTAGTTGTTGTGTGTGAATAAAGGGGTGAAATTAGGTTTGTGATATATTGATCGATCGGAGAGAGAAAAGAAAGGGAAATGGGGGATCAAGTTGAGGCAACGGTTCAGAACATTCTGGAACAGGAGACTCTCAAGTGGGTCTTCGTCGGCGGCAAAGGCGGCGTCGGCAAAACCACATGCAGTTCGATTCTCTCCATTCTCCTCGCCACCGTTCGCTCCTCCGTCCTCATCATCTCCACCGACCCCGCTCACAATCTCAGCGACGCATTTCAGCAGCGGTTCACCAAAATCCCCACTCTCGTCAATGGCTTCTCCAACCTCTACGCCATGGTGATTAATCCCCCTTTTACCTAGGGATTGTTTTTTTTTTTTTTTCTTGTTAAATTGTTCTCTTATTGGGATTGTGGTGTAGGAGGTGGATCCTACCGTTGATCATGAGGATATGGGTGGCTCTGATGGGATGGACAGTTTGTTCTCTGAACTTGCCGGGGCGATTCCTGGAATTGACGAGGCCATGAGCTTTGCTGAGATGTTGAAGTAAGAATACTGTGACAATTCAATCTTGCTGAACTTGGTTTTGAGGCGTGAGTGTATTGGTTGTGACGGGATAAGTTGAGTGATTTAGGTTTGAGGCGTGTGTGTAAGTAATGTTTGTGACAGGATTAGTGGATTGGGTTAGGTTTGTTTGAGAGGAAGAGGAGTGGCAGTTGATTTTGGATTGGTAGCTACCTGGTTGGTTGTGTGTAATCAGGAAGAACTTGCTTGTTGTGAAAATTTTTGGAAAGGAAAACTGTCAACAGACGCCACTAGCCTAATTAATGTCTAGAAGTCGATATAGAAAGAAGAGAGAGAATTGTGGATGTGATATAGGATATGATGTTGTGAAAGGCTGAGATGAGTAGAGAAAAGTTATAAGTGTATGGTATGATGGCAGCACATATTATTACTCTTTCGGAAAACCTTAGGGAAACAGTTATTGAGATTTTAATCCTGAACATAGGTGCTCTAGTAAAAAGTAAATAGATTTTTGGGTTTTGTTATCTATTTTTATGTGAATGGCACAATTCATGCGTGTTCATAATTTCTTAAAAAAGAATGTTGTTGTAAGTTTGATACCTGCCATTGTGGTGGCCTCTTTGTTGTTGCCTCTGCCTGTGACATAGTAAATTTCCTGATTGAGATCGCAATTCTTTATCTGTTTCTTTAAAAGTGACACCCCAAAGGAAGCATGTTAAGACGTTGGGATATTGATTTTTCAATTGTGTCAATTTGTGGAGATTAGTTCAGGGAAGAGAATATTCCTTTTGTTACCCACAGCCCGCCACCAGGAGCCTTTTAGACTATCATTGAGATTTTACTTGGTATTCCGTAAGTAAAGTTCATACGGTTTTGTTGAAAGGACCGGTGACAAAACAGCTCATGGAGCATGGTAACCCTTTGGTTCCATGTTGAGCGGAGAGAAACCGAGAAGGAATATAGTGAATTTTGTGTAGTGTACACACAGTATTATTATTTATAATGAAGAAGATTTATATTGATAAGGATCAAAATCAATATATCTTTTAATGGGAAATATTTGGTAAGATATGTCCTATCAAATCATATCATATCTCCCTGTTTAATGCAATCAAATTAGATCTCGTAACAGTTTTGGTAAGTCTCAATTTTGTATATTTCACACCCAAGGCACTGGGTGGATGGGAAGAGGGTGTTAGTGACAATAATAGTATAGGTTTGCAGTGGGGGGATGACAAATAGTTTCTCACATCTAAAAGAAATGATTTGAATGGAAAAATAGAAGGCTGGGAATCCTAATTTAGATCTCACATCACATGAAATAGTGTAGATACGAAAATTCCTATTTTAGACTCCTGAAAATCCTGTCTTTTAGCAAGTGCTGAGTTCTTACTGACTCATGTAAAATATTAAAACTACAGGATTCAGTAGGTATATGGTTAATGACAGGGGACCGTTCCCATCACGGGTATTCTGCCCTCATAATTCGTGCATATTTGATTATGGGTCTAAGGTCAAAGCAAACATAAACTTGTAAGGAGAATGGCTGTTGATTTTATACAGGAAAAGACTGAACCTTTTTCTTTTAAAACAATTCATGTCTATGTAAAGTTAGTTGCAAATGAATCAATATGCTGTAATATCAAAATCTAAAGTTGGACGCATAATTTTTATCACACTAAGATATGTGAATTTTTTATTTATTTGTTTATTTGGAAATCATTCTTATGCTTGATTAATCAAGAAACCTATTAATCAAGCATGTGGTGCTCTCATTTCTTTATCTTTCCTTGAAATGCCACTTTAACTATATTTTCTTTTTATTCCATGTGTGTTTTGATCTATAATAATTTTGCAGATTGGTGCAGACCATGGATTATTCTGTTATTGTATTTGATACTGCTCCCACTGGCCATACACTCAGACTGTTGCAATTCCCAACGGTTTTAGAAAAGGGTCTTGCAAAAGTAATGTCTTTGAAAAATAAATTCGGTGGTTTGTTTAATCAGGTAAGAACTTTTGAATGAATTTTTTTGCATCACATGATATCTTATTTCTAGTTTAATGTTTTCCTAGGCTCAGTTTCAGTATTTAGATAGACTATAATATTCAAATTCAATTTTAACCTACTGTATTCCCTCATAGTGATTCTGGGATCAGTGCTATATAATATCTATTTTTAACTTACATAGAAGACTTATTTAATACAAGATCTTGATAGTCCCTCCCTCCACACCACTTCCCTTTTAATTAGATGGTTAGTACAGAAACAGACCCTCAGTTCGTTTGGAAATCTTACTGTTTCATTTTCAACTTCAATCACCTCTTTCCATTCCTTGATGTAATTCTTTTCCTCCCAGATGTTTCATTCCATAGCAAAAGGATGTATTCTGGTCCTGTAAGTACGGTGATCCTACTCTAACTATTTTGTCTTTCTTTGAGCTACAATTCAGGATGGAAAGTGTGGATGTCTGTTGCCTATTGTTTTAGAATTGAATCACAGGAGACCTCTTTGATGTTGTAAAAAACTACTGATCAGTCTCCTTGCCATAGTTACTTTCACCCTATTCAATTATTCGGTTATCATTTGATTCCTTCAGAACAGTGGTATCAATGGTGGAAGGCCAAAGTTCCTCATATAAACATGCATTGCAGCCTATGGAGTTGTCCTTAATAATTTATACATTTAATAATAGTCCAGATAGTTTCAGCATGAAAAGCCAATTGTTTCTGTTACTTGTCAATAGCATCTTCTTCCTTTTGATGATTTTTGTCATTGTAAATTATTGTGCACGACTTACACAGTGAGAGGGTTAGACATTCTCCCCATTCTCTCAATTAGACACTTTCAATATTTTCTTTCTTCTCTTGTTTGGATGGATATTTCACGCACTCCTACAGCTAGTAATATAATTTCAATCAACCATAATTACCGTCTCTTTTATCTTTAATTGTATACTTTATTTTCTTAACCATCACTTTCAATTTAAACAGTTTATTTAAATCTAAAATATAAAGATATTTGAACCGTCCCGGACCTGGGGGTTACTTAGCCAAACACTGAGAAAAAGGTATGAGCAAGTGTCACCTTTTGGAGAAGGTGTAAAAGCTCACCATATGGGCGAATCCAGTCAAGATTGCCCCTGTATAATGTTCCTGGGACGGTTCTGGGACGAGGGGTTGTTAATCGCCTTTTAGATGACACCCTTATTAATCTTAAAATTCCATAGCTTAAAGTGTTGGGCTTGTGAACATAAATTTTGGAATGATATATACTAGTAAAGGTATTGCCCGTTGGACGACATGTGGAGTCAGTTATTAGGCTAGAAAATTAGTCACTCACTAGATGATTGTGTCGCGATATTCTTGCAAGGTTAGCAACTAAATCTGAGATCGTAACAACCCAACCCCCAATCCATCCGATTTTCTTGTTATCCAGTATATAATTGGCAAGGATTCGGGATTTGAGACCTGAGAGAAAACTATAATTGGAAGACTCCCATCAGGAAATTAACTTTTATTTCGACTGACTTAAAGTTAAAGTCACTGCTTTGAACCAGAACCATATTTATCATAAAATTTGTGTATAATATGATTTATATATTAAAAAATAGGTATTATGAATTTTAATTTAAAAAAAATAAATATTTATCCTGTGGAAGCAGGCTATAAGACTACTTTATATTATTCCTGCAGCATAGATATGTCTGTATCCAAGTTGCAAGAAGCTTTTCTGATATTCATGAGATTTTGTTTTATAATCTATTGTGTAATTGGAATCCATTTTGAACTTTGAACACAGATGACTCGTATGTTTGGCATGGGTGAGGATTTTGGTGATGATGCAATTCTCGGGAGGCTTGAAGGCATGAAGGATGTAATTGAACAAGTTAATAAGCAATTCAAAGATCCGGTAAGAATTACATTAAATTTCTGTTTGGAATTGTTTTAAAAAATGTGGATTTCTTGTTTATCCCTCCTTAACTTGTCGTGAATTCTTGCTGCTGAATGAACTTTAATTTTTATTTTTCATAACATTAGTTGTAGGAGCTGGATCTGAAAATAAAGGAAAACAGATTCTTTATTGCTTGCGTATAAACCAAATTACTGGTTTTTGAGAGTCCTGCAGTCTCCACAACAATCATCAATGCCCCTTATGGGATTGGATTGAATGAATGTCTCATCATATAGAGAATCCCGTTTAATAAGAATCTTTAACGTTATACAAGGAAACTTTGCCTATAGGCCGTGCAAGGAAATTGTTTAATACATGACTAGTTCATAGCTATTTAAAGCTGTCAGTTAATAGAATAAAACAGCAAGTAAACAGCTGCTTGAATCTGTTCGTAGAATCTGGGATTGGCTGCAAGTTCGATAACACTAGTCGGCATGAAGAGGAGTAGCCTCATGTCGAAGAAATCCAAGTTCTCCCAATAATCCACGAAGCCAAACAATACCAAATCAAATAGAGGCATGACCTGATATTCATACTTAATAGAGGATTTAGAAACTCGAGCTTTTTTCTTACTCTTCCAAGAAATAAGAGCATGAGCTAGAAATATACACCAACCAGAAATTGAACTATGGTTATTCACACAACTAGCATCACTGTAAAGAATCAATGAAATAGAATATGCACGAGGAAGTAAAGACCTCAACCAAGAGTACCTCGTAGGTACCCAATTATTCGTTGATCAACAACCAAATGCAGAAGGAGACTGCATGAATTGACTAACTTGTTAACCTACAAAAGCAAGATGAGGACGAGTAATAGTTAAATAATTGAGACTATCAACCAATTGACGATAGAGAAGGATTGGTCAAACATCTACCTTCATCCTTTGTAGTGTTTCACATTCACTTACATAGGAGATTGGACTGAATTTCCATCTCACAATCCAGCCAAAGTGATTAACTCTCGAGTATAACTGTGTTGGAGTAGAAAATACTAGCAAAAGTAGTTTGCAGTTTCAATAAAAGAAATATATTGTAAAGGACGTAAGTCTTTCATGTGACAGAAATAGTGAGATGTAGTTGTTGACTCAATGCAGGATCTGAACCAACCATAATAATGTCATTGACGGAAACTTAAACAATGCCATTAGAGGTCTTCTGTAGAAAGAAAGAGGAATCCTGCAGACTTTGAGTAAAGGAAAAGTCAAGTAGAGTGGAACAAAACTTATCAAACCATGTTTGAGGGCCTACTTCAATCCTTAAAGAGACTGCTTTGAACAACTTCCATCATAAGAGGGTGTGACCAACAAACCTTATGGAGAAGTCATATAAATTTTTTCTTTTAGATGCCATGTAAAAAATTTCTTGACATCCATATGTAAGAGTGGCCATCATTGTGATGCACACCAACAGCTGTCATCTTAGCCAAAAAAGCTAATGTCTCGTCATATTCATAATCCACTCCATCTTCCTATTGACTGCCAAGAACCACCAAAGAAGCCTTATACCGTTCTAGTGAACCATCAGATTTGAGTTTGATAGTGTAGATTCATATACATTCAATGGGTTTAATATCAGATGGACAAGGAACCATATCCCAAATATGATTTTCTTTTATGATTTGCAACTCTTCTTCCATAGTTTTCACCCAAAAAGCTTGGGTTGCTATTTAAGAATAAAAGGTACCGCAATCTGAGTCCAAGTAGCAGTAAGAGATATGTGATCTTGTGGAGTAGATAAATCATATTGATTTGGTGCATGAACAGATGATAGGACTGATGAAGACCAAAAACTTCCGGAACAAAAGCTGATTTAAGATTTGGAGGAGGTTGAGATGTAACTGGAGGTCTCTGTCTCTAGAAAAAGTTTGGCTTGGAACGTTCAATGCAATGAGGCAAATCATCAACTTGAGTCTTGAGAAAACGAACAGGAATAACAAACTGAACTTTTATTATTTCATCACACTTAATAAGACGAGTACAAACTTGTATGTATAGGCACTGTTTACATCAAGAGCTATTGGTAACGATGGCTGACAGCTGTAAAAACTTACAGCTGTACAAACTAACTATATTTATTTATACTCACATTCCCCTTCAAACTCAAGGAGAAGAATTTTCAGAAGAAAAATTCTTAACATTAAATTTGCTTCTAGGAAAAGTAATACGAGCTCAAGATAGAGGATTGGTCATCACATCTGCCCATTGATCAAGAGGGGAATATGATAGATCTAGAGTTGCTTGGCCATAACCTTCTCCCGTACAAAGAAAACATCAATCTCCATGTGTTTAGTGCCATTATGAAATACTGGATTGTGAGCAATAGACACAACAGTTTGATTGTCACAAAGAAGAACAAGAGTAGTAAAGGAAACTTGCAACTCAGTGAGCAACGTAGAAATCCAGGTTAGTTCAGTGGTACTTTGAGCTAGACTTCTATACTCAGCCTCAGTACTAGAATGAGCAATAAATTGCTGTTTTTGAGACTACCAAGATGTTAAATTAGGAACAGGGAAGATGGCTGCTCTATCAACATCAAAAAAGGCTTTCAAGGATAAAGGTTCAACAAGAGTTGCAGGTTGAAAATGCAATCCATGAAACAAAGTACCTTTAAAATACCGCAGTATGCGTTTTACCACAACCCAATGAGAATTCAATGGTTTAGCCATAACCTGATAGACTTTGTTCACAGGAAAGCTGATTTTTGGTCTTGTAAGAGTGGCATATTGGAAAGCACCAACCACCGAGCAATATAATGTAGGGTCTAGAAACAGCTCAACCCCAAACTTGGATAATTCGCAATTAGAAACCATAAGAGAAGAAATGGAGCGAGCTTCTACCATATGTGTTTTGTGAAGTAAATCGCGAATATATTTGCTTTGAGTCATGAGAATAGACTCTGCCTAAAGCTATACCAGAAAACTTTGCCTATTACTTGTCTAATTTACTAATATTCAAATCTGTTAGTTAATGAAATAAAACAGAAAGTAAATCAGCTGTTCAAATCTTGTAAAGAAACTTATGAAAATCAATAAGAATGTGATAAATCAGAGATTTAGCTAATCCCATTGACATTTCTAACGACTCAAAACCCCCTTTTTCAATACACATCCAACTAATAACTAACTGTAGTTAGCTATCCGTTATTTCTGTCACAGTTATTCCTTGTGTACATCCTATTTCTCCTACTGTAAATAGGAGGTCTCAATTCCTATAACTTAGAATGTAGTTTGTATATTCATGAGGATTTGAGCTTGTAATTCTTATGAACTATGGTTAGGATCTAATAATGGGTGAAAGTTGAACTGACATTGCTGGTAGCGCATATGATGTGTTGACATATTAATGTAAAACCAAAATAACATGAATATTTTACTTTTAATGAAATATCGTATTTACTATTCACACTGAGACTGCTGGTTTTTCTTTAGTAGAAAATGTATTTTCTCAAGGAGATATGCTGTTGAGGAGCTTATTAAACTTCTATTCGTGTGGCATATTCTTTTATGCTTTTTTTTAAAGGAGAATGTTGAGTATGATTTTAAAATCAGGATAATGCTAGTATTTGAATTTTTTATTAGACTTTAGCTATATATATATGGCTTTATTTGTGGACAATGTTTATAGAGCTAAAGTCTATACAAATTCCAAATGCTAACATTATCTTAATTTTAAAATCAAACTCATTACATTCTAAATCAAAATGATAAGAATAAGATCCTTATCTTCATCTAAATAATATCCTCAAAATTTGAAACATTATAAGAATCCTATAAACTAACTTGTTCATGTTCTAATTACAGATAATTTAGTCACATTTCAGACAACTGTTTTTTCAGTTCTTAGATGGTATTTAACCTTTGAAAAATAAATATTATGTGATAGGACAGTAAAAAATTAAGGTGAGTACAAACATTCTTTGATTAGTGTTTGGATATGATAATTTCAATAGCTAAGACAGGTCCTTCCCTGCATAAAAACAATCTGTCTGTATAATTTTAATAAAAAGAATTGGCTTACTTTCCTTCAGTTATTCTTATAATAAGACTTCCATGTCCGTTGAATTTTTAACTTCGAATTGTTTGATTGGTCCTAGCCATTTGTTGTTATTTTTATGTTCCCTTTATTTGAAATGTAGTACGATCAATTAAGATGTATTATTTTTGTCTTTGAATTTTATTCATTTATATATCATTGTACCCAAACCCAGGTACCTATCCCTTTCCAATAACTAAATTGTTGTATTTCTCTTTTTACAGGACATGACAACATTTGTCTGTGTGTGCATTCCCGAATTCCTTTCTCTATATGAAACAGAGAGACTGGTTCAGGAACTTACAAAGTTTGAAATTGACACCCACAATATCATCATTAATCAAGTAATCTTTGATGACGAAGGTAACATTCCTGTCATGTCCTGGATAACTTACATTATTGTTTTTTTTTTTTTTTTTATTTTTTTTTTTTTTTTTTTTAATTTCTTTTCCAAATCATATTATTGTCGTCTAATCCTTTCACCCATGTAGATGTTGAATCCAAGTTACTTAAGGCAAGAATGAAAATGCAACAGAAATATCTGGACCAGTTTTACATGTTGTATGATGACTTCAACATTACCAAGCTGCCATTGCTCCCAGAAGAGGTTAGTTTTTGCATTCTTGATACTCAGCAGATTCATACACGTGTGAAAAACCTATTGGTGACTTTTTAAACCACTGAAACTGTATGAGTAGTTTGCTTTTATTTCGCCTGTTATTTCCTGCTCGTTTGTAGACTTAAATTAACCAGCACACATTGATAGGTTACTGGGGTTGAAGCTCTGAAAGCATTTTCTAGACATTTTACATCACCATACCAATCCTTAGCTAGTGAAGGAGACCATGTAGAACGGTTACAGCGCAGATTAGCAGCACTACAACGCCAGATACATGAGACTGAGGAAGAATTGGAGAGAATCAGAAGGGGCCTCCAGGATTGATGGTCTCTATCCATGAATAATGTCATCGTACGCCTTTTTGGTTCACATTATTTTTTACCTGACATTTGATGAAGCATCTTTTTCTTTGTTGGGATGCCAACACAAGTCATTCTCTATATGCTTTTAACTTAATGAAAGTCACAGTGAGCTTTCTTATGTAGCCCAAAAAATTATTACCGAGGTTAGTCTAATTTGTTTCATGAATATTCTTTACTCGTCTTGTATCTTTTATAATTCATATTTTGAGATGGATAATTTCTTGTTAATATTCTTGTTTTGTTTAAACTTTTCAAGTAATGATGTGCTTGTTAAGATGTTAACTTATCCATGATGAAAAACCTTTATGCGTTGGATGGATAATATGATGATGATACGGAAAGTGAGGTAAAAAGGAAAAGAAAGGATGAGGAAAACTAAGGCAAGAAAATAGTGGAAATGAAAACTAGAAGTTCTTAATAGATTTGGGTATATTAAATTGAGTTAATATTAAAAAAAGTTTATTCTATTGACTATCTGAATGTATTATTTTTTAATTGAGTCAAAGTAATTTTAATTTTGTTGTCAATTTAGGGAACCTGCGAATTATTTTGCATTGTTATTGTTTTGTGTCTCTATAAAATTAAAAAATAACTTAAGTTTTAAGATTTATAAATTTGAATATTTTTAATTGAGTTTTTATTATTTTATTATTTTTATATTTTTAATTAATTCTTTACAGTTAATTGGGATTCAAAACTTAATACCTAAAGTTAAAATATTTTAAAAATTTAGAAGTTAATTAAATCATAAAAAATGAAAAGAAATAAAAAGAAAAGTTGAAATAGTATATTATTTTATTATATTTGAAATAAAAACTTAAAAATACACTTATAATTAATTATGTGATTTGTAATGCTAAAAGGATTTGTAATGCTAAAAGAAAACAAACATAACATCATGCAGTTATTTTAACATTCACTTTTGCACATTTCTCTTATTCTGGAGGTTTTTTTGGTTTTGTTCATTTTCTTATTTTACACAAACAAATAATATACATTTCTTTTATCGCTCTCGTCAAGGCAATTTAGTCTGTCTATTAAGAGCAGTGATCGAAAACGAATGGAAAGTAAAAAAGGTAAAAGGTAAATTTGTAAACTTTTGTGAATAATTTGATTAATATAATAACTTAAAAGTCATAAAATGATCAAGTTAATTTTATTACTTTAAATTAATGTTTACTGGATATTAAATTATAATTTTATTGTTTTTTTATTATTTTATAATTATGATTATTAGTAATTGTTTTTTTTTATTATTTTACTTTTTTATTATTTTATTTATCTTGTTTTATTTATATTATTATTATTATCATTATTTATTTTTATTTATTATGTTATATTACATAACCATAATTTTAATTATAATTTGTTACACAACATAATATGACATATTTAATTGATTATTGAAATTTAACATAACGTGTTAAGTAATAAAATTGTAGTAAAACAAAGATCATAATTAATTATTGATTTAATATGGTTGATTATGTTTTAAGAAAACACATATTATGGTTACCTGCATGGTCCATTTAATAAATTATGGGTCAATTTAATCATTCTTTAATACATTTCAATCATGTAATTTGAATGAAGAAATCTTTCCATCCATGCATAGATCAAGTAACAACTTGCAAACAATTAAATGGTGTGAATATGCTCAAACACTACAATAAGTAAAGCAAGCTTAAAAAATTTCAGTGGATATTGGAGTAGGAAAGAAATATCTCATGCAACATTAGTAAACATTGGAAAGCAAATTTATATATAATTAGTTATCCTGCAAATTCATTGTTACAAATTGGTAAACAGAATCCACGTTTTTTCATTTCTTACACCCAAAATAAAATGAGTGCACCTGAAAAATGACATGTAATAAAATTTTGTATTTAGTCATGATTAGATTAAAATTAAGAGATCAGAAATTTATACCAAAATGTTGAGATGGCCGAGTTGGTCTAAGGCGCCAGATTAAGGTTCTGGTCCGAAAGGGCGTGGGTTCAAATCCCACTCTCAACAATAAATACCTTTTTTTTAAAACAAACATAATATACATTTCTTTTATGGCTCTCATCAAGGCAATTAAGTTAGTGATCGAAAACAAATGGAAAGATAAAAGGAAAATTTTCTAAATAATTTTATTAATATGATAACTTAAAAGTTATAAAATGATCAAATTAATTTTTATTGAATATTAAATTATAATTTTAGTTATTTTTATTATTTTATAATTATGATTTTAGTAATTATTTTTGATTATTTTCTTTATCTTATTTTATTTTTATATTATCATTATTTTATTATTATTTATTATGTTATATTATATAACCATAATTTTAATTATAATCATGTTACACAACATAATTCGACATATTTAATTGATTATTGACATTTAATGTAACGTGTTAAGTAATAAAATTGTAGTAAAAAAGATCATAATTAATTATTCACTTCTTTAATATGGTTGATTATGTTTTAAAAAACAATTAGATTATGGTTACATGCATGGTCGATTTAATCAATGGCTCAATATAATCATTCTTCCATTCATTTCAGTCATGCAATATGAATGAAGAAATCATTTCATCCATGCATAGATACTTGCAAACAATTAAATGGTGTGAATATGCTCAAATTTCAGTAAGTTTATTTGTCCACAAACTTCTTAGTTATCATGGTTCACAATGACTTCAACAACTATGGTTAACAAATAAATGATAATAACAATTTGATAATCCTGATAATCCATGTCCTAACCACCATGCAGGGTTGATATAAAAACCACCACATCTTTCTCTTCCAGTGATGTGTCCAGCTGACCACTTAGCTCCCAATCACAATCATTCACTAGGACAAGAACTCCAGGTCTCCTACACAACAAACCACACAACCAAAATATTAACATTGTTTAGCACTATAATATTACACAAATATGCATATGGCAAATATTCAGTATAAGTAATCTTAATTAGTTTAAGCATAAACTAATGAGAAACCAAGCTTAACTATTAAAGTAAGCTCTCTGAATGAAATTTGCAGTAATTCATATACATTAATCATTCAGTGGGTTAAGACTAAGATACCCTTCAGATGAAACATACCCTTCCTCTATTCATAAACAAGTTAACTTCTTCCTATTACCAAAGCTTAATTCAAATGTATTTAGATTATAAAACTTACACAGTATCTCCTTTCATGAACATCTCATGCCTCTCCTTAATCAAGTTGGTCCGTACCCAAGAAAGCAAATCTTTCATGATTAACTGAGAAAGTATGAAGAAAATGTTAGAAAAATGAAAGAATGTTCCAATGTTTCATAATAAAATAAATATTTATAGCTGTATATTGTACCTTGGCTTCACCATTTTGCTGCTCAATATTGACATCATGAATCTTCTTAGAGTCACAAAGAAGTTCCAACCCCCCACTGTATGTTTCAGTAATTTTATCAGATCACACAAAGACTTAAGATTCTAATCTCATATATATAATTCGATATTAGATGGATTATAATAAGGTAGACACCCAAGCACCATGATTTATAATTGTAAGATTAATTTATATTGTACTCCATCAAATTCCATACTTTGCAAATATCACATTCTCTGACCTATCCCCAACACCACTGCCACAATTGTTATATGTTACCCTCACACCATCATCCACTCCCTAAAGTTTCTTTCTATAATGTCCTAACTATTATTTTTGAATGTCATAATTGACATGGATAGACAGGATACATGGTTTTGACAAAGCACATCCCATCCTTGAATAGGTGATCAGGCCCATTGACAATGTTCAAAACAACTTCAAAAATTTCATAGGATGATAGTGAAAAAAATCCATGTTAATGTTTCCAAACCTTAAAATAAAACATACTACTTCTAAAATAACATTCAGTATCTTATATCTTAATTAATACAAACAGAATACCAACAATATAAGATTTAAAAATTTGAACACCTCCTCTCCAGTTCCCTTATTTTTTCCATAAACATACCACCCATAAAAGAAGAAATTGGCATCAATTGAACAATAACTTTTGAAAGAAGAAATTGGCATCAATTGAACAATATTTGTGACAGACTCAATGATACCAGTGTGTTCTTTCAGTGTGTTCTTTCCACAATCCACAATGTGTGAGGGGATGATCATCTATATAGAAGGTGTCAACAGAAAGCTCTACCAGTTCCAGATAGGTAGGAATTTGAGACAAGAACAAGGTAAAACGCTTTGTGGACTCCATCAGCTAAGATGATGATTCCCTTGCACAAGGTGCACTATGTAGCCATGTCTAGGGTTGCATAGAATAAATACAACCCAGAGCAGAAATGTTCCTATGGCTTTCATAATTTAATAAACTGAATGGGGAACATAATATCTGGAATCATCTTTGATTTTATGTTTGAAGATTAAACAGTTATGCATTTGTAAACACCATCTAAATACTACAAATACTACAATATATAACAAACAGAATCCAAGAATGCTGTGAATAAATCAAATGAAACATTTGCAAAACTCCACGCAATATTAACAATCGCCAAAAAACAGTTTTATAAATCTAAGAGAAAAGCATCACACTTTCGCTTAAAAAAGATCACTCTCCCCATTCAAAAACTCGTTTTTTTTTCATGAAAAAAATAAAATTATAATTTACTAAGAAACATAACAAACAGTGACTTTTGACAGATACAACGTAGACGTACCCGAATTCAAGCGTCAGCTGCATGTTTAACAACGTTTCCTCGGAACCCCCAAAACCCTAGAGAGAGAAGCAATCGAAAGAGGAAAGAGAAAGAGAGAACTCTGCAAATCAAACTTCAAAAACCCTCACCTTTTATTCCTACGCAATTAAAAGTTCGTTACCGAATCTTAGCCGTCCATATTTTTTAAAGACTAAACAATCTAATCCAACGGTTCAAGAGATAGAAGACTGTACAAATCAACGGTTAAGATCAAATCATGCCATTCTACAGTATTTGACACGTGATCATATACCCATCGGTTCCTCGTTTTCTCGTTTCCGATTGAAATTTTGGAAACCCATCTTTATTAGAAGCAAGTTGTGTCGAAAGTTTGAATTGACCAACTGGGTCTCTTCCAATTCCTTCAGATTTTGCAAGCGAGGTTTGGATTTCGTGTTTTTGTATATTTTCGTTGGGTTTTTGAAGCTATGGAAGCTTACAAGAGATGGGTGAGGCAGAACAGAGAGTTTGTGCACTCGATGGAGTCTTTGGCCAATGTAAGGTTACCTTTTGGATTAACAATTTGACAATACTTTTTTTTTATTAAACTAAATGTAATCATTCCGTTGTTACAACTTCATGAGCCAAAGTGAATCTGTAAGTTAGGTCATACTTTTGTGTTTTTGTTACTTCTCACTAATTGTGGCTTGGCAATTATAACTGCACACAAAAATTTGGGGAAAATGGTGATTCTGATATGAAATCCGTGGGTTTATGTATAATTAGTTCATGCTGTTGCATCTGGTGCTTTTTTTCACCGATGATTATGATTTGGTTGTTTCATTTGTAAAACTGAAAATTTTGGGATTTTGTAATTATTAATGAAAATATATGTAGTGCAGTGGTGTTAGAAAATAAACGAAGCTGCCTGTTTTGCTGTGATTGTTGTGTTCTGTTTGTTCAAGTCTATGAAGACATTGTGTTGAAGCCTAGCTTGTGAATAGTTTATTGAGGAGTTGAAAATGTGGACAGGGATTGACATGGCTTCTTCCGGAACGGTTTTCTGAATCAGAGATTGGACCAGAAGCAGGTTTTGTGAATTTTTATAACTTTTTGCTACTTCTTTTGAGTTTCATTAGAAGCTTAGATGTCCAGCTATTTGTTAATGTTGATCTCGAAGATGATAACTAGCTAATAACTGAACTTAGTCTGCCTGTTGCAAATCCCTATTGCAAATTTCTAATATTAACTAACTAGATTCCTGTTGCAATTTCAGAAGTCATGTTACTTTCTTCTAGTCTAGCTATATTTTTCTTTAAAATTAACAACTTCTAATTACCTTCTCTATTTTTTTAACTATTTTTCACTTACTATATTGGCCTATGATATAAATATTGGTACCTTGTTGAGAAGATATATGATTTCATGCAGTTACAACCATTCTGGGTATCATCACAGCTCTCAATGAACACATAATTGATACTGCTCCTAAGCAAAATATTTCAGGCTCTGTTGCGCCCTATTCATTTCCTTATCCATTATGGTTATCTGCATTAAAGGATTTGGAAACATTAGTTGAAGTTGTGGCACAACATTACTATGGTGATGATAGGAAATGGAATTTCCTTGCTGTTACTGAAGCAACCAAGTAAGCAGAATAATGTAATTTAGCGTATGGCCCTTCTTAATATCCTTTGTCTATTGTTACATTTCTTATATATGTGGTCAACGATCCATCTTTCTTATTATCTCGTGTCACTATGATGAATCAGGGTACTGGTTCGGTTATCTTTATTTCGTAAGAATGGATATAAGATGCTGCTACAAGGAGGTGAAACACCTAATGATGAGGAGCATTCAGATCATTTTACTTCACAACATACAGGTTTAAACCCAGATGGCCATCATAGACCTAGTTTTATGAAAAATAATCTTGGTGCAAATCCAATGAATCTTGAAGGAAGAGCATTATCTGCTTTAGTTAGATTTGGAGAAAAAGCCAAGGTGTCGGATTCAGTGAGGTTACAAAGGGTTCAACACCAACAAGAAACTATGGAGCCTACAAGTAATGTGTTTATAAAAACATTCCTAGCATTAGGTAGCAGTGTAATTGCTTGTAATGCATGAGATATTCAACTAATATTTGTTTCTTTCAGATCAAAGAGAAGATAGACCTACACTTCTCACCATATTGTCAGAAAGGGGTCTGCGTGGGGCTCTGTTTCTTATTGGAGAGGTTCTATTTATAAGTAGACCGCTTATTTATGTTTTATTTATTCGAAAATATGGTATTCGGTCATGGACCCCTTGGTTCCTCTCGCTGGCTATTGATTGCATAGGAAACAGTTTTCTCTCTCTTGTTACATCATCAGTGGCTGGTGGGAAGGAGCAATTGTTTCATCTGTCTGCCCCAGAAAAGGATGAGGTATGTGTTTCTCTAGACTGAAAAACCATACCACTTTAGACGCACTGAGCTTAAATAGTCTTCGGCATCGAATCTTGGCTGTTAACTGTTAATTATTCGTTCCGAACTCTTAGATCCTTGTAATGTTCCACCCACTAAAGAGTTAATGCTTAAATAGTTTTGCTTCAGGTTAAACGACGAAAGCTGCTGTTTGTTCTTTACCTAATGAGAGATCCATTTTTCAGCAAGTATACTAGGTAGCAATGATTTGCATTTTGTTCTCATTTTTTTCCCTTTCTTTCATATGCGTTACACCTTATGTTTTGCAACGTGCTACTTCTGAGTTGGAGAAAAAATTATACTAAATTTTTTTATAATGTTTTAGGCAAAGACTTGAAAGCACGGAAAAAGCTTTGGAACCTATTCCTGTCATAGGTTTTCTTACAGGTGTGCTTCATACTTTTTTTGTTTCTCTAGTTTACCTTTTATTGTCTTACTTGCTTGTTATCTTCATTTCTGTATCTGATCTGTTTTCCTAATGTATGTTACAGCAAAACTTGTTGAGCTTATGATTGGAGCTCAAACTCGATACACTTACATGTCAGGATCGTGATATAAAGTCCGGAACAAACACCTAATCACCCTCCAATGTTTTGGAAAGATAGATATTCTTACTCTTCTTCCATGCCATCTCCTGATTCACATCTTTCAAATGATGAAGAGATATCAAACCAGCTACTGCTATGATTGAAAAATAACAAACCATGATGCAAGCTTGAACATTTCTTTTGCAAGACAATCCCAGACATAGAATGTGTTAGGGTGCAACCCTTTTGTGGGACAAGTTGTTTGCAAGGATGGTTTCACTATCAATAACTCTGTATAAGCTGGAATATTTCTTTGGGAGATTTTGCTCTACTCCTATACACAATATAGGTTGGTGAGAGAGATTACACTTATAGTTCTGAGCATCAATTGCCAAGTTAATCTGATTTTTGAACTCGGAAACTGTATTATGTTAAAACTTGTTAAGTTTTAAGCTTATCTTCCATCAGCATCCATTTGTGGACAAATGTATGTTAAATTATGCTTTTTTTTATCTCAAAAGAAGGTAAATGAGTAACCATCTGAAGCAGCAATGCTGGCCAAGTTATGTATTTTTCCTTATCAGCTTCAGCTTGTAACATGCTTTCTCTTATACATTTTAGTGTCTATCAGTTCAAAATTACGTGTCTTATGGTTCAAAGTTACTGTAAATTACTCAATGCCTTTGTAATATTATAGCTGTTTGGTACGCAAAAAGATTCGGTTATACTGTTTAATACTTTCATATTTGAATGAGCAAAATGTCTATGGCGTTACAGTGTCATGGAATTGTATTGCATTCCCTCTCATTAACATTTTGGCAGTGATATACTTAATTTCATAAACTTTTAATATAATTAAAGTAACATTTCCCATTTCTTAACATTTATTGTCTATAAAACCAACCCTTCTCATAACAACAATGTTTCTCATCGTTAATTTTCTTCTCGTTCCTTATTAATCATAACTGTATGAAATGATATTCATTTTGGTTTTATTGGGTAAACAATTATGTTTAAGAGAAGAAAACAACAAGAAGAAAAAAGGAAAACAATTTTTTCCAAAAACTAAAACTAGATTATATAAAAGTTTAATTCTGATTTTAGAGAAACTAAATCAGTACAAACTAATTTTATCTAATGAAGACGTTTATTTATTTTTTTCCTTATAAGGGAAATTTTATTGAAGCATAGCTTGAATGATAAAGATTATATTAGAAGTGATGAATTATTGACTCTTTTGTTATAGGATGACAATGAATAAGATTTAGATTTTAGAATATATTATTTCATTCTGCTTTATAAAAGAAAAGACTTGAACTTCAACCTAATACTGGTAATGAGAATTACCAAAGCCTGAATTCTGACTTTATTTTGAGATATTTTTAGTCATAGATTTCTATTGAAAAATATCCCCACATATGCCTAATTTTTTTGGCAAAAATTTCCTGCAGCCATCATTTTTTACCTGCACCCATCAGTGTCGCAAAAGGATTAAATTTTACTCTATCTTCATAATTGAATGATTTTCAGAAAATATTTTCTAGAAATATTCCGAAAAACATTTTTTAAAATATAATTTATGTTCTGAAAAATATTTTTTGAAACCTTTCAAAATTAAATTCTAAAAATATTTTAAGAAACTTAAATTTTACATTCTAAAATGTGTTCCAAAATTGATTTTTCAGAAAATATGATTTTGAACATACATTTTACGTTCTAGAAGAAAATCTATTTCTAAAAAATATTTTTCAGAATATAAATTTATCTTCCAAAAAATATTTTTCAGAATATTTTCAGAAAACAACTCTCTTTAAATTTAAAATGAAAGAAAAAGGGTATTTTTTATGTATTATGAAATTGATGGGATGCAGAAAGTTTTTGCCATTTTTATTGCATTTGATTGGTGGGTTGGCGCAACTAGCTTGAGTTAGCCCAATATGAAACCTTGCTTTAAAAATTTAATTGAGACGAATTCTTCCTCCACCCCCATATTAAATATGAAATTAAACATATATCTTTATCTTAAAGTTGAAAAAGTCGTATTACCTTCTATCCTCTTTACCTCTATAACTCTCATCCATATTTATTGGCACCGTCCAAATCTTAAATTAAAGCTTCAACCAAGTCTTAGGTAAGCAATTATTGATGTTTATTAGCATTTCGTGAATGATATTGTTCAGCAAATGAGTTTGATAACTGGGGTGTCATCCGGTTGTCATTTTGTTTAGCAAATGACAATCGGATGGCACCCCATCTGGTTCACATTTTGAAAAAAATTGTAAACCAGATGGAGGTGTCATCCGGTTGTCATTATTTGCAAAACAAAATAATAATCGGATGATACTCAGTGTCATTTTAGTTATTTTAATATAGGTACTTTGGAAATTAAATTTTTTTATGGTGATGCAAAAAGAAAATATGGAAGTGGAGAAAGAATTCGTATTAATTCATCGTATGGTAATACAAAACGTCGTTTTAATTCTAAAATTAACTACCAGAAAATAATCATACAAACTATTAATCAAAAGTGCTGACTGTTAATTAATTTCTGATAGAAAGATATTTTAATTCAGGAAAAACACTTCATTTAAAAATATTCAAAAACTATTACTTATTGTGAATGAAGGACCAACTAGCATCCTTATTCAATTATTATACCAAACATAAAGTGTCAAATATACATACATTTTTACTTACCCATTTAATTATCTTTAAATAAAAGATACTAATGTATCTGTAACACGATTTATTTATTATTTCTAAACTGGGGTCCACACTTAAAGGAAGAAAATACATTCTCATAATTATTGATTGAAATTTAAAGAGATTTTAATAACTTCACATATGCCCACACACACGTATAAGGCATAGATTGGTCAATTAACAATTACAAATTCCTTTTTTTTACCATTATCATTTTAATGAGTCAAATCTACAGTTACAATATGAAGGCATGGAATTTAATAATAATTGGTTCAGCATTCATCTGGGTTTAAAACAATGTATCAATGTTTAAGAAGATTAAATAAAAGCAGACAAAACAGAATTCAACTTCGCAAAGTAGTTTGATGAAGAGAAGAAGGAGCCAAAATTTTCTTTCCTACCTAATCTTAACACTAATATGGGTTTCTACCCTAAAAAAGAACTACACAAGGCATAATCAATTAAAAATTGAAGTTAATATAAAACTATATGCAATAAAATTTGTTACAGGAATATCCCAAAATAGTATATTCTATATAAATAAATGAATTATGTAATTTGATAGATTGAGATAGCAATTAATCACCTTAAGAGATAATTGTAATGCTATTAGGATGGATAAAAGTAATTTAGAAAGGGAATAATGTCTTACCCTAATAAAATAAAACCCTAATCAATAATAAAAAATTGGTGAGATTCTAAAATTACTTATTTCTTGTTGTCATGCCCATTCATCACTCACCAATCATCATTCACCTCTCACCACTCTCCAACAAGGCTCATGGATGAAGCTAAGAAGGGCCCCCAATCTCAAACAAATGAGAAAACCCCATTCTCATCCAATGGAATAGTTCTTCCCACCATTCACAATAAATAAACACCATCTGCATTCAACCAAAAATAAATCAAAATAAACAATGATGTCATTAGGAGTAGCCAAAAGTTGGTAGGATAATAAAGAATAAACAAAACCATCACCAAAATTATACAAACCAAAAAAGAAACACTTGTGAGAATGGAGAGATGAGAAGTGAGAGGGAGTGCCCTACACCATAGGGCCACCTCCAAAGGTCCCCCCATCCAGAAGCCAAGAGAAGAGTTCCCAATGAATTAAAATAAGCAAAACTTTAATCACTTGTTCATTCTTATTCACTATTTTTTAATTGTATAAAATTTGTCCAACCATAAAAAGACTGAATAAATAATTTAATAAGGCAAACACAAAATTAGTTGTCATGTATAGTAAAATTATAAAACTAAGATTTGAGTAGTGGGTGATTTTGTTTTTTTGTAATTTGAGATATGTTTAAATGTTAATAAATTGTTGAGTTAAAGTTTTTATATTAAAGATGTAGAAAAGGTAGAGAAGCATGGGTGTTGGTGAATACCCAAATTGGCACAAGAGGGTCCCAAGATTAGGGTGAGGGAGATGTGAGAATGGTGGGTCCCACATAGGGGCCACCACTATTTTTTCTCCCATTGTGGTCCACTTTCAAAGTGAGTGAGGGGGGGCAGGGGCAGAGGCACCCAACCCAACCAAACCAGCAAGGCCATGGGCCTATTTGCTTGGGGATGGTGGGGCCCACGTGGGGAAGGGGGACCGTTGGATTTAGGGGTGGGTGGGTCCCACATAGGGCAGTGTACGTACAGAGACAGTGGGCAGCTTTGACACGCAGAGAGTGTGATTTGGAAGATAAAGTGGGTCTCTCTCTGTGTGGGCTGTGGGCCACCGTCTCAGCGTGCGCACCGCTCCCTGTTGCCGCCACCACCACCACATACTCCTTTCTCCGCCTCCAAAACCACCCTCCCTGGCCCCCCAAAACCTCCGCATATTCTATTGGTGGGTCTACACAGAATTACAATCATATAAATACATACAAAAGTTACCCATTATCATCTCCTTTTATATACAAAAATCTATTATAAACTCTTAAAATTAGGCAAAATATTATTCACTGTTAAATATTACTTTTTGTGTTTTAATTATTACCTCTATCCAAGAAGAATCCAATTATTACCTCAAAATAAATAACAAAATTATAAGGATTAAAAGACAAGCATACTTAGATATTATAAATGGTAATGTTTAATAAGAAAATGTGTAGGCTGGACTGAACATTGAGCGTTGAAGTTTCTTAATTTGTATAAATTTTTCTCGCATAATCCGCAATTCGCGCAAGTCAAAGTGTGAGTTGATTTTTTTTATCTCTAGTTAATCTTTTAGTATTTTATTGTTGTGTAGTATAATTTGAGTGTTAAATATAACTAAATGTTTATATTCATTAAATTTTAGAAGTACTTATTTAAACTTTATTTCATGACTCAATTTTTTTTAAATTTTTTTAATTTATAAAGATAGGTCTATAAATTTAATTTATAAATTATAAATTACGAATATTATTACAGGCTAATCTATTCAATTCATTTTAGATGGACTAAGTATAAAATGTAGAATAGAATACATCAACTCGCATTGTAAGATATTGACACGGAATGTTTGACAGTCTTAATAAGAATATATATTTTGTTTATGTATATAAATGATGGAATGATGAGATAGTTTTGTAGCATTTTACTTTGGTTTATCTTTGGTATTGAATTTAATTAGGATGGTACTCCTAGCTAGCAGTCATATTGTGACTTGTTTTAGGCTTCTTAATTACCAGCAACCGTGTGACATAATAGCTATGAGAATGAGAGGCTAACGTCGTATTTATATCATTCGGTTTTTATTTTACAAAATATAGTTTAGTTTTTATATACAGTATAAATATTTTGATCTCAAGTTTATTGAAATGATATTATTAAAATTAATCACTATATTTGAGAGGTATTGTATATTTTGAAATTTTAACTTTAATCATGATTTTTTTAAAGTATTTTAAAGAATTAAAAAATATCTATTTAAACTGATTTTGATCTCAATTTTTACATGATGCATAATTATTGAATGTACAGAAATAAGTATTAATAATAATTTTGTGTTAAACTAGTTGCTTTTTACTAAAGAAAAAGAAACAATATATTAAAATTTATTTTATGAAATAACATTAGAAATTGAATCACCAAGAAAAAGAGAAAGAAAAGAAAAAAAATGGGAGGGTGGGTTTTCTATAAATGAATAGAAGAGTTAGAATTTATTGGTGTGGATTTTGAACATAATGTGATGGCATGCTTATTGATTCTCAAGTGAGTGAGTAGTCTTTATCAATTTATTTCATCCTTTAACTATCATTAAATAACATTACAAAATGGAATATGAGTAGCAATAGCCTCATGGGTATTTATACAAAAATATAGAATTAAATAATAGTGTCGTAATTTATTAGTAGAGGACTTATTATCCTCCAATAAAAGAATTTTGAGTAATTAAAGTGTGGTAAAAAAACATAAAACATTAAAAAAAAGTCCTTCAAACATTGGGTGGGATAATAGACCCACACGCCCTGAACCACTCACTATTCCACACGTCCTATGATGTGTGTATCTATCTATCCTCTTCCACTGTTCTTCAAAACCAACATGCACAGGCACACGCTCCATGCCATTGACTTTCCATTTCAAGTCTTTCATTATTCTTATTCTTATTTCTTTTCTTTTTTTTTTTCTTCCACTCAATACAAACTTTGTGAGTCCAAAAGTGCACTGCTCATTGTTACACTATACTTTTCCTCCTTTCTTCCTCATCCTAATCTCCTAGACCAAAGGTAACATCGTTTTTCCCCCACCTTTTTTCTTCATGTTCATGTAATATTGAGCGTGTTAAGTTTTGGCATAAATCAGTCCTCTTGTTGGCCATCAAATGCATGATTAATTAATGCATTCACGCCTTTAAACTAGTGGGTATGGGCAATGTGCCTTCTTTTGAGATGTTGGGTACGTGTAAGGTGTCTTATTCCAACTCATTTTTAAAATGGTATCCTGAGTGACCTCCTACAACCAAAACCATCGTTTGCATGCAAAATATTCTTTATTCAAAACAATTCCAACTTGCCCGGGGTCAATTATCTCTCTTCTCTCTTCTCTCTTCTACCCCTTTACCATTTTACCTCCCTTTTTCTATCTCAATGTTTTTATATCCTAAATAACAAATAAAAAAGACTAGTACTTTTGTATTATCCTGAAATAGTTGAGGGCATGATGGATTGATGATGCGAGAATCTTATCAAGTTTTCACTTCCATTCTTCCATTCCAAATTTCTTTTGCTTTGTTTTCCATGGCCTCCATCTTTTAACGTTTTTTGCAGTTGCCAAATAAGTGAATGAATTGACCAAAACTCCCCTACCCCAATGGGACCCATCACGTGCAATAGTCCTCCTCTCCACGGCTCCATCAACCATCACCGTACATTTATTTCCATCTCCAAACTCATCCACGGTAAACAGCAGCAGGGCCCCCACACAACACCACCACCTTCTCATTCTCATTTCTCAACTCCTTCTTCACTATATATACTTTTATTCTCACTACTCACTACCACTCTCATTCTAACCCAACCCAAACACTCCACTTTCTATCCTTAAACTCTTGTTTTCTTCTACTTCTTCTTGCCTACGTTCTTCCTTTTCTCAACACATGGCTGATGAATCTTCTGGAGACGTTGATCTAAGGTTGGGAGAACCTAAAGGGCCCAAAGTGGAGCCCGACACCGAGGAGCCTTCCGCGATACGTGTCATGCCGGTGGCTGTGCACGTGCCATCCATGTCCATGTCCAAGGCCCTGGCCCAAGCCCAGGCCCAACCGCAGAAACGGGCCTCCACCAAGGACCGTCACACCAAAGTCGAGGGCCGAGGCAGGAGGATCCGAATGCCCGCCACATGTGCGGCGCGGATCTTCCAACTCACCCGAGAACTCGGCCACAAGTCTGACGGCGAAACCATCCGCTGGCTCCTCGAACACGCCGAGCCCGCCATCATCGCCGCCACCGGCACCGGCACCGTCCCCGCCATCGCCATGTCCGTCAACGGCACGCTCAAGATTCCGACCACCTCTCCCTCCGACCCGGAAGACCCGCCAGAGAGGAAGAAGCGCAAGCGACCAGCGAACAGCGCCTACGTGGACGTAAACGACGGCGCCGTTTCAGTCCCCGCCGGCCTCACGAGCTCGAATAAGCAAAACACAAACGCAACCACCACGACCACCACCTCAACACCCACAATTCCGCAACACACCGCAATTCCGTTGCCGCAGGGCGTGGTTCCCGTGTGGGCAGTCCCTTCAAACGCCGTCCTTCCGACTGCCGGCGCGTTCTTCGTCGTCCCCCAAACCGCGTCCTTTCAGCACCAGCCGCAGTTTTTCACCATAGCACGACCTATCTCCGCGTTCGTCTCTTCCATGGTCACACCCGTTCAACTCCAACCGACCTCCACGTCCTCTCCCGCAAACGCCAACCCGTCCTCCACCACTCCGTCGTCGAAGTCCCCGGCCAGAGCGACCGTCATGGCTCCGACCACCACCACCACGACACACATGCTGAGAGATTTCTCGTTGGAGATTTACGACAAGCAAGAGTTGCAGTTCATGTCGCGCGCGTCTTCGAAGCATTGAGAGGTCTGAGAAGTGAACCTGGACGACGTCGTTGCGAGCGAGAGGAACAGCACGTGGGCACGTGATGCCGGATTTACAATGGTGGGACCACGTGCAATGATGTGGGTCACCACCAAAAGTGGAGGGTATGGTGGGGGACCCAGTGGGGTAATACAAAACTAGTACCACACAACTACTAGTACTCTACTCAGATCATTTTTTTCATATTTCCCAAAATAATGTTAATGATTAATTATAATAAATTTACATTTTAATTTCCGCGTCTTTAATCGAAAATTTTCCACTTTTCACTTACGAGAAATTAAATAACTAAAATTTGGATATTATTTGATTTGTTTGTTGGTGAGGGTTTAGGGTCCACTTAATGGGTGGTCATGTGAGGGTAGAGGAGGGACCCAAAAGGTAGGATTGTGAGGGTAATGGATGGACCCTACGGGACCGTTTACGCACCGTTCTCGAGTCAGCCTTTTCAAAGTGGTCCCTTTTGGTGCCAGAAAGTCCCAAGGGCTACGTGTCGCATCCTCCTTAGTCCACAGGTGGGGCACCACTTTTACCCTTCGACACGTGGGGTTTTCTCGGTCCCACCCCCCTCAACACCAACTACTTTATTGGTTTTCCTTTGCTTGGTCCAAACAAAACGTGAAACAAAATTAACCAAAAGAAAAATAATGGTATTTGTTGCGTGAATTATTATTATTATTATTTATTTATTTCATAGATAAATTGCTAGAGTGAAGAAGATTGGAATGTAATGATGACGTTATGCAAATATGCCACATTTATTATGTTTTTTTCCTTTATTTAATTTTGAGAAATTTTAAGGGTTGAGCAGGATACATGTAAAGAGAGAACTGGATTGAATCTGCGTTTTGAAGAATGTTTTGTCGTATTAGAGTTGAATAGCGAAATAGAATGTGATGTGGTTTTCTAGTTATGGTTTTCCCAATGTTACCAATGTTGCCGTGTTGTACTCAGAATCTTCAACTTCAAATGTCAGCGTGCTCGTCTTCAATTCAATAGTTGACAGCAATGTATTTTCTTAGAATTGGAATTTGCTAAAAAATCATGTTAATTTTGGATTAGGAACCTTTTTCACATGTTATGTTATGCAGTATGAGTATTAAAACATATCTATTTTAAAATAAAAAAGATGCTTAGTCTTAGAAAGGTAACATTTATACTTTATTAATCATTTGATTTTGATGAATAAGAGAAAAAAAATTGTATTATTTATTACATATATTTTAGAATAAATCATGCTTGTTTTTTCTTTTTTTTTATTGGATTTTTTTTCAAATACTTATACTTTTGGGATTTACATAAATTTATGTCTTATTTGTTTACCATTTTTTCCTGCTGCATTAACCTCCTTCACTGTTAGAAAACCGTTGCATCATGTATATTTATGAGAACAATTGTTTTAAGTATTTTAATTTAATTTATTTATATTATTATATAAAGATGACATTGTTATTTCTAATTACATAATTTTATTTTTATTAAACTGAAATAATTTTATTATTTAATAAAGAAAACTACCGTAAAATCTTTCTATTTAAACTTGTACAACTTTCCATCCAAAACATTCAGGTATCAAATGATTGTATTATGTATAACTCTTAAGCTCTTTTTTTTTTTTTAAAAAAAAATGTGAACACGGGAATGTATATGTTTCCTTCTATTTTCTATAACATTATTTCTTTGTATTTTTCATCAAGTGATTATTTTATTTAAATTTTTACTTATTTATTTATACTTTTAATACATTATAAAAAAATATTCACGTATTTGTTGTGTAAATATATTGTATCTAGGAAAAAAATAACTAAGCAATAATTTAGTTAAAAATATGTGAAGATGCAATTTTTTTATATATGTTATGACCTAATTATAAACTATCATAAAATTTATTAATTGTTATAATAATTATTAAAACTTTATATTTAAGATAATTGCAGATTAATTAATAATATAAAAAATTACAATAATAATGTATAAATATTAAACTTTTAAAAATGAAATAAAAATTGATATATTTATTTTTTATTGATAAGAAATTACATTTAATATTTTTTTTCAAATTCTTAAATTTTTTTGAAAACATCTAATTACTTTTTAAAAATAATTAAAATAAGCATACATATTTGTTTCAATAATAAGATATAAACAAATGCATGTTTTCTTGATTGCAATTTCTACAAAATTACATAAGTATTACAATTTTTTTTTTCCACAAGAGCATCATTATATGACCTTTTGGTGTATTTTTTTTTTATCAAATTGAGTGGGAAAGAGTGTCTCTGCACTAGACAACATGTATAAAAATAAAAGTAGCAATAAGAGGAGTTCTTTGGTTCATCCATTATAACATTGTTTTTCATTCTTAAGTGGGTATCGTAACATTTTAATTTGATATCACATCACTGCTCCAATTTTACCCTAGAATTAATTAAACTCTATTTAAGGATTAATCATGCATTAAACACTTCTTAATATACACTTTTTCTTCTTTACACCAAAGGAAAGGGACTATCTTTTACAGTGCTTTAAGAAAAAAATTTAAAAATTTTTTTTTTTTTTTTTTTTTTTTAAAGAAGTTCAGTAACAGTGATAGAAGACAGCATAATAATCAAGTAATTAATGATAAGCATGAATCCACCACTCATTTTGGATCTTGATGCAGTAAACACAAATGTTGATTTTTAGTGCACTACATAATTTAATTTAATGCCTAGTTCAATTCTATATAATTATATATGAATTGTCAAATTAAATTTGGTAAGATCAATTTACTTCTTTTATATTATATTGTATTACATTATACTATGTTACATTTATATATATAAAGTTAAAAGTATATGTGTTGACCATTTACTTGTACCATCTTCTATTCATGTAGCAATGTGTAATTATCAGAGTTAAAAACAAGTATACATAAAAGATAAATTAATGAATAAAATTTGCATTTAACTTTGAATAAAAGAAATACAATATAATTTCTTTTAGTTACTTTATCATCAAATTCAACTTAGTAAAAGATTAACTTAGTTACTTAACAGATAGCGCGAATAAATCTTCAATAGATTGACAATTGGCTCAAGGAGATTTGATGATAATGATTAAATTGTATATTTTTTATTTGGATTAATCAAATTGCATAAATGTTCTTTGATTGTTAACTTTTTTTTTCTAATATTTATAAAAGTTTATGATCATTATAGCAAAAATTTATATATTATATTATATCTTTATAATCTTAGTATGCTATTTTTATTTATAATTAATATCATTATTTTTATATTTTATTTTGTATTTATAGATATATTAGTAAGAGTTCGAACCAATTTTAATCTTCTTATCTTCACCCTCAACTCTTACAACTTCTCGATCCTAGTTGATGTTAACATACCCAATTAGAAGATGTCGTGCTTACAACAACATTTTTTCTATGTGTTTTTATTACTAACATCTTTCCCATTCTCATTTGTTACATCACTTAAAATGTCGTCAACATCATAAATGTCATCACTATTGTCATAAGTATCAAAATTATTTGAACCTTTACCATTGTCAGTGTCTTTTAGAGTTTATCATCCACCTGATGAGAAAAGTCAACAACTATGTGTTGATGGAGGTGATGTGTAATCACACATTTAGGATGATCTCCTAAGTAATGTTGATCTTCCTATGGTTTCACCTTGTGGTTAAGGGTAAGAATTAATATAACATGTGCATTAAATGTTGCATCAATTTATTGTATACTAATTTTTGCATAATTTTTTTTTGTCTTTTAAGGTTTTATGTATGTTGGATTGCATCACATGCCATCGCAATGACAATTAAACAACAATATTATCAGTCGTGACCTACATGCGGTTCAATGATTGATGCAGACAAAGAGATATTCTTCCCGTGTTTTAAAGTAAGTTTTCTCATATTTAGTATCCTAATTACAAAATATTTTATTGATGTATTTTAATTTTGTTTACATATAAGAAAGTTAGTTGGAGCCTTAAGATGAGAAAAGGATAAAAAAGAATTTTCACTTAAAATTCTCACACAGACTATCTAAGATGTTCATGATAGCATGAAAAACTTGAAAGAATTTGAGTTGGATGTTTGATGAGGTGTGGAACCATTGTTATCCAAATGGAATTCTCCTACATATCTTGCAAAGTGTTCACAAGCCCAACAAAATTGAGCATTTGAAATAGGTGGCAGTTTACACACTCCATTAGTACACATGAGCATGCAATTTGCATGATAAGTATACTAAATATAAATTGTTTTTATTTCTTTATAACATCCTATATTAACAATATTTTTTGTAGGATAAGGAGTTGGGTTGTCCAACTAAAACAAGTTCAAAATTATAGGGAAGATAATGAGAGACTGAGTTGCTAATTACAATCACTTGTTAGAGTTGTCCTCCCTTTCCTTCCACCTGATGCACAAACCACATTTCAATAACAATAATAAAAACACCAACCTTAACAACATCAAGAGGGATCAAAACAAAACAACCGATGACAAAATCACAAAGACGAAGACAATATGGATACACTGATTACTCTAATTATTAGGCATTTATTTTTATTTTGGACTTTTAAACTATGTTAGCACTTGATTTCCTGTTGTTAGAAATTGATTTGGATTATATCTTCTTAGAGTTTCATTTTGGATCATGAGTTGTTAGCACTTGATTATAGATTATATATTGTTAGCTCTTGATTTGGATTATATTTTGTCATGACTTGATTTTGGATTATGTTAGCATTTGATTTAGATTATGTACGTCGTTGGAACTTGATTTGGATTATGTTAGTATTTGATTTAGATTATGTGTTGTTGGAACTTAGTTTGGATTATATGATCTTTGAGCTTCACTTTGGACTATGTGTTATAGGAGTACAAACAAATTTAAATACCAAACAAAATATTTTTCTTAAAACATTACTTACATACGAATTATTTATATATGGATTTACATACAGATTTATATACATATTATTTACACAAATTTACAAAATTCTTTTTAATTAAAAAAGAGTCTCTTTGCATTAATTACATAAAGATTTGTTTCTATATGTAATTCATCCACAGGTAACCCATAGATTTCTTACATACAGATGATGTTTTCATAGGTAATACATCTAGTCATTACCTACGAATTATTCCATAGATAATGTTACTCAACGAAACGTTTTCATATATAAATGTACCTACGTCCAATTTACATGCAAATTTATTTTCATATGTAATTTGTCGACAATGTCTAGTTTGCGACAAATTTGTAACTTTACATAAGAATTTTTTTTGTCAAAAAATTGATTTCTTTTTGTAGTGAGAAAGGATATCTTACAGAGGATAGAGATACAGTTTGAAGAAAAATTGAATAAAATTCGACAATCCTGATAGCAAGAGTTTGATGAAAAGTTAAAGTTCCTTTGTCCTCAACAACATACTCAAGGAACATCTATATTTCTTGAGGTTGTTTGAGTGAGCACAAAAGAGTGTCGTGTTGTTGTTGATAAGATCTCTTAGGGGATCATACCCACACTAATGTACCAAACTAGCGTCAGTTATATGTTGAAGATAATCTCTCGTGTCTAGTCGCACTTGGACAACAAGTAGAAAGGGGGTTAACCATCCAAGGTGTCCCTCTAAGTCTAACAGGACACAAGTGATGTTGATGAAGCTCAATATGTTGTTGCTCGATTGCCTCTACCCAACACAGAGGTTCAATTGGTGGGAGAGACTTTGGGCATATTTTCGGATTAACACATCTAGAAATATATGACCTCAATTCATCCAAAAATATGGGAACACAAAGATTCAGATCTAACAATGAATGCAAACATGGATGAGTAACTCCTAGAGGTATATTTTACATGGATTTATACTATTCTAACTTCTCATTTTTTTAGATAACTAACTGTTTGTCATTCATTTGATAATTGATTGCAATTATTCCAAAAAATTACATAGTATTATGGTTTTGTTTGCTCCAATAAAAACCCAGTCAGAAAATGAAAAGCTTATTACATAGTAAAATTTTACATTTCATCTTCTCTAAGATTAAACATCTTTTAATAATAATTATTTTATGTTCAAGATGTATGAAATTAATTTTTGTCACTTCTTTCTCATTTTAGAATAACAGGCAAACATACTTGTTTAAATGTGTGTACCATGTATTGGAGAATCATTATTTGAGCGGGTAGCATTGACTTGTGGATAGAGGTAACTAATATAAATATAATATGATTTCTATTTTAATTTTATGATCACAATATAATTAAATGTTTAAAGTCTTTAATGATAAATCTCCATTATTACATGATGATATTCAAAAGCTAACTGAATAATAAGTTACTTTTCTTCTCCAACATAATTAGTATAATTTTATTTAACTGTTTGATAGATTTTTAGATTAGATTACATACTTTTATATAGAATTTTTAGTTAAACTATTTATTTATTTATTGTTACTGAAAATTGTTTGTATTTTAAATTTTGAAGTCAAAACCAATATTATTTAAAAAAACGTTCAAAAGTTATATCGAATCTATTCTATGCAACGAAAATTTATATTAATTTTAATACCAACTGACGTAATTTAACTTGAATACTTGATGATCTAACATAAATTGTGTTTTAGTCCAACCTAAAATATAATTTTTTACATCAAAGATTTAATTCAACGTAAATTTATATATTAGAAAAGTCTTTATTCCACGGGCTTATTTTGTTAAATGATTTTAGATGAATTATTGAACATAGGCAGTTACTTTATGTGGGATATATATTGCTTCCTGCACTTAATAAATGTTTAATATGTTAACAATCTCTTTACTATTTTTATTTTAAAATTTATTTATTAAATATTTAAATATTTTTTTTTTCATACTGAGTCATATACACAAATAAGTGCAATCAAGTAAAAAGTTGTTAACTTCTCTCTTTATTGATAAATGTTAACAAACTTTTTTGATAAATAATAAAAAAATCTAATAAATATTAAAAAATATCTATATTTTTTCAAGTAACATTGAATTAGTTATAAAAAACTAAATATTTGAAAATAATGTGATAAATGGAATTTTTAAATTTAATTATATTAAATTATAAATATCTTAACACATCCAACATTATTTTTATTATTAATAAAAAAATAAAATATGAGAGAGATATTTATATAAACGTGAGAAAAATAAAAATTATTTAATATATAAAAATAACAAAGACATTATTAGTATTTTAAAAATTTGTTAAGTATAAAAAACATTTTGTATCGTCCTAAAAATAATTTGATAATAATTAAATATTAAGACCATACTAAAAATGTTTAATATCTAGATTAAGCACTCCACAAGGGAGTTAAAGAAAGATAAGTAACATTCTTATATATTGAGTTATGGTTTTTAGAAATACTCTGGTGAACGAAACTACCAAAATATATATATATATATATATATATATATATATATATATATATATATATATATATATATTTAT
>Ga0209489_100637_pt1 | contig 68249 bp, 47 predicted proteins | sample SiratrowhiteBW_FD_187527 | JGI IMG/M metagenome (GOLD analysis project Ga0209489, IMG submission 187527) | Root nodule microbial communities of legume samples collected from California, USA - Siratro white BW (SPAdes) (version 2) | ecosystem: Host-associated > Plants > Roots > Nodule | place... | reverse complement strand
GGGGGGTAAATGAACTATTAAAACTTTTCAAAAGCTTTTCGCAAATACTGGAAAGTATGAAAGATAATGAATATTCTTTATCGATTCACTGATCAATGGAATTCAGAATTACACAGCAATAATCAGTATGTCAAAGAATTAATTCAATCAATTATACAGACTTATTATAAACTAAAACAACACAATACAATTCACTGAAGTCATAGAATCTTGAAATCCAGTTCGGTGAACTAAGAAAACAGTTACTGCAGTTGATCAAGATACTATCAGAACCACAAACGGAAGCAATATACTTAGTTAAAATGTATATCAGAACAACGTAGAAACAATCAGATAATAAACACTTCAAGAAATTGCAACTTATCCCAAGAAAGAATGTTATTCAAAATGTTCTTTTAACCAACAATGTTAATAGGAATCAATTAATGGGTTAATTCGATTAATAACACTATCAATCAATTACCCAGATGAAATAACAAGTTCAGACACACAAATTATCAGTTTAATTATCAAATAGTAAGAGTGATGAATAACTTGTTGATCGAGCAAAAACAGAAACTCAAATGTGTTCAGGAAGAGAGAGAGAAAGATCAAGAACACAAGATTTTATCCTAGTTCACACCTCCTCAAGGGCTACGTCCAGTCCTTTGCAAACTAGCAAAGATTTTCACTAAAAGATTACCAAAATCAGTTTTACAAGATAAAATACTGCTCCCCGCAGTACATACTGCTCCCAACATAAATCACACATTACTGAACCCTACAGTAGGTGTAAAACCAATGCAGAAACCTCTGCAAACAACCAATTACAATTACAGCCCTTTGTAACTTGTAACCTTCAGTTTCAGTACAAGAAATGTATCAAGAATACAAACAATACACAATAATTCCACTTAACAGATTATACAATGTATTAAGAACAGAGTGGAACACTTAGCTCTTATTCAATATCACAGTTTGCAGTAGATCAATTCAGCAATAAAGCTCCAAGAACAGTTTTCTTGTTGAAAAACAATTGCTCAATCGATCATAAGGTTTGCACACGTTTTTCTCTCAAGTATTTCACAAAAAATTCGCTCAATATGATTTATGTACTTGTTGTTGTTTGGAAAACACGTGCATGTCCCTTTATATAGAAAAACTATTATTTTTTACCGTTAAGACTTCAATCGATTGAATCACCATTCAATCAATTGACAACATCCTGTGACTTAACAAAAAATATATCAGGTTCAGATTCTGAAAACAGTTTACTGATTACTTTTCTGAATTTGATTAACAAAATCTGATTCGCTTTACTCTCAAAATCTTTTGAAAAATATTATCAAACAAATTTATCTTTGGAGCTTACTTTTGAGTAATCAATCATGCAATCATATGATTTTATATCAGAGACACAACTCACAGCCACACACCTTGCCTATCTCTTCCTCTAGGTCACGTAAACGTCAATGTGCTCGTCGGGGTCAATTGACCCGTCGTACCGGTCCATATTAAGTTCCTTCCAGCGGAGAGGGAGCTCTGCCCTTAGCACACTGTCGACAAAGGGATGTTGTCATCCCGCCAAAGAGAGTGTGTTCTCGAAATTGCTAAAGGGGGACTCCTCTTCCTCCTTCTTGTTCACCCTTGATCGGTTGGAATGCGTCAGCACCTTGGTTCGCTCCCTCCTTTACTTTGAGGGGGTAGGCTACTCCCCATATAACTTTCTCATCATGTCTTCATTCTCTTGTCTTAGGACACGCATCTCCTCATTCTTTTGTCAGAGGGCACGCATCTCTTCCTCATTCTTTCACTTCATCTCTGTCATCTCACATTGTAGCGACAGAAATAGAGTCATGGAATCAGGATTCGCCATCGTATCTTCTCGCCTCTGCTAGTTAACTTGATTGTGGGTTGATACCATTTAGATCTTCAGTCTATTTCTCTGGCCCCACGGTGGACGTCAAATGTTCTTACAGAGGCTTGGAGGATCTTCGGCCTTAGCTGCAGTCTTCGGCTCTAGGTGTGGTTCTCGGTCTCAGATGAACCCTTTTACTTCAAAGGTTGGCCTTGATTTCCAGTGGGGAGTGGGACGACACCTGCAAAAGGCACTCCGGTGCCAAAGTCAGTAAACGAATGTTGGACAAACAATGTAGGAATTGGAATTACGTACCTTTCTAAACTCATGCAGGTTGTATTTATAAAGGTCAAAACCTGTACAAAGGCACTGTGATTAGTCGAGGTTCCTGGAGATAGCATCTTTTTACAAGTTGCCGCTGTCAATGATTATCGGCTGAGTTGGTACTGCAATACCGAACAATTGGCAGATACTACTTGGGTGCGACCGCCCACTTATTGGTTTAAACAGTGTAGTGGTTAGCCACACCAGTACAATACATGTTTAAATGTTTTTCAGAAAGTCGTCCTAAGGAGTTTGAAGAGAAATTTTGAACACAAGAACATATGTTAAATCTCGATGCTCAAAACTAGTTTGAATCTCTTGTCTTCAACTTATATACTTCTGGAAAGCATGGTGTACTTCTCCACGTTTCAGCTTCTTCTTTTTCATACTTCATTTAGTGCATGTGAGGGATATGCGCTTGACATTTGACTTGTGATAAGAGCTGAAAAAACACATCTTCATTTGGAAGTAATTGGAGATAATGAGGAACATAATCCATCTAATTTAACATCCAATCATATAACAACTTTATTTAATTATTTAATCAACTATTTATATTATTATAATATAATTATCAAGTAATTATTTTAACAAATTTATTTAATTTATTAATCGTTTATTTATATTATTATCATATACTTATCAAATAATTGTTTTAAGTATCAAAGTTTTGTTTTCTAGATTGAATGTGTGATTGACATTTTGTATTTTAGTTAGCATCTTTTTATAGCTTTTGGATACTCTGCAACGCTCTGATATAACCATCTTAACCTTAAATGACATCCAACTGTTCATATAAAATCATTAAAAGCCTAAATGTGCTGTCTTTCTTTCTTTTATGTCAATATAAAACTAAGTTTTCAAGTATTGCAACTTGATTGATTTATTTCAGATTTACCACCAAATCTAACATAAGACTTATTTTTTTCTTTTATATTTATATTCAAATTCCAATAGTTATTTGTATTTACACACTTAAGAAACTAAAAGTTAAAAAAAATTGTAAGTAAACTATGAATTTATTGATTGGATAAATGAGGTATTTTTAGTCTAAAATTACAATTTTTATCCATTTATAATTTTTAATCGATCGTTTTAGTTTTCTATTTTTATTTTAACTATTAATTTTATAAATCTTCAGTTTGGTTGGTCTATTTTTTTCATGATTTTAATTATTAAATTAAAAGAAAATAAAATACATTGTTGATTTTTGGATTTTTATGTATTAAACAGCTGATTTTTTTAGTCGTAGCTTAAAAAAAATATCCTTAGTCTATTGTTGAATTTTATTAAAATTAAAGAAATAAAAGTAATATAAAATTAAGTATTAAATCAAATTTATAAATTTTTAAAATATGTAAACGAATTCCGAAAAAAACTGAAATGATTAAAATTGTTGCAAGAAATTAAAAAGAAACAAAATTACAATTTAAATAATTTTTTATTTTATAAAATTAATAACATTTATTTTATATTTAAATAGTGTAGGGTGGGTGTAGTTTTGTTATTATTTTTTAAAAAATTAAATGTTGGACCAATTTTGAACGCGATGGATGATTTATTTCTCCAGGCATGACAATCAAGTTATATATCAAACTTCCAGTAACTTTTTATAATTATTAAAACTTTTATGAACTAGACAATTTGGTGGATTTTAGTTCCAACAAATTCTTCCTTTATATGATTACAAACTTATTCAAACTTTATTCTTTCATAAAATAATAATTAAACAAATGCTAAATAAATTATTAAATTTACTTTCTTACCCATGCAGCTTGTAATAAATAAATAATTGTGAAGGTGAATTTCCATAGCAGAAGGATTATCCTTCTGGATTGCTACGAGGGTCAAAGTGTACCAGTGAATCCACTCCATTGCTCAATTCACGAAGTATTCCAACCAAACGAGGAACCAAAACGAAATAAGAAATTGAAGAAATATATTTTTAGGCTTAAATATCTCTTTTTTTAAAAGTAACTAATTTTGATTTTGATTTCTACAACAATTTTTTTATCTCTATAAAATTTTAAATAGCTCCTTTTAGTTCTAAAAAATGTGATTTTTGATTTTAGTCTTTGCCATTATTTTTTATTTATATTCCTTCAAATTTTAAATTATTGTGTTTAATTAAAATATATATATATATATATATATATATATATATATATATATATATATATATATATATATTTAAGATAGATAAACAACATTTACATTTCTTTAAATATTCTTTGAGATGATTATGGTGACATTATACTATAACAACATGTTTTATTAAAATAGTTAATTAGATTAAATTATAATTTCAATTTTTAAAAAGATTAAAAACGAATGTTTTTTCTTAAAAAAAAATCAAAATCAAAACTTATTTATTCGTTGATGATTAAAATATATGTATGTTAACAATCAAGTCAAGGTCCTTTATGTAAATTTTGAGTTCGAATTGACCTAATATAATAACCAATGGATAGAATGAATTTCAGCATAATGGGGGAAAATATGGGTATGTTATGGTCCATTTTATAATTGGGATTTTAATGGTTGTGAGACTAATCTTAGACTTTGATAGATGTGTCACATCTTAAACATCTAATTAATAGTCTTATTAGTGACAGAAATATATCAAAGTCAGACTTTGATAGACTTGAACTTAATTTGTGTAAGTGTTACTAAACTTGAACTTAATTTCAGCACAATAGTCTTATTAGTGACAGAAATATATCAAAGTCTTGTACGATCTATTTATTTATAATATACAGTTTTTAAACTTGAGTCTGATATATTTAAAAATTGATATAACTTAGGTTTATTGTTTCTATTGTAGAAAAAATTATAAAAACTAATAAAAATCTAACCAGGTTAATAAATCTAAAAAGCTAATTCCTTACATAAATTATTTTTTATTTAAAAAATAATATTACAAAATAAGAAAATTTCAAAAAGTAATAAGCTGTTACATTAAAAACGGATAGATACACAAGGCATAGATACGTTTCATTTCATCAAAGTCTAGAAAAGACTAAACTAAAATAATTAAGCAATGAAAAAAAGGTAATATGGAAAGAAAGAAAAAGGAAAAATTATAATTGAAATAATGGAATATTTATGTTTTTTTTTAATGATGTGCTATCGACCGCTATATATGTCCACTCTCTTTCTCTAAAAATAACAGAAGAATCTTAATTATTTGGTAAAAAGAAATAATTAAATTAGTTCAAATAAATTTGAATTTTATAAAATAAAAAATATAATTTAAAAAGCATGATTGAAAATAGTAAAATACTTATTGAAAACATAGTAATTATATTTAATTATAAATTATTATGTATATAATAAGGGTGGAAATATGGATAACTGATACTAAACCATTCATAAATTTATATATCTAACACTTTTAAAATTTTTATTATAAAATTGGTTACTAATGTTAATAACTATATATATTATTTATATAAATAGACTAACTTGTTAAGTCCTAAAGCTTAAAGTGTGGCCTTTATAATTAAAAACTTTTTAAAAAGTCTAATCTAAACTATCTAATAAATATGATAAGGAAAATCTGACTAAGTGAAGTTATAAATTCCTACTAAGATAATCTTATAAATGATCATGCATTACGTTTATGTTTTCTTGAGAAAAGTGTTAAGAAAAAAAAAATCTAACAAACTCTATTTTGATTAAGTGTTATTTAAGTAATAAAGTATGAAGTATAAATATATTTCATCTGATTAAGTGTTATATAAGTAATAAAGTATAAAGTATGAAGTATAAACAGATCGTGCAAGATATAATATATTTTATCTAATAGACGATAATTATATGTGTTTTCTCTGTTTTATTTAATGAGAAAATTTTCATAAGACGATATATATTCATACAATGTTTTAAATTAATGTTATTTTTTATGAGTTGTTTCTATATTGTCAAGAATGTTTTTATCTTCACATTTATTAGAAGAATCTCATAAAATCTAAATCAATATTAAAGGTATCTTAAAAAACGTACTAGAATTATTTTACGCCAACACACATTTTGAACCTGCTAAAGTTTTATATCATGTGAAAATCCATACATATTTCGTCTGTTTCACAAATATACACAATATGTCACTATTATTTAAAAAAATCATTGAAAAACAAGTACTCTAGGAGCAAATTGAAAAATCTTATATAATATAAAAAATTAAATAAAAATATTTAAATAAATTTTAAATAATATTACATCTACCTATAACTTATTTTCAATAATCATTGTAAAATTTAATATATAAATATTGTATTAACGCATATGCACATTGGGTTAACTGTATATGTTATATGGAAAAATAGTAATTATCGATATCTAGTTAAATAATTTGGATTGGTACTAAATTTAAATTTATATTCAACAAAATTAATTGGAAATTTTATATATCTAAATTCAAATAATTGGATTGAAATCTAAATTTATATTTTTAAAGAAAATAGTTTAATATTAATAAATTGGTTTGGTATTATAATTTCGAAGATATTTTTTTTTCAAAATTTCAAAATAATTTAAATTTAATGATAAAAAAATGTGGAATGGATATAAAACTTTATTCAATATAATAATAAGTAATATGATATGATAAAAAAAATTAAAAAGTAATGATATTTAGTGTAACCCCTTTATATAAAATTTATACGTATAAATAAATAAAAAATATTTAAATAAATATTATTTAAAATATGCAAGATATAAGTTAATAGTATATATCGTCCAGGTATATTTTATATAATTTATTTTTATAATTATTAGCAATATGAATATAAAAAAAAAAGATACCAATAAAAGTACACATTAAAGTCTACTAACATTTTAGATAATATCACATGTTACATTATCTTAAATTAGTGTAAGAATAAGAAAATAAAATGAAAATATTTTAAATTTTTGTTTTATGTTCTATTTTTCCAACTCTTCGTACATGTATAGCATTTTTTTTTATCTAAAAGGAAAATCTACACAAAATTATGGAACCCTAACTAAATAATCTTGATGTTTAAGAAACATACATGTTATTCTTATATTTATGTATATAGTTTTTAATTAAAACATAGTAGTTGATATATCTCTTATTCCTTACATTTCAACTTTAACTTTTTTAGCAGTACTTTGCTTTTATAAGAAAGTGCTGGAGAATCCAAGGGAAAAATACTCGGGAGATTTCAAACAATGAGACATGAACCAACATATAAGGGAATGACACCACCTTTAACCCAAAATCTTAAGGCGCTGGGTTTGAAGGTGGTATCATTCCCTTATATGGGTTTGGCTCAATTTTCATTGTTAGAGATCTCCCCGATGTTTCTCCCCTCGAATTTCTCCAACAAGTGGTATTAGAGCTAGGTTTTCGGCTTGGGACGAGTACAGTTTGACCCTGTATCGAAAGTCTTCCTAATAGAGGTTTCAAGCAAGCGTGTCCCGTATAAGTGTGTGAACGGTGGTACAAGTGAGGGGTCATGAGTAATGTACTAGGGTTTAAAAATACTTTTGCTTGAGGAAAAGTGTATCAATGTGGAGGAGGGACTCTCAGTTGAGGGGGAGATTGTTAGGTATTCAAGTATGAGTCTAAGTCCCACATTGGGTAGGAATAAGAAAGTTGAGCAATATATAAGAAAGAAGACCCACAAACCTAATGCCTTAAGGTTTTGGGTTGAAGGTGGCGTGGTTTTGGGTTGAAGGTAGTGTCATTCGTTTATATGGTTTGGCTCAATTCTCATTCTTGTGAGATCTCCCTAAGGTTTTCCCCTCCCACCAAGTGATATCAGACCCATAGGCAAATGTGTCCCATATAAGTATGTGAACGGCGGTACAAGTAAGGGGTTATTTGCTTCCGCTCGAGGGGGAGTGTATTAATGTGGAGGAGAGACTCTCACTTGAAGGGGAGAATGTTACGTAAGTGGGAGTCTAAGTCCCACATTGGGTAGGAATGAGAAAGTTGAACAATATATAAGAAAGAAGATCTACAAACCTAATGTCTTAAGAGTTTGAGTTGAAGGTGATGTCATTAGTTTATATAATTTGACTCAATTCTCATTCTTGTGAGATCTTCCTAAGATTTTTCCCTCGAATTCTCTCAACAAAAAGTGATATGCACTCACATTCAAGTGTATCAAACATTATAGGTAGTTCTACAAGGAACATACATCATATATAAAAAAAAAACTACTTTATTTTTTATATTATTAATTAGTTACATATATTTATTAAACGTGAAAGATTTCAACAAACTTTCATTCTAAAAATATGTTTAAAAATATATATTAATTCTAAATTATTTTGAATATAAAATCAATTTTAAAATTGGTGTCAAATTGATTTATAACATTGAAACTATTTTGTTTTAGAAAATATATATTGGATTTAAAATCTAATTCAACTATTTTGAAATATTTTTCCATAAAACTTCAAACTCATGTTTTTACAAATATATATATATATATATATATATATATATATATATATATATATATATATATATATATATATTTGGATTTAATTTTAATCTAATTATTTAGATTAAATTTGAATTGGATGTCGAAAAAATAATCCATGTTTAAGGATTTCTTATTAGAAAGTGACATGTAATTAAATTCAAGACAAATATCAAACATTACTAAATATCAAAAACTAATTTGTTTTTGAAATTATTAATTATTTATATATTTTATAAAATATGAAATATCTAATGAATTCTTATCCCAAAATAATTTTTAGAAAATATATAATAATTTTAAATTATTTTTAATTTCAATTTTTTATAAAAAAGTTTTAAAATCGATATGAAACTAATTTATAAACATTTATATTATTTTATTTTTAAAAAATGAATTCCATTTTAAAATGCAATTAATTATAAAATTCATCCGTTTCATTTAAAAGATATAAATTTAGATTTAATTTTAATTTAATTATTTAAGTTTAGATTAAATTTGAATTGGATTTTTAAAAATTCTATCCATCCATATCCCTAGTTACCGATCATAACTAATAACAATATCATTTTTAAAATAGATAAAAAAAAAAAAACACGATAAAGTATTCTATCATTACAATTTTTTTTTTCATATTCTTTAAAATGATGGTTCTACTTTAGGGAAAAATAATTGTCATCACTCATATTAATATTTTGCCATTGTAACATAAGAAATCACGACAGAATAACTAAAACTTATTTTATTTTTTTTATCAAGATAGATGTTTTCTATGGTGATTTTATTTTACCTTTTAGAAAAAAAATCAATTTGTTGCTTTACAATGTATAATTAAATTATTTTTCTATTTAATTTTACATCTTAACTACTTATTTTAAAAGTTAATTATATATATATTTTGAGATGATTTTATTTCTTTATCATAATATATACTTTCTTATAGAAAGACACACGTCCCATTCTCATATTTTTTAGTTAATTTTTATTAATTAGATATTTAAATCTTGCAATATGTGTTTGTCCTTTCACGTAATTTAAAAACACTTACTTTTCGTAATATCATCATTTTTAGTTTAACGTGTGTTTTTAAATTTTGGTTAAATTTAAAAATAAGAATGAAATGGACCGATACTTGCCGCTTATTTAAGATTTCATAATTCCCTGTGAAGTTAACCTGTCAAGTCATTCTATCAATACAAAATATTGAAAAGTCGGCAACAAATGGTGCATACAATATTGTGGCAAATGAAACCCACGCGCCAGTTGTGGCGAGTGGGATTAAAATTTGAGCATCTGTTTTTGTCATCATTTAACCTCGCACTTTGGAACCTATTGCTCTTTCTCTCTTTGGCCACTTTGTTGTTCTAACCCACAAACATGACAAGGACGAGACAGAGTTTGAGCCAAGAGAAAAGCGTTTCACAGTTCACTTTACTCTTCTCTCACCCCTATTTGACTTTAGCAGCTAAAAAAGACTGCACCTAGGGTTCATTCAGCTCCCTGAAAGCCTCAAGATAAATCACTGTTCCAATACACTTTTCAAACAATGTGCCCCTCAGAAAATAGTTGGTGAGTTTAGTTTCAGATATTCTTGTTATTATGTTTTTTTTTTTAAAACAAGACACATCACATGTTAGTTTTTGTTTCTCTCATTGTTGGTCCGTCACTGGTTTGGCCTTTCATTTGAAATGATTACCCAATATGAAAAATAAATAAATAGTATGTAGTTGGTACTTGGTTGTGCTCATTGCTGAATTCATCGTTGCTTCATTTTTCCACAACCAGCTACCACTTCTCGGTTGTGCATTTATTCATCTGAGTAACAAGTGTTCACTATGTCATTTGTAGTTTCGAAATGTTAATAGGATTGTGTTGTGTGTGGATGAGTTTGAGTTTGAGTTTGAGGTTGGGTTAGGCAAGAGCATGCTTTATGGGTCCACGTTTATGACTTTTGGGATTTTAAAGAGAAAGCATGAATGGTAAGTGGTCCTTTGACCATACCCATTTGAAGATGGCTTGGATTCAGCATCAAATCCAACAAAAAGATGGTTACATGAGCTATCCACCACCGGTTTTGCCTCCCCCTTCACCCCCAATTTGGGGTGCATTTCACAAAGAATCAATGTCTTCATCATCATCATCATCTCCCTCACCACCCTCTGGTGCTAGAATTAGTCCTGCAGTTCTTTTCATCATAGTGATTCTGGCTGTTCTATTTTTCGTCTCTGGCCTGCTCCACCTGCTTGTTAGATTTCTCATGAAGAACCCTTCTTCCTCAGCATCTTCCGAATCTAATAGGAACCAGGAAAATGCAACCTCTGATGCGCTTCAAAGGCAGTTGCAACAGCTTTTCCATCTTCATGATTCTGGTGTGGACCAGGCGTTTATTGATGGACTTCCTGTTTTCCAATACAGGGAGATAAAGGGGTCGAAGGAGCCATTTGACTGTGCGGTTTGTCTCTGTGAGTTTTCTGAAAAGGATAAGCTCAGGTTGCTCCCTATGTGCAGCCACGCCTTTCATATCAGCTGTATAGACACCTGGCTTTTGTCCAACTCCACATGCCCTCTTTGTAGGGGAACCCTTCTTACTCCTGGCCTTTCCCTTGAAAATCCAGTGTTTGATTTTTATGATTTGAGGGATGACGGGGGTTGGCCCTGCAATGGGGAACATGAGTTCATAACTAGGCAGAAAACTGTTGAAATTGAAGAAACTGTGGTTGAGAAGGGGGTTTTCCCTGTGAGACTTGGCAAATTCAGAAGGCTTGATGTGGAGGCAGAGGAGGCTGCAGGAGGAGAGACTAGTAGCAACAATTTGGATGCCAGAAGATGTTTCTCCATGGGATCTTATCAATACGTGCTTGGCAAGTCAGACCTCAGGGTAACCTTGAGCCATCACCGACAAGGTGATGTACAATTCGTGAAAGGAACAGAAAACTTGGAGAGACTTTCAGCTGAGGGGGATATTGAAGCAAAGAAGATTACAAGTGTCTGTAAAGGTGAGAGCTATTCTGTTTCCAAAATCTGGCAGTGGTCGAAGAAGGGAAAATTTTCAGTTTCTTCTGATACCCAGATGGGTATGCCATCTTCTCTTAACACGGATTTGCCTTGGATGAGAGAAACAGGAAGGACATGAAAGGTATCCATAGTATACCCCTCTACCCCTCTTACTTGAGTTCATTTGAATCCATTGATTAAAGCTTTTGCTTTCCCTCTAAATTTCTTCAAATATTTGGTATTCTGATATTGAAGATGTGGCTATTGATATACTTCAATTCTGTGACATGATGATGGAAGAAATATATGTTTCTATAAACACAGATTTTAGGAATTAACTGATACAAATGTTATTGATAACATACAAGTTGTACCAATGACCCAATCATTGCGAGACAGGATCTCCAAAATTTCAGGAGGTTCACAAATGGGAAGGAAATGTTGAAAAGGGGTAGAAAATATTTGCCAAAACTATGTAGCACGTTTACTTTTACCGCACAAATACATTGGGTTATGAAATGAAACCGAAAATGTCACTATGCCGTAGTTGTTTCGAGATTCCGATTTTGATAAACATCAAACAATATGATGTATTGTTGGTAGTGGAAGCAAAGGATTATGACTTGCTACTCTTAAATTGGATTCCATTGTGAAATCCTAACCAGGTTTTAAATTACAGTTATGATCTTCTAGTGATCTTTTATGATGAGGTATGGACGCATTTGCGGTTACAAAAATCTCAAAAGCCTTGATATTGTAGCTGAAACAATTTGATAAAACCCAATTGATTTGTTATTTTCGCTCATTAAAGTAGTTTGTTTCGAGGAGTCTATTCCTACAACCTTACAGGAAAAAAGAAAATAAAAATAAAAATAAAAATAAAATTTACTTTTCTATCAATTGAAATTAGTCTATGCATTGATTAATTAGTAAAAAAGCTTTTATGTAACTTTTAATTTCTTTAACTAACGGAAATACATTGTATTTTTATTATATTATCTTATTTTATTGAGTTAAAGTAATATTTAGTCTAATTTTAGTTTTATATATTTATTTACATAAATATATTATTATTTTTTAAGTTTGAAGTATGATTTATAATTTGAATAAAAATAATATTAGAGACACCATATACATTATATATTTGGAATGTGTGGTTATTTAAGTGAGATTTGGTTTTAGGTTATTTTAGGTTTAGGCCTTCTCGTTTAAAGTAGTGATTTTAAGTTAATAAGTTCACGTTATTTTTCATTTAGAAAATGTTGTATTTATAGGCATTGTTTGTTCATAGTATTTGTTGGATAAATTTAGATATTGGAAAACTGATCAGAGAGGTATAAAATATTAGAATAACAGAGTTGTGGTATTTTAAGTTTGGTTGTTGTTTGAGCTCTTAAAATTTTAGTAACAGAATTGTTGTTCTTGTCAATTTAATTGGGTTTGACAAAGATAATGTCTTATGATTGATATACTCATCACTTAATGGGTGACCCAACTATACTCATCACTTAATGGGTGACCCATGGTTAGGCTACATGTCATTACCTGATACTTAGTTCACAATCATGAGGTGTTCCTTTCTCTGCATATACTTTGCTAGTCATAATTGATCCCACAAGTCTGAAACAATACACAATCCTCTAGCCTTGAGCCGAATAGGGCGAAAAAGCTTAAAATTGCAATCTAAAACTATCTTCCAGGATCCTCAAACTCACTTCCATGGAATTTTAGAATTATATTGTCACATCGTCTTGAGACTTCGTAATTACTCAAATACCTTTATGCGTTTAACATTTTGATTGACGCACTGGATTGGGTGGGCTTAAAATGTCAATCTCTCTCGTTGTTTCATATGGTTTAAAACATAAGGACTTATGCTTCATTTTCCATCTTTTTTTCTAGAGCATTCTTCATTTCGCATGACAAATGTCCTCAAATAGGTATTGTTGTTGTCATGCTTTCACTTGTTGATTGAGTTCCCTTGTTTCTCTTTCGTTTCTGAACTTGTCATTTTGATTTCACCTATTATTTTCAACTATCTTCCATCTTTGCTGATTTTCTAGGTTTCATTTTCAAGTTTTTTTCCTTTTTTTTCCTTTGTTGGGTTTTATTTGTGAGATTTTGGGTTTAGGTTTCTTATCTTCGTCAATGGTTGCTTATGATGCATTTTACCCCTAGGCTAAAATGGATGTCGGGGGTTTACATCTTTAAAAAAAGTTAGGGTTTTTTGAAATCTTCAAGTGATTAGCAAGACAGAGGAGAAAGATGTGGGTATTCAAGCTTGCAACCGAGATGAGTTAGTTTGTAAGATTGAATCCGACAATGTAAAGGATAAATTTTTCTTTTTTATTACATTATGCTCCACCTCCATCTTCCCCTGAATTCCTTTGAAAAAGAAGTACTTACCTTAATGAATGTCGTCATCATCTAGTTGCATCCTAACAATTGGGCATTTCTCCTTGCCTTCCATATACCATGCACACATTTTGACCTCAAACATGTGTTTATATTTCTTCGAGTTTAATACTTTGTCGTGTCTGTTACGGACTTCTTTTAATGGTGTTAATGGTCAAGGTCTCTTAACCCTTTTTCAGTCTTCCTATTAGCATTTCAAGGGTCGTTTTTTGAAAATTTGAGTCACTACCCATAACCCTACCTTGTTGGAGGGTTTTCCCCTTTATTGGACGCAAAATCCTCTCATTTAAAATGCTCAAAAATTGAAGGAACTTGAACCGTTTGAGCACGAGGACTGTGAAAATTGGAAACGCTTGAGGGTATTTGTGATTTGGCTATCCTGTTAAAGCTAGAATATTGGGCTATAGATTTGAAGGTCTACATTGGTATATAACTCTTTCTTATCATTTACTTAACTTCTTTAGTTTTAAACTTTAACCTAGTTCCTTTGTTTGTAGATAACTAAATGACAATCTCCAAAAAATAAATGACTCATTGTTTCAAGGAGATGAAGACTTTGAAAGAGGTCGAGCATGGATTGTGGGTTCGAGCAAGATTGCCATACAACGTTTGATACTGAGGCAACACCCTCAGAACCTTAACTTAGAAGAAGGGCTAAGACTGATAAAAAGACTACTCCTACACGAATGGTTGTTCCCGTGTAGTCGACTAATTTCCAATTGGATAGTCGAGGTACCGAGGTGGAGATGACAACTAGAGGGGATTAGAACCCTCAAGGTTCTCAGTGTCTCAAAGGGAGTTTTTTTTACTCTAGTTTCTACTATTCTCCTAGTCGCACTCACATATTTAGGTATGTCTCAAGCATAAAATAATATAAAAGAGAATAATTCTCGCTTCTTAATTCTCATTATTATACATAAATGGACAAGATAATCTTGAAATTCTACTCCCTTAATTTTTATAAAACATTATCTCTCAAATTATGCGATTTATAATCTAAAATAAAGATTAAACATACATAACTAAAACCTCAATAAATATTGAATTAAAACTAATATGATAGAATTAAAACCAATAAATAAAATATTGGAAGTTTCCTAAAATAATTTAACATATGCAAAGACGTTAGAAAAGTAACACTTGCCTTCTCTTTAATAAGGCTTGGAAGGGTGTCTCCAAAAGGCGCTAATAAGAGGTCTCAAAAACTCTCTTTAAGACCATGAGAACTTTGAGGATTCCAGTCTCCTCCAGCTATCATCTCCACCTCTGGACCTCGCTTCTCCAATTGAGAATTAGCCGACTATATAGGAACGACTAATGATGTAGGAGCAGTCTCTTTGTCATTCCTAACCTTTTTTCTTTTAAGTTGAGGCCCCGAGGGTGTTGCCTCAGTATCATTGCACGATACACTGATCTTGCTCGAACCTAAGGTGGTGACATGCTCATCCTCTTTCAAAGCCCTCATCTCTTTGAAACGATGAGCCATTTCTTTTTCGGAGATCATCATTTGGATATCTGCAAACAAAGGAACTAAGGTTAAAGTCTAACAGTAAATAAGGTAAATACTAAGAAAGAATTATATATCGATGTAGACTTTATATCTATGGTATGATATTCTAGTTTTAACAGAGTGGTCGAATAACAAAAAGCCTCTAACTTTTCTAATTTTTCATAGTTCTTCTGCTTAGGCAATTCAAGTTCCTCCACCTTTCGAGCACTCTGAACATGAGGATTTTGCATCCAGTAAAAGGGAAAACTCTTTAGCAAGGTAAGGTTATGGGTAGGAGCTTGAATTTTCAAAAAACAGCACGTGAAAGGGTCAAGAGACATCAATCACTAACACTATTTAAAGAAGCCTATAATTGGCGCGACAAAGTTTTAAACTCGAAGAAATTGACAAAAAAAAGCACGTTTGAGGTTGGAATTATGTTCAAGTGTGTGCATAATATATGAAAGTCGTTCAGAAATGTCAACTGTTAGGATGCAACTGCGGGGTGACATTCATTAAAGTAAGTATTTCGTTTCCAAAGGGATCTAAGGGAAGATGGTGGTCGAGCTTAATAAAAATTGTATCATAAAAAAAAAGTAAAATTCACCCTCTACATCGTCAGATCCATTCTTGCAAACTGGCTCGCCCAGTTCACAAGCTTGAATACTTACATCTTTCTCCTCAATCTTGCTAATAACTTGAAGAATTTGAAAAGCCCTAACATTTTCTACAGATGTGTACCCTGTCTCTCTAAGAAGTTCCATTTTAGTCTAAGGGTAAGACGCATCATAACAATCATTGACGAAACGATACAGTTCTAAAAACCCACAAACACTTTTTTAAGCATTTTCGTCTTATTCGGATCAAGGCTAGGGAACTGTATACCATCCCAAACTTGGGAGATCAGTTATGGTTGGTCAAGTATGTGGAGAAGCAGACACCTCAAGGTTAAGAACTAAGTGTTAGGCAATGACACATCATCTTTTAAGTAATATGTTTGTCGACATGAGTTACTCATTAAGTGATGTTTATATTGGTCATAAGATGTCCTCTATGCCAGATGTGATAAGATTAGGGAAATGACAATTTTAATACCAAAATTTTAAGAGATTAACCAACAATAAAATCCTTAGATATTACAACTCATTTTTCTAGTACTTTACATCTTTTATCTTTCCTAATCAGTTATCGAATACTTTAAGTTTAGGATCCTAAACCCTAAAGATCGTTTTTAATATTTATCCAACAAATATTAAAAACGAAAATTCTCTATAAATATAATATGTCCTAGATAAAAAAAGCATACTTAAACTTACTGATTTTAAGTAATTACTTTGATATGCAATAGTAGGTAAAATATAACATATAATAAAATATGATATACATTGTCATAGATACATAACAAAATAGTAGTAAAATTTATTGAAATTTTATAATGTAACTAATAACATAATAAAACGTGTATACAAGATGAAGTGTCGATTTTATGTTATTATAGATTTATGTATTTAGTTTAAATAAACTTGTTTTTCTTAATTTTCTTAAGTTTTTATGTAGCACATAAGTACTGTGGTTGATTGAATTTTTGGATATTTAGCCTAGTCTTCGCCTGTTTCGAAGTCAGCATTGTCATTTTCTGTACGAAGGTAATCTAGTGCACATGATATATAGACGACCAGAGGCGGAGGCGAGTAACTTTGCTTTCATGGTTTTTGAGGTTCTCAATAAAAAGCTATATCTTAATTAATGTTTTATTTGATTATCGGTTTTATTTATATAATGCAAAGTCTTAAATTTAATATTATATCCATATACTTTAGAGACATCTTAAAATTATGATTTTGTGAATGATCTATCAATAAAGATTTCCTTACTTTTTTATTATTGCATGTGCTTTATGGGAGAGTGTGATTACAACCTTTATTGCCTAGTCCTTTTAGGTTGGGCAGTGATTGTGTGGATCTATGAAAGCTTTGTATTTATGTGGCATCACCTCTCTCTTGTCATGAATTTGATTCAAACCTTGGTCAAATTTCTTACAGTTCCCAACTTTTCATTTTCTCAATATAAAATTAAGGATAATGGAGGTTTATCGAGTGTCAATAATGAGGAATTGACAATCAACTTGTTTCAACAAATGACAACGGGTGGTTGAACAAGAAAGAAATGATATTGGTTTAGCGTTTGTAAGATATCTTATTTTGTAATGTTATTATCTTACCAAACTTGTAAGATTTCTACACTAGGGAAGGAACGCTTCTGGGGTATTGGCCAAGATTTGATGGACCGTCCACCATCCAATGTTATCTTACTCAGTTTGTGAACTTAGTTCGAATGTACAAATATTTTTTAAAAGCATTATGCTTATATCGTCAATAAAAGAGGTCATTAAAATCTTGCAAAATGTAGAAGGTGTACATGTAATTTAAAAAAATTTCAAAACGACGTTGTTGTAATTTATTTGAAATTAATTTATAAAATTGTCTTAAATCATTTTTCTAAAATGACTAAATATTGATAGGTAGAGCACAGGACAGGTTCAAGGTCTAACTAGGTAAAGTAACCGCCTTAAGTCTCAAGATCTCAAAGGTCTCAACAAAATTTAATAATAATATATTATTATAAAATTAAAAAAAACATTTTATTTTAAACTTATATTAAAAATAAATTTTAATTAAAAATTTAAAATATCTTAAATGACTTTATCTTTACATCCGTAGTATAAAAATTCTTTAATGACTTTAAATTTATATTGATACTATAAACATTATTTAATGAATAATATTTTTGAAACTTTCTTATAATAAATTAATAATATTTTTTAAAAAAAGAAATTGAACAAGAAATCCTACTATCAAAACTTTCTAATTTTCTATCTCTTCCCTATATTTCAACATATTGACATATGTCCTTTCATTATGGGACTCTTTCACTTCTCTCCTTCCTTTATTTATTCTTTCATTTTTTAACTCTTCCACTTATCTCATTCCTTTACTTGACTTCTTCACTTATCTCCTCCTTCTTCGGTCTCTTTCATTGGTTCTTCCATAATATTATTTCAATTTGAGTTTTTAATTGTCATTAAGCCATTTTCCAATTTCAAATTTGTTTCATCATTCTATACTGTACATTTATACATGTCTTCATTTAGAGACTTGGATCAGTAGATTGAGAAAGAGTTTATGCTCCTTTTGAGTGCATCAATATCAGGGAAAAATAATATGAGATTGATAAATTGATCTCAATTTTTTTATTTTTTATTATTATGTAATTAATTTTAAAATAATTTGTGTAGATTCAAGGAAGAGCCTTAAAAATATAGAATTTATAAATTAAATTTAAAGACTTAATAAAGGAGATGATCGAAAGAAAATAGGAGACTTGAGACTTCAAGACAAGATACTACAATCAAGTTCATTGTCTTGACAATCAGGTTTTATCTTTTTAACTTAGTCTCATCTTATATACTTATATGTATATATATATATATTATAGTTTTTTATGTTATATAAAAATAGACAAATATGTCAACTAGAAGATATGAACTGGGTTATTCAAAACTTCAAAAAGAGAGAAGAGTTGAACTTTTTGTTGAATCACAATAAGGGGTTATGGATAAATTTATAAAAATAAACAAAAAAATTGAATTAGAAAATATAAACGAGTCTTATGTGAATGAAGAAGACGACAATAGTCAACGAAGATAATAATTTTGATTCTCAAACTCATGATAATAATTCTGATTCTCAAACTCATGACAACGAAAATGAAATTGCAAAACAAGATTATTCTAATATTAAAAATATATATGATCCAAGTCAATGGGAGGATATTGATACGAGATTGAGAGATTTATTAGTAGAAAAAGACCCTATTAGGATAACTTATATATATTTTCCAAAAGATAAATACTCTAGACACATTTCTGCATCATATTACATCAAAAAATTGTCTAATGGAGAAAAACATGAAAGAAGATGGCTCATTTATTTTAGAGATTTAGATAGAGCCTTATGTTGTTGTGGTAAATTGTTTGATCTTATTGGTTGTACTAGTAAACTGTTGGAGATCTCACATCGAGTAAAGATAAGACCTTTTAATAATTTATAAATGCGTGCAAACCTCACTTTACAAGCCGGTTTTGTAAGGTTGAGTTAGGCTTAAATTTCACTTTGGATATGGTATCAGAGCCTATCTTAGCGTGGTTGTTGGGCCACCCGCTATCGGACCACTCTTAAACAATATAGTCCCATACACGAGTTGAGCAGTCTCGGCATGAAGGGGGTGTGTTGGAGATCCCACATCGACTCGAGATAAAGCCTTTCAATAATTTATAAATGGGTACAAACCTCACTTTACAAGTCAATTTTGTAAGATTGAGTTAGACTTAAATTCCACTTCTTGATATAAACTAGGTAACAAAGGTAGTAGATATTAAACTTAAACTAATGAAATTTTATTTAAGATCAACAATGTCTCAATAAAGATTAAACGAATTAGTTTAATTGTCTATTGAAAAAGATATTTTAAATAAAATTAATTATGATATTTTAATAAATAATTTTGCATCACAAAAAACTTGAAAAATAAATTTTAAATAAAAATATCATAATTTTAATTATTTTATTAATTTAAAAAATGTCTCATTCTCTTAATTAGCTTTAGGCCCCCGAGACTCAATAAGAATGACATGATAGATCTAAATGTTTTATTAAGATAAGACTGTGATATCATAAAAATAAGTTTAAGTTTAACTTATTTTTGTAAAGTGACAATTACTGTTATTTATATATTATAAATTGATTGAAATGAGAATTTCAACCATACTCATTCAAATTCTAAAAGATAAGTAATAGGTTGACTTTGTTAGGAAATTATATTTCCTTAATCTAATTGTGGGCTATATATTTATATAATCATATTAGTTGTTGATTTCCTTAACGTTCGAAATCGTTCGTCATTAAGATGGTTTTAATGAGTCATTTAATATAGTTTTAATGGCCTTCTTAATTTCTCAGATTAATTGGTTTAATGGGAATCGTTTTCTGAGAGGTTATCAGAATAATAGGAAGGTAAGGGGTTGGTCTCCGATATACCAAAATCAAACTTTGTGGTCTCTTACCCCATCAAAAGAGTCACTCTAAAGTTCAACAAGAGGAATAAGGAAGATTTTGGTTGAGGAAGATCATAACCCTATCGAGTATTCTATCTTCATCCATGGATTCAGGTATGTGACTCTTCCATTGAATTTTGACTCTCAATAATTTAACATGATGGCTAAATTCATTATTCAGAACATTTATTCTGTAATTTTCTAGCAAGTGGTATCAAAGCCTCCTTCATGTTAAAATATTGAGAATAAAGTTTTATCATTAGATTGAATTATGTTGTTATACCGGTTTGGTAAAGCATAAACGCACATAATTCTATTTGATGGTTACGCCTTTCATCTTATATTATATAATTCGTTTTATTGTATTGTGGCCTTGGTTTCTGTATGTTGCAATTTTGGTAATTCATATGAATTGCTGGTATGATATACATAATAATTCCACTGGTTAATTGTCCTGAAAAGCATATGTAATATTTTTTGACCTTGAATACGATTCAAAGATCTAGGTCTTTATTTCCATTGTTATATCCGCTGCTCATGCAATTCTTTTATAATGCTTATTATTTATGCGGATAACAAATGACCCAAAGGAAGTTTGTTGTCTGGCCAAATAATAAACATTGAATTTTTTTTATGATGCTTATTATTTATGCGAATAATAAACGACCCAAAGGAAGTTTATTGTTTGGCCAAATAATAAACATTGAACCTTCAGTTGATATATTTATTTATTATGCGAGCACTAATCGGCCCAAAGAAAGATTATTGTTTGGCTAATATGATGCTTATTATTTATGCGAATAATAAACAACCCAAAGGAAGTTTATTGTTTGGCCAAATAATAAACATTGAATCTTCAGTTTATATATTTATTTATTTTTTATCTAATTATGCGAGCACTGGTCGGCCCAAAGGAAGATTATTGTTTGACCAATTGATAGAAAATGTATGCAGTAAATAAATTGGTTGCAAATTCTCAAGTTTTCATGTGAACATTGAGTCGGTCCAAAGAAAGGCTTAATGTTTGACAGGATTTTTTGATAATATTTGATTACTGCAATAAGAGTACGACTTACAACTAATTTTTCTATCCAAAGATTAAAAATTAATGTTGTTCTAGGTATCTCAGTATGAATTTTCCCATTATTCTTGCTAACAATATTTTTTATCGATACAATTGTTATTGCTTTAGCTTCAGCTACCAATGTTTTTGTTCAAGTTAGCAGCATCCCTATGCTAAATTGTACAAACTTCAAAGTTTAGAAAGATACCGTAGAGATTGTCCTTAGTTGTATGGATTTGGACATAGCTCTTTAGCAGGACAAACCCATTACTACTGAAGAAAATGCTAATAAGGCTAAAATAGAGAAATGAGAGCGATCCAATCGAATGAGTGTAATGATTATGAAACGCTCTATTCCGGAAGCATTTCGGGACTTTATTACTAAAGATAACAATGTTAAAAAATTCCTAGAGGATGTTCAACAATTCTTTGCCAAAATGAAAAGGCAGAGGTAAGTAATCTTTTGAGCAAACTTGTCTCTATGAGGTATAAAGGCAAAGGAAACATAAGGGAGTATATTACGGAAATGTCTCATCTTATTTCAAAATTGAAAGCACTAAAGTTAGAGTTGTCTGAGGACTTACTCGTGCATTTGATTTTGATTTCTCTTCCTGCACACTTTTGGCAATTCAAAGTAAGTTATAATATTCTAAAGGATACTTGGTCCTTGAATGAGCTAATATCTCACTATGTGTAAGAAGAAGAAAGGTTACAGTGAGAACATAAAGAAAGTGCTCATATGGCTTCGTCCTATTAGCATAAAAGAAAGCGTGAGGCTACTGCGGTTACACCTTCTCAGCAGAAAAAGACAAAGAAACATGATGTTTTAACATGTTTCTTCTACAAGAAGACAAAACACGTTAAAAAAGATTGTGCCAAATATGCCGCTTGGCAAGCAAAGAAAAGTATGATCCTTGCTTTTGTTTGTTCTGAAGTTAATTTAAGTTTTGCACCTATGGACACTAAGTGGGTAGATTCTGGTGCTACTACTCATATAAGTGTTACTATATAGGATTGCCTATGGAGCCAACCACTAAGTGATGCTGAAAGATTCATCTATGTGGCGGATGGCAATAAAGTTGCAGTGGAAGCTGTAGGAACCTTCAGATTATGTTTTAAGACTAGATTTTTTTTTGGACTTATTTGAGACGTTTTGTGTATCGTCTTTTAGACGAAATTTAGTTTCTATTTCTCGTTTGGACAAGTCTGGTTATCATTGTTCTTTCGGAAATAATAAAGTTAGTCTTTTCCAAAACTCGAATATTATTAGTTCTGGTTTTTTAATTGATAATCTGTATAAGCTTGGTTTAAGTTTCTGTAATAAAATATTGCAAACAAGTTCAGAGGTACAAAACAAAAATTGAACAAGAATTCGGCCTCATTATGACATAAGCGTTTAGGCCACATCTCTAAACAGAGAATTCAGAGGCTTATGGTGGATGAAATTATTGAACCCCTAGATTTAAAGGATTTTCAAGTCTGTATTGAATGTATCAAGGGGAAAAGAACAAATGAAAGAAAACTAAGCACAGAGAAAGCTAAAGATGTCTTAGAACTAATACACACTGATATATGTGGTCTGTTTCCTACTGTTTCATGGAATGGACAATAATATTTTATCACATTTATAGACGATTACTCTCGTTAGGGATACTTATATTTAATTCATGAGAAGTCTCAATCCTTGGACGTTTTTTTTAAAGCTTAAGTTGAACTCGAACTTGGAAAGAAAATCAAAGCTGTCAAATCTGACCGTGGTGGTGAATACTATGGAAGGTATGATGGATCAGGAGAACAACGTCCAAGACCTTTTCCGCTTTTTCTAAAAGAGTGCGGAATTGTTTCACAATACACCATGCCTGGCAAACCCAGTATGAATGGTGTTACAGAACGAAGGAACCGAACTCTTAAGTATATGGTGAGAAGTATGTTCAGTCATTCCACCTTGCTTGAATCACTTTGGGGAGAAGGTTTAAAGGCCGAAGTGTACATCCTTAACAGGGTACCAAGCAAAGCAGTTAACAAAACCCCTTATGAACTCTAGACTAATAAAAAGCCTAGCCTAAAACATTTATACATTTGAGGATGTCCAGCTGAGGCACGACCTTATAAGCCGCATGTAAGAAAACTGGACTCAAGGACAGTTAGCTACTATTTTGTTGGTTATGCTGAAAACTCACGAGGATACAAGTTTTATGATCCTACATCAAGATCAATTTTTGAAACGGGAAATGCAATATTTCTCGAGGATGTTGAGTTTAGAGGTGAAGGAAACATTAGGAATGTTGTTTTTGATGAGGAATCTATTATTGATAATGATCAGGTATTCACACCTATTGTTATTCAGGACACAATTATAGAACAAGACAACAATGAGAATCCTCCTCAAATACAACTTATAGAACAAACTCAAGAACCTCAAGAAGTGCCATTGAGAAGATCTACAAGAGAAAGGAGAAGTGTTATTTCGGATGAATACCTTGTGTACCTCCAAGAACATAAGGATGGCACTAGTTTAATAGAAGATGACCCAATCAACTTCTATGAAGCCATGAAAAGTTCTAATTCTAAAAAATGGATTGGTGCCATGGAGGAGGAGATTAAATCTATGAGAGACAATGACGTTTGGGATCTAGTAGAATTACCTGAAGGTGTGAAACCCATTGGTTGTAAATGGATATTTAAAACCTAAAGGGATTCTATGGGTAATATTGAAAGATATAAAGCTCGTCTAGTCGCTATGGGCTTTACTTAAAGAGAAGACATAAATTATAAAGAAACTTTTTCTCCAATATCTTTAAAAGATTCTTTAGAACAATAATGACATTGGTAGCTCATTTTGATTTAGATTTACATCAGATGGATATTAAGACAACATTTCTTAATGGAGACATTGATGAGACAATTTATATGGTGCAACCAAAAAACTTTGTGTCAGGTAATTCAAAGTCTATGGTCTGCAAATTAAAGAAATTCATCTACGGTCTTAAACAGGCTTCCCGTCAATGGTATCACAAGTTTCATCAAGTTATTACCTCATGGCTTTGAGGCAAATATTGTTGATAATTGTGTATACTACAAGTTCAGTGGGAGTAAATATGTATTCTTAATCTTGTATGTCGACACAATCGTGGCTAAAGGAGACAAGTTTAGTCTCAAATAGTGTCCCAAAATGATCTTGAAAGGACAATAATGCATGATAAACCTTATGGATCAGCAATAGGAAACTTAATGTATGCTTAAGTCTGCACACGTCCTGATACAATATTTATAGTGGGAGTTTTAGACAGATACTTAAGCATGAGGCATCTAACCATGACATATGGTTACGAAACCAAGCTTCGTGTGGTAGATGGCATTAAAAATCCATTGAAGATTTATTGTGACAATAATTCAATAGTACTTTACTCAAACAACAACAAGAGCTCAATAAAGTCAAAATATTAATTTTTTGGTTGTTAAGGAGAGAGTTAAAGAAAAAATAAATTCTTATACAACATATAGGAACAAAGTCTATGCTAGCAGACCCATTAACCGAAGGATTTATCCCTGAAGTTTTTCATGAGCACATTGCTTATATGGGTATCATTGTTGATGATAACATGGTTTAGTGGGGTTATTTTGTAAACTTTATATGTTTTATGTCAGACATTATATTATTTAATTTTCTGCAGAATAAAGGATGATGATTTACATTATGTTGTTTGCAATGTTAATATTGCAAATTTTGGGTAAATCTTAATGAAGATTTTAAAGTAGAACCAGTTGAAAAAAAAAAACATGCATGAGATCAAATTTCATGTGATTTTCATGTTGCTCATTAAGACTTGATCTATGTCGTTGAGTATATCTCTATGGTATCATGGTTCTGTTGCGAATTTAATGTGATGAAAGCAGCGGTAATTCAATTATTGGTATATGAGATGGACCAAATTGTTTAAGTAGTTAAGGATAAATAGCATTCGGTATGTGCACTTTTGGTTTATTTTGTGATATGATTATTTTAGGACAATATATATAGCCCAAGTGGGAGATTGTTAAAAAATTATATTTCCTTAGTCTAATGGTGGGCTATATATTTATATAATCATAATCGTTCGTCATTAAGATGATTTTAATGAGTCATTTAATATAGTTTTAATGACCTCCTTAATTTCTTAGATTAATTGGTTTAATGAGAATCGTTTTCTGAGAGGTTATCAGAATAATAAGGAGGTAAGGAGTTGGTCCCCAATATACCAAAATCACAAACTTTGTGGTCTCTTACCCCATCAAAAGAGTCACTCTAAAGTCCAGCAAGATGAATAAGGAAGATTTTGGTTGAGGAAGATCGTAACCCTATCGAGTATTCTATCTTCATCCATGGATTCAGGTATGTGACTCTTCCATTGAATTTGACTCTCAATAATTTAAAATGATGGCTAAATTCATTATTCAGAACATTTATTCTGTAATTTTCTAACAAAACTTGATTCATTAATTATAGAAACTATTATAAACCTATGATACGAAGTAGAAAGGGGTCTAAAAATTGTACATACTCCACACTCTTGTATATACTTGATATTGTATGTTAGGCAATTTTTTCTTGCACCCTTGTTTCCTACACTATCAATGAAAAGAAATGACGGAAGTGTCCTTTAGATTAATATGTAAAGAGATTAGGGTTTTTGAGTAACTATTGTTGGTTAATTATGGAGGTGGTCTTGGAGCTTGGTGGTGAGGTGCTGAAAGTGTTTCGTCATCTATGTAGTGGTGGTGTGGTGCTTCCCATTTGGTGCTTGCATTGAAAGGTTTAAACGGTAATTGTGGTAGTCTCTTGGATTTTTTTGAGAGGGGTTTGGTGTGGTGAATGGGTGTGATTTCAGTGGTTAAAGGTTGCATTTGCAGTGGTTTATGGAGGGTTTTTGAAGCTATTGGTTTTCGAGTTACGGACGACATCGTTACCGGTTTTGTTTTTCCTTATGAAAAGTAGATTATGAAAAAATTAGGGAATGTCATTTCCAGAACTTAATATCAGCCTTTTGACATTTGTAAGATGTTTTTAGAATGAGATTTTTGAAACACTTTTTTAAAAAACACTTTTCAGATTTCAGAAATCATTTTATGAATTTTGAAAAGTATTTTCAAAAACATGTTATGAAAATTCTATTTCATAACCTATTTCTGAATCACTTCTATCCTATTGCACAAAAATTCAGTGAAAAACAACCACCAAACTTTATCCACACCATCTTTCCTTACCTCTCAACACCACTGCCTTATCCACAAGTTGTCACTGGATAAATGCGCCACCATCTTGTTCAAAAGCTGTCACCGAAATGTTTTCACTGCATATGGAAGCCATTGCACCTCCTCCGTTCAAATACAAATGACAAGGGCAGGATGCCATTTTGAAAACTTATGGGGTGCAGGAAACAATTGCTTGTATGTTATTGATTGTGTAAGTAAAGGAAAAGAACAAAAAGAGAGCAATTGCACTTCCTGCACTTACCTATTTTTGAACCTGCACTCCCATAGTTAAGTAAAATGACAAAATTGCCTTGTTCGCTTCTCCCTCACTATATCCTACCAACATTGCCGTCATATCACTAACGTTACTGTTGTACCATCACCGTTGCAGAAAAAAGAGGGAAGGAGAATGTTACCGTTAGAAGAAGAAAAAAAAATATCTCATTCTGTAAAGCTCTTTTTAGAACACATTTAATGTGTTTTGGAAAGCTTGTTAAAAAAACTTACTCCGAAATATATTTCATTCGTTCTAAAAGATTTTATTTTGAAAATCTTATTCTATTTTAAAAAATGTGTATAAGAATATATTTGATAAATTCTGAAAAATATGTTTTGAAAGAATTTCTACTTCAGATAATCAAAAGGCCACCTTAAATAAGGATAAAATAGTTATTGTTCTCGCAAAAGATCGGTTGGCTCCAGTAATAACAATGTCTTCCTGTCTGTGTCTGTCCTTGCTTGATCGCTCCTGATGTCGCTCCTTCCTTATTGTTCTGATGCTTCCAAATCCACCGTCTCAGGAGGGAGGTCCTGCAGGCACTCCGACACTTAAGTTAGGATTGGTTGGAGAGTGTAGGTAATTTAGGTCAGCGTTTAGAAGTACCTTTTGTGAGGTGATTGAGCCTGTATTTATAGGGTTTAGGGTAGAACTACTCGATGTCCCCTCGATATAACAAAAATTAGTTATGGAATATTTGGTTGTGATTTGTACTTACTTATGATATCTTTTGATTCCAATGAAACAACCAAGTGCCTCGCATGCACTTGTTTGTATAAAATGGTAAAGTAGTTATTCGAAGTTACAAAGTCAACGACAAGGTCCCAACCGAGAAGCTTATCTTGATCGGCCGATCATATAGTACATAGGCCCCCCAAGTCCTTGAGGGTCGAGAAGCTTATCTTGATCGGCCAATCATATAGTACATAGGCCCCCCAAGTCCTTGAGGGTACGAAGTGGCTGAAAAGGATTTAGTGAGTATGGCCGACCGTGTTGGATGGTGTATAGCTATGCCATCCGTGTCGACCATGATAGGTTGGGAAATTTCAATTCTCGTGCTTTAGTTTCGTGTCTCTTGGTTTCTGTGCATGATGTGACAGGTAGCTTGATCTGAGCCGTTGGTGGTTTGCAGATCATGTGGCGAAGACATGGCCACATCACGGTTAGGTTTTGCTATAAATGACCTTCGATCTGCGTCATTTGTTGTTGTTTTTATTTGCTAAGCTAAGTAGATCCACCAAGTTTTCGGTCGTCCACTTCTTTGTTTCGAGGTAACCATGGCTTCCTATTCCTTGCATTCTTATTCCATTTCTGAATCTTCTCATGACCGGTCTGCTTCGAATGACCGTAGAGATATGGCTGAGCAGGGGGTTGGTCCTATCGGGGGGACATCGAGTAGTTCTACTTTTAGTGATTCGGGTAGTAGTTCTGCCGATAGGGATGAGAGGGTACGATTAGATGAACCCATGGCAAAAAATAGAAGGGTAGAGTCCCCGATCTCTAGTAATAACGTGGAGGATGTTAATGAAGTTAACCCTCCCGACGATGACTGGGTGGTTGAAGGCGTTAAGATTGTGTATTCTAAATATAGGAAAACTGCCTCCCTTAAAGTATTAGTTGATATTCAGGACATTGTAGATTCTTTTGTTCCCGATGGTGCTTTCTTGTTACACCGATGTTTGCCCACCGACTGAGTATTTCACGGTCAAGTGTCTTCCATATTGGATTTCTTTTTTATGTTTGCCCGTGTTATGAAGGATTTTTGCATTGTAGTTCCTTTTGATAATTTTTGTTTGGACATTCTGTGTTTTTTAAATGTTGCACCTACCCAACTTCATCCTAATAGTTGGGCATACATTAGGGCGTTCTAATTTGTATGTTCTGCTTTAGCCATTACTCCTACTATTCCTCTATTCTTTTCTCATTATTTGACCCGACCCGGCAGAAAGGTAGGATGGTTATCACTGGTCAGTCAATCAAGAAACCGTCTGTTTAATCCGTACTTGTCCTCTTACAAACATTTTAAGGATACCTTCATTAAAATTTCTTTTGGAGAGAAGGGTCGGGGGTATGTATTTGATGGGGAGGGGCCAAAATTTCCCCTATATTGGACCAGGTCCCCTGCTCGCATTGTTTCTCGGCCGCGATCATAATTATCGGCAGAGGATACCTCAGCGCTCTCTGTGCTTGATAGCCTTCCTAGGGATATCCTTGCCCAAGAAATTCTCAACACCTAGTGGTGTAAAGACCTGAGCAGCGCAACATTCGGTACATTTTTCTTTTTTGCTTGACAATTTTGCTTCGAGGCGTTTGCTGACTTTGTTTTTTTGTGTAGATATTCTCGTCGCCCGTACTCCCGCCATGAACAAGGTTTTCAAAGATTTGATGTCGTCCGTGCCGACTGGGGAGGACAGTAAGCAGCCTCCAAAAGACAAAGGGAAATTTGTTGAAAAGAAGATAATAATTCTGGAGAGGGTTGAACCATTGGCAGTCGTACCTCCATCTCCAATCCGTCCTCTTGGCCCCAGATCTTAAGAAAAAGTCGAAACGCAGCTCTGACCAGTCATCATCTCAACGGTCGCCCAAATGCTTGAAAGAGGTGGCCACTGATCAGGAAAAGACTTTTACCTTCAAAATTTGGAACAAGAAAATTATGGTAGTTGATCGTGTCGTTCTCGGGCTGAACGACTATGAAAAGAATCAGTTTGTTTCCTCCTTCTGTAAAGAATTAAGGGATGCTTTGCTAAAAGTAAACGCCTGCGTTCTGTTACTATACCGGGTTGTGGGAGAGGAATTGCTGAAAGATGATATGATAACTGTTTATAATCTGAAGAGCGAACTAGCCGAGGCTTCCTCGTCATTGAAAAATTTGAAGTTGGAAAATGAGAAGGCTAAAGGGGAAATATCAAGTCTAAGAAAGTTGGTGGAAGATTTGGTGGTGAGAACCGTTTCCTCAAAGAGGGGTGTTCAGTGGCCGAAGATAAGGAGAAGGTTGTCACTCGTCGAGTGGAAAATTTAAGCGAAGATGTTGTAGACTTGGGCGAGAAAGTCACCAAGCTGACCCTGGACCTGGAGAAGGAGCAGATACTCCGGAAGAAGCTGAGAAAGACTGCTCGAGTTCAAAGGATTTGTCATCAAGCAACATGATCTTGAATTTAAGCGCGTAGTAAGGCAGGTTGCTTTTTGCTACCATGTCCCGGTTGATGAGGGGAAGTTTGATAACTAAAAAGATATCTATTGGGGTGAGCTGGTTTCGGCGATGGATGTACCTAACGAGGATGAAGAGGAAGAAGAGGAGGAGGCTGGCGGAGCAGTGAGGATAGGCAGGGATTTGTTGGCCCCTGAAGTGATAGTTTCTTATTAGGAACCTCTTGCCTTTATAAGCTTTATCTTTTTGGTGGCTTGTATTCGGCCATATACTTCATTGTGAATAGTATGCTTTTGTTGATTTTGATTTGTATATAAACACTAAAGGTATTGACTGTTTTATAAAGCATTATGGTTTTTATTCGCCATTATTGACTAGTATATTAACTTGGTAATTACCTCTCACATATTATTCGTGGTCGGTCACATGAGTTTTGACGTGTCATAGTTGACGTACTTCGTATGAGACTTTTTTATGTTCTTTTCGGTCAAATGTTTAGATACGTTGTGTAGTTTGATTAGGCGATGTATATACCTCACGGTCGGCTTACGTGAGGTGTGAGCGGGGTTCTTTGTTGAAAGCTGATAGATTACACACCTCATGGTCGGCTCACATGAGGTTTGAGTGGCATTCTTTATTGAAAGCTGATAGATTACACACCTCACGGTCGGCTCACATGAGGTGTGGATGGCTTTCTTGGTTGAAAGCTGATAGATTAGACACCTCACGATTGACTTACGTGAAGTGTGGATGGCTTTCTTGGTTGAGAGCTGATAGATTAGACACCTCAAGGTCGACGCACATGAGGTGTGGATGGCTTTCTTGGTTGAAAGCTGATAGATTATACACATCACAGTCAGCTCACGTGAGGTGTGGGTGGCTTTCTTGGTTGAAAGCTGATAGATTAGACACCTCACGATCGGCTCATGTGAGCTGTGGGTGACTTTCTTGGTTGAAAGCTGATAGATTATACACCTCACGGTTGGCTGATGTGAGGTGTGAGTTCTGCAAAAGATGTAAAATCACCAAAGACACAATAATAATAAATTGTAATTTATTAATCACAGTGTCTCGTTAAAACCTCCTCAACCAAAACCCTCCTTAGGGAAAAAATGTCGTAGGTATGAAAGAGTACATTAGGTTACATGAAACTTAACTGAAATAGAACTTGAGATGATTGGCATTCTAGGTGTTCCAAATCTGTTTGCCATCCAAGTTTTTGTCAGTACTTGCTTAATACTTTTGTTTTCGTTCTCTGTCATGTTCCCTCCCAAGCGGGTATTTTTATTTTCCCTCCTAATTGCCATTCTGTCACATCACCCTTTGGTTCCATCCAGACTTCATCGTTGACTCTAGGGTAAAGGTCTGTTAACGCCACCATTCTTTGATTGACATTTCTTTTTGTCGTCGTCTCAGTCGATGTTAACCTCAGGCTAGCTACATAGCATTCTCGTGTCGTTCTCTGATCGGCATAGACGGTCGCCACTCCTCCCCTTTCTGATGGAAACTTCATGGTGAGGTGTGGGGTGGATACTATAACGCCTAACTTGTTCAGGGACGGTCATCCTAATAGCGCATTGTAGGATGTGTTAACATCTACTATTATATATCTGACAGAGATGATCTTCTGCGCTTGGTCGGGTTCACCGAATTTGGTATGCAGGTCAATATACCCTTTGGTATCTACTCTTTCTCTTGAAAATCCCACTATTTGTTCATCTACGGGGATTATCTCATTCTCCTCCTGCCTTATCTTCTTAAAATTTCTCTAGTAGAGGTCGTCTTTCCTCAGGGCTTCTATTTCTTTGTTCGTGACTTCTCCCTCTATGGCTTCTTCCTCTAAGGTATCTCCTTTTAAGGCTTCTGTCTTAGTGTCGTCCGTACTGTTTGCCGACCACCTCTTGCTACAAATTTCTACAAGTGCCCTGCTTGTATCAGTGCTTCAATTTTATCTTTGAGGGTTGTACATTCTCCGGTTCTGTGGATGTGATTTCGATGATATCGACAGTATTTAGTTTGATCGCCGTTTGTAGGAAAGAGGCATCTACGAGGCTCTGGAATCAATTCAGTGTTTAAGGCTTCCTCCAAAATTTGAGCCCGACCGATAGTAAGAGGTGTGTATCTTAGGGTGCCTCCCTGTATTTTAGGGGGTTTTGGTCTCGCTCTTGATCATTTCGCCTTCCTTGACTTCGTTCGACTTTGGCAAATTCTCGCAGTTCCTCGACCTGCATGTATTGAGTAGCTCTACACCTTAGGTCGTCTACACTAGCTGCAGTTCCTCGGCCTGCATGTATTGAGTAGCTCTACACCTTAGGTCGTCTATACTAGTTGGGGGCTGCATTGTTAGGCTATCCGCAAAAGGTCCGGGTCGAAGTGCAGTGGTCAGCCGGTCCATGGCCAACTCATGAATTAATCCTCAAATTATTAAGGAGACCTTAGTAAATCTGGCCATAAACGCCTTCAAGGATTCTCCCTTCTCTTGCCGGATGTTCACGAGTGCTACAGATGTCATCTGATGCGGCTTACTGGTTGCAAAGTAAGCTAAGAATTTGTCTTTTAGGGTTGCAAAGGAGTCTATTGACCCTAGGGGCAATCGGGTAAACCAACTGAGCGCAGCGCCTTTAAGAGAGGTCGGAAAGACTTTGTAGTATATGTGTCCGTCTGTTGTAAATAGGGTTAATTGAAAAACATAGCCGTCAATGTGTTCATCTAGATCAGTGGAGTCGTCATATCGATCCGGTACGGGATTGCTCCGGTTGCTAGGTAGTTTCGTTGCCAAAATCTTGTCTGTGAAAGGGGGATTGTCCGGACGAGTAGTCCACGATCGGGTGTGACATGGTTTCCCGTTCCTCATGCCAAGAACTTTCTTTCCATCTTTCATTCTCGGGTTCTTCTCCTCGCCCGTCCTGCCGAGAGTCCTCTTATTCCATATGAACATCTTTGTTGCTTCTTTCGTGCTTTACTCTTTCAAGTTTCTGCCGTAATCTTTCGTTTTCTTCTCAGAGGGCATTGAATGCGTCAGTGTGGCGTAATCGGTCCTCCTCCGTAACTTCCTGATCATTTCTAGTTCTTTTCTCATCTCGGCCAGTACGGGTGAAGAGCTTTATTCGTTGTTGTTCTGCTGATTCCGAGTAGTCACTATCGTTGCTAAGCCAATCACAACCCCACGGTGGGCATTAAAATGTTCTCGCAAGAGACCAGTTGGCTCCAGCAACAACAATGTCTTTCTGTCTCTATCTGTTCTTGCTTGATCGCTCCTTCCTTACTGTTCTGATGCTTCCAAATCCACCATCCATGGAGGGGGGTCCTGTAGGCACTCCGACGCTTAAGTTAGAATTAGGTGGAGAGTGCAAATAATTTAGGTCAGAGTTTAAAAGTACCTTTTGTGAGGTGTTATGGAATATTCGGTTGTGATTTGTACTTACCTATGATATCTTTCGATATGATATCTTTCGATTATGATGAAACTACCACCACGTGCCACACATTCACTCATTTAGTAAGATAGTTATTTAAAGTTACAAACTTAACGATAAGGTCTCGACCGAGAAGCTTATCTCGGTCATTATTTTGTAGATTATCAAATTCAGGTTCAAATTGAGAAGATTCAGGAAGGCATTGCTAAAAAAAAGTCATATAAAACGTGTATATGGGGTCTGATCCATATGAACATCATCCTTTAGCAAAATATATATATATATATATATATATATATATATATATATATATATATATATATATATATATAAAATTAGTGTTTCCTTTTTATTTTACTTTGAGTTTTTTCATGTTATTATGTACTACTCCTGTCTAGGGATGGCAAAATTTTTTTACACCCACCCAAATCTATAGAAAAATCCACCATAAGTATTTAATGAGTTTCTTAAATAGCTATCACTGCTTGATTGGTTAGTTTTTTTATTAACATTTGAAATGAGTGTGGCAACTTTATATTCAGACAGTTATTGAGTGAGGCAAATACAATGATATATGCACCTCCACATACCCATTATCCATATTTTAGGTACTTTACAATTTTTTTATCATTTTGAAGAATATAGTCTATATGAGTGAATATTTATTATCATCCCTAAAAATATATGATATAATAAGTATAAAGTCGACTCACCAAATTTGTAGGAGATCCGTTAAGGAAAGATATTGGGTCACTTAAGTAAAATAAACAAATAATCTGGAACAAATCTATCGCATAAATAAAATGAGTAATTTGAAACAAATCTACCATATATATAAATAAATAAATAAATGAGTAATTTAGAGCGTTGTATAAAAATAATAAACCAGAAAATAAACATGAAAACTAAAATAAATCTGTTGAATAAATAAAATAAATACCAAAAAGAATAATCATGATTAGAATAATAATTAATTAAGAAAATAAATAATAATTTAAGATGAAAAATTAGGAATGTAAATCTTAATTTTACCAAAAAGAATTATAGACATCTTTCTTATCTAGAACATAAGGTAAGTAATCAAAAGAAATTTTGTGGCATTTGGATCTCAAAGTTGTATTCTATTATACTTGTTGTCCTTCTAATTTCGGCTACTTTGTCTCTTTAACAATGACTAAGATGTCTCCGATAAGCATGTCAACAGTTACAATGGAACAAAACTTTGACACATCGCAAAGTAGGTTTTATTTTTTATTTAATTTAATTGTAACTGAAATGACGTTTGAATTACTTACTTCTTTACATCCATACTTTTTGCCGTATTCCATTCCACCTGCAAAACTCATTTTCGCAGTTGAAGGGTTTGTGACTTCTAGATTATTATAAAGGAACACCATTGCAGGTGTTCCATAATCATTTCAATAGTTGAGGTTGGTTCTTTGTTGTGTTAAAACATAATGTCACTATTTTTCTTAATCACTTGTTGGGATCAAATCGCTATTTTTTTATTTTTATTTTTTACTTTCTATATGCTAGAGTGCTTTTCTTTAAGTTGTTTACGGTTTTATGTGCGTTGAGGATGTGTGATTGGTTTAATAGATTATGTTCGGTAAAAAGACATAAAAGTGATTTTTTTCTCTCTCTTTGTTTCCTGTTTATTGGAAAAGTTTTGGTTTTTGTTATTTTTTTAGAGGTAAATTTTTTATTTGATGTTTGGATTTAATTGTAAGAATGTTAGGTATTTTTGAGATATGTTAATTTAAGTGTAAGATGGTTTTTGAACCAACTCTTATGGTCCACCATGGCGGATACTTCGTTAGGAATGTTGGATAGAGTGGTGTGGTGTGGGAAGGTTTGGAGGAATATTAATACTTAAGTTCCAAAGGATTTGGTAAGTGCATGTAAACACACGGAAAGCAATTAATTGAAGACATGTTACACCCAAATGATAATGATAATATATTTAAGAAACCTAAATAGGGAAATTGATGTGTACTTTGATCATGAATCCAATACCTCAAATTGTTGAAGAGCCACCTAATCTTATTAGTCATTACAGTTGACGAGGGAAATGAGACAGGTGAGAGGAGGAAGTTGAGGGGCAATAAGCTTATGGGGAGCAAGTCACTGGAAGGAAATTAAATGCTTGAAAAATGACGTGTTTAGGATTAGAGTTACATGCAAGCCAAAGGAATGTCGATGGACAATTTTTTGTGCTAAGAAGATGGAAAGTGCTTTTCAAATAAAGACATTTTGCAAACACATGCGCAACAAACTCTTTAGAACAAAATATGCAACAGGTAAATGGATTTTTGATAAAATTGAGGACCAATTGCAGATATAGAAATAGCAATTCTTAGCTCTAAGAATGGAAGAGGTTGTTTAATAGTTTTGAAAGATGTTAAAAATTATCTTTTACAAAAGGACCAATAGCAATATATGTGAGTAGTTATGAATTGTCACTCCTAACTTAGAAACGAGTACAAAGTTATTATAGATTATTTATTTACTCTGAGTGAGATAAAATATCTGTGTACAAACTTACTTAAATATCCTAAGTAACCAATATCATTCCTAGAGATATAACAAAAAAGTTGTTTTAAGTATTTATAAGGTAAGTTCTCAAAGACTGTGAATTAAACACTTATTAACTTTACAAAAGTAAAGAGTTCACAAGAAAACTTTAAGAAATTAAAAGCTTTGAGAATATATTGCATGTACGTCTTATCTAAATTTTATAAAGTTCTTTTTGTCAACGTTTTATTTGAACATGCTTGGCTTTATGCTAACAACATGCATTCCTACACTTAACGTGCATGGTAAATTACACATTTTTCTTTATATAATCTTTTGTGCTTCTAACCAACACTATATTGAAGATATATATTTAGAAAGTTGGTATGTTTTTGTTAGTGACATCTTTGGAAAGTGTGATTCAACTTCCTTCAAAGTATACATTCTCGTATTTACAAATGCCTCTTGTGATATTCATGTTTAGGTTTCATCTATTGTTAAATATGCGCCTTGTCTTTGTATTTTACATCCATAATGAATTTCATACTTTTTCATCCATGTATATTACATCCTAAAATTTCATACATACTTTTTTGTCTAACACTTATATATAGACTTTGTTTAGTCTTCTCGTACATACATTTAACAAGTCTTTGGATTTCATCTACTCTATTTTTTTTTTGTGTTGTTTATTGTAAACTTCGTTTAAGTCTAATAGTTCCATCTTATGGACTCATTATATGTTACACACTAAGTAATTGTTAAACACACAAAAATGTGGTATTATTTGTTAAATTATATAAATTCTTGTTTATCCCTTAATAGATAATCTACCATTACCTTTATAATAGTATTTAACTACCTTAAAAGAGGATCTAGGATCAATGTTGAGGAAACTAAGATCTTCAAGGCCATGAGGGTAGTTAGGAAAGGATTGGAACTTTTTCCACACATGGCATGAATTTCATCTTTTATTCCCTATAATATATTTTATATTGTATCATTATTTACTATAATAAAATTATTCATTTTCTGAGCTCAGAGTTTGACTATCCGACACACGAATTCTAAGTGTGGATTGCACTTTGGAATATTTAAAATAAGTTGGAATTTGGTTTTTAAAAAAACAAATTCCAAATTGAATTTTGATCTTTAAAACATGTGCATATAATGTAATATAATATAAATAAATTGATTAATAATTTAAAACTAATTGAAATATATTTTTCCAAATATAATAATATAAATATTAAAATATAAAATATAAATAAAATTTGTAATTATTAAAATAATAAGACGAATATGTTTGAATGCTAAATTTATTCTTGGTTATTCAGTTCAGAAAACTCGTGTCAGACATAGGTTCTTATGTCAATCACTTAATTAACATATTTTAATGTTAGCTTTGACAAGTGAATATGTCATAGTTATAACATCTGACCAATATGTAGAGTTGCAAAAAAAGTTACTTATATTTAAAAATATTTTGGTAGAGCATTTTAATAAATATTCACATATCACCTTTACTGTAGATGATAATAACATGTAATGTAAAGGAGATAACAAGATAACATATGTATAACATTTTATATGTATAACATTTAATAGTGGTTTTTCTATCTTACAAACTACGTCTAGTTCTTGGTCAACTAGTCAAATTCAACTAGATAGACTAATGCTACAAAATACATATTGAGTATTCTTTGGGCTCGTGACCACAATTGTCAAAATTGGTATTGTGGTTGGAATTACTAGTTTGTAGTATATTATAATGGATATAAGTAGTGTTGGAAACATTGATACAAGTGAAATAAGTATGCTTGAAGAGGTAAAGAAGATTATTGAGAGAAGAGAGCTTTAACAATCCTATAAGCAAGTGACGAAGAAACCGTGGATACATCGCCTCTTTAGTCATTGTTATTATTTTCAATATCTAGTGAAATGTAAGTATGGTATCATGTATCATCAAATTAAAGTTTTTTACATTTATAAATTTTTGCATTAGAACGTGTGTGATCTATTGTCACAGTTGCATTAGAGCCTCTCGTCTAGGTGCCTTAGAGGATTACTAAAGTGAAGATGGTCCAAAAAACTGGTGAATGCCCACTTCTACTCCAATAACATGCACACGTCCAAAGTGTTCAAAAGTTATCCAAGTGCAATAGCTAGTACGTCCTCATGACTTTGAGGAATAAAATTATCTTGGAAGTTTTACACAATGAGGGAATGCTACAACATTAGCAAAAAATAATATAGTTGATATTTTTGTATAAGTAATAACCATGGAAACTTTATTGCAACTAAAGATAGAACCTTCAATTTTAGTATCCTACATTAAAGATATCAAAATGCATTTACATGAAAAAAGAACAGGACTATCAACTTGTTTGATAAATATAGAAAACAAATATATAACAACAATAAGACTAGATGCATTACGAGAATATCCTACAAGATGATGTTTAAATCAACCTAGGACACATTATCCTAGGAAGGTACCAAAATGGGAATCTTTGCATGTTCTACGACTCTAAGATAACTATTAAAAGTCTCTACATTTGTTGTAGAGACCATATCAATATTGATATCGATAATGAGTGGCGTGCTCTCACCTTTATGAGTGAAAGAGACCTCAATCTTGTAGATTTTGTGGTCACATATGAGCTAAATCAATCTCGATCACCATCTATATATTTGTTAAAAGAACAAAGTAGAAATCATTAAATGAAATTACACAATATATATCTTTCTCTTACTATGCAGGGGAAAGTTTTTAATGTGGTGAGTGTTTATAGGGCGAATTCTTACTCTGCTTGAAAGACTCTTTGGTCTGGTTAAAATAAACTTCAAGGACCTTGGTGTGTTCTTGGAGACTTTAATGCTAGCCTCTCTACTGTCGAAGCTAGAGGAAGTTCTTTGCCCAACAATTTATCTTGTGTTAACTTTCATGATTGGATTAATTCGGACGAGCTCTTGGCTATTCCTTCTTCGGGTGTTTCCTTTACTTGGTCTAATGAGAGGCTGGGTAATTAAAGGATTGAGAGGAAGCTTGATAGAGTTCTTTTCAATTTCCCATGTTTAAATACTTGATACAATTGCAGGTATAAGGTTCTGGTTCAAATTGTTCTGATCATCATCCTCTTCTTGTTGAGTTTGCTTCTTCTGTGACGTCTAGAAAGCCCTATACTTTTAAATTCTTTAAGATGTGGTTGGTTGTCCTGTGTTCATCCTACAACAAAAGGTCAAGAGGCTAAAGCTCTCTCTTAAGGACTAGAACAAGAATGTTTTGGAAATTTTCATGAAGTTGTGGTTGATAAACAAAAAATCTTTCTTTCTTTACAACATCAGATTCTGGTAGCTGACCTTGCTGAGATGGATATGTTTCTTGTTCAACAACAACAAGAAATGCAAAATCTTTTATGGCTTTGGATTGGCAGGCCCTTTTTTGGAAAGAGGAATCTAAGATGCTCTGGTTTAAAGATGGAGACTGTAATTCTTCTTTCTTTTATGCCATGGTTAAAAGGCTTGCCAATTCTAATGGGATACAAAGACTGGTGGACGGGGATTTGGTTTTTGAAGATCCTAAAGATATTGAAGAACATATTCTTTCTTTTTATAAAACTTTATATGATGCTTCTGATACTAATAATATCTCTACAAATTTCAGGGAAGACATGACTGTTGCTTATATCCCTAGAGTTGTTTCTGAGTACGAGAACTCTATGTTGGCTAGGTACCCTTCCAATGATGAGATGAAGAAGGTTGTCTTTGCTCTCAACTATGATAGTGCTCCTGGTCCTGATGGTTTTGGAGGTTCTTTCTTCCATGGTTGTTAGGACATAGTGTGTTCTGATGTTTGTAATGTTGTAAAACAATTTTTCTCTCATAATTGTATCCTCTCAGGGATGAATGCTAATGCAGTTTCTCTTATCCCTAAAATTCATGGGCTACTCCTACAAAAGACTTCATGCATATAGCTGTGGCAAATTTCAGGTTTAAAAGCATTTCAAAAATAGCCAACAACTTAGCTTCAATTGCTGCTAGGATTGTCTCTCCCAATAAAAATGATTAAAGGCTGACACATTAAATATTGTATTGGTATCACTTTGGAAGCCATTAACATGATTTCTAAGAAAATACCTGGTGGTTATGTGGCTTTCAAGATTGATATTTCCAAAGCTTTTGATACTCCCAGTTGGGATTTTCTCATTCAGGTGTTGAATCAGTTTGGTTTTCACCATACTTTCTTGCAATGAATTTTGACTATCCTTCAATCTGTTAAGCTTTCTATAATGGTTAATGGTAGTTTGGTTGGTTACTTTCCTTGTAGTAGCGGGGTCAGACAGGGTGATCCTCTTTCTTCTTTATTTTTTTTGTATTGCTGAAGAGGTCCTCAGTAGGGGGATAACCAACCTTATTCTAACCAAGCATATTCTTCTGATGGCTAGTCCTAAAGGGTTATATTTCTCCTCACATGTTCTATATGCTGATGATATTTTTGTGTTATCCAGGGCCAACAAATGCTCCCTTTCTAGTCTTATGAATTTTTTACATTCTTACGGTTTAGCTTCGTGTCAATGGATAAACACTTCAAAAAGTAATTTCTTCACTGTCAATGCTTCTCCTAATTTCCTTTCTAAGATTAAAGATGTGCTTGGTTGCAGTAGGGGCAATATTTACTTTAATTATCTTGGAGTTCCTACTTTTGTAGGTTCTGCTAAAGCCAGGTTACTTCAACCTCTTGCGGATAAAGTCAGATCTAAATTGGCCTCTTGGAAAGGGAAATCTCTTAGCCTGATGAGAAGACTAGAGCTTATTAACTCTGTGATTTATGTTCTTTATCTTACAACTTTCAGGTTTATAGGTGGCCCTCCAGCCTTCTTAAACTTTTTTGGATTAGAAACTTTATTTGGACAAGTGATATTAATAAACAGGGTTTTGTGATTGTTAATTGGGGTACAATTTGTAATCCTAAGTCTGAGGGTGGGACTTTGCTTATCTTCTAAGGCTTGCTTGGGACTTTGCTTACAATTATCGCCCTTGAATTTCTTTAATGAAGGCTTGGTTTCTTAAATCTAAATATCAGAGAGTTAGGTCATTTTTTTTCTCTCCATCTGGCATGGTATTAATGATTGGTATAATGTCATTTTAGAGCATACTTTTTAGACTGTTGGGAGAGGTGATAATATTAATTTCTGGAATGATCTCTGGTGCTCTGAGAAATGCATCTCTGTGCTTGCAGGTGTTCCTTATGCTGAAAGGATTAAATTGAAAGCTATTGTGGCTCAAGGATGGAAGGATAGTGGTTATTGGGATCTTTGTCCTCATTTTTTAAATATTCAAGGTCTACATAATTTATGTTATATTTCTCTGACCTCTTGGGAAGATACTCCTAATTACATGTTGGAAGATTCCAGTTTTCTCACCCAAAAGGCGGCCAAATTTTTTTTAAGGATTCTAATCCTATTTGTCAATGGGGTAAACTGATTTGGACTAGTTCTATTCCTCCTATGAAAACTTTAGTGCTTTGGAAGGTTTTACATCAGATGTTACCTGTAGAGAAAGATATTCAAATTAGTGGTCTTTCTTTGTGTTCTATGTGTTCTTTGTGTAGGAAACAAGAAGAATCTCTTTTTCATATTTTTTTTATTGCACTGTCACCTCCCAGATTTGGAATTATACCAAACAGGTTTTTCTTGAGTTCTCTCCTCTTTCTATTAATGATATTATTGATTTCTTAATGCTTGTAGGAAGTCACTTAACTAATCTTGTTAGGTTGACAACTATTACTTACTCTATTTGAATGATATGGAGGATGAGAACCATGCTAGGTTTCAAGAAAACATTTATATATGTTCAGCTACCTAGATTGTTAAAGGTTTCATTAGAATGAAGGGTAATTATTTTAGGAAACACATGCGTAATGTGTCTCCACGAGTCATCGAAAAGAGATCTCTCCTATTCAGATTATTTGGGAATTCTCTCATATCAATTGGGTCAAGGTTAAGACTGATGGCGCTGCTAGAGGGTGTCCAGGTTTTTTGGCATGTGCAGGTATTTTTCGTGGTAGTAGGGGTGAATATATAAGTAGTTTCTCCTCTTTTCTTGGGGTACAAAAGTTTTTATATGTTGAGGTTATGGGAGCCATTTTGGCTATTGAGCCTGCTTGGAGTAAAGGCTTCAGACGTATTTGGCTTGAGTGTGACTCTTCCCTGCTTTGTCAAGCATTTAGTTTATTTAATCTCATTCCTTGGTCTTTGAGAGGGAGATGGAGAAAGTGTATAAAGATATATAAAGAAATTGAGTTCAAAGTTTCTCATATATTCCGTGAAAGAAACCATTGTGCTAACAAGCTGGCTTCGCTTGGTCTCGAGAATAAGTTAAATTTTAAATGATATGATGATTTACTTGTTATTATTAAATTAGATTTTTTTCCATAATAGGTATCAACTTTCTCTATTTTGTTTTGTTTTAGATTGGTTGGGGAGTGTTTATCATCTTTTCTTACCATGGGTTTGGCCTAGTCCCCCCATGGTTTTGTATCTTTTCTTTTTCCTTTTAATAATATGTTTCATGTCATGACATATGATTGTTGATCTTTGAGCTGTCAACCTAGCTGAGATGTCAAAGTTCATAGTGATGTCTAACATGAATTTAAATAAAAATAAATAAATTCATTAAAAAGTAACAAATTCATCAATAGCGTATTCATTGGTCATATGTATATTCCTTTACCATGTTCTTTTTGGGTTGCATGTGGAAACAATATTGGCTAAGTTTGGGAAGGGGGTGAATTGAACTTTGATTATTTTTTTTGCAAAATTTAAGGCTTAGAATGATTATATTCAAAGACTTAATTATAGTATTACATAAGACCAAAGAACACACAAAGAATTTAATAGGTATCCAGATAACAAAAATCAATTGATTAAGTTTCAGTTTCACTTAATTATTATTTTTGTTCTATCAGTACTTCAGAATCTCAATCAATTAAAGCCCAAATCCAATCAATTATTATTTCAATTCTATCATTATTTTCATAAAAACTCAATGCAACAATTAAAAGAATGATAGAGAGAGATTTATACATAGATTTATACTGATTTACTCTTTCTCAAGAGCTACATCCAGTTTATTTTCCATACTAGCAAAGATTTAATTAATTTTAAATCTTTACAAAAACCTCACACAAAGATTTTTAAGAAAATCACTCTCGAATCTTACAAGAGTGACAAATTACCCAAGTAACACCTTGTTACTTCCTAGATATCAGAAACCATATCTAAGCATTATACACCTTACAAAATTCAAATGAAAAGGAATGCATAAATAACACGACCTGAATCAACTAAAAAAACTAGGTTCAAAAGATTCAAATTACTTCCCTTTAAAAGATCGATTGATCAACACAAAAATCTTCAAATATTTGCTCCAAGATTGAGTTTCTTGCTTAGTGAAAGAGTTTTGCACATAATGGATTTGTAATTCTGAAAAATGATTGATTTCTCAAAAGGGTTATCTAAAAATCTCAGAAAGACATATTTATAAAACATGCATACCGTCAATTCCATCGATTAAAATTTCAATTAAATCGATTGATTTCACTTAAACTGAAATCAATTATGTTAATCTTTTAATATATTAAACTCAACAATAGTACAATTTTTCTAAAGACCTTTAAAAGTATAATTCAAAAATCTTTTTTAGCTTTTTATGGATTAGACACTTTTAACAAGGAACTTACCAAAATAACCACACTCACACTTATATGATATAAGATTTTAATCTGTAAGTTTTTATTCCAAGTTGGATTCATGAAATAAACATCAGCCACTGTTGCATCTACAACATGTACTCATTGACTATATGATATTTAATGTAGATGAACAATTGTCAACAATATCAAGATTACACAGCTCATTTTCATCAACCTCCACTTTTTTTTTCAATGAAAAACAACGTATCGATGTTTTGATGTAGGGTCTTTCACATAAAACACTTGGGATGCTTGATGTGCCACGATAAATCGCTCATTTTGATAACCTATCTTCGAAAGCCACCCAATATCATTCCTTAATTATTCATTGATTTTTACATCACTCTTATTATCAACCAACTTACACTTGAAAACTAAAACAAAAAATTTTATATAACCAACCTTCCAGATCTTTTCGATTACATATGAGTACAACATTGATCTACCTATAAGATTTTGATATTTTGAAGTCAAGAATTGTAGCAAATCAACTTCAAGCATAACCCCATTATCTTGTATTGTATTTTTTTTTTCATCCAAAGACTTCATATAGAATGAAAAGTTGTTCGTGTCATAAGTATTACAACATAGGACATCAAACTTTAGTCCATCTGTCATTAATGTTTCATATGTTGTTGAATCTTTTAAGATCTTAAATTTAAATAAAGGCATGAAAGTCTTGTTATACTCAATCAACAACCATTTCTTCAATTATCTTGGATTCTTGTCCTTCACAATAGCTTTGTGGCCAAGTAAGGTATAACCTTATTTGTTTTATTTAGTATATACAAATGTGTTTGTAACACTTCTGAATGAGAGTTGATTATTATATGTACAACTCGTGTTCACTTACTTATGGATCGACTTTTACGATAAGATTTGACAAGAAGTCCTATAGGATTTGCTTTTGACATGTATTCCAAAATAAACTAAATATTTATTTTTTTGCAATATATCTTTCAAAATGGAAGCTTCTAGACAATATTGATTTTTGACATTCCCTTTCAGAATATTCATATAACACTCAACATTTTTTTTAATATGTCTATCTTAAGTAAATCAGTCCACACAACCAAATTTCTCTTATCAAACATTTATTTGTTACTGTGTATAATTAGTATACTTGTTATATCAATTTATATAAATTATATAAATTAAATGATATAAATGGAATTAGAATAAATTTACATCAATATAATATCTATTATTTGCATAATAACTCATCAAAGAACAAAAAATATGATTGACCTAGTGAATAGAATATAGTTAAAAAAAATAACCGATTAAGATTGGATTTGATCAATATAAAAGGAATACATTATTTCATTTCAAAATGGATTCTTGAAGTCATTCTAATCATAACACTAAATTCATTTTATTATACATAAATGTACTCAAATTCAAATATTTCATCGAATCATTGACAAAATGGATTCAATATGTTCTGTTCCTAAAGCAAATTTTTATTTTTTTATTGAAAAATTATTTTCAAAATCTTGTGGATCTTTATCGTTCTTACCCAATTTCCAAAGTTTTTTTTTTTGACTTAGGTTTAGATCGAATCTTAGTATTAGTAATCAATGACAGAAATGAAGTTTGAACCTTCCGTCCTTCACAACAAACTAACACTACAAAAAAAAAAAACCAAAATTACTGACGGGGCAAATCCCTCCGAAACATCCAAAATCAGTCGGTAAATAGGTTGTATGTAAATTTACCGACAAATTTTTTGAGTCCGTCGATAATTATTGACAAAAATTCATCGATAAATTTGTCGATAAATCAGAAAATATTAATTATATTATAGAAATCAGTAAATATTAATTACAGACGAAATTAAATTCGTTGGTAAATATGTCGATAATTAACGAGAGATGATACCCGTCGGTAAAATTCGTCGATAATGGTATTTTACTGACAAATAAAATTCCGTCGATAATATTCTGTCGGTATTTTAACTTTTTCTTGTAGTGTAATCATTCTCGAAAGAATTTTCTCTTTATTTGAACATTACTTTTTTTTGTTCTTATTATGACTTGACTAAAAAAAATTGAAATATAAATGATTAATAAAAAAAATCTATGGAATTCTGAAAAAGCATAAATCTTTTTTTTTTATCGAATCATATCATTATATTGACAATTGCAAAAAATTGTTCATACTATAAACATAGTATAATGGTGGTCAAGCAAGAATGCCCCCATCCTGTAGTGGTTTAGGTCATCTCTCTTTTAAGAAGGTAGCAGGGAACAATTAAATGCATCATGTTGTTAAAAGAAAAGATGGAGGAAAAAAAAAAAAAACTCCAATTAACACAAGATGATAATAATTTCATTTTCAAGCTCCTTTATAGAATAATGACTTTACTATAAATGAAAGAGAATAATAAATGTTGAATTATAATATGTCTAACATTTTTGGATAAGATTTCATGAATAATCATAAACAACAATGGTTACATCTACATATGACAATTATGGGACTTGAGTCCAACTAATTTCAAATCCAACATAAATACAAAGCTCTTAGAATTTAAAGAATATCTTGTGCTTATGATACTTTAACACCCTTTAGACATTGGGTGAAACATATTTTTTTTAATATACGATAACATGGCAGAAGCAAATATGTGCATTTGATACACTTTTTCTTATGTGGAATCTTTTTATATTTTCATTTCAATCAAATTCAAATGAATATTGTACACCATTATTTATCTTCCCATTAATACTAAAGAAGTGTATAAATTAATTTATTGCACATTTTTTTCTACTTATATTACATCTATAAGTATATTACATTTTTTTTCTACTTGTATACAATCTATAAATTATTTTATAGATTGTATACAATCTATAAAATGTCTTACTTTTAATTTGCTCCTCTATAGAAGATAAAAAAATTGACTTTTTCTTCCATTTTTGAATGACAAATGGAAACTAATTGAGGAGAGGAAAATCCTATGCAGCATGACACTTGAGCCGAAGATCATGTGTATGTGACAGGCTATTGTCTAATATGATATGCCTTATTCTGGTTTTGTCCATTATACGAATAAATTTATTTTGTTAATCGATTAGGAAAAAGAAAAGAATTACGCATCGCCCTAGTCCCAATAGTAGTTAAATAATTACATTAACAAATACGTTGGAGAATACCAAAATCGATATCTTACTTCTGACTTTTTGACGACATCCCATCATTATTTAATGGTTAGAATATTTTTAACATACAATAAATGTGTCCAACACTTCCAATCTCTAAATTAAAGAATAAAACTAATTGAACAAGATTTTTTTTTTTTGGTCTATTTTGAATAACTTTACCAAACCAGAATTAATCAACAATTTTTGATGAACACTTTAGCTTTGGCGACGAAACCTAGGAAAAAAAAAAAGAACTATTCGTACAATTAAAAAAAAGACTTGTTTGATGTGATTTTACTCTTGGAGTTTTAATGGAAAACAAAAGAAACCCTTGATCTTGAAAAGAGCATATTCTCCAGCAGTCATATGAAGGAGGGCCCATCCTTTCCGAGGTCCATGGAAGACTTAGCCGAGTTCGGAACCGAAGCGTAACGAGACGAAAAATCATAAGCATAATGTTCCTCTCGTTTTCCCTCATCAAAGTTTTGGGCATAACTACGAGCATCATAGTGAAATGAGCCTTGCTTTCTATACCCCATGCACCGATTTTTATTGAACCCACGTACCAAGGTTTTCCATTTTGACCTTACCACAAGTGTTGACCATTCCCTTATCTTACTCCACCCTTTCGTCCACCATTGCACCTTCTTCCTCGGCGACAACGTGGTTCTGTAGTTGTCTCCGAAGCAGCAGATGTTGAAGCAACAACCTCTCTTGGAGAACACAATGTCTTGCATGTCGTCGTCATCGTCTCTTATCATGTTCGACGATAGTTTCATCTTCGCCGGAGAAGGGAGAGAAGGAATGAGAAATGTTTGTGATATCAAAACTCTCTCTCCCTTTCTGTCTTAGGTTTTGCATTCTGCGAGGTAATGAATCAATAGAGAAGTCGTTTTAGCATAACGGAAACACCGTGGAACAGATAGGTTGCTAGAACAATAATTAGTTGCCAACGTTCTTCAAATGTCCTATGCCAGTTGGCTCCGTGGAATGGTTTCTTCCAAACAAAACTTTCGTAGAATTAGAATCTTCTATTCTAAATTAATCGCAACATTTCATTTTATACGTTTTTTTTTATCTTTGTTTTCCTTTCTAGAAGAGATCCTATACATTCTAGAATCCTTCGATTCTTATGTTGATAAATTATTACCTTGCTATCTAATGATATCTTAAATATAGACCTTTATATAGCACACAAATTATAGTTGATAATGTAATATAATTTCACATTTTCTTAGGTAAGGGTGAGAGATTTTAATCATTTAACTTTAATTTTATCAAATAGATTCTTTAAGTATTATGAATATTTTATTTTAGGTTTTTAATGGAAACTAAAACCACACAATTGCGAGATTGAAGAAGATCTCGTTAAATTTGTATTATGAAGAATGATAGCCACCGAATCACCATTAAAATAATGGAGGAAGATTCAAATAAATACTAAATCAATGAAAAATTCGTGTGTATTGTATATCTTAGTATCTCTCGAGTCAAACATTATTGGATCTAACTACATCCCTAAAAGCATATCCATGTATATACTATACAGTCATTATTTCTTTAGAAATTTTTTATCATTAAAGTTATCGTCCAACCTCGCAATTTTTAAATATAACTTTAATCTTAATAATTTTTTAAATTTTGATATTGATATATTTGAAATTTTAGTTTTGAGTTCGTGCTGAAATCAACCACTAAATTTTGTTCCCACTTACTTTGGTTTTGATACTTTCAAACTAAGCACTAAGCCCTTGCTCTGCATTAAAGAGAAATTGAAAATAAAAAAAAGGAAGAAAATAAAGTGGATAAGAAAACTCATTAGATTAAGAAAAAAAAAGAAGTGCAAAGTAGGTGAAAATATGAGTAAAAAGTTTGTAGTAGTTATGGTTAATATAAGAAAAAAAAAACTATTAGAATTAACTGAATAAATCTAATGAATTACAAAAAATTCTTTGGTTGTTTTTTAGTGAGGGTGAGTATAAATTAATTTGAAAAATGGTAAATTAGGAGGTAATTAATTTATGAAATAAAAATGATATTTTTAAAATAACGCAGTGGATGTTAATTGTTGTCTGAAGTTTGATTTGAGCAACTTGTATCATAAATATATGTTCTTTTAAATATAAAACAAAATTTACTACAGCTCTGAATAAGCTTTAGTTAATATTAAATGTTTAAACAAAATGATGGATCATCTAGTATAATAACACTTAGAAGCCTGTTAATTGTAGTTATGATAGACAAAAAAGATATCTTAGAAAGTTAGTAAACATTAAAACTTTCTACTAAGAAATAGTTTAGTTCTTTTAGACATATATTAAGTTATCCAAGTTTTTAACAATAATCTAATGTAATCTTAGAAGGACAAATGAATCTATCAACTTGAGAGATATTGGAAAATCTATGATAAGCTTGTGGAAGCATCACCATGGATGCAACGTTCAAGGATGAAAAGTAAAAGTACAAACAAGTTGCAAAAGAATCACAAAGATGGATTAAGGAAGAAGATACATAACACACTACCTTAAGGATTTCACGCTTGAAAAAAATCTTCAAGATAATAATCAAAACAATAACATCATATTCTTAAGACACTAAAAAAACTCATAAATAAACTTATATTTCATTCATTCATGTGTAATTTACAAGATAGAATTGACACCGTTTTATAAGCAAATGGTTTAGCCAAGATGAAAACCACCCATTTCAAAACTCTAGGTTAATCTTTCCTAAGCTAACATCACTGGCTCCAACTGCAATCACCTCTACACCATATAACCATTTGTAATGTGTTTATAAAAATTCTTAAACACTTAGTTTAGCTTGACCCATGCCATGCATTTCTTTCTTTTGATTCTAACTTTAATATGTTGACCAAATTTTAGTATGATAAGCGTGCTTAAAATTTGTCATGCTTTAAATTCAAGTATTCATTATTGACAAAAGTAATATGGTTTATTTTAGAAGTTTTCTTAGTCAATGTGCTTTTGGATTAAGTGGTAAAGTTACTAAATTATTAGTCTTTGTATCCATGTGCTTAAGTTAATGATGATAATTATGTGAAAGAATGTTGACACACATATATTTTAAATAGTTGACCATTGTGGTGTCAATAAACTATGGTTTAGTTGATTTCTGATGAAATACCTTTACACAGCTAGAAGTCTAGCGTTTGCAAATTATTAACTTTGTTCCTTAAGTATGTTGTGTGTTGTTTTGATCCTTATTTATGTGTTTCTTTTTCATTGGTTGATTCTCTGTATTTCTCTTTTTTCTTTAATCTTCATTTTCTTTTATATTTTCTTCATTTGTCTACTTTTGTTGAAGTCTCTCTAATCTTTTGAGTTGAGTCTTTGTTCAGTTATCAATTTTGTTTTCAATTTCCATTTCCTTTTATGTTTTCTTTGTTTATTTACTTGTATCAAAGTCTCTCTATTCTTCTTAACTGAATCTTTAATCTCCATTTCAGTTTTTGTTTTCTTGATTTGTCTAATTTTCTTTTTGTATGTTTGTTGATTGTGTATTAATTATTGCCAAATTTAATAAATTGATGGTTTATAAAAATGGCATATTACTAGTAAGACGTTTATTAATTATTTTTATTATTTCTTCTACATAAATTTGTGTCCACCAAAGCTATTGATGAGAAAGAAAGATAAAGGAGTTGGGTTGGGTGGTGTGGTGTAGACTCTTTGGTTTTGATGGTAGGATGAATGCATGGAGTTACCATATTCCCTCATTCTTTGTTTTTGTGTCATTCTTTTAGGATGAATGTTAAGGTCAACCACAAAGAAAGAGAAAGAAGGGTATTCAAGATAGATAAATACATAGATAAGGGGTTAGAGTAAAGGCAAATGGATAGGTAAATGAGATGATGGGATGATGTTGTTTTCTAATATGTTGTACCAATTGTTGGTTGCAACCTTATTTTTAAGCTTTAGATTGACTTTGAGTCCTTTGGTTTTTGTTGCCGTTGTCAAATCCTCTCTCCTTTATTGTGCCACGGTGGTGTTTACAAATCTTACAGACCCCCTTTCATTTCACTCCACAACTATTTATATTTTTCATTTATTTATATATATATACCATGGGTGAATTGTTCCACTTTTAACCTATCTACCTTCTCATTCATTTTGATGTCTGGTTTTGTGATCTTCACCCATGTCCTAGATGGTGATGCATAATTTTAGTACCATTGAAAGAAGGATTGTCTTATCGTTAGCGATTAGAAAGTCTCTAGGTAGTTTTTGTTTCTTTTTGTAAAAAGTGTCAGATATATAAGAATGAAAACAACACATGTAAATAAAACAACATACTAGAACGTGAATATACAATAGTAGAGTGCAACTAGTGAAGTTTAAAATATGATCAAACATTGAGATTGAAAAAAACTTAAAAAAATCCACAATCCTTACTTAAATATGCATAATGTTTTTTCTTGTCAAACTAAAGCAAACTAAGTTAGTTCCTTAATCATGATTGTATAAGGATTAAATAACAATCAATCAATTTATCAACTTGATGTTATACGTTCCCTACATTATAGACCATAACAATATCTCCAAAGAATGCACTCTGTTCCCAATAGTTGCATTTCTTTGGTTGATTGAATCTAGTTCAGAGGTGTTTTCCAGTATCATTCAATTTATAAGATCATTAACAATGATTCATTCACATGTTAAATCTTCATAGCACAAAACTCAATTAGTAAGAACATATGAAAAATACGTATATAAAGAAGAATGTGCAGAAAAGTTATAATATTATTTAATTCCAATCTAAGGATTTAGTTGTTAGCACCATAACTGCTATAGGATTTGATGAAGTCAACTTGGTCCAAGAATGAAGATCATATGAAGATTAGTTTAGTCCTAGATATGTGTGTGAGTGGGTATGTGATTCAAAACCATGAGCATGCATTTTGATCCACTTGAAAGAGCTTCAAATATCCACTAAGTCTAATAATAATCAAATAGGATTAAGTTAATATTTTCGAAAACCTTTTTTTACAAAGTACTTTAGTCAATTATTTTTGAAAATCAATTTGGTGAAAAATCCATTTTGAGAAAAATCAATCATTGATTTTTGGATTCAATCGATTAAATCACGATCTGTTGTTCTATTTTATAATAGTCTTGATTTTAAAACAACAGATGGCTTTTCTTTTTAAAAGAAAGAATACATAACAAATTAAAAACGATTTTGAGAGAGCCTTGTGTGCGAAAAATAGTTATAATCAAAGATAAGTGAGTGAGTTTATTGAATTCAAGTGATTCTCTTCAAGGAAGATCAAGATTGTAGACCTTGAAGTTCTTCATTCATGAAAAATGTGTTGCTCTGGTTCTGCATCATTGGAGATAAGTTTTTGAACTGGTGTTTTGCCACAAAAGTGTTGTAAAGTGTAGTTTTGATTTCGTTTTTGATAATTGATGTATTTGTGAGTGGTTTGTCTACAAATTGTATAGGGTTTACATTTGTAAGAGTGCAAGAGGGTTTTGCACTGGTCTTGGTTTTCTATGTAGGGTTTAGAGTTGAGTTTCTACAGGGTGTAAAGGAATTCTTGCAGGGTGTAAGTGTATTGTTGATTGTATTGCTTGAACTTGATGTTCTTGAGTGAGTTTCTTTGCTTATTGGTAAAGAGATTGGATGTAGCTCTTGAGGAAGAGTGAACCAGTATAATTCTAGGTGTTCTTGCCCTCTCTAGACCCTTATCTTAGCTCACATTTGATTCTATGTAGTTTTATCAATTTTGTCAAAAAATTGAATCAATTGATTACAACTTTCAATTAATTGATTTTATGTGTACTACATCTTTACCTATTATGTTCTGCATAATTTTGTCCTTCTCTAATTTGCATTTTGTATTCTGATATTTTGCTTGTGTATCATACTATATTTTTTGGTAACATTGTGAATTTGATTTGTGTCATTTTTCATTTCTCAAAAATCAACTAATTGTTTTCGGGTTTCAATCAATTATACCTGTTGTTGATGTAAATCTTTGTGATTCTATAATTGATTGAGGTTGTTGTTTATTTGATTGCATTTTGCCTTGTAATTTTATGACTGCTTTAATTGATTGTTTATGCTATTCAATTAATTACAATTTGAAGATTTGGTTTCTTTTAAAGTATTTCAATCAATTGTTTCTCTGTTTTAATTGATTGATTTCTGTTTTAAAGAATCTCAAAAGTTTACATTCACAATTTTGATTATTTTACTGTTTGGAGTGCTTTACTGTGTTTGTATATTTTATTGTTTAAATGATTATTTTTCTGATTCAATTAATTGATTATGTGAAATTGTTTCTTACCAAACAATTCAATTGACCGTTTCTATTTTTCAATTGATTGAATCTATTCTGTGTTGTACTGTGAGGGCAATTTTAATCGATTATTTTTGCGATTCAATTAATTGTTTTTGTGTTGTGTATTCAAAATTCATACAATTGATTGTTTTGATAAAAGACTTTCATTCTTTCTATTATTCCTTTCCATATTTTGCTAAAATATTTGAAAGTTCAATTCACCTCCCTCTTAAACTCAGCCTAAAATCCTTTTTATTAACTACTCATGATGAGTAAAATATAACAATGAGGACAAAAATACAATCATATTAGCTGATTTTGTTCCAAAGGATCCCTTCTTTGGAGTAAATCCACTCAACGATATTCAGCTTCGCTCAACGCTTCGAAGAACAAAATTGGAGTGCTCCCTGCCCTAATTTCGTTCAACACCATTGTTCTACTCTCAACAGATGCCTTAGTTGGTTCCTATTTCATTCAATTGCATCTCAAATCCTATATAATTAAATAAAATTTCCATTAAGCTTATCTGGTTTCAAACAGTTTGGAATTCTAAGTTGGTTATGAGTTTATTTTGCAATAAGTATTCTTCTTTATGCCAATTATGTGTCTAAATCAATATTTTGAGTGGTGAAAAAAGAAAACACATTATATATCTTAAAAGTCATAGGTCATTATCACGATAGTGACCTCAAACAAGGAAGTTAACTTGGCTAAATAATTTATTCATTTACTTAGTTGTCAAGGAAAGAGGGTTTGTTTCAGCAAAATTGGAACCATTAAATCTTAAAGGGGACATGGTGATCAATCATTTCAAGAAAGTGAAAAGTGTAAATGATGCTAAGGAAATCAATATGTCAACACTACAAGAAAATGTCTGAATAGCATATGATTTTTTGCATTGGCCGAACGATCCACAGAAAAAGCGTCGGCCGAAGCAGGGACTATTGGAATCAAAATTAAAGCGTTTGTTTAACCCACAAAACAATCGCACAATGTATTTTTTTTAAACAAAAAATTGCGCGAGCCTGGACGACGCAATTTTAAAAAAAAAATGGAGTGTGACGGCTCAGCCCACGCTAAATGTTGCGTCAACCTAGCCCACGCAACCTTAAAAAAAGTTTTTTCTTCAATTGTCTTGTGTTTGTGTGTTGTTGAGAAAAAAAATTAAAAATATAGTTGAAGTTAAATTGAATTTTAAAAAAATAAAGTTTAAAAAATATAACATGAAATAATAGTATTATTATTATATTAGTAAAATATAAAAATAATGGAATATTGTAAGAAAAATAAAATAAGTGTAGGTTTGATAATAAAAGAATAAGTTCAAAGATAATTATGAAATTTGTTGTTAAATGATTAGATAAAATTATGAATTTAATTATATATATTAAATTTTATTTAATATTTTGTAGTATGATTAATACAAAAGAAAAATATGAAAATATTAAAAGAATTACAATAAGATCAAAGTAATGTAGTAAAGAAATAAGCGATGAAAAGTTATTATAATTATTTATTAATAATTTGACGAAATAAATTAAAAAAATATTTGATCATAACTTTTGAAATTTAATTAAATGATAGTTTAATCATAAAATATAAATAAATGATAGTTGAATAATAAAATATAAATAAATGGTAGTTGAAGCATAAAATATGATTGTTCAACATAAAATATGAGTGAATATAAGATATAACATGTTAAATGATACCTAATTTATTAAAATACAATGTAGTACGTGTATTAGTTACTTATGATAGTATGAATATGTATATTCTTCCAAATGTATGTTATAATATTTTTTCAAAAAATAAATAAATAAGAGAAATAAAAGAAAATATTCTAGTAATGCTCTAATGACTCTAGGTATGTAATTGAGTTTTAGAATTTGGTAAGAAGAGGAAGACGAAGAGATGGTTAAAAAGTGCCTTAATTAATTTAATTTACTTTTAATTTAATTGAATTTGAAATGAAATCCAATGAAGAAAGAGTGAATGTGCATAACAGCATAAGATACGCTTCACTTGAAATGGGTGTAGAGCAACATAAGAATTCATTTGAAATAGGTGCAGAGTAGTAAAAGTATCTTAATTAGGTAGCATAACACACTCTTCATTTTAAATAGGGTTAGAAAGGAGTGAACATGCAAACCAGCAGAAAAAATAGTTATTTTTTTAATTTTAATTATGTTAATTTTAGTTGGATGATGTTACACTGATAATCCATATTTAAAGTTCAGAATTTAATTACATTCATTGTAAATAAAATGGCTGCTACATATATATTCACTGGAGTAGGTGAACAATTTCATATATATATTTTATTTTAAAGTGAATTAAATTTGTAGATAGAAAATTATGTAAAAAAAATTGTTTAAAAGTGTATGAAATCTTTTTATACTATGAATGAATTTATAAAAAAATTCAAAGTAGTTGTATTAGTATTGTGAGAACAATAAAAAAGAAAATGCAACAATGATAAATTATTGTTGTCCTTCATTGGTTGTATGTATATTATACATTATGGACATTACATGTGATTATGTAAATATGTTTGATTACGGTAATATATTAATTATTATATGACATATAAGATGTTTTATAAAATAAGTCATATTAATAGAAGCAATTCAAAGTAATTTTTTTGATATATTATTATTATAATTAATATAAACATACGTAATAACATATATTGGCAAATACTTGAGTTAACTAAAAATTTTAAAAAATTCAGTTTAAAATTTCAAAAAATAGGAAGATCAAAAAAATTATAGTAATCATGTTTATATATTATATATTGTACTATAATTTTATTATAATATAAAGTTATTTATCAGATATAATGAATAAAGTTAAATAAAGTTTTTAACTAATTTTTAAACTAAAAATTTACCTTAAAATACCTTAAAATTTTTTGAAGGAAAATCTATCATTTTAGTGTTTTTATTCTAAACTTTTAGTAAAAGTTTTTAACTAATTTTTAAAGTAAAAATTAACCTTAAACTAAAATACCTTAAAAATTTATCAAATAATACTATTTTAAATTTTTATTTTACCACAAGTTAAAATCTTGTTTTCTTCCATAAAAATAATTTTTATACAAAAATAGTTAAAAAAATTTTTCAATAAACAATATTTCTTGAACATATTATTTTTAATAAATAAATTAACATGGCAAACAAATAATTGAAAATAAAAAATTTCACTTATACAAAAACCTCCTCAAACTAATAACTTTTTTTTTCAATTAGTAAAATTTGAATAATTCTTTTTCTAATATTTTTAACATTTTATTTTATTTTATTTATGAACACTATATAAATATTAAATAAGAATATTAATAATATGTTATAATAAGAAGAAAATAATTATAACTTTTAATAATTTAGACTTATTTATTTTGTTTGTTGTTACTGTATTTAGTGTCAATATTAACTAATAATATAATTCATAAATAGTTGACTTTACTAAATATATTGAGAAAATTTTCAGTATAACATATGAATTAAATAACAAATGATTTGACATTTGAGTATATATTTAAAAAATTGTGTTGAAAAAAATTATAGTAATTATTTTTATATATTACTATAGTTTCATTATTTTATTTTATTATAATACAAAAACTTTATATAATACATTAATTTTATTTTTTTATTTATCGTAATATAAAAACTTTATTAATTATGATATATGTTTTAATTTCTTACTACACGCTAACATCAAATAGAAATAATATTAAAAATATTTTTATATAAAATTTTATTTTATTATTTTATTTATTGCAATGAGAAAAATTTATCATGATCATACATGATTTAAAATTTGATTAAGACATTAAAATGAAATACAAGCAATATTTTTTAAATTTTAATAAATTTTCTAACTATTTTACGGTTTTTCTATTCATATTTATATGGATAGATGTTTTCATTATCAAAACTCTTAGAGAATTTCAATTTTTTATAAACAAAAAATTGGACGGGATTTACAAAATGCTTTTAGTAGTTTTTGCGGGAACATTTTACCAAATATTTAGAGAGAGTTCCACAAAGCACAACTCTGAATGCGTAAAGCACAACTCTTAAGTACAAAGCAGCTTCGAAGCGCAAAGCAGCAGAGCTCCGAAATCACTTCCAATGTTCGATTGCATCTTAGAGAAGTTTGATTTGGGTCGAAAGAGTCAGTTTTACCGATTGGATTTGGTCGTTGTAGTGTGGGTGCCGACAAAACTGCGAGAAGGTTCGAAGGAGGTTAGTTCATTTGCGTTCCCTTTCCAACTGCGTCAACTGCGTTCGTGAGTTTTATAGTTTGGTTGGATTTTTGATTTAGGGTTCATTTGAGGTGTGTTTGAATAATTTTTTGTGTTGGTTGTAGATTTGGGGGTTTAGGGTTTCTAAGGGCAGCGACGGGAGTGATTGACCTATGACGGAGCTTGCTTTCGCTTGGGATCCTAATTAAGGTAAGCAATTTTGTTATAGTTGTTGTAATCTATTGTATTTATTGTATTTGTTGAATGTTTTTGCTGAATGTTTGTTGAATCTTAGTCGTGTATTTCTTCTGGTGTGACAAGGACGTGTATGGTTGTATACAATCATAGATAGGTCATGATCACCATAATATCAAATAATGAGATTCTTCTGGTGTTCAAATGCCAAGTGTTCACATTGTTTGTTTTTAGAACCTGCATTTAAATATAGCAAGATACTTATGCACTTTCTTACGTCATTTTAGCACTGTTTTTTAATTAGGATTTAAGCTTCACGACCATTTACATCAAATTTAAAGTGAAACTTTTGGTTTCAAAACCAATATTAAAATCACGCTGGAAAAGCACTAGAAGTAATGGATGACAAAATCCACTTCTCTTCGTTGGTAGCTCTTGTATTTCGGTTGGTGGTGAGCATAGAAGCATGTCTTGATGTGAGGCTAATAATTTTTGGACACCCTATACATATAATATATATGTTCCAATGCAAATATGTTAGGCATTATGTTAAAATAATGTTTAAATTGTGTACATACACATGAAATTAGTGTGTTGATTTATTGAAATTATTAATTATAATTAATAATTAAAATTTAGTTTACAAATGTTAATAATTTAAGTTATAATATCTGCATTATTTAATATAATATAATATAATATAATAAATTAATCTTTTAAATTATTTTCTATTCTAATTTTTAATTTAAAAAAAAAACAGACCAACGATGAACCTGTTTCCTTAATCCATCGACTTGACGGATCATGCAAAATAAGCTAGATTAGGACTGCTTCTTCCTGCACCTCCATAATTTTTAAAATTCCAGCAATAAACATGAATAAATTACAAAATTATCCCTGTTGCTATAAACTAAGATTTTGAATGGAAGAGGAGCAATGCAGTGCAGTTCTAAACGGAGATGGAAAGTGTGGCAGTGGTGGGAGGTTTTGACAGTGCTGGAGTGGCGGATTGAAGGCACTTTGAGCGACCGTCGGTCGGAGTGGGTGACTGAAAAACAACGAGAGTCGTCGTCGAGGTATTTGGTATCCAGTTTTCGGTTTTTCGCGAATTGTATAAACCGTAAGAATTTGATATTTACGGTTTTTATAAGTCGTAGGTTTAAAATCAGGATATTAGACACTAATGGATTGTAGAAACCGTAGTTAAATAACATTTATAAGAGCTTACGGTTTATACTACCCGTAGGTGTATAGGTGTATGACAAAAGTCTACAGATTGTAGAAACCGCATATTAAATTTTTTTCACTTCTGCGGTTTGTACAAACCGTAGAACAATAGAAAATATTTTTCTCTTCTGCAGTTTGTACAAACGTAGAACAGTAAAAAATTTTTTCTCTTCTGCGGTTTGTACAAACCGTAGAATAGTAGAAAATTTTTTCCCTACGATTACACTCTAAAAAATCTTCAAATTTTCTCATTAAATTTTTTTCGATTACACTCTAAAAAGTCTGTAAAATTTCTCATTAAATGTCTACAATTTCTGTGCATGAGCTTTCTCAATTAAAAGATTCAAAATTACATTTTAACATTTATAACATTACGGGAAAGTGGAGTCCTAGATTTCTATTTTTCAATAGTACAAGAAGAACACGAGTCTATTGTCTTAAGGACTTAGAGGTGGTGTTAATTTATTATATGATTTGAATCTCTCCACTAAATTCCCCACTCCTGATCGAACATGATATACCTTGTTCTTCAATCATCATTTTTTGTCATTTCTGCCAAGGACACTTTTTATGTCTTTTGCCATATACGGTTGAAGCCATCTACGTCATATATGGTCGAGATCACCCCGATACGAGATATGAATATCATTGTTTCTGAAGCATAAGTAGACCTAATTCTATGTGACAAAAACTACCTTGGAGATAATGCCAAATACTATTAGAAACCTAACACAACAACTAATTAAGAACGATATTAACTCTTTATCAGAACATGCTAAATCATCCATACCACTAAATTGATACGAGGTTGATAACTTATTTTTTACTAACCCAGACCCAATACAACCTTATAAATAGGTTGTCATGAACTTTATGTCTTGACAATATTTATTGTTATCAATTACCAAAGTTAACTTGACGTTCAATAATCTTTTTATAGATACAATTTCGTCATTCCATATCTAAAATGATTATCAGGAAAAAAGACGACAAGTACATCTCGAAAGGAGTGAGGGATGGTCTTAGGATAAGTGAGGTAACCTTCTCGATGCATTGAAGAACATGTCTTTATCAATAGTCCGTTACAAGAAAAAATCTATCTAGACACAAATTTTTAGCTATCAAATAAAATTATTTCTAATTGTGACCAAAATAATCACCAAATTAGGTTTTGGTTGCTTAATAACTATAAAATAAAAGTAATGATTGAATTTAATAACCAATTGAGTCAAGATAATTGGTATCTAACATTAGCTACCAAAATTTTAACAACTTATACCATTATATTCTAAATTAGTCTCTAACTTAATTAGATACCTATTATCATGACTTACTTGGTCACCAAATTCAATCATTACTTTTATTTTGTAGTTATTTAGCAACTAAAACCTAATTTGATGGTTATTTTGGTCACAATTAGCAACCATTTTATTTGGTAGCTAAAATTAATGTTTTAATTAGCTTTTTTCTTGCAATGGTTTGTTAGCACCAAGGCTAAGCATGTGATTTGAAGAAGTCAATATTGTGAGCACCAAGACTTAGCAAGTGAAGCTGATGAAGACTGCCTCATGAAGAATCTGTTGGAACCAACCTGGACCAGAATTATTCAAGAGAAGACTTTGTGCTAACATGAAGATGGTTGGGTGATTAGGTCTTGGTCCTTAGTTGGGTGTGTGTGTTGATGATTGGCTTAGTCTTTAAGCATGAGTGGCATGGTTCATCACTTCTGAGGTGCTAAAAAGATTCACAAATATTTTTATTAAAACTGTTTTTAATAAAAATAACCCAAAATGTTTTTGCTGAAAAAAGGTTTTTCAATCGATTGAATTTCTAAAACAATCGATTGAATGTGACAGTTATTTTTGTTACAACTGAAATACAGTTATTGCTGTTACAACTGAAACCTTTGACTGGGTCAAACTAATGGTTAAATTCAATCGATTGAATGGTTTGTTCAATTAATTGAATTGTGACAGCTAAGCTGTTTTTAAAACTGTTTTGGGTATTTAAAGGAATGAGAATCATCACTTTCAGAATCATCAAAACAAAGACTTTCGAAAAGCATTCCTTGAGATTTTCTAAGAGAGATATTGCCCCTTTTGTGCGATCATCATTTTGATAAAGCTTTTCAAATCAAGAAACCTCCAAGAACGTGAATCTTTGAAGCATCCTTGAAGTGAAGTTCTTGCAACTTTGGTTCTGGACCAAAACTAAGTCTTCTACACCTGATCTTCATTTTGTGTAATCTGTTTTGTGTAGAAGTACTCTGTAATCTTTTTTGATCCTGTTGAACTGCAATCTGTTTGTTGTTTTCAATTATTGGGTTTGTAATTGAGTTGGTTCAATGGGTTCTGCACTGGTCTCGCATCTGCTGAGGGGTTCAGTAGAGGGTGAGTACTGCTGAGAGCAGTGTTGCTTGCGGACTGCAAGTGTTGTAGTGCAGTGGGTTTCTGCATTGGTTACAGACTAGCTGAGGGGTTCAGTGAGGTGTGGGTTTACTGCTGGGAGCAGTTTGTAACTTGCTGGGAGCAAGGGTTGTAAACTGATCTTGTGATCTGTTTTAGTGGAAATCTTTGCTAGTTTGCAAAAGACTAGACGTAGCCCTTGAGGAAGGGTGAACCAGGATAAAAATTTTGTGTTCTTGCTTTTCTCCCTACTCTTCTTGATTGCTTTTATTCACTGCTGCCATCTTTTAAAATTGACTGTATTAAAATTTGTTCATACTGTTGATCATACTCTGAACATCTGTTTACATAATCAATTGTGATTCTGGATTGTGTTTAATCTACTGGATTGTGTCTAAACATCTTAAATCTGGATTAAACATTTTTACACTGTAAACTGTTTTCTGGGTTTATCTCTGATATCTTCTGCTGCGCACAATCGATTTTTTACCTGACAGTCAAGAATTACATAGTCAATCGATTGAATAAAGAATTTTCATTCTCTACTTCAAAAACAAATCAGATTTGCAAAAAGTTTTTGAATGTTCAATTTACCCCCCTCTTGAACTCGGTCTAAACCTTATTTTACATGGTCCTATCAGTAGTTCGATCAATAAAGGTTGTTTAGACATCATCTAGAGAAATATTATAGACAATTTAGTTTGCAATTGAGACTATTTTGATCAATTGATGGAGACAGACATATGATTTATCTCAATCTGCTGATACAAAGTCGTGTTGCTATGCTTTTTTTAACGTGAGGAGGAGGTGAAATAAGATACTATAGGAACTATAGGAAGGTAAGAATAATTCAGAAAAAAAATAAGATCTATAGAAAAGATGTAAGTTTGATCATCCTAGTCCACATGGTGAAAATCCAAGAAGAAAAAATGGGGTGGGGAGTGTATGGAAGAGGTAGAGATAAATTTTTAGAAATGTTTATAACTCCATTTCTCCTTCTATCAATTTTGGTGCCTTTCTCTCCAATGGGAGGGGTGCATAATTTTTGTATATGCTTGTAGTCATGTTTAATTTTTATCAATTTGATTAGATGTATTAATAAATATTAATACATAATTATTATATGAGAATTATTAGTGATTCTGTTAGAGTATATTAACAAATCATAAATAATTATTATGTGAGGATTATTAGTCATCATGTTAGAGTAACTATTTTGTTATGATCTTGTTATTCCATGTATTCCATATATAGAGTAACTTTCTTTCATCAATAAGTAAGAGAGTTTTTATTTGCAGTTTTATCTTCTGTTACTTTCTTCTACACTAAGTTAATAACAACAGATACCAAAAGTTATTACGGTATCAGAGCTCTCTAATCGAGAAAGCTCCACTGTGCCAACTTTGATTTTGTTCCATTTGCAAAAATTCATCATCTGTAATGGCTTCAAAAGTGCTTTTATTTTCAGTAGCAAATATGACTACTTCGTCATTCGACAATCTATCGGTAAATCTTCTAAATGATTCTTCTAGTGAATATTATGGTTCTTTCAATAGAAATTCTCAGAAGTCTCAAGCCAAGAGATGGACCAAGGATGACAAGCATTGTAATAAGAAATGCACACATTGTGGTAAAAGAGATCACACAATTGATGAATGTCATCGCTTACATGGTTTTCCACCAAACTACAAAAGGAGAAAATTCTCTGTTAACAATGCTACTGCAATACAAAACTACAAAGGAAAGGGAGACACTTACAAACCAAGAGGAGTCTTAACAGTCTTCTAGAGTTAGTTTGACCAAAGAGCAATATAATTATCTCCTGACTCTTCTACAACAATCTCAGTTAGTTGTCACCCCTAGCACTGAACATCATACACATCGCATATTAACTCATCTTAGATTTAAGTGTCACTGATCATATTAACTCATCTATAGAGAATTTTGCTACATATAGAATTATTCCTGATATTCCTATCAAGTTACCTAATGGAACTACAATTTATGCAAACATTAAAGGCTCTATCATATTTTATACTACATTCATTCTGTATAATGTACAATACATACCAGGATTTAACTTCAATCTCATTTCAGTATCTCAATTAGCCATAAAATCTAATTGTTCCATTAGGTTTACTGATCAAATCTATGAAATATAGGACAATCACACTATAAGGATGATTGGTTTTGCTAAGATGCACCACAAACTCTATGTTCTTGAAATTCCTAAGGGACCCGGAAAACACTTTATCCCAGCTTCAATTTCAATAAATTTTGTGTTTATTAATAAGGTGGATGATTGGCATTTTAGACTAGGTCACTTGTTTAAGAACAAACTATCTGTACTATCAACAAAATTTGATTACATTTCTAACAAAACATGTAATGATTTTTGTCAAATATGTCTACTTGCTAAACAGAAAAGACTTCCATTTTATGTAAGCACTTGTTCAAGCAATAAAATTTTTGATTTGTTACATATGGATATTTGGGGACCATTTGTAACATCCTTGTTTTCAAATAAATATATTGTGTTATTCTTATAAGAGTTAGAAAACCTTAAGCTTCATTCCTGTTATTAAATTCTATTTTTAAGTATTTGATTAATATTTGAACATTAGAAACTAAATCAAGTAAATTTTTATGTAAAAAAAGAATAATATATGAATTATGATTATTTAAAAAGAAAAAATGATTATTATAAATTATTTAAATGAATTTTCTAATAAAAATAATAATAAAATAAAGTAAATAATAAAAATTATTAATATATACATATATAAAGATATAAAATATTTAAAAAAAAAAGATTGAAAGGAACGTTATAAAAAAAGAAAATGAAAAGAAAAGAAAAGAGATAATAAGAAAAAGAAGAAGAGATAAGAAGGAATGAAGGAAAAAATCTACCTGTATTAAATACAGTAGATAAACATTCATTAAAAAATTAATAAATTTGTGTATATATAAAGAGGTGGGAAGGAGAAGAGTTACGGGAAAAGGAGAGGGAAAGGAGAAGGGAGAAGGGAAGAGAGAAGGAAAAGAAAGAGAAAGAGGAGGGCAAACGAAGAGAGAGAAGGAAGAGAGAGAAAAAAAAAGAGAGAGAGAAACAAGATTCGAAGAAGGGAAATACTCATTTATAGCTCTATTTCTAGTGTGTCTCTTCATTTAAAGGTAAGGGGAGAGTGGGGTTAAACTTTATCTATTATTAATCTTAATAAACTTATGCGTGTTTAATTATTCTTTTATTTATTTTAAGTGATCTTGTTTTATATATTATCTTACTCTTTTTATTTTTCTATTTCTTTTATCTTCAGTTATGCACTGGTCATGTTTATTTTGTTTATTTTATTTATTTTATCTTCAGTTATGTACTGGTCCTGTTTATTTTATTTGTTTTATCTCCAGTTATGCACTGATTCCGTTTATTTTATTTATTTTATCTCCAATTAAGCACTGGTTCTATTGATTTTATTTATTTCATTTAGTTTATCCCCAGTTTCGTACTGGTCTTGATTATTTTATTTATTTTATCTCTGTCGCAACCGAGATCACGACGGGACGACGATCCAAACAAATTTAATAGATTTTCAAAATACGGGAGAGAGAACAGACGAAACAGCAAGATTCCCGTTCCTTCTGCCCACAGATTCGCCTTCGTTTTTCAAGATTCGCGTTCCTTTTGCCCACCGTCAAAGCTTTACCATTTATATTGGTGGTATTGACCCTAAACCCTAAGGTTTTTTGGTGTGCAACATGCTTGCTGTGTGTCGATGTTTGCTTCGTTTAGGGTTTAGGGTTTGTACATATGATTTGGTTTTGCTTGCTAGTTATGTATGTATGCAAAAAATGAGATCTTGGTGTGTTATACATGTATGCAGAATATTGGTTTGTTGTTGTGTTTTGGGTTTCTGGTTTCCATGTTTTCTTCCATTACGTACGCCAATGGCATCCTTATAACAGAAAGATCACTTCTTGATGGGTTTTCTGTTCATAGTTTTATTATGTGGTACATTTTTTTCGAAATTATTGAACAAACTACTTATCTGAACTAAACGAACCACTTATCTGAACCGAGCGAACCACTTAGTGCTTTCACCCCTCAGACAAGTCTGTGTGTTTCAAAATTACACACAGCGAACCACTTATCTGAACTGAACGAACCACTTAGTGCTTTCACCCCTCAGACAAGTCTGTGTGTTCCTAAACTGCACACAGCGAACCACTTATCTAAAATGAGCAAACCACTTAGTGCTTTCACCCCTCAGACAAGTCTGTGTATTCCAAAACTACACACAGCGAACCACTTATTTCAACTGAGTGAACCACTTAGTGCTTTCACCCCTCAGACAAGTCTGTGTGTTCCAAAACTACACACAGCGAACCACTTATGTGAACTGAGCGAACCACTTAGTTCTTTCACCCATTAGACGAGTCTGTGTGTTCCTAAACTACACACAGCGAACCACTTATGTGAACTGAACGAACCACTTAGTGATTTCACCCCTCAGACAAGTCTGTGTGTTCAAAACTACACACAGAGAACCACTTATCTAAACTGAGCGAACCACTTAGTGCTTTCACCCCTCAGAAAAGTCTGTGTGTTCCAAAACTACACACAGCGAACCACTTATGTGAACTGAGCGAACCACTTAGTTCTTTCACCCATCAGACGAGTCTGTGTGTTCCTAAACTACACACAGCGAACCACTTATGTGAACTGAACGAACCGCTTAGTGATTTCACCCCTCAGACAAGTCTGTGTGTTCAAAACTACACACAGAGAACCACTTATCTAAACTGAGCGAACCACTTAGTGCTTTCACCCCTCAGAAAAGTCTGTGTGTTCCTAAACTACACACAGCGAACCACTTAGTGCTTTCACCCATCGGACAAGTCTGTGTGTTCCTAAACTACACACAGCGAACCACTTATGTGAACTGAGCGAACCACTTAGTTCTTTCACCCATCAGACAAGTCTGTGTGTTCTTAAACTACAGACAGCAAACCATTTATGTGAACTGAGCGAACCACTTAGTTCTTTCACCCATCAGACAAGTCTGTGTGTTCCTAAACTACACACAGCGAACCACTTATATGAACTGAGCGAACCACTTAGTTCTTTCACCCCTCAGACAAGTCTGTGTGTTCCAAAACTACACACAGCGAACCACTTATGTGAACTGAGCGAACCACTTAGTGCATTCACCCCTCAGACAAGTCTGTGTGTTCCTAAACTACACACAGCGAACCACTTATGTGATCTGGACGAACCACTTAGTGATTTCACGCCTTAGACAATTCTGTGTGTTCAAAATTACATACAGTGAACCACTTATCTAAACTGACCGAACCACTTAGTGAACTGAGCGAACCACTTAGTGTGTTCACCCCTCAGACAAATCTGTGTGTTCCTAAACTACACACAGCGAACCACTTATGTGAACTGAGCGAACCACTTAGCTCTTTCACCCATCAGACAAGTCTGTGTGTTCCTAAACTACACACAGCGAACCACTTATCTGAACTGAGCGAACCACTTAGTTCTTTCACCCCTCAGACAAGTCTGTGTGTTCCAAAACTACACACAGCGAACCACTTATGTGAACTGAGCGAACCACTTAGTGCATTCACCCCTCAGACAAGTCTGTGTGTTCCTAAACTACACACAGCGAACCACTTATGTGAACTGAACGAACCACTTAGTGATTTCACCCCTCAGACAATTATGTGTGTTCAAAATTACACACAGCGAACCACTTATCTAAACTGACCGAACCACTTAGTGAACTGAGCGAACCACTTAGTGCGTTCACCCCTCAGACAAAAATGTGTGTTCCTAAACTATACACAGCGAACCACTTATGTGAACTGAGCGAACCACTTAGCTCTTTCACCCATCAGACAAGTCTGTGTGTTCCTAAACTACACACAGCGAACCACTTAGTTCTTTCACCCCTTAGACAAGTCTGTGTGTTCCAAAACTACACACAGCGAACCACTTATGTGAACTGAGCGAACTACTTAGTGCTTTCACCCCTCAGACAAGTCTGTGTATTCCTAAACTACACACAGCGAACCACTTATCTGAACTGAGCGAACCACTTAGTTCTTTTACCCCTCAGAAAAGTCTGTGTTCCAAAACTACACACAGCGAACCACTTATGTGAACTGAGTGAACCATTTAGTGTTTTCACCCCTCAGACAAGTCTGTGTGTTCTGGGTTTATGTTTTTTTTTTGTTCATTATATTGCACTATTGAGTAACGACGTAATTTGTTTATTGACATGTGTTATGCAAGCATAACAATGACAACAACTCAAAGTTTCGAATCGAAGGTATTTGTCCATATTAATTGATTAAAATTACTGAGAAGTTGTACTTTTTTGGTATAATTGTTTTTTTTTTGTATGTAGGTCTGTGTATGTGTCCGACATTGTTGTCGGACAACGTATCTGGGAGTTGCAAATACAATGCTTAGCGAAGAGCATAAGGCTTGTATTGGCAGAACTCCTTTTTCATGGTTGATGGAGCTTGAAGGCAAAGTCAAACTTAGCAGGAAATTGCTGACAGGGTTATGCACAAGATGGGTTGAGAGGAGGGGAGGTTTTATGATAAGGTCTGACTTGGTTTCCTTTACAACACTAGACGTTTGTGTACTATTGGGTCTTAGAATTGGTG
>Ga0209489_100636_pt1 | contig 68259 bp, 31 predicted proteins | sample SiratrowhiteBW_FD_187527 | JGI IMG/M metagenome (GOLD analysis project Ga0209489, IMG submission 187527) | Root nodule microbial communities of legume samples collected from California, USA - Siratro white BW (SPAdes) (version 2) | ecosystem: Host-associated > Plants > Roots > Nodule | place... | reverse complement strand
ACAAAATTATTTGCATTATTTAATATAATTATTTGTAGATACGTACAACCAAAATCTAAAGCTACATGTAACAGATAACATTTATGGTATAGAGAAGCTGTAATATCTACAACCATTTTTTTTTTTACTTTTTCTTTCACATAAAACTTTGACATTTTATTTATTTATTTTACCATTCAGAATATATAATACATCCTATTTAAAAAAATAAAAAATATATATATTCTTTCTTACCTCAAAGATCAGTAAAACAAATTTAAAATAATTAATAATGACATAATAACTATACACACATATATATCAAACATTGGTAAAAAGAATACAAGTATTAGAGAAGTTGCCTAACAATTAACTAAAATCTGACAAAAAAAAATATAAAAAGACCTTGACTATTCTATGCTTCCACTCAGAAAAAAATATATATTATGTATTACATAAATACAAATATTATGTCAAGGAAGGAATATATTTTATATACAACTATCATTGTTTAGTAATCATAATCTTTTTTAATTAATTTATTGATTAAACAGTAAGATAAATTTCAATTTTATTGTTAAATTTCTCAAAAAATAACATTACGACTATTCAAAAATATAATATTAAAAAAAATATATAATTTTGAATCATTAAAATATGAGTTTTAATTTTAATTATGTTAAATAACTTTTTTAGCATGATTAATCTTAAATTTGAATCATAGCAAATAATGATTTATATAAAGAAAATAAAACTAAAAATTAGCATGTTAATAAAGAAAAAAAATATACACTTAAATATAAAAAGATGTTTTGGTGATGATAGGCAATAGTGATAGATTTAGAATATTTTCATTGAAAGACTAAAATATAAAAATTAAATTATAAAAGTAATTTAATATTTTAAAATATATAAATAAATTTAAGTTATAAACAAGGTGATTGATTCTATGTCAGTTTATAAAAATGTGATCAAATCCAACAAAGATTAATTTACAAAACATAAACTGATCTCTTTGAAATTAGAATCTTTATCACTTCTTGTGAATAGATAAAATAAAGTCTGTCCTTATTATATTGGGATACATACTTTATATATAGAGAAGTAATCGAATAATAGATGATAATATAAAAGTAATTCAATAATAAAATTATTAAAATTATAGTATTAATTTAATGCAATAACATATATAAAATTGTTAACAAACCTACCTGTGTGTATTATGTATGTAATATCTATTTATATTTTGAAATATGTAAGGATAAAAGGATCTTATTTATCATTTTGTCTCAGATTCATAAAATCTTATGACTGAATCTATCTACCTCATTGAGATCTTTTCCTCAAACCAAAATTTCCTGTTTTTAACCTTTTTAAAGTTAATATAAATATTTTTTTCTTATTTTGTTTTCCCAATATAACACAAAGTGTGCACGTATAGGTGAACATTAGTAAATAAAGTTCTGTTATTTTGACCTGTCTGTTCAAAAATTGACTTTTAAAGTGTTTTGTTAGAGTAAATTCTATTTTGGTGTTCTAATTTTATAAATATATAATCACTTAATTTTACATATATAAAAAAGGTGATGTCAACTTTTTAAATATGCATTAATTTCTCTCTGAATAATGCTAGAAATACAACCTTCAGATGTATCCTATTTTTTATTTTTTGGTTTAAATTTAATAAAAAAAAAAGGATTGAGAAATATTTAACATAATGTGAAACCCACAAGTTTTATGCGTTTTTTTTTTCTATCACTTCTTAACTTCTTTTAATTTCACAATCGTCATTATTCACATACTAAATCCTATTTATTATTTATTTAAAGTTTCGGATATTTATATAATAATTGATTATATACTTAATTGATTCTTTTAAGTCATTAATTCATTCCAAAGAGGAGAACCTAAAATATGTCGGATGATTGAACTTTCATGGAATATAGATCTTCTCCTTCGTCCTCGACAATGTAAAGCTTATTTGTTTTAGTTTTAATTTCATAAAATATATGACTTTATCTCTTCATTGAATAAGCTTTTCATGAGCCGTCTTAGCTCAGCTGGTAGAGCGCATGGCTTTTAACCATGTGGTCGTGGGTTCGATTCCCACAGACGGCGAAAGCCGAAATGCATTAAGCTATTTTTGATGTTTATTTCTGATTCCTTTTATGAAATATTTTATTAATGTAAAAATTGTGTAAACAAATTGTATAACTGAGAGTAATTTCAGGGCATAGCTTGTAATGGTCGCTTTGTGGAAATTTCTGCTTAACATAGAGACGATAGTTGGATTGAACTTGTAGAGATTGCCCGATCCAATTAGATTGCCATGTTGGTTCGTTCGACAAATAGCTTTTCTTAATAATTTTTTATTGTATTTTTTGCAGAGGGTATATTATGAAAATCCTAAAAGGCAATGGGAATAATTGGAGGAACAGTAATTCGATTAGTCACTTTTCGCATTCTAAAAATTTGTACAGAAGAAATCGTACTAAATAACAAAATGTGTATGAAATGGCTAAAAGCCCAAAATACGCTATGATTTCCTTTGTTTGGGGAATCGAATCTTGCCATTGCTTGAAAGTCAGTTTGATAGTATTTATAGTGGCAACTCTAACAGTAACTAGAAATGTTACAATGTACATTTGAACCAAAAAATATAAAAAAATGAAATGATGTTAAAAGTTAAAGGAATCACGTAATGATTGCTTTATGCTTAAACCCCTTTGGGATTTATTTGAGTAATATACATTACATTGGAATTCTAGAAGGTTGATTCAGTAATATGTAGGTATAATATACTGTATATTGTAACTGGTGAGAAGTTAGCTTAATATGACTTGCTGGTTATCCCCTGCAGGAACCGGTGCCTATTGTGTGGCACGACGAGATATAGACCTTTTAAATCTCCTCAGTGGCTTCATGAAGTAACGAGCCAATGGTGTTTTGGGAACAGGAATGAATTTTGCAACCAGAGCAAGGGGCCAGCTGTAAGATGGCAAAAGCAATAACCATGAGATAAGATTTGTTGCAAAATGCAGAAGCTTCTGTTTGAATCATAGAGCGAAGCTAAAATATGTTTACAGCAAGAATTCAATAATAATGGTCGTGTTGTATAATGAAGCATGTTGAGGTCATGAGATGTGGAGAATAACCAAAGAGCGATAATGCATGATTCACTGGCACTCACTGTTGTTATCAAATGCCAATGCAGTTGAGTGAACTAACCTGACAAAGCCAATACCAAGAGAAGCAAGCCACAGCTTCCAATCAAGCCTCACTGTTGTGGTGAACTTTCCAAGGAACTCGATGATGATTATCTAACAATTTGAAGTGAAGTGAGAAAGCAAACAAATGTTAAGAAATAATAATAGTTAAGAACACAATAGAGCAGAGATGGTTATTCACCTGAAGTATAAAGGTCACTCCAACAATTCCCATGAAAAGTTTGTTCTTCGTCACTCCACGGAAAACATTCCTTTCCTCGGGTTTCCGAGCATTGAATTCATTGAATATCTGTAATTTGAAACATTTAAAATTGACTTATAAGAATTAGCTGAATTAGCAAAAATTAATAAGTTCTTCCCAATAGTATATAGGTGCAATTCTCTTTCAAAATGCGATGAAGGGAGAAGTGAATTTAAACACATCACTCCACTGTTCTAAACATTCAATAATTGAACATGGCATCTGGTTTCTGCAAACGAACTGAAAGTTTACCACATTTTTCTAAAATCATCATTGGATTGCTTTTCAAATAGATCGGAAGTCCAGTTTAATCTAATTATTTTAATTAAGGGCATGTGTGGCAAAAATAATTATGAAACTTGAAATTTGTAAAACATTAATCGTTTGAACTATGATAGATCGCATAGTAACTAATAAGAATAAAGGGTTTCAGTCTATTTAAAATGAAAAAAATCAACAAGCAGACGCTGAATAATATATAAAAGGAAAAGAAAGGGTAAAAGTGATTTTTCAGAGACAAAGACCAGCATAATATCTCATATTTACATTTTTAAAATCACTTACTTGACATAGGACGAAAGCGTTGAATATTAAAGTATTCTTCACTTGAAAAGAATCAGCTCTAGTATCTTGTTTGGGTAGAATACTTTCACCATGGAAGTTAAGAACGAGAAGAACTGTGATTTGATAGACAGCCTACGATGATAAATAATAGGCATTACATGATAGGACCTAAATTAGTAAGTCTCTCCATAGAATAAACTAATTTAATTTACCTGAACAATCAAGTTTCTCCACATGATGTTTGTTATAAGAGGTTCTCTGAAAGCCAAACGTAAGATCATAATCAAAACGTGTATTCTAACTTAAAAACCCAAATAGACCCATCTACTACAGCAAGTGCCTTAAAACTTCTCAATTAAACAAGTTTTAAGAAATTATTCCATCACTTTCCAATTCTGTTGAAGCAATCTATATCATTTTCGACATTTATTTATTTAATTTAATTTATGGCAATTCTAATTAGTTAGAAGTGCACTCCGCACTTTGTCCTCTTCCATTATATCCTTATGTTACAGCACACAATAGATTTTAATGCGAAATTCAAATTGAGTTGAAAATGAAAATATCATCGTTAAAAAAACAGTAGAAAGTGACTCGAAACCAGCACTGTATTAAGCCTCTTTGGTTGAAATTATGCATAAGAAAATCAGAAGACCTGTTCCTGTAGACCCAGCCAGCATCAAGCGATAGACATGTACATGTGCATGGGCGTTTATGTGCCAGATCAGTGTAGTTTTAGAGTACTAAAAATATTAAACTGCCGAATGAGAAAGCCAATCAATTCAAACCTTCGGCCAACTGGCGATCTGCGCATTAGGCTGTCTGTTGGCGGTTCAGTAGCCAGTGCAAGAGCCCCAAGTGTATCCATGATAAGGTTGACCCACAAAAGCTGCACCCAAGATCATGTACATCACAAACCAGAATTACACAAGTTTTTCATTGACGATGATTTTAGGTTATGTTTGGTATCTGTTTGGGAACTTCAAACGTATATTTGGAGCAAACTTTCGGTCAGAGACATCAAATGAGTTGATACAAACTTATATTTACAGAGTTTAATTTAAACATGTATATAACCTACCTTTGTAAGTAATTATTAGTCTTATTTCTTGATGACAAACACAAAACCCATGAAGAATATGGTTCACAAAGGTGAGTGCTGACCTAAACAAAAAGGACTAAGCTACTTCTACTCATCACCGTGGTTGGGAGCCCATCCAAAACAATAACTTTGAAGCAAGCCAAATCCGCTCAGGCAGTACATCTTACAAATATTACATTAAAATAAATTAAAGAAAATCAGGAAAGCTTGTTTATGATTGATAAGATAAAGGAGGGTCCACAATTTCATGGACTAAAGATTTTGGGTACGGTCCAAATCTGATTGGATTGCCGGTTTTTTACCTCTTACCGCTTTATTAGGTCTGCATTTTTTTGAACTGTTTAATATATAAAAATATTTTTTCTGACAAAAGCAATGAATAATCTTATATTAAGAAGAAATAATATAATTTAGAACTTACATTGTTAAGTAAGATTTAATTTTTTAATTGGTGTAAAAAAATCTTTTGTAGCATGCATCTACTTTTTTACACTTTATCTATTCAAATAAGAAAAGAATTTTTCTTCATTTATTCTAATTTTCATTTATATCTTTTCTGTTTTATTTTCCTTCAATTTATATACCTCGTATTTTATTTTATTTTCCCTCCGTTTAACTCCTCATCCAAGCAGAGCATTAGACTGCAAATGTAGGTGACTCAAATATAGAGATGAGGAGATACTTACTTGTACTGCATTTAGAGGAACATCACCAGAAGTTATTGCTGCCACAACGTTTATTACAAGAGCAGCAACATTAACTGTAAGCTGGAACTGAATAAACTTTTGAATATTTGCATATACAGAGCGGCCCCAGCGGACAACCTACACAAAGAATGAAATAGACATCATACACAAATTACAGGTTGACCATCCATCAGACACCTGTGTCTTGGTGAAATCAATCTCTCCTTACGCCAAAACCCAATCATACCCCACTACCCAGTGAAAAAATTGGCTTGTTTCTCAGTCATCTTAAATTAATACCAACTGGTTTAAGTCGAAAGGACCAAAAGGAGGTAAATGTTAAAATAATAGCCTGACGAAACAAACCAATGGGAAAAAGAAAAAGCTTTTTTTCTAGAATATATTAAGTAATTACAAGCCAAAGTCGCGGGAAACGAAGACAATACCATACCCAAGACTGTGAATATATTAAAGAGAATACCTACCTTTACTACCGATGCAAAGTTATCATCTAGTATTATAATATCTGAGCTTTCTTTTGCAACTTCAGTTCCTTGGATGCCCATAGAAAGACCAATATCTGCCTAAAAATACAAAATAGTAAAGCACGAGATTAACTATAACAGGAATTATTTTAATAATAAAAAATGTAGGCACAACAAGCACGAACAAAACTTTCACATCAAGAATTACCCGAGGCATCTCCATTTTAATTGCATCAAATATGTTGCTAGAAATGCATAAACTTTAACGGCCAAACAAATGAAAGAAATGCATTCAATTTACTTCTCGTGCAGAAAAAAACACTTTGCAGACAAATAATGGCATTCTTTAGGTTTTAGAAAACATTTTCTGTTTTTACTTCCTTTTCATAAATAACTACAAAAAGTGTCAACCTATTCTCACTTAGCAGTTAATTTTGTTTTTAAATATATGTAAAAAAATATTTTCATAATTTTCTACACAATTTTTTAAAATAAAGTAAAAGAACTTAGCATTTTTGTAATCATTTGTGAAATCAAGAAATTAAAGAAGAAAACATGTTATTAAACCAAAGCATTTTAGATTGGCTTTTTCTCCATTCTCTTTTCATTTCTTCCTCCCCTCTCCAACTAACACATTAAATTAGTTTTTTTTAGAATGTGCTATTAGAAGGCAACAGCTATTGGCATGGTAATAGAAAAAAATGTTTGTTTGAAAAAGAATATCTCAAATCCCCACTGATTGCATTCGTATTCCAAAAGTTAGATCGGAAGTAATTATTGTTAAATCCAGAATGTAATTTATAAAGGCAAACTTGACAATCACCGCAGACTTTTGGCGTTCAACTGCGACTACAATCCTACGGGAACACATTAGAACAACTTCCTACTAAAGAACAAAGTAAGCAGAACTTCATGTCTATCAGAACAATTTTAACGAGAAAAGTTTATGCAAGTCATGCCAATCAAATATGGACGCACCATGACATATATTCAAATATGTTTATTTTGAAATATATATATGATTTTCAGTCAAGGGCATCCAAAGAATATGACAGACCTCATGAAGTGCAGGAGCGTCATTGGTCCCGTCTCCTGTGACAGCAACAACTTCCCCTCCTTTCCGTAGGGCTTGCACAAGCAAAAGCTTGTCATTAGGAGAAGACCTCCCCATGACCTATAATTATTCAAAAAAAGTCAGAAGAAAATTATCTAAGTCGGATGTAATGTGTGGCTTGAGTTATTAACATGAATAGCATTTCCTTGTACGAGATTAAAAATGGAAGACAAAAAAATATGTCATCAATATTTACAGATAATGCATATAACAAAAAATCACAACATCCACCCAAAAAAAAAGTGAATACACCAAAAACAGAAGTAGAAAGCACAACGAAAGAAACATACAGTTATTTTCTTAGCAATATCTTCTCTTTCCTTTTCAGATAGTTCGCGGAATTTCTTTCCTTCAATTATATTTGGCTCAACAGCGTCTTCATTTGAAGCCAGTATTCCACACTCCAAAGCTATTGCCTTTGCTGTTTGGAGGTTGTCTCCAGTAACCATGCGTACCTGTGAATTCGAAACCACGGAATGTGTTGTTGGGTTCCCATGTTACATTTTGGAGTAACACCAATGCCACAGTGAAGCCAAAAATCACAATCAATGACACACCACATTTAAACCATACCCATCAAACATAAAACTTGTTACCTTAACACCGGCATCAGTGCATAGTTTTACGGCATCTTTGACACTAGGGCGGCAAGGATCCTGAAGATACAAATTAGTTTTAACTTAAACAAAGAATAAAGGATTCCAGGATAATTTGAAAGGAATAAGCACCAAGTAATCTCTAACCTCAGCAATAAATAATAGCTTAGGGGTTTAAGAATATAACTACGAATATACAAACCGGAATGCAAGACTCATTTCATTTGTACATAAAATGGCAGTAATAAGACGCGTCAAAAGTTTAAGACAATGCACCAAGAAATCTAAGCTTGTAGTTTACCTTTATTCCAACAATAGCAAGCAAAACAAGCTCATGTTCCGGTAAGGACCATTGGTCTAACTCCTGCTCACTAGATGGAACTCTGTCTAGTTCATATAACCTGTATGCAATGGCTACACAACGCAAGCTGCGAGCAGCCATGTCATCAATAGATTCCTTGAAAAAAGCCTGCAAAAGAATTGTAAAAGAAATATATCAGAACAGTTAGAAAATTTCCAAAAAATTATCACCTGCTCTCAGTTGTGATGTTATTGCAGAAATGGTCAGATGCTATGTTACCCGATACATAATTGCTTAATTCTACAACAAAGTAATTTCAAATCACACTATTATCACATTGATAAGGAAAAAAGAGATATGGTGGTAATCAGTCCATGTATTTTTCCTTCATTTTTGATAGTTTAATAAACCAAAAGAAAAAAAAAATACATCTCCAATGTTCAACTAAATGAATTTCATTCCATCAGCAAACTCTTTAGGACTTTTTTTTTTGGAAGAAGTAAACTCTCTATGACTTTTCCTAACCTGCTTCTCTTTAATGGATTGCAATTGACCATCTGAATCAAGATATTGAGTACATGCTCCTAGAACTATCTCTGCAGCTCCCTTCCAATGTATATGTACTTCAGAACCCCCCTGAAAAGAATTGCATTAGTATATCTGATAGCATAGAAAAGAAGATAGAAAATTAATATAATGAGTAAACATGCAACCATGCATGTCATATAATTCCATGACAGGAAAGAAAACAGCATTCACTGCTACAACTTAATTTGGTCACAAGCAAAAGTTAAGAATTGAATTACACAGACGATACATATCTTGTACTAGTTCACAGATTGCTCTAAATGAAGGTGCATTAGTAAATATTTTTGTCAAATGATTACCAGCTTCAAAGCAACACCACCTCGCTTTTTCTCAGAATTGAATGGGAACACATGGAGAACTTTTGAATTTGATCTGATTACATCAAAATTCATTCCCAACTGCCATATTCAAATTAGTTCAGCTTCAAAATCAACAGATTAAAAGATGTGGGGGTTGGGGGCAGCGAGTGATAAAGAAAAAAAATAAGTATGGATATTACCTTTAATGCCCATGAAAGAATTGCCTTCTCTGTAGGAGATCCAGACACCTCTGTCTCTCCGCCGTCCTACCAAATCAAATACAGCAACAAATTTAATTCTTGATAGGCATAAAAAATATTCATCCGAAATGTTCACAAAATTAGAACGACGGTAGTGCATTTAAAAAGGAGGAGAATAGGTTAATAAAGAATATTCTGCTTTTATGCTACTAACATTCATAACAAGACCAGCATAATCTCATACCCGTAAAAAAAAAAAAAAAACATAAACAAAGTACTGTTCCTCCTAAACAAAAATCCAATCAAGACCATGAACAAATCCTTGAGTTAATTTAGCACCAAATATCATAAAAGGGAATTCTAGTTACAATTGTTAAAATCATTGTATAAAAGGCAAACCTTAGGCACAAAAACATTTCCGGATGTATTCTGTGCAATGCCCTCATTTATCAGAGATAATGCTTTTGGATGCAACTTTGATGAGTCGTCCGGTGGATTTACTTGTGTACTTCCAACATATGCCTCAACTACAGTCATCTGTATGGAGTAAATTACGATCACATCATAATAATTCAATTATTTAAGTTAAATGAAGAAAAATAAGATGCACTGGAGTTAACACAATGGACTAGAAGGTTTTTAACAAATTGTAAAACTTCGAAGATAGACTATGTCTATGACTACTATAAAAATATTAACAGATACACAATGGGTATATCAAACAACTAAATCCAGTCACAAAGCAACTTTTGTTCCGAGTTTATACGTCTCCTTATTATCCTTAAAAAAATAAGGTATCTTTCTCCCATCCATAAAGAAGCCGATTGTTTACGAACGGAATTGAAAATGAAGCCAATTTGCTTCATCAAACCAAAAGCATCATTGGGTATTTATCTTCATGAAGTTATACTAGAAACTACCAACACTTTATTCAACAATACAGAATGACAAGCAAATTAGGAAGGGTTATTTCCAATTTGTTGAGCCCAAAACAGCCTATACTAAGGGAAGAGGAATTGAATAACTTGATTACTCAATAAGCTTTTATTCATTTGCAAAAGTGTAACTAGCAGAATGACGAGTCATGACCTGCCTTTGTCAGCATTTTTCATCTTCAGAATAACATTTTTTCGGAATGTAACATAACATAGAAGAGGGATGAGGTTGAATACAAATTGAGAAAATGCGGAGTTATACTTAACGGTTAAAGGATAAAATAATAGGCAAAAACAAACGGGATATCATCTTTATTATTGTTATATATACATAAATTATAAGCTGTAGTCATATCTAGATTGTCCAAGCCTCATATAATGAAACTTGCCTGATTTAAGGTCAATGTTCCTGTCTTATCACTGCAAATTGTTGTGGCAGAGCCCATAGTTTCACAGGCGGATAGCCGCCGTACCTGCACATATTTTGGTGGTTAGAGATGATGCTTTACAACTAAAAATAACATCAAAGACTGATGCATAAAATGATACTTACCAAGGCCTTGTCTGCCATCATTTTCCGCATTGAGTATGCCAAGCTGTTGTGAAAGTGGCACAGGAGTTACCCAGATTAGAAGCAAACAATACCTGTGGCCCAGTTTTGGCCATATCTCTGTTGCACAACGAAAATATGAAGTAACATAGGCACTTGTACTTACGTTAAGGTAACAGCCAGAGGTAGACCTTCAGGCACTGCAACAACCACAATTGTGACCTGCACGGCACTGTGTTTAGCTATAAACTACCAAAAATAGAAAAAGAAAAAATAAATGTGTAAAATATTTCAAAACTGGCACTTACTGCAATGGTAAAAATTTTGATGACCCCATCTACTGCATTGCTGATACTAGTCTTTCCGGCAACAAATTCAACTTTTCCATCTACATCTTTGGTATGGCCGGAAAAGTATCTACAATTTCATAGTCAAAATATAGCATTTCAAAAAGGTACAAAACCTGTTTCATGAGTTACAACATAAAAAAAGCAAAAAAATAAAGAGCAATTTTAGATTACCTGCCCAGGAGGACAGCAAGCACTAAAACAGCTACACTAAGCCCAACTACACCAATAAAAGTTGCTACTCCATTCAAGCGTACCTATTACATATCATATAGAGTAATCACACTTTTAACATCTATGTTTTCATCAAGCTACAGCTAAAGCAACAGCCTTTCTTTTTTTCTTTTTTGTTTTGGATGGAACAGGGCGAACCTGTAATGGAGTTTCTTCTCCGGTGTCCTCTGAGATACTTGCCATCAACAATCCCCATTCAGTATTTATACCAACACCAGTTACCTACAATAAATGGCAGTCTAAAATGTGACTTCTGGTGTGGCTTTCTGTATACTTCATTTATTTCCTCAAAGATCACTAAGAGCATTATCAACACAGGAGTATTTTACGTACTCTTGTATAGAGAAGAAGAACGCCATTAACGACAATGAACACAGAATGATAATAAAAATTCAACAAAAAAAATTGTTCAAAGAATCAAATTCATAGCATTACAAGACACATGTAAATTATTATAATTAATAATTGATCGAAAGATTATTGTAGTAAAGACACAGTTTATTATTACAAATGAAAAAAATAATTTATATTTCGAATCAGAAAAAAAAAATAGCATCAAGGTATCCGATTCAAAATATTTTAATTGATTGAAAGTATCAACAATTTAGTACAAGGGAATGGATCCACTATGTACATGAACACCTATTCTAATTTTGTGCCTAGAAGCATAATGCAACAAGAGCTTTATAAAATAACTCAAAACCCTAAATTATTTTTTTGTCAACAATGCTATATATTTATTAAGAAATTTCTTGTGAAAAACAGTTATAAATCTCTAATAACCAATCATGGTGAGAGGGACTGAGAGAGAGAGAGAGAAGCAAGATTGAAATGTAAATGTTCGGAAATGCACCTAACTATTTTAATTTTTCTTTTTTTGTCAGTTGTTTCAAAAAATACATTTGTACACCATATAGGATTTTTTGTATCAACAAAAGCATAAGAGGATAAAATATCAGGTCATACCAGCATAACACCAACTCCATCCGCTACTTTGCAACCAGACATCAAAAATGGCGTCTTGTGATCCTTGTGAACCTGCAGAACACTAATTTCCCTTAAAAGTCATAAGAATTAATAACCAAAAATTTGGTCAATAGCAAGTATATAAAACATACAATCTTGCTTTCACCAGTCATACTGGATTCATCAATTGCAAGTGAATGGCCCTTGATTAATACTCCATCAGCAGGAACCTGAGTATGCGCATACAGTATAATCAGTGAACAAAAAAAACTACTCAATTTCAGGAAAGAAACTCAAAAATACCATACAAACTCACCTGATCTCCAATTTTAAGGGGTACAACATCACCAACAACAATATCAAATATTGACATGTTAATTGTTCTCCCACCTCTAATAACCTGTAACAAGTTCAATAGAATAAAATTTAGTTGCTCAATGTCAAGTTCTAATAATATAATGTTACACATTAAGTTCAACTAATATAATGTTACACACCTCCAATTGTATATTTTGTTTTTCTGAATTCAAATTCTGAAACTGCAGAGATTGCCGATAATCGCTGACAGCTGGCAGACAAAAAGGAAAAGCAATAGCCTAAAGTCAGTCTTCGAAATAAATTAATACAGCTTGCAGTAGAGTGACTAATATTCCAGAAAGAGCATAAATAGTCCCAACCAAGGTAACATATAACTTTGGCCCCACACCAAATCTCAACATATCTCCCATATAGACATGGGAGGAAATTCATTGATTATTTTATCTAAAAAAATTATATAATATATGCAATACCTGTAACTACAATGACAAGCAAGACTGCAAAAGCAATGCTTCCCCCATCATACCATCCTTCAGCCAAACCCTGTCAATTACAAATAAAGGAAAGGATAAACTTTCGAGAAACATAACTTCATCAATTCATAGAAAATACCAAACCAATTTATTCAACTGACATGAATAATCACAAGATTCAGAACAAAACACCATGTATCAACAGGCATAAAACGGGACAGAGGGGTTCCAAAATAAAATGCAGAGACTAAACTGTTAAAATTTAGTAACGTCAGAAAAGGTCAAAAGACATCATGGAGTGAATATTGACCGTATGGAAATGGGACGTGGTGAATGCATTTTATTTTCTTCTGTATGATATACTCGAGTATCGATAATATAAAACTAATGAGCAGACCAGCAATACACCTCTGAAACATACATTTCCATAAAAACCTAGACCAGCAATATCTCTGAAACATATATTTCCATAAAAACCTAGCATTACACTTTTATTTTATTTTATTTGTTTAAAACATCACATTTATGTTCTTACTGACAGGGTTAGCAGATATATCCAACATTTACATGACACCCAACAATAGTAGATTGTGAAGAAATAATTCCCGTATGTTATTTTCTTACTGTTATCGAATCTCACTGTTCCTGATCCTGTGAAACAATTCCCCATATGAAAGAAATTATTCAAACCAAAGACGACCCGGTAGGTTCATCTTAGAATATTCTTTAAAATCTATCTTCTATCAAGAAAGGCAAAAGCCCAGCATACCAGCAAACATAAGTACGAAATATATGTTCCCAGAACCTAATTTGACTATTAGCAATTATGAATGCTGATTGCACCTCTGTTTTTATTCCAAGTGCCAATGACACCGCAGCTGCTATTATCAATATTATGAGAGTCAGATCTTGCCAAGCTTCCCATAAAAACCTCTGAAACAATCACAGAGAATTAATGCTAGTATCACAATTAATTCATCAATTATAATTTTAGAAAAATATGTGTAGATAAGGCCATTAAGAACATACCCAGAAACTTCTTCCCTTTTTCCGAGGATATGTATTAGTTCCAAATGCATTTTTCCTTTTTAACAGATCAGCATCATCTCCACTAATACCTTTATCCGGATTAGATTTTATTAAATTTGATAAGCCTCTAATCTGGACAAGATATCACTAGATTGTGTTAGCAAAGCAAATAACTTCAACATTTCTAAAAGCAACCGAACATGTTTTTTAGACTTGCCCCTCCATATTGTTGAAAAGCAGAAATATTCTGATCCTTAGACATTGAAACAAGTTGTTCGAGCCCAATACCGTAATCACCAGCTGGAGTTGGGGGTGACACTGCTGTGCTTACCACTGGATAATTCAAAATATAAATTGAAAGACCATAATAAGTAACTAAAAATGAAGTCAGCAATTCAAAATGTAATAATCTTTGAGAGCAGTTTGCATATTTGGTATTATAGTTCACAAAAACAAAGCTTGCACATTCCAAAAGCCCATTATAATTGACGGCTACAACCAGGATTCATGCTACAGAATACAGATTAATTTATAAATACTGAATTGTGAAATCCAAGTAGGACTGGAAATTGAAAGTCAATTCACATTGGAACAGCTCTACAGGAGAGTATGACTTTTGCCGGTTAAATTTTCCACCTAAGTTTAGCAAATACATAAGAAAATTTAAATGAAGGTACAGAAAACCAAATAATTTGATGACTTTCCTAAACCATTATCAATAGTCTGCTACTAGCTCCCTGTGTGGTACCTTACTAAAAACGACAGCATCAATGCCAAACTGTTTCTTTTTCTCAATTTAGTGGCAATAGTTTACCACTCTGGTTACTTTCTCTTAACATTTACATTTATTCTACAAACTCACCGTTGCCGCAAAAATGTGATGTGTTAATTATGTGTTAGAGTGGTTGTAGGATGATGCCAAATCAAAATTTTATTTCCTAAAGTTCATGGTAAGCAAAGATGACAGTCATCAGAATCATTACAAGATGAAGAGGAAAAAATTAATAAGTATACCTAGTTCACGTTCACCGGCCAATCTGAAAAGCAGAGCTGCCTAATAAAACAAAAACTCAGATTAGGAAAGCAAAAGATAGTTAGAAATAATTAACTAGTTGACGTTTGTCATTTCGAATATTACTCTTATGACTTGTGCATGGGCTCTAATCAAGTGTTTCTTTTGCTCTTTCTCTTCTTCCTTTTTCAAGTCCAAAGTATATCTAAAACGCCTGGACGCATTGAGCACGAGGGCTGCTTGCTGTAAACAGATGAAACTTCAGTTAGATGCCAGGCAAAAGCAGATATATTGCCACACTAATGCTCCTCGTCAAAATCACCATAGCTCTAAACCACAATCCAGATATTAAAATAATTGCATAACTGGCACCAATTGGTAAATTCTCCACAAACACTGATCGGAAACGAAAACTGCAATTTCTAAATTCATGTAAGCATGACAAGAGAAAAGTTTGATGCAGTCCATAATTAGCTTAAAGAATACCTCAATCAGCCATTTTGAATATGATCAATTAAATATTAAAACTAACCCTTCAGCTAGCACCGAAGAAGCATCCTAGAATTTTTATTCTTTCAAATTTTAATAATAAGTGCACACTTAGTAGATTACTAATGGTCCCCACTTGCAAATTCAATGGACTTTTTTTTCCTTATTTTACATTTTAAACAAAACACATTACAATATTTAGTTTGAAAACGAGTCCTGTTTAGATTTCAGTTAAAAGAATTTAAAAGCACTTTTATTCTAAAAAGAAACATTTCCTTCCTTCTCTTCTGAATTGAATTTGACAAATGTACTTTTTCTAACTTCTATTCAAGCATAACATTAGTCTGTGTCTGTATTCCCGTCAAAACCACATTCCACACCAATTCACATATTCGCTTCAGTCACATTGAAATCCACCGAACGATGTGTAGAACACACTTCAACCGCGCCAATGATACAAACTTCTCCTTCTCGATATGACGTATCTCTAGATGTCAATCTTATTCCCAAACATATCCTTTCAAAACGGATTCCTATCTATACATATATTTACACATACTACTATATTAACCTATATACGCAGAAATGTACATTGATTTATGTAGAGAGAACAAACGCGCACGATTGAATTGATTGATGCATAAGAAAACAGAGGCGAAAATGCAGAGTAGAATAACAGAGATCATGATATAGTAGAAAGAGAATGCTTACTCTCCAACGGCGAAGCGTGTCGTGCGAGGCGTTCTTGGTCTGAGTAATGTCGAAAGGATCGTCGGGATCCACGAGTTCTTCGTCGTCATCTTCACGGTGGTTGCTGTCGCCGTCGGCGGAAGAGGAGGAAGGAGGGAAGGCGTTGTTGGCGTCGTCGTTAGGGTGACGGTTAGGGATGTTAACGGTATGGTGGCCGTGGCCGTTCATGGTTGCTGCCTTTGCCTCCTCCTAACCACAACAGCAGCGATTTCAAATGCTCACTGCGTGGGAAATGCAAGGGGCTGGGCCACACACACGCATCCAATTCCAACCAAAACGCCAACAAAATGAAAATAGTAATTAGAAATAATAAAATAATTCGAAACAAAATATATTATTGTCAAAATAACAAAATTATGAATGCGTTTTGCGCCCTATGCTATCGTGTGGTCACGCTACAGTGCCGCTAGGATTCGTTATGTTTGTGTGGACAGTAATAATATCCTTCCTATTGCTCTTCTCATTTTTTTCTAACAATAGCGGAAGTTTCACCCATAGCCATCGCACATGCATATGTTCTCTCTGTACTTTAAAACTGAGATGTCATGTGGTGGGGTGCAGAATACAAAAATGGAACAAATGAGTTAAGAAATTCCAAAGTTTCAAATTTAGAATTAAGACATTCAGGATATGGTTTGGTAAGATTAACTTATCGATGATAAATTTGGATTAAAATAATTTGATGAATTAACTAATGAATTCGGTTATAAACAAAAATATATCATTATATAATTATAATTTTTTAATTTTAAAATAATCCAATTCTTATTGCATTTTATAGTATTATGTTTATTTTCTAGAAATATTTTTTTATTTGGACATGTTAGTTGATGTAATGAATAATAAGCAAATTTAATTTTTATTTATCTTATATATTGTTCTAGTTCTCAAGCTATATTAAATTTCTTTTTGTAATTTTCATTATATATAATGAAACATTATTTATTTTATTTCTAATGTTAATTTTTTTAATTTAAATTTCATAAACAAGGTAAAAAAAAAACAATCTAATAAATATTAAAATATTAATAGATAAATAAATATTAAAATATAAGAAATAATCTTATAAGTTAAAAGCTTATAAAATAAACTATTTGAAAATATCATATATTTCTTATTAATCAAAATAACTTATAAATTACTAAATAGATTGCAGTTAGCTTATAATGTTTACTAAATGTAACATCATAGAAAATAATAGGAATGGTATAAGAGAAATGTTGAATATTTTATTATTAAAAATGAAATGTTTGTTTAAGTTTAAAAATCATCATCTTTTCTGTCTCTTTCTTCTTTGTGTCAGTTTTCACTTTTTTTTAGTTACCTGAGTTTATATATTTTGTGTGTGACATTTGAGACCTTATTAGTTTTTGTTGGTTTTAAATTTTAGTGACGTGATTAAATTGTTAATGAGAAGTTGGTGTAGGTTAGGCCATTTGTGTGATCTCTTAAGTTTTGGAACTCTTTGTAAACTCAAGAAAACTAATTACATGTTTTATTAGTTGTTATTTTTATCTTCAAATAAAAACCTGGATGTGGGATTGACATGATTACTAAGTGTCAAATTTCTTTTGGAAGATGATAATTGAAATGGTTAAAATTGATAGCATTGGTGATTGATTTTATAAAGATAATAATTTGATAAATTGAGAAATTACATGTTGTTTGATGATGTTATACTGATGTAATGTGATAGTATAATGATATGTGATGTTATATGAATTCTTTGAAGTTGATAATATGATAGTATTTGTTAGTTTTTGAACCTTAGGCACGATCCTTGTGGAGTTGGACTTGAGTTCTATGGGGTCTAGTGCAGTCATGTGGTGTCAGACACATTCTTGAAATAATGTTTTTAGGTTTTGTGACACTAGAAGTCACTTTACTGACGCCCGACACGACTTTGGTTTTGCCTTCTTGTTTATACATATTATATATGTATTTTCTTATATTCTTATGATTATTTTTATTCCTTATAAGATCATGACTGATATTACCCAAATGAAATGAAAGTTTATATATTTATGTTTGATGGATGATATAAATTATGATAAATGAATTTGAAAGTAAAGTTTATATGAGTTTGAAAGTGAAAGGTAAATGTTATGCATAATGTATTATATATGTTTGTAAATGATAAATAATATGAAATGGTGATGGAGACATGTTGAGAATTTTTTAAGATGTACATTATTTGTATATTTGCTCAATAAGAAATTATCTTAACTTTACTATAATCATATAGATAAAGATTATCAGGTAGTGTGAGTCGAAAGAGGTTAATATAATTGTTATGGTGTAGAAAATAACCTATTAAACCAGATCATATGAATTAACTTTGTCATATGATTCATTTTGGGTCGAGGGTTGTGTGGATTTCAAAACTGAGAGTTATATGACAAGTATATACCTCTAAATCTTATTTAATGTACGAATCTTTCGGAAGTATGGTCAAGTGTCTCTGTATATAAGTCAATGTATGTATAATCTCAGTTATTGTAGATATGTAATTTTAGTAATGTGTTGTATGAGATGAATGTTGTAGTTTAACTGGAATACAAATTTATTTTATGATTATATATTTTAAAACTCTCTTCCTTACACCTAGTGTTTGTTTTATTTATAAATTTTGTGTGTGAGTCCTCGATGAACTAATAAATAAACTTTATTTTATTTTGGGATTATATGAATATATTTCTATTTATACATATGTTTATTATATAATATTTGTGTTGGGATATTATACCAAACAATTAAAATTTAGAATTTTTATTTAAATTTGTTTGTATTTTTTCTGAAAATAAAATCACCTTTTTTATTTCATATTTTTATTTTGCTTTTATATCACGCATGATTTATGCTTTACTTGAAGGAAATGATGTATTAGTTTAGTTAAATAAAAAAAACTGAGAAAATTTATTTCAAATATTAAAGTTTAGACATATTTTTTTTCATTAACTTTCTACTAAAAAACAAATGATTTCTTGAGTTTGTTCCCTCCCAAATAAACAAAGTATTCAAAAATAAATTATGTTTATAGTCTCCTGAAAATTGGGTTTATAGCTGGTTTAATGAAATTTTATTATCAACTTTTTCCTTCTTTTATTAATGTCATATTTTTAATTATTTTTATATTTTGTTAATTAATAATAGTCCTAAAGTAGTAAACCGAGACATCAATTTACATTGTCAAAATACACATCAAGTCATATTAATAATAATCCTAAACTCTAAACTAGCAAAATATGTGTTTTTGTCCATATCTGTTTACATTTTTACTATGTTGAAAATATATAATTTTTATAATTTTTTCATTTTTATAGTTTTATTATTTTATGAATAATTAATTAAAAATAATAAAGTTTAATATATAATTTTCTAAAACAATTAAAAATTTATATAGTTATTATTTTAAAAAATAAAAATTACTTAATTATTTTAAAATAAAAAAATTCTTCAATTATTTATTTTATTAAATAAATAAATAATTTTTTATTTATTAAAATGTAAAATTCTCTAATAAAAAATAACACCAAATAAAGTTATCTAATGTTGTATCTCATTATATAATGGTATAACAAATTTTAAATAAATCATATATTAAGTTATCGGATATATTTTAAATTGATTATATAAACATCAATAAACAACACGAAACATAAAAATAATATACTTACGAATTAAATCATACGATTTTAATACATTGTTTATTTTTTATTTTTTTATTCAGTTATGATCAAAATCTAAAATTTAACTTTTAATTGTGATTAGTGTAGGAAATCCAAGTGATTAGTTATGCACATGTTATTTAACTGTCCATCTTGGAGTGTCATTTGATATAATCATTCATCTCTACCTAAATTAGTTTCATAGAATAAAAATCTTATTTAAATTTAATTGGTTTAGGACTAGGGATTGAGATTGAGAATTTTAGATGCATTTGGTTATTTTTTTCATCAGTGTTAAGGTCAATTATCATCATGAAAATTTGCAACTATGATTAATTATCATTAGAAAAATTTACTTCCATCTTTGGTCATTATTATTTATCCACAAAAACCCTAAAACCTAATTAAGGTTTGAATAGGCATGCCTTGTGTAGAAAATTTCGATTAGTCAGATCTATTAGAATCTATCTTCACTTTGAATGTAATTATTAATATATTTACTGCTGTGAACAAAATAATGCATCAAATATCTTCAAATCTTATTATTCAATGATGAATTAATTTGTTCTTGCACTTTACCCTCTTTCATTCCACCCCCAACAAGGATTTAAATGTATAAACCTAGCTTAATGAAAATTTTACGAAAAGAATGTGCTAAATAAAAGTATTTTACAAACTTAACTATTATATTTTACAATTTTCTTATTTTCTATGTCACATTGCTTATAGGTACATATAAAATCCATCTTATATTTAAGAAATGACAATAAAGAAAAGAAGAAATCATGTCCTTTTAAATTTGATTTCATATAAGAGAGTATTCTTTTGTTTTTTTTAAAAAAGAAAAAGAAATACCCTTGGTAAAGATGGAGTTCAAATTTAAATACAATAATATTAGGGAAACACACATGTCTCCATTTTTTTATGATAATAAAAATTAATTTTTTTACTACAAATTATATTGAAAATATAAAATAATTTGTAATAAATGTAATAATTATAAAATTTTTTTATTAATTTTATAATATTATAATTATATAATAAAAATATTTGTAATTTTTCATCAAAATAAAAAGTAAAAATATAATATAATATATATTCATAAAATAATTTAACTCTTATTAATTATTATTATAATTATACAATAAAAAAATAATCTTTTTCCTTAGTTTTTTTGGATAATAAAACTTAAGAAGTTAATTAATAAATATAAGGATTGAAAGTATAGAAGGGATAAAAAGATTGTATGTGAAAAATAGAACAGTTATAAAATTCAAATTTCATTATTAATCGTTATGTATGTTATAGATTAATTCACGAAATATCTAAGGTTTGAGGGTTATTTCTTTATAAAAAAGAAAGGATATCATGAAATTTTTCCTAAACTAAAATGACCTTGTGGACAAATTAGAAAGGAGAATTTAGATAACACATATTTAAAAATTATTTTAACAGTTTGTTTGGATAATTTTTTTTTCATAAACGCTTTTAAAGAGAAAAATAAATAAAAAATAAAAACTGAAATGAATTTTTCCATAAATTGAAAATAAAAAATTAATAAAATTACATGAACGAGTTTCTCATATTAATTTATAAAAAAAAAGAACATTTTATTTTTTATTCTCCTTTTTTATCTTAAACATGTTTTTCAATCAAGTAGACAATTATATAAACTAAGTTTAATTTATAAAAAAATACACATTCATTATCTTTTCCTATTTTCCTATTTTTATCTTTCGCTGTAAGTTTCATTTGTCTCAGACAAACTTTTTTTTTTTTTGTAATTTTAAAATCTCAAAAATTTTCATTTACATGGTCCTCCCTCCTTTGTTTTACTTTCTTCTCACTGTTTACATTTTTATGAATGTTATATCTTCTTAGATATATTGTCACTCTTCATCTTCACTCCACATGTCTCTCTAGTCATTGTGGCCATTACTCTATCTTCAATTCATACCTCACAATGATAGATTTCTTAGTTCTCAACTATTTCCATCTTAGGATTATTACAGTTATAATTCATTTTTATTCTCTTACATATTTATCTTTTATTTCATATATATACTTGTATTTTGTTTGCTAATCCTATGGAAGAGGCAGAGCTAGCTAGGTTAACACATTCTACAACAATGGCGATTCGCTGCACCTCCTCTAAAACATGTTTTTCAATGTAATTTGAAATCAGATTCATTCTGAACCAATAATCGATAGCACATGTGAAACGATTAATGAAAGACATTAAATCATGGAAGACATTATATCATGTTTTTTGGGAGGAGCAAAGAAAGAATTACCTTCTACAATTGCTTATAATAAACTAAAAACAGATATACATCATCATTAGGAACTCTTGAAATTGTAACAGTTAATTACCTTATGAGTGAGAATGATGATGAATCTGGATAAGACAACCATCTGACATACACTTCATGAGTATGTATTATCAGAGTTGGAATCAAAAGGAGACAGTGCGAAAGCGACGATTCTGCTGTAAAAGAAAATGCGTTGAACAACATCTTAAATGATAACTAATTAACATACAAAATCTTGGATATGGAGACAGTGAAAGAAAGAAGATGTACCGTTGTGCATGAGCGCAGATTTACGAATGGATGAGAATTGTGCAGAGGAGATTTAGATCCCATGAAATCAGCTTAGGAAGAGTAAATGCAAGAAGAAAAAGAAGAAGGAAAATGAAAAGGAAGGATGAGAAGATTGACTTGAGATACTGAAGACTTGTGAGCTTTGGAAAGAAGCTAAACGAAATTTCGTGGAAACTTCCTAACTTTGTGCGGGTACACAATGCACCAAACATGTTATTGTTATCTTCTCTATTATATATCTTGACATGCATGCAACTACAATTGTGCTACAATAATTTATATTTTCTTTTAAAAACACAATTGCTAATTATTTTCTGAAAATTGAAAGGAGATTGATTTTGATTATTTATATATGTGAATGATTCACGACTTTATTCAACTAAAAGATGTATATTTATATTGAATTTGACATAAATTTATTATTTAAGATAATATCTTTCAGTGAGGGTTGTTAAAGTGTATTATCAGTCATATAAAACTTATGTATTGATAAATTTTTATTTATACTGTATTATATTATTTCATTTTCATTGTATTAAAATGACAAAAGAATTCCTTACAGGTTTAAAACATGAGAAATATAATTATTTTTTCTAATTATAATTTTTTTATTTCAATATATATATTATTTTTATGTTGGATTAAATATTCACTTTTTAAATTGTAAATTTATATATCTAAAAAAATAAATAACACATAAAAACATAATGTGCATATCTAGATATGGAAAAATATGTTTTTAGAAAATCAATTTTATGTTGCTAAAAAATATTTAGATGATGACATATTAATAAAATATAACTTATTATACCAATAGCAAGAATGGATTAAACAGAAAATATTTTAGATAGCTACAAATAAACATTAACATTCAGTCTAGAAACATAAGTTTTGCCACATTGGACGTTTTATCAATTTATACTTTTATCAAATACCAATTTTTTTTACTTAGTAAATGGTATTATTTGATTAAAATATACCAAAAAAGTTTATACAAAAGTGTATATTTTTCCTATAATAATGATATTGATAAAAAAATTTAATTAAAAGGAGGAAAATACAGATTTTAAATAAATCACCAAATTGAAAAATAAAAAACTAGATATTTGTAACTTTTTAAAAATAAATTATAAAAGAAAATTACGTTTAAAGACATATTTTTATCTTAATTATGAAGAACGGTAGCCACACTAATCTTTCACCTCAAAATAAAATCCTACAAATTTTATGAATTTATTTAAAATTTTATTAACTTGAAAGACGAGCATGATGACAAGGAGTAGTAACTCAGAATGTATTATAAATAATAAAAAAAAAGCCTCAAAGAAAAAAAAAAAGACAAAGTTTGGGCCTATTGGGGTGTCTGAAGGATTACGGGTTTGGCCCAACAGTGGCCTCATTTTCAGGACTGAACTACTACAAAACCCTACCTCTTCTCATTTCATATAGTTCTCAGCCCCTCGGAGAAAACCCTAATTCGCAGTCACAGAGCCAAATCTGAGGTCTCTTGTTTTTCTCATTGCGTTTTCGATCTTCCATTGTTGATTCTTCCATATGTGTGACTTAGTTGTGATGCTAGTTTTAGTCTCATTTGTTTGATTTCATTGTGTAAATGACAGAGATGGGTGAAGAAGTGAAGGCTATTGTTCCAGAGTCCGTTCTGAAGAAGCGTAAGAGAGAGGAGGAATGGGCTTTGGCGAAGAAGCAAGAGCTCGACGCTGCGAAGAAGAAGAGAGCCGAGAGCCGCAAGCTCATCTACAACAGAGCCAAACAGTACGCAAAGGAGTACGATCAGCAGGTACACTCATCTAATCTCCTCTCAACTTTGTTGCCCTAATTTTCTTGGGATTATTCCGTTTTATTCTTTGTTTTGCCTTAGTTTTGAACCTGTTGGTGTGTTTTTCGGTCCTTTTGAACAGGAGAAAGAATTGATTCGGTTGAAACGTGAGGCAAAGCTGAAAGGTGGATTTTATGTTGATCCAGAGGCTAAGCTCTTGTTTATCATTCGCATTCGTGGGTGTGTATTTTTTTTTTAATTTTTTATCTGATATTTTAGAATGTTTAGGTTGGTCTAATGTGTGCAATTGCATTTTTTTCAGTATCAATGCGATGGACCCCAAATCAAGGAAGATCCTGCAGCTGTTGCGATTGAGACAGGTATTATTTGTTTAGCTGTAGTTACATAAGGCATCAGTATATGTATGATGATTTGTTCTTTTACTTGCCTTGTTATGTTTCTTAGTTGAACTTAATACTTGTGCTAGGATATTTTAACCAAAAGGGTTTAAGTTTTTGTTTTCTTGGAGAAGAAAATGAAACGAAGTGACTATGAGCAATTGAAAACAGTTGTAGTTATGGCAATCCTGACGTTTTTCTGATTTCTTATGCTCTCCAAACAATGGTTTTATATTTGATCAATGGATTTTGGTAGTTGTATTATATTTTGTTATAAGTTAATATTCGAATTGATGAAGTGCCTGTCTTGTGAGGGCCAGAGAACTCATGTAAACTATTATGAACTGTTGGAATATGATGAAGTGTTTTTGCATGATTGTTTTTGTGCTTGTTAATGCAAATCTGTTGCTACTTGAATTATATATTGATAAGACCCATATTAGAGTATTCTCAAATAATTATACCTAATATCTTCATTTTCATTATTACAAAAGAAATTCGGTGATACTGATATTACCTTGTTGTGAAACAGATCTTCAATGGTGTATTCCTCAAGGTTAACAAAGCCACCATGAACATGCTGCACAGAGTTGAACCTTATGTGACTTATGGGTATGTGGATTACCTTTTAATACTTCTCTGAATAGAAAGATTGAGTTTGTACTAACTGAAGAGACTCTTGCCCTTGTTGTAGATACCCAAATCTGAAGAGTGTGAAAGAACTTGTTTATAAGAGAGGGTATGGAAAGCTCAACAAGCAGAGGACTGCTCTAACTGACAACTCCATCATTGAGCAGGTATGTTAATGTTAAATTACAATTTCGTCAATACTAATTTGTATCAAGCCATTACATGCTGCTAACTTGTTTGGATGACAGGCACTCGGCAAATATGGAATCATTTCAACTGAAGATCTTATCCACGAGATCATAACTGTTGGACCTCACTTTAAGGAGGCTAACAACTTCCTGTGGCCATTTAAGCTCAAGGCTCCTTTGGGTGGTTTGAAGAAGAAGAGAAACCACTATGTTGAGGGTGGAGATGCCGGAAACCGTGAGAATTACATCAATGAGCTAATCAGGAGAATGAATTGAGCTGTGGCACTTTTCAATCTTGACTAGTTGAATCAGTATTTTCTTGTTGGCTTTAGATCAAGATCAGACAATTTTCGTATCTGAAATTTTGAGAATAGCACATTTATGACTTCGATATATCTCTTTTTAAGTTTGAATGTTTTTCTTTTTATAAGTATGCATGGTATTTTTTATTATAATGATGAGATTTCTGTTCTGCGATTTCTATGGGTTTCATTGAATTTTCTAAGGTCACTGTTTTTAAGAAGTCTTTATTCCGTTTGTCATAATATTTTAAATATTTTTCATTTGTCGAATTTGAATTACAACTCTTAAGAGTTCTTGTTATTTTAGTTAAGAGTGGATTTGGAAATTTTAATGTCAGTAATAAGGGTGCTAGGATTTTAGTCTTATATTTTACGGTATTTATCATGTATGAACTTTGCGTCTCTTAGATTTTCTTGATGAGGTTGTGGCTACGAAAAAGGTGAAAGTAATGTAGCCGCTTGTCGAAGGTGCAGGGAACTAGTGTATTAACATATTATCTTGTCAATATTTGGTGTTAAAAGATTTTAGTTAAGTTAAATATCATACTACTCACGTAGCCTGTGAAAAATTGTACATTGTGTATAAAATTAATTATGAAAAATTTAAATTAGTAAATGATATTTAAAATAGTGAATTAATCAATTTATGTCTTGGTATGCTAAGTCGATGAAGACATCTCGAGTTAGTTTATGACATTAAGCATCTAGTAGCTTGATATCAACCTTTGTTCATAAGTTCTTGGAATCCTAGAATATCTACATTCTGAGCCCAAAGGAAATAACGGCGATTATAATAAACAGAGTATAACCATTAGTGCAATCTAAACAAAGAGCTAAAAGTGGGCGAGCCAGCTTGACGGTTAATAGTAGGAAAATAAAAGTTGTAAATTGCGATTTTGATACCGTATTTAAAGATAAATTGCGAGTTCTTAGAACTTAACATACAGGCCAATGAAGAGAGTGATGATGTGGACAAGTCCAGTTGGATTTGTTTGTTTTATGGTCTTCTTGTGACTTATCATCTTAACCTATAGCCTTTTTTATTTTGATTACGTAAGCTTCTTCTTTATGTTGGATTTTTACTCAATTTTTTAACCATTCATTGTGAAATGAGTTTTTGCAATCCATTTCAAATTATCCAACAAAATGTCAGGGAAAAGAAGAGGGGGGGCAGAGGAGTGCTTGTCTAAGTTCGTCTCTCAGACCCCATTTTTTCCATTTGTTGGTGCAGTATGGATTTCTTGGGCACTGAGCTGATGCTATGTCAAAATTCATCGTGTAGGCCCACTTTAAATAATGGCTGTCTGATCTGACTAATGATAGAATTGTCTTATTGTCCAAATTTGCATGTTTTATTCTTTTCAAAGCTATAATCTTGCACATTCTAGGGTTTTAGGGATTAATCGAAGGGCTAAAACTCTGGTTTACCCTAAGCTGCACCTATTTGATCATTCAGAAACTTATTTGATCAAATTAGCCCTAATAAAGAAACATTTTGTTTTTCATTTCACTGTTATCGTGACAATTAATTCAGTCTGGTCATTTTATATATATAAACAAATTTTACTTGTGAACTATGTCAATTTTCAACTTCGAGTTGGCTTATTGTTAGTTTCGTCAATAACGCTCTAAATTGTTAACTAATTGTGAACCGTTAAGCCAAAAAAATCTGTAGGTTTCTAGTGCTTATATAAAGTTATGGTAGTATTTAGAAACGTATTCCATGCTCATTAAGGTAGTGTATCCGTAGAAGGCAGGCATGATTATGATCTTTCATGACAACAGTAGTAAAAAAGGTGATCGATTGAGACCATAGATTCATGATGTTGGTGAACTACCTAACAATTTCTCATAACCAAGAGATACTGCAAACACCGTTTAGTTTGGCCCTGAACATGTGCCATCGGGATGGCAGTTGTATTCTATTGTTTTGTATTTATCCCAATCAAGCAAAATACTAATTTCATACTAAACTAATCTTACCAGGCCAGCCAAGTGTCAACCTGCCAGAACGATCATCACATACCTTGAGGTAGTAATAGAAAAACTCATGGATGATAATAATTACACCTTGCGATGGACTCTGTCCAAAGCAAAGGCCATGCTACCATTACATTGAAATTTCATGCAAGCAACTTTGTCCACTATAATTCGTATTGCATTGTTAATTATTAACTAAGACTCATGATTAAACAGTGGCATATATGATATTATGATTTTGTAATATAGGGTCAAAAAGAATATATTAAAGAATGCATTAATAACATACCTCAATTACTTTTTACTATGAACTATGACACTTGCTGCAAGTGACAGGAACTGCGGAACACAAAAAAGTTACTGTCTGTAATTATTCATTAAACATCGCATCGTTTAATATATATTACATGCCTTAAGGTCTTTCACACTCGAGGTTGCTCAGATGTCACCTTTCGGCGAAGAGGAAAACATGAGTACTTGTGTACTGATGTATCAAGAGCAACTTGAGGCATGTAATTCAGCTTCGGACGTCTTTCAGAACTCAATGATACTTTATAGAGCCGAATCAATTTCTCACAAATGCTTTGACAATATAAATGAATATGAATAGGGTGTTGAATTTATTGAACCTCTGTGGGAGGATTGTGGGCCTCAATATCAACGTGCCGAATACCAGGCACAAGATCCTGGATCTCCTTCTCTAACCTATCTACTTCACTTCCTAAAGCTGTAACTACTTCCTCACCTGTCACATCTTACAACTGTAAGCATGCAATTACTTAATCAGTAAGACTATAAAGATCAAGTTTACTGGTGCATACCATAATTTGACATAATATTCATCAGGGCAGTATCATCCTCCATCTTTGCAGCTTCACGAAACTGAAAATAAACTTGGCTGTTATGAAACTTATATATCTAAAGATTATAAACCACACAATGACCGGAAGACGCACAATAGAACTATTGTTGAATGATCCAGAAAGCTGAATGGGGGAGGTAATCTACACTAGTCAGGCAAAGAGCCAGAATATGTTATTGTTTAATGTGAATTAATGCGCTAGGATAGTTCTCTTTTCATGTAGGCTAAAGACGAAACGCATTCCTGGTTTGCTAGCATGTAAATCAAAAGCAGCAGTAAGTGAATAACATTATAATACTAATAACGGCAGCAGAACATAGTAGCATGTTATCAGAGGTTTTACATGAACATTATGAAAGCATATCTACCTGTCTTGCCCACTCTCCACGTCCAGTCCTTTTAAGATAATTTTGCACCACCATCTCTCCATTAAAATCTGTTTTACCAAGAATGATAAGATTAACATCATCATGCTTAGTTGTTAATATTACCTGAATTTGACATGCTTTGATATTTGAATTTATTATATAGAAGATATCCAATTTCAATTCTGTTTGTTCTATTTATTTAAAAATTAATAAAACATTTTTTAATCATAAATACGATACTTACTTAATTAAGTTAGTTTTGGGAGTAAAGAATAAAAATCCCCAAAGGCAGTTTTAATGCCTTTGTCATAAATGATCAAGAGTAGCTTCCAAAAAAGTTATACCATAAAAAGCTTTTTTTCCCATTACGACAGTAGGATTGAATATATATACAGGATCAAGGAGATTGTTGAAACAAAATGAGACATTTAGCTGTCTTTGGAAGATGATATGGAATGGAGTAAAATAGAAAATAATGGAATGAAAAACCCATTCCACTGTTGGGACTTCAGATATTTTACGATGGAATGAAACAATTTCCATTCCATCTCATTCCTCCCAAATTATGAAGCAAGAGAAAGGAAGGTAAACAATGGAATAAAGTTCACACTAATTTCTATTGTATTCCATTATCATGTTACCAACCCAAAAAAAGGAACGTAGTGCCACTATATTTCATTTCCCTGCATTCCATCCATCCAAACATAGCCTTCATGTCAATAGCTGCCGAGACCATGCATGGTAAATTTTTTTTGAAACATTTAAATAAATATAATATATCATTCAATTAAAAATGTGCCTTTTCATTTAAAAAAAAAAATCAAATAGGCCATATTTTAAATATAGGTTTTTTAGAATTATATCCCACAACCTTTTTTTGACACAAGAATTATATCCACAACCTAAACCACATTAAAAATAGTAACAAAGTTGAGAAAGGTAACCTATTTCCGCCTTAAATCTGAAGAATCCAGGTCCAATAACTTCACTTTTGCAATCATAGAGGGAATCTACAACCTGAAGCACAAGAGTTAACTTAGTCAAATGATGCTATAAAGTTATTATGTGATTCCAATACAAACTAGCAAAAAGCTTATACCGGGTCATTTTTCAAAAATTGAAGTACTTTCTCCATATCATGGTCATCCATAGCTCTACCAATCAAAGCATGTCGGTTTCTCTGGATAAGAAATATGGCTACCTGCATGGTTAATTCAGCATGGAATTAAAATAAAATAGATACCACTCTAAATGCCTGGGGAATTTTTGCTGACTTCTGAGCCCTTTTTACCATTCCAAGTAAGTTGCCAACTACAATGGAACCTATGGGATCATAAATGGCATTTCCAGTAACATTCACTGCAACCAATGATGCCCCAGCAATTAAAAGGCCAGTAACAGCAGCACCATCCTGCATATTTTGCTACCATATATGAGAACGAAAAACCAGACAAATTTTCAATCTGTTAATAGAGGGTTTAAAAACTAAATATAAAGATAATCCGTGTTCCAAAGTCCATTAAAGAGGGAAATATGCAACTCCTCTCAGCAATACAAGCTTTAAGTCACTCCTCCCTGTTTCTTTATTTGATGCAAATTGACGACAAAAATACACTCTTTAACATGGCCCTTGGGTAGCATAAAAGTTGAAGATTTAATAAATAACTACAAAAACATACCAAGCTTTAAATACCTGTTTCTGAGCACAAATGCAGCCAAATATGTAAAGAATAAAAGCAATGCAACCAATCCAGAAATCTTATTTCTAAAATGAGCCCCCTTCTCCCCTTTAACAAAGATCCATCAGCCATTCTTGTTTAAACCAAATACACCGGAACATGTTTGGGAACTAAAGATGAGTAAGTGCAACAAGTTATCACCTCTGTCATCACAGCAACAGATGTAGGATCATGGCCACGCCAAATATAGTCTCTTAATTTCATTCCCTCTGAGGCTGCACCCTTCTTAACAGCTTGTATGGCAACAACAAGAGAAGCACCTAACAGAAAATGCCATTTGAAAAAGAGAAGGACTTAAATAGACAAAGGAGAATAGATTGCACCCAGATTGAATTGCAGACAGCAGTACCTTCAATGAAAAATGAACCACATATAACCAAAGCTGCATAATGCATATTCTCAGGGGGCTGAAAAAGAAAGTCTCAAAAGTCAATAACTTAAATTAGAGAAAATTCACAGAAGAATAAATCAAGCAAACTGACAATAACATATGATGGAAGAAGTTAAACTTTTTATTTCAAATATTCAATTTGGACAAATACCTGTGCAATCCACAAGTTCTGAACTCCATTAACAACGGTGGCACCAGAACCAAGACAAAATATCCCAACAGCAGATATCAAGGACCAAACAAATCTTTCCTTGGAATAGCCATAACTACAGAAATAGAAGACACAAACATACATTTAACACACGGATAAAATTCAAAATCCATGCCCATGAAATACAAATGAACGGTAAAATAAATTATTATCATATTTTGAGTCTAATAAGATTTTGCACAATTAGTGATTGAAGCACTATCCAGAGAAATCATATTCAACAGCTAGCCAATAACCACAGATTCATATTTCATTCATTGCATAAACAATAGTTCCTGAATTAAAGAGCATGTGAAGGCAATGCATATTCAATATCAGACATAATCACCATATTGAGTACAAAACAAACAAACAAATTGGTAGACAGTGGCGAGAAATATAACCAACAACACTATTTAACTCACGGATGAATAGCATCTGGTGCACGTCTTGAGCTACTTAGTCCATAAGCAAGTAACGCCTACAAAATAAGTTATTGAGCACACATCAGATTGTCGTTTTTTTTAAGCATCACACAGTCCAATGTGAACTCCCTAGGCCTTGTTTCAATAGGTTTCTCTATATGAAGAAAAAAAAATGAAACAAATTTTTCCCATAGTCATCCATAGACTAATAAGCTAAAATTAAGTTTATAACATAAAATATACCTGGTTTGCAAAATCGGCAACTGAGTGGACGACTTCAGCTAACATAACATGACTAGAGGAAGCTAACCATACTCCAAACTTGAGTGAAAAAACAAGAAAGTTACACCACAATGCAGTTTTAACAGCTCGCTGACTACAGTGACATACAACGAACAGAATCAAGTGCAGCCAAATTAGGGAAGCGTTATCGTGGCAAATTAATTGAAATTAAAAAAAATTAAATAAACCGACGGAACCTGTGGCGATCGTTAAATTCGATGTTCTGAGCTGTCTTAGCCCTGGTGAAGAAACCTAGAAAAACGTGAACGAACCAACGAATCCAAGTAAGATAAGATAATGAAACTATAAAAGTAGAATAACAAGTAAACATACTGCGATGACAGGGGAAGCGATGAGCATTGAAGGCGAGAAGAAGAAACTGTTTCGGTTTTGAAGGATGCGGAAATGAAGGAAGGATAGGCGGCGGACGGTGGTCCGGTTTCACGTATACGACGGCGAGGGAATGGTAGGCGGCGGCGTGGTGGTGGCAACGGCGGAAGCGGGAGCGAAGGAGATTGTAGGATGTTCGCATTAATTCAAAATGATTGATGGAACCCAGCGTAAGTGGCAGTGAACAATGATCGAATTTCGAAACTATGTTATGGCAAAATGAAAATGAAAATGAAAATGAAAATGAAAGGAAACTAGGGCTTAAGTGAATTAGCACAGTGAGGTGAAGGAGAAGAAGAAGGAACAAAAACGTTTTTCTGCCAATTATAGCTCCTCTTCTTCTATCTATCTTCAACTACTGCAACTCTGAAACGCACACACCATCACACTCAAATCAGTGTTTTCTTCTTAACAATTTTTTTGGGGAAAGGTTTTTCAATTCGGGTGAAGAGTAACTAATTCTGAAAAATGTAGTGGATTCCTATCTAGGTCATGAAAATTCAAAAGTTGTGTAATTTGTATATACTTAAATTCAGTTATTTATTATTATTATTACTATTATTATTATTATTATTATTATTATTATTATTATTATTATTATTATTTTAGTTTAACCTGGGATTTCCACAAGAAATTTCGTAGTTGTTAAAATACGTAAATACATTTGAATTAATCTTGTTTAAAATTATTTTACTTTTTAAATAATTTATTTTAATAAAGCCATTCAAATTTAAATAATTTTAACTTCTTTATATTAAATAAAAAATTATTTTAATATTAAATAATTGTTAAAATTAAAAAAAGATCAATATAGATAATTTGTTATAATTGAGTTCTAGTTAAAATTACTTTTACAATATTGATAATCTATTTAAAATATTATTATTAATAATTTGCTATAGCTGAGTTGTAGTTAATGTTACTTTTCAAGGTTGATGATTGAGATTTTTTTATTAATTATGTTCGTTAATGTCTACTAAAAGTTTTCTAGTGTTGAAAATAACATATTCGTCAAAAATGAAATGAATCATTGCATATGTCAATAAAAAATAATTAAGTTAGTTGAAAATAAATCTAATTTACGTAAAAATGGTAATAGCTCTCCTAATATTATTTGAGAAAATTATAATTAATATCAAACAATAAATAATAATAGTTTATAAAAAATAATAATTTAATCATAAAATTATTTTTATTAATTTTAATAAAAGAAAATCTAGACTACATCAATTGAAAATTTGTCATTTAAACAATCTTTAAGTCTTAATCAAATTGATAGCGTTTAACTAAAATTGAGTTAAAGAAAAAATATAAAAAAATATGAATTTCATAATATTTGATAATATAAAAAGAATCAAATTTTCATTATTCAAGAGAAATGTAAAATTATCTAATTTAAGTAGTTCAATTACTCTAATAAATAGAGTTTTTTTTTTTTTATCAAGACAACATAGTCATAAATCAATTAAAATGCTTTAAAATAATAATTACTCTTTTAAAAGTTTCTATCTAAACACATTATAAAAATATTTTCAAATTTCAAGTAAGGTCTTTCAAAAATATTAATTGGTTTAGGAATTAATATAAAAGTAATAGCTAAATTTAAGAACTATAATGACAATGATAAATTCCAAATAGCAATATAACATTGGGTTGTGTTGCATGGAAAATTTTCTAACAAGATAACTTAAGTCACATACAAAATACCCTTGTAACTTTTTATAATGTTTAAATTTTCAGGCTTTCGGTAAGCTTATGTTTTAAACATTTTTTTTCTATTCACTTAAAAATATACTTCTCAAAAGTAAGCAAATTAAAGTAAAAATACATTCAACTTAGATTCAAATTAAAACGCATCATAAACTTAGCTCACTTTAAATCGAGGGTATATATATGTCCTTATTTCTATTTTGTACAATTCAGAAAAATAAATCTCAAAATAATTCCATTTTGTGTAATATTCCAAAATCTATATTATAAACTTAAAACTAATATTTGACAAAGCAAATAGGAACAATAGAGTGAGACAAGAAACCATATTATATGTATTGAATTATTTCAAATTATGGTACTTTCTTCTTCTTTTTTCTAATTTTAAGATTTTAAAACATTATTAATTTTCAGTTGTTTTCAAATATGTCTAAAATTTGAATCTAATTCTTAATTAATTATATTATGCATTTACTATGGAGTAGAAGTAAAATAAATAAAATAACAAAGTCCACAACTATTTTATTGTAATAAAAACATACTAAACTTTTAAAGTTTCACCTAAAAATTATAACTTGCAACTTTATCACTTATATCAACCTTTTGTTTTGGTTCCTCGATCTAATCAAAGTAGTGTGCATATCCATAGATAAATCATGAATCCCCTAAGAAAACTGATCCAACAGACAAGAAAAAATTTGTTTTGGTTCCTCGATCTGATCAAAGTGGTGTGCATATCCATAGATAAATCATGAATCCCATAAGAAAACTGATCCAACAGACAACAGGAAGAAAATGAAGCTTGTCCATAAAAAACTAGAGAATGGTGGAAGACAGAGAACCACATATAGTACCATAACAAAAGAAGTGTAAGTATCTTGCGCTTCATCAAATTCAGTAACAAGAATGCACAACAAAGAAAAAATGTAAACAGAGAAGGATATATTGCCTCATTAGAACCCTCAAAATTTGGTTCCACAAAAATATAATAAAAAATAAAGGGCAACAAGCTCCTAGCCGTGAATTTCAGAAGGGTCATTCATCAATCAAAGTTCAGTTTCACCTTGAATAAACCCATTTTAAGAACTTCAATGAAGAACTATTTCCTACATTAGAGCCTGAATGAACCCCTTATTACCCCTACCAGCCTCAAGCTCCTCCCAATGAGAAAATTCTGACATCTTACAAGCCCCCTTAATAGAACAAACAGCTGTTCTGCAGTGTTGGTAAAAGGGGTTCAATCAGCAATGATTAGAGAGGAATGGATATCTAACCTGACCGACCTTCTTTCCTGCCACCTATTCTAGGAAAAGGTTTTTGCTTCTCATTTAAATTCTTATCAAGTTCCCCTTCATTTCTGGTCACAATCCTCAGAGGGTGTGCTTCCGTGTTGAATACCCATTCATCTAATGGGATGACTGAAGAAGGTGAGAAGAGAAGATAAAAATACTTCAGGGTCTCCGCAAGAAAGAAGCTTTGCATCATGTTGTCTTTGACTCCACTATTAACCTGAGAAATTTGAACAAGTGATACTAAATGGGTAAGCAAAATGGTTGCCACGGATATTAAATGGTTGTCAAGCATTAGACGAACATCAAAGGAAGCAAGGAAGAAAATTGGCAGAAAGCATTAGAGTAAGAAGCAATGACCCAAGCCAACAATGCCAAGAATTCTAGGACAGAAAAATAAGAACAGATAAATAAGTAAAATTCTTTATAAGTTAACTTATGGAAAGTTAAAAATAAAAAATTTAGGGAAGTCAAAAGAAAAAGCTTCTACAATTAGCTTGTGCATAAACTAATTTTAACTTCTAGACAAACTCATTTCATTTCTTCTTATTTTTCTCTCTTAGAAGGTCTTATGGAGAAGTTTATCTAAACAGATCTTAAGAAGAAAAAAATTATATGAGTTTCTTCATAAGCTAAAATTAGTTTTCTTTTTTAGTTTATGCACAAGATAATTTGTAAGACTTCTCATGAAAATTTTCTAAATTCTTATTTTTAAATTGGGCATCAGTTAATTTTAGTTTATAGAGAAAATCTTTTCATTTTTTTTCTTCCTAAGTTTCTCTCTTTGCAGTGTTTTTGGAGAGATTTGTCCAAACAGAACCCTATAACTGCAAAAGCCTAAACACAACATAATTTTCAACACCTATTGCCTATGAAAATTAAGCATTCAATTGAGAAAAAAACACATAGAATGCCTCTATCTCATCTATCGAAGTGCTTAGTTCAATAAATGCTTTCACTAATGAACCAGAACAAAGAAGTCTAACTTTTGATAGGACGAACTCAATACAAAAACACATAATTAGATGTGAAATAGAGGTGTGCTTACATCCTTCAGTCCAACATAGCCTGACTCTATGCGGGAGTTCTTTTCAAACGCTTGAAATATATTCCAACCCCATTCTTGGTATGTTTTGTTGCCAGTTAGACGCCAAAGGTAAAAGAGGGACTCAACTGTCTCTGGTCTCAGTATGTTCCATGATGTGCCCACATTCATGTCCTTTAAATTCAAAAAATAAATTTCAGATCACAAATTTCAAATTTCATGGCACAAATAAGCTAATAACTTACCTGTCCGGAATGAAAGAAATAGTTCTCTCCAGCCAATTTCGTTGGAGTTGATTGGTAGAAGTTATAACATGTCCAAGCAAGCTGCAAAGAAAGGTACATATCATCAGTGATTACCTCATAATATCGATATCATTGCACAATAAAATATCCACATGCACTGAAGAAGCAATGCACAATGTGATTCGATATAGGTCGTCTCACATATTAAAATATCACATACAGCCACTACTTCCACTCACAATCTATAATTATTTGAATGACAACAAAATTCTTAGTTATAGCTCAACACATTATCTGTTTTAAACCAATGATAAACAACTTGCAAAAAGAAAGGCAAAACGGGTTTCCTAAAAGGAAGAATAGATAGAAACATCCACCCCTCTCAACATTTTAAAATAGGCTTTCAAAATGCATGCATAATATATAAATGAAATTGATAGCAAATCCTAAGCAGAAAGAAAATTATTAAGCTTGTATAGGTGTGAAAACCATATGTAAATTGACAGATCAAGACCAAAACTCAGTCAGCGACAGAACAAGCACATTATTAAATTAAATAGGCTATCAAAATATACCTCTTCTGCAAGTGACAGAAACTTCTGTGAATCATCAGCAGTAGTGTAACCAAATGATCCCAATGCAATCATTCCTGGAGCAAAGCATGCCAGTTCGTCCATCTGCAGGTACTCAGTTGAACGACAAATTATACCAAAACCAGAAGATCATATGGTAAATACTAAACATAACAAAACAAGTACTGTAAGAGTGATATCATACTTTGTCTGTGAGAGATCCTCCATTCTTCTCACATATATAAGCAAAAGAAGATGGTGTTGATCTCCGAATCAAACTTAACAGACCTTTCATTGATTTCTCCCACATATCTCTGCTTTCATGATTCCCGAAAGAGATGAATGAGCAAAAAGAGTTAAAGAACACTTACACTTATTAAATATTTATGTGAAAGAAAAATTGAAATGATTTGGCAATTAAATTCTAAAGATTAACGTACAAATTCTCTCATCAGTCCAAGGAAATAAAATTAGATTTTAGCTTATACTGTCTATTAAAATGACATGGATTCAATTATGAATTAATCAATTAACATAAACGTGATAATCTAGATGCATTATTCTCACCTATAATGTTTTACGACCGAAGTCTTATTCCCTTGTATCCAAACTTTGAGCAGGTACTCATAAAAACTGCAACAAAATTGTGTCAATCACCAACAGAGCAAATTAACAAATGCAGATAAAATTATTAGAATTTAGCAAAATCCAGATCATATTAATAAATTCAGAAGTTTGCTATGATCATCTCACACAAAATATGGTTGCTAAAAATTGTATTAATACCTATCACCCATGGCACCAAATGTGATAGGAGAGTAGCCTGCTGCCCCACTATGAGGATTAATGTAGATGGGAAGTAATCCATCAGCAGGAAATGTTTTATTTAGCTGGGTTATTACGTTTTCCACCTGAAAAAGCATGGTGCAAACCAATCAGTGCACTGCTAGAAAAATGGCTTGCACATGCAATACACAAATGAAAGGCATACTGGCATAAGCAAATAACTGATTATAGCTAAAATAGCTCCAACCAAGTACAAATAAGTCTAGTAGTAGTGCTACAAACAGTGTGGCGTCAATTTAGCATATTTTAACACTAAAAGGCTACCACCACTGCAATGTCTGCCTGTAATTATATCTCTTTTCAACCAACATAAATGTAAACCCATCACTCCAATCGTCCCATAAAAAATAGAACATATAGAATGAAAGTTAAAAACCTTCTGCTGATACTTTGGGTCTCCAGTCCTTTGAGATAGAACAATGAATTCCAGTTGTTCAGTGCCAGAATCTGCCAAGATACTCTCACCCTTAACAAAATATAAACCAAAAGGAATTAGAGACTTTGATGAGGGTGTCAATGCTACTTGCAGTATCAATAGCCAAAATTCATGCCTCTAAATACAGAATCCTTAGATGAAATAATGCTTTTTTACAATAAAATAAGATAGCAATTTCATCACCAATACTCAGCCAAAAAGATCACAAAAGTGTGCCTTTTCTAAGTATATAAATTTTTATTAGTTAGAGATCCTACATCATCTAGAGGCGTAGTCAAAATATAATATACTAGCAGGAGATGACCGTCACCATAGAAACTATTTTTGTATGGTTGAGGTAGGTCCAAACTCAAATTCTAAAATAGTATTAGAATCTATCCTACCATGAGTTGTTGGACCTGTTGATCCACTCACAATGGGGTTTTTATCATTTGACCACTAGCAGATGTCAAGTCATATAAACTTCACACTTGAAAGTCCAGTTAAGGGTATGACAGGGGTGTGTTCAATATCACACATTGTCTACAATATAACTTTGTATGGTTGAGTTAGGCTCAAACCCAAATTATAAGACTAAATATACAATTTCATGATTCCTAGAAAAAGATCTAGCTAAAGCTAATTTTGGAAGGAGAGGCTGCTCAAAAACAAAAAGGAAACTTCTTGAGCACTGCATCAAAGCAAAAAATGTGCCTTGAATAAGACGTGCTTGTAAGAAAAAGGGCTTATATAAGAAGCACTTATAAAATGAATTTGTTTTCAATTAAAAGCTCATCCAAAATTGCCTTGCACAAGAGACCTATTTTCATTAATTGCTTGAAAACTGATATGAAGCATAAACATAAAAAATAACTATAACTACAAATCAAAGCATAAAAAATAAGACCAAAGATTATATAACCCATTATTGTCACATCTCTGAAGGGGGTGTTTGGTGAAAGGAAAATTTACTAAAAATATCATGTTACTCTTATTAAATCATTTGATGTAGTAGCAAACAAAAGATTTTGATAAAAATAACACATTATCTCATAATTTCAAAAAAACTTGTATAAATATTTCCAGCAATATTTTTCACCAACAAAACAGAATTTAATCATTCCTAGGAATCATAATTTCCGATTAATTATTCCCAAGAATCATGATTCTTGGGGATGGAAAACAATTCCTTCTACCAAACGCCCCCTAAGGACAATAAAAATGTAAACAATTCCAGGTAGATAAAATCAAGGACTACAACCCATTGAAGTAATATTCCAAATCTCCTGGTGTTCAGTAAGACTGAAATGCATAAACAGAATTCTAAAATTTACCCCAGTCCAACTAGGGTTGTGTGCTCGTCCATGTGACAAATTAATGATGTTGTAAGGAATTCCTGTAGGCGTATTCCATGCAGGCAGTAATCTGTCTGCAATATCTCTAGCCTTGTCAAGGAAAATTTTGTCGCCTGAAAGATCATACGCACTAAGAAGACCACCTACAACTCTGGATTTCGGTGGAAATAGACCAACAAAGAAAAGTATTAAAAAAATATTAGTTGTCTAACACTGAGTTAAAAAATATAATTTTGTAAATGGGGAAGGGACTTCAACTGCAAAGTAAACCTTTATAAAGTAACCTTATGGTTGTCTCAAAAACACTTGCTTCATAATCCTTGTTAAAATCCAAAGAGTTTGCAACCCATCTGTCAGATCAATTTCTTATTATGACAAGGAATGTAACAAAGCATAACCAAGAGTATTAAATAAAATATTAAACAGATGAATATAGCAATGTAGCAAGCAACTAAAATAAATACAAATAACTACTATGCTATACCCCCATTCAAAAAAAAAAAAAAAAAATCGGAAATGAAGAGTGAGTACGGCCAATAAATACATATCAGCGTTGAACTATATGAGCACATACTTGCCCTAGGCAGAGCATTAAAAATTGAAAGAGAAAAATAGAAAACAATATAAACTGAATTTTCTACTCGACATGCAAGTATCCTATCCAAATATAACTTTAGAAACCTCCCTACTATTGATTCCAAACATATAGAAAGAGATATGAGTGAAGCAAAAATAACAAGATTATGAGTTCATAGTATAGAGTCACAAATTGCACTCACTCTCGTGCCTTCTGAAACTGCTCATGGAGACCCATAATATATAGCGTATCAAGAGAATCTATTAAAGTTGCTCCAAGACCTCCAAAGCTATTGACACCACTCTTTGATTGTGGCTAGTAGCACAAAAAAAATTATCTCAAAAAGTGTGAATTTAGAGAATGAATAAAATAATTATATTTGAGATGGTTATGCAATGAAAGCAAAAGTGAGCCACCTATTTGCTGACTAATGCTTCGAGGCATAAATGCATAATCCTTATTTTGTTTCATGTCAATCCTAAACTGTTAAATGTTTTCGAACTAAAGCAAAAATACAAGAGAACTAAAGCCTGATATGGCAAGACCTCTATAATATTTACGTCAAGGGAAAGAAACTGAACTTGAAGCCTAGCAGCAGAAACTTTAGGCATATTGAAAAAAGAACCCACAATGAAAAATACCTATAAGAACTATCATTAAATAAAGAGTGAAAGGTTGATGGGTTCATAATAGAGAATCACCATACCTGAAGTTCATCTTGGCCCCATGCATACTTCTCATAAGATCCCCAAGCATGAAGCATTGCTTCTTTTACTTTTTCCCTCCTCTCAATATCAATGGGATCATCTGGCACCTCTTTACTGGCCTTGGTAACTTTACTACTCACGTCAATCTTCCCGGAAGTACCACCTTGTTTGTTATTTGACTCACCCAACTGAAACAAAGCTAATTGCTAAGCTCCCAAGAAGATTAAAAGAAAAAAGGTTTTCATAATACAATATTACATTCATCAAATAAGAACCCTAGGCTGTAAAAAGAGCTACAACAAAAGGATTTTACTGGCTGATAATAGCTTTGTGCAAGATTGAATGCAGGATGAGAATTCACACAGGAGGGTTTTATTGGGAAGTATGGGATTCTAGTGTGGGGTTTACAGGGCCTTGGGCTCTCCAACTACAAGCAGCTATCAGATTTCAATCATATTAAAGCAGTATTCATGTAGGAAATGTAATATATGTACACCCTATCTCATTGCTTATGTTTATTCTATACAAAACAAAAATGAAACGCTTCTTTTAACTAAAGACAGGACTAAATGTAGCAGAAGAGTCAACACACCCAAAATCAGATAGTCTCTTACCAAATTTTTCAAATCAGTCAGTTCTTTTCGCAGCTCAGAAACTTCAACCTGTATATATAGCAGAAGGGTCATACACCGAAAATTCAAAAAAATATTTCATCCTCACTTCACAAAGATACACTGAAAACAAAGTTGTAAATCAAAATCAAGTAAAAAATAGCACATCCTAGTCAAACCAGATAATCACCATCTGTCATTACAGTATTCTGTCTAACTAACAGTACTTCTAATTTTGGTAGTTTTCAGGAATTAAATATGAAATCTCATATCACATCTACTCTGTTTTGATACAACAGAAGTCCTTTTCAGAGTTTTTAGGAGTTCCTCTACTGGAAAAAGTTTTATATTTCCATAAGAGAATCTCTAATAAACACTCCCACTGCTATCCAAACATACCCATATACAGAAATGATATAGAAAAGGAACAAAACTTGTATCCTCATCCAGGAATCTCATTTTCGCCACACACCCCAACCATTCAATTCTATAAATATGAACTTCCCTCCCCCATCAAACAATCCATCTTATGGCACTGTCCCAAGTAGATTTCTTTGCTATATACAAATTCAAGACGCCCATCATAAAAAATAATGGAAAAATAACAAGATCGAAATCTGAAAGCAAGTACCTGGTGCTCTCTGACCAGCGTTTGACGGTCCCACACAACAAAAGAGACGCAAACAAAACCGATGAAGAGCAAAGCAAGACGCTTTGGGCGCTTCAGGTAATAGGAAGGGTGGCAGTACCTCCACTTGCTGCTCGTCACTGATCTGCTACCCCTCGCCATTCTCAAACCAAGATCTAAGGTTCACAACAACCTCGTACCTTTTTTTGTTGCAGACCCACAATTTTTTAAGGAACAAAACGGCCGGTCGTTTGTTCCTTCGATTACAAGTATCTGTTTGTCGGAATCTGAGCACCGAGTTTTGAAGACGATTTGTATTCCCTTCTCTTCAATTCAGTCTTCGAAATTGCAAGAGCAGATGAAGACGAAGCAGAGACTTCAATTCTCCCATTGCTCAATTCAAGTCAATTCCTATAAAAAAAAAAATGAAAATTCAACACGACCCAGTTTTCGTATTTACCAAAATCACCTTATCACAAACAAGCAAAATCTAAAAATGTAAAAAAATTCCATCTTTTAATTTTAATTAATAACTCGGTTTTTTTCATACGAAACTGGGAAACTCTTTAAATAAAATAGAAGTCATTACATTTTTATAAAACTTTTAAAATATTTGTTTTTTTGTAGTTTTTTATGGTATCAATTTATTTTTACTGGAGTATTCTTATTATTTTATAATTTTTGTATATAATAAACAATAAATGTTATACGAATTAATTAGATCATTCATTATGGGATTTTTTATCAGTTTTCTTGTGGGATTAGAGAAAATGACTGACACATATTAATTAGTTAAAAAATAGTAATTAAGTAACTCTTTTTTTATATATAAAAACAATTTGAGTGGGTGGTACTCAGCATCACGTGATTAATATGTTAAAAAATGTATACATTTTTCACTTTGCAAAAGTTTTATGAGATGATTTCCATCCTAGCATTATTGTGAAAAATTAGAAATATATAATATAACTTAATTTAATTAGATATTAATTAATTTTATTGAATTTAAATTAATTTCAAAATTTTAATCTGTAATTAAAAATTTTGTTATAAACCAAGTCTTTTAAAAGATTTTGTTTCTAAACTCTTTTTATCTTCGTTACAACTAAATTATTTTTCATATATGATATTTGAATTTACGATTAGTTTTACACATAAATATTATTAAGTGTATAAAAATTTATTCTCATTTTACTTTTTTTTTTTTTTTACCTTTTACATAAATTCAGTTTGAAATCAATAATTTAAGTCTAACATCATCCTATGTTTTATCCATTTTAAAGTTTGAAATAATTTTTTTCACATATATGTCAACTTTTAAAATTGATCTTCATAACTCAAATTATCAACTTATTTTTCATCAATCCAAGATGACTTATCTATTTATCTATCATACTAGTTATGTGCAACATAATAACCTAATAATTCTTTTCCACCGATACCTACATTATAACATGGTCATATGAGTAGGAATTTTCTTTTTCTTTTTTTTTCCACTAATTTCTATCTTATACAAATTTAGCATGAGAGAGCTTTTACAAATATTCAGATTAAATAATTAATTTGATATGTATGTTAGAGTTTCCCCTACTAAAATTTTTGTTCAAGTCATTCTACGATTGCACCACCACCAGACATAATTAAATATTTTAAATGTTAAGTATACAATTTTTTTTTTTACATTTCAAAAATTTATAATTGAGTAAACCTATGAATAAAGCAATATTTCAATTTTAATTTATAGAGTTTAAACGTGATTTTCAAATGTACTAAAAGTATATATATTTTATTTGTCGAAGACATGTATTAATTATATGTGCATAATTTTTTTTTAAAAAAAAAAACATAGACATGAAATTTTCACCACACTATCTAAATTTTACACTACAGTTACTACAAATGTCTATATTACATTATCCATTTTCTTCCAGTTTTAAGAGATAAAATAACATTAATAATAGTGATAGTGCCCTTACACCAAAGACCAACATTTATTAGATTTACTAAGATATAAGACAATTCACCCCTTAAAGCTTGAGTGCATGATTTTTACGAATAAAAGAAGGCAAATATACTTAGGAAGTACCACGATTTAAAATACTTTTTAATTATAGTTAAAATTTATCATTACAAAATTATATAAATAGTTTATTTAGAGGATTTTATTTATTCATTTTTTCTTTAAAATTTTTCGAATATATGTTTTGAATCCTAACCTAATTGTTTTGTAGAGGATCTTTCAAAGTTTTTTCTGTCACTAAATCATTTGTATAAAATTTTGTATATATATGATTTGTGCGTATATAAAATATTTTAAGAAACATTAATTATGTACGAGTTAAATTATAATTCATACTGTAAATAAACTTTTACATTTTTAAATAGATATAGTTATATTTTTTTCTAATGACAAAAAATAAACTTGACAGAAGCATATAACGGGTGCTCCACCCTTAATACAAACAAACCAATAAAGATTTTTCTAAAGTCAGGACTTATTCTCAAAAAACAAAAATCAATCCAGCAATTACAATAATAGAAAAAAGAAATTACAATAATAGAAGAAAGTAAGGAGGCTCAACCAGGATAAAAATAGCTTCTTAAATACACAAATCTACAAAAACTCACAAAGAAATAACATGCAAATAGTCACAAATGATCAACTTACACAACTCTGAACGATTTTACATCCTAATTAAATGTTATTAAATATATAATCTAAAATTTATTATAAATGATTATTACTATTATTTAATATTTTTAAAAGAAAAATAGCATTTTTTCTTGCTAATTTTATTTTTAATTTTTTATTATAAGTATTAAAAGGTGGTAAAGTTATCATATATTTATCTAATTAATATTTGAATGTTATTTACTATTTATCGACAAATAACTCCTGAAGTTATTTTTTCGATTATCTTTTAGTATTTGTAACATTGATAAACAAATACTTAAAGACTAATAAAAAATTATTTTATTATCATATGAAAGTTTAATAATTAATGAGAAATTGTTATTTAATTTTGTTAGAATTTTTCTACAAAGAAATTAATTTTTTAGGAAAAATTATTTATTTTTAAATTAAGTTAACTCACTTAACTTAACAACTTGTGGTAGATTAGTTCTGATCAACATTTTTAGGACTCACTAAGAGGTGGGGTGGATTGGATTAGTCAATTTAATTAATTAAGTTTAGATGGATTAAGCCTACCAAATTAAACTACTATATTTTAATAAGGTGAATGAGATTTGTTTTACACTTATGAACATATCTCAAATGAATCCGTATTCATGAGAAAATATCATGCTTTATAGATTTTGGTAGTTGGTATTGTCAAAATAAATTTATATGATAGTATTATGCACACAATTCAAGAGGTACTATATATGAAAGACTCAAAGGAAAATCTATTGTCAATTGACCAATCAAATGACTTTGGGTGTAATATTCATATTGAAGGTAAGATCTTGAAGGTGGTAAAGGAGAACTTGGTAATAATGAGAGTATAGAAGATAATAGAAATTGTGTACATGTTTTTGGGAGACATGTTGCAAGAAACAAATGTTACAGTTACTTCAACAAGTCAAGAAGAAGTAGTAATGGTGTGACATCATAGACTTGGTCATATATTATAGCAAGGTCTAAAAATCCTTACTAAACGTAATCTCTTACCTAGACTTAAAGAGATTGTTTTACCTCTGAACGAGATTGTGTGATAAACAAGCAACATATATTAACGTTTGTTAGACTGACTTTGAGAAGCAAACACAAAATTATACTTGATTCATTATTATATATGGGAATGACTGATATTATGCCTCGGAGGAGCAAAATATTTAACATCACTCATTGATGATTATCCAATGAGATCCTAGATGTACCCTATCAAGAGGAAGTCACACGTGCTTCCAGTATTTGAGAAATTCAAAGTACAAGAAGAGCTTGAAATTAGGAAAATAATTAAACATTTAAGGATAGATAGTGTAGGAGAATATGTAATGGAGGTTTCTTTTAACATCATGTAAGCAAAAGGATGTTATGAGATAATTTTCTATTCCATCTACACCTCAATAGGATGGTGTGACAAAGTATATGAACAAAAATCTCATAGATAGAACAAGAGTTGTGCTAAAAAGAGTGGAAGTGACCAAGTTTTTCTAGTAAAAGTAATTAAAATTGCTTATTATTTGATAAATTGATCATCATTAATAATGATTGGCTTGAAGACATCAATGGATATATGAAAAGATAAACTTGTTGATTATTTTTCCTTACATTATATGGTTGTCTTGTGTAGATAATGTACAACTCTTAAAAAAATAAAGTTATGTAAAGGACTCTTAAAAAAATAAAGTTATGTAAAGGGGTATTGCTTGCAAGATTCCACTATCCACAAGGTTGTTGTTAACATCAAGGATATAGTTTGTATAAAAAAATGAGCAAAAAACAACAGATTTTAAAGAACAAGAACAATTGGTTTTTAGGTGGACCAAATATTTTTACCATTTAAATTAAACGTCTAGGTTTTAATACAAAACTTTTGGTTCCTTCCCGTTATAAATGAAAAATAAATTTAGCATCTTGTTATGTGTATGTATATGAGATGTTGGTGGTAAATCCCAACAAAGCTCGAATTCAAAAATTGAAGGCACACTTGGTTATGGAGTTTGGCATGAGGGACTTGAGACTAGTAAACAATATTTTAGGGATGCAAATTTTATAAGAGAAAAAGATGGAAAGTTTAGACTTTATTAAAAAAAATAGTTACTAAAAGTCTTGCAATGCTTCAACATGCAAGATTGTAAACACATTTATGCCCTACTTCCCTACCAAATGTAAGTTATCTTTAAGTATTGATGAAGTAGAGAGAATGAGAATGTCTTGAGTACCATATGCATCAATAATGAGAAGCCATATGTATGTCATGATTTGTATAGAGTTAGAAATTTCATGACAATGGGAGCAATAAGGAAATTTTAATGGGAGCAATAAGGAAATTTGTAGCAAATCATAGTGAAAAGTTGTTGGAGTGTTATTAAGAGAATCCTTACATACATAAAAGGAACTTTAGGTGTTACATTATGTTTCAGAGGATCGAAATTAATTGTTAGAAGTTACATTGATTCAGATTTTCTTCACAACACTGTGCGAAGTTGGGTACGACATCCTCCCCATTTCTTCGTCTTCAAATAACCTCAAACCACTCGATCTAAATACATGTGACACTCAATTTTCTTTCGTGGTGAACAATAATATCACAAGAACAAACAGAACGTCAATGTTAACTTTAATCTAACCAACCTTAGGAAAATGTCAAAAAACTTACAAAAGAGATAGGAACTTACCAAGTCTAGTACTAATACCAAACTGTTTCACAATTGAAAAATTAGAAATATGGTTAGACATATACTTTTTTTGAAGTGTTACGTGAGATCCAAATACAATCCTTAATAAGATGCAAAATAATATCTATGTTAATAGCCTGTTGAAATCTGAAAAAATTTATCATCCTCCAAATCACCCATAAGGAAAATATAATACTAGAAAGCTTAACCAGACAAATGAAAGGATTACAGGAACTTTAGTAAAAGTAATAAAGTCAGCAGAAGATAAGTAATAAGATTATATTATGAAAAATATTTTTAAGCCAAATCAAAATAAAGGAAATAGTAGGACAATTAGAAAATAGATGATCAATATTTTAAACTTGCAAGCTATATAGAGAGTACAAAGAACAAAGAGTAACACGTCTCTTTTGAGCATCTAAATTAATAAACATACACCTATACACAAGCTTTTAAAACACCAAAGTCTTTTAACTTATTTCTAAAATTTTTATTTATAATAGATTTGAGTATATTGTAACATATTCAAAGATACTTTGTTTTCTTATAACTTATTATATGGACGACTGATATTTTTACTAGTTTTGTTAGTTGAAAAAAGTCGTCTCAACTAGATCATCCCTTAATATGAATTTTAGCTTATTTTGTGAATTTTCACAAGAGTCTTAGTTTCTTATTTTAATGTTTGAGTGGGCTAAAACTTGAGTGAGAGAGAGGTCACAAGCAATCTAGCCTTGGATGAAACTCATTGTTCAAGCAATAAAACCTAAGGAACTCATGTATGTTTTTATTTGTTATAAAGGTAACATCACTTGAGTGTTGCCCTTGCTGCTGAAGTGACCTCCTTGTTGTTTGAGTGAGACAATTTTTCTTTTTCTATAAGGATTAGACTGCTCTAGTGTCATACTGATGCTCAAATAACACAACCTCTCATTTAAGCGTAGTCATGCAACTTAAGTGAAGAGATTGTAGTGACATAGCTTCACTTAAGAGACGTCTTTTAAAATATAAAATTATGTGATTATATAAATGAGAGTAAAGTTATATTATTTGATATTGTAATTGAAAGATTACGAAGAGTTTCTATTGTATGGATGATATGACTTTAGTTAAAATTATATATATGACATGATATATAAATTATTGTATCAATTAGTATATATTAAGTAAATAATACATGTTTAAAACAAAATATGTTAACTTTATTGAATATCTAGATAATGTAAATCAATACCATAAATGATGAGAAATTAATAAATAATTTATTATATACATGAAAGATACATGTTCATATATTAAGTTTAAATCTACCCTATTTTATTTATAGATCAAAGTAAATTAAACTAATTAGGTATTAATATATATATTAGGACTTACTTAATATAAATATTTATAAAGATATTAGTTGATATTTCTTATTTTATATCATTTAATATTTAGATTTATCTGTAACTAAAGAACTAAATTAGATATAAGATTGTGATTCTGTATTTATAAGACTTATTTATATATGATTATCTGGAATTACCCTTCTATTAGTTATTTGAAAATTTACTATGATCATACTATTTATATAAGTAGATAAGATTACAAATCAAAAATTGAACTTAAAAAATGAAGTTAATAGACTTCATAATTTTTTTTATGACTGTGCATATATATATATATATTTGAAATATTTTTAGTTATGTAAATTTTATGTTGGATAATAGCATGTATACTATAATGATATTGAGTTTTGCATGGTGTGCTATGGGTGGTGCAGTGTAGTCGGTATATAGAAACCAAATAGAAGTGCAGAAAGAAAGGGTCTCTTGACGATTCCTTTTAGGGTTAAAGAGCCACATAGAAATAGTATGTTTTTGGGTATCACCATAAACAAATGCATATTGAACACTGGAACAGTAAAAATGGTGGCATGAACAGTGAACCACTTTAATTCGAATAATAGGATGTTTTTAGTTATATGTGAAGCTGAAAAAAAAATTTAAAATTTTTTGGGGCCACATTCACATTGCGCCCAATGATGAAATATTTTTGGGTCTGTGAGCCTTTGGAACAAAACAAGGCACTGTTTTGTGTCTCCCTGACCCTGATCTCATTCTCCATCGCCTTTCTTACCGACCCATTTTAACTCTCTTTCTTTCCTACATTTTCCCATTACTCTCTCTCTTTCTCTCTCCATTTTCAATTTCTTCTTCTTCTTCTTCTTCACTATTTTCCCAGTTATCGTGACCTTATCCCAATCGCTTTTCTGTTGCGGAGGTGCCTCTGGGGTGTTGTGCAGATCAACCCACAATCTTAAATTGTTGTTGGTCTGTTCCTTCTCTCTAAAAATGTTTTCTTTCTTTCTTATCCCTTATTCCCATTTAATATTTTCAACAATATCTTTTTGTGCCCTTTTTATTTCATTCTCATCCTTTTACTCTTGGGTGTTTTGTATGTATGCAAAACCGTTGCTTTACCTCAAGGGATTCATAAAACTCTATCATCATATCACTCGAATGTTTGCCCTGTTTCCCAATCTCTTTTTTGTCTTATCCGTTTCTAAGTGAGGCTCTCCTTACTGTAAATGGGATAGTTTTGCATTTTCTGCTTAGCTCGTTATCAAGTTTCAATTCCTAGAATTGTGTTTTGAATAGAACGAAATGCTGCACTCTATCCTTTACTATCATTGCACTTTCCTGATTTTATGTGTAGTTTGGTTTGCTAGAAGAAAATTATGTTCTCCTTTGTTCAGAGTTGATAATTTTTGTTTGCAATCTGTCATTTTTACTATCTATTTGCTGTTGTTTTTACTGTTAGTTTTGTTTGGTTGTCTTTAACAATCTTTCTGCCGTTTCCTAGGTGTTTTGGCTCTTCCTGTACTATGGATGGTATTCACGGGGATGATTCTCGGATACACATCAGTGATGGACAGCATCCTATACATGTGCCATATGTGCAAGAACATGAGCATCACGGACTGCATCATATGAGCAATGGGAATGGGATTGATGAGGATCAGAATGATGGTGGTGATACTAACTGTGGTGGAAGTGAGAGTGTGGAAGGTGATATCCCCTCCAGCCATGGAAACCTCCCTGACAATCACGCTGTAATAATGGATCAAGGGGGTGATGCTGGGGATCAGCTTACGTTGTCTTTTCAGGGCCAAGTTTATGTCTTTGACTCCGTGTCACCAGAAAAGGTGCATCAACTTATGCTTTTTTCTACTTTTGCATTGACATGATATGACTTCTCAAGCCTTTTTTCGAAATATTGATTTCAAGTGGCTATTTAAGTATGTTCAATTTAATGATTGTTGTGCATGGGAGTATCTGCTCTACGCTTGAATATGCATCAGATCATAAAAATCATGATGCTTGAGTTATAAATAGTAGAATGCATTGATGAAACTATGACCCTCTCCCACCCTTAGGAGCCTTTTGGCATTGGGATATGTTAGTTTTTTTATTCATATTAATATATGTTTTATGCATGTTTGATTTCCCATCTCTTCTTCTTTGGGAGTATTTGTCATTTTGGTTGATGTATATGACAAAAGGGTATCACTCAAGCTTAGAAAGTTTGTTTGACAGCCACAAGAGCAGCAATGTTGTATGTAACCGAGTGTAATGTTAATTGTGTCAACTTTCAATGCCTTCCTTGTTAAATTTATCATAATTTTCAGTTTAACAAGATCCTTTGTTACGTTTTATATTGTGATTGTAAAGATGGCTTTAACAATTAAAATCAATAATTTGATCCATTATTGACCAAATTAGGAACTACTCCCAACATTGATTCATTGATGAAAATCCTGGGACATTTTTCTCAGGTTCAAGCTGTACTACTGTTACTGGGAGGCCGTGAAATACCTCCAACCATGCCTACCATTCCAGTGTCTCCTCACCATAATAACCGGGTATTACTACATTATTTGATCGGAATGCTATTGAAGCTCTTTTTTTAGTCAAATAAATGGCTCATGAAGTATTTTATTAGGGATTTATTGGTACTCCGCAAAAGTTCAGTGTCCCTCAGAGATTAGCTTCATTGATTAGGTTTCGTGAAAAGCGGAAGGAACGAAATTTTGACAAAAAAATTCGGTATACTGTTCGGAAAGAAGTAGCATTAAGGTATGATGTTTCCTATCATTATTTTTTAGATTAAGCTTACTCGTATACTTGTTCACTTCTTTGGGTAAAAGTTTTGACTTTACTGTAGTCCATTTATGTTTGTAATGTTGTGTTGTTGATAACAGTAGAAGGGTGCAAAACAAAACATATATTTACTCGTATACACTTTTTTTTTATTCTTTTTTATTGTGTAAATATATTTCTAAATCCACATCCTGACTGGCAATGTTACCTTAATATATCTGCACCACTTGCTAACAAATACAAGTGACTTCTGTAGAATGCAAAGGAACAAAGGTCAGTTTACATCTTCAAAGTCCAATAATGATGAATCTGCATCACCTGCAACAAATTGGGGGCCGAGTGAAAACTGGTCAGCAGAGAATAACGGTTCCCAGCAGCAAGATATTGTGTAAGTTTACTGGTTCATTCTATGACTAGAGGGAGATTCTGACTTGTATATAATTTAACAAATGGTATTTTCTGTCAATTTATGTCAGTTGTAGGCATTGTGGCATCAGTGAAAAGTGCACACCAATGATGCGACGTGGGCCTGAAGGGCCAAGAACCCTCTGCAATGCTTGCGGTCTTATGTGGGCAAATAAGGTAAATGAGAGTTATGTTTACTCTTCATGTCCATTGCTATCGTTTTCTATATTCCATGTTGCGCTATAAATTAAATTATTGTCTCTGAACATCACCAAATTAAGGTACATTGTGGTGGTTTATTTCTGTCCAATTTATTATTGACATCCTAACACTTAACTATTATGGTATGAGTGTATACTATGTAGTGTCAATATGAATGTATTTGAAAGAGGAGTTCAAAGTTGTTCACTTTATAAACTGTTTCAAGAAAGAAATGAGATTGTGTTACTCCTAGGTAGTAATTTATGATGACAACGGTTTATAATTTTTTTATTTATTTTAGAAATGTCTAAAAAATGTTTTTGATCTGGATTTTCATAATTTCAATGATTTATTTATGAATTTTTATACAATTTGAAATATGTATCTTGCACGTATTGGCCTTAATATTTTTATAATAATTATATGGGATGGTCTTATTGTATATGAGCATCAAAGGCAAAAACTAGGCATTGTTGTTGAAGAGGCCAATACCTTATAAACCCCACAGGCCAACACTTGCTCCCACAGACCTTACAATTGGATTAAAACAAGATGTTATGATGTTTTATTGGCATTAACTTAGCTCAATATCATGTGTATTTATTATTTAATAACGTGAATTTGGGAATCTGTGAATGTAACTCTGCATGAAATCGGAAATATGAAAGTGTTTTGAGAAGAAAACAAAGATAATACATGATAGCTTTCTAATGAATGGTTTGGCACTGATTTTGAGAGTAACCTGGAGAGAGACCAGTATAGATAAAAGATTCTATATATCTTTGTGGGGTATGGACCACGATTTGCCAGTTCAAGCTCTAGCCTTTTATTAGGTTTTGAGGAAAGTATAAAATATTATAATTTACAATTGTTTTCTTCAATGGCACTCACCAAAAAATGCAGTTAAAGAAATTGCAACACAAGCAGTAACTTTATCTAAAATATCTGACCGATTTACTATGTGGAGATGAGGAAAATGTTTCATTTGAAACATATTTCAAATCGATTTAAATTCAGTTGGATTCTTACACTACTATATATATTGCACTCGTTCTCCTAATACAGGGACGAGTTTCTTATTTTATTTAAAGTAATATTATGTACATTTCAGAAAATTATTTATGTCGTAAATTAATTTAGTTTGTTGATATGTGCTAATAATGTTCTGAACCGCAGGGTACCCTGAGGGACCTATCAAGGGCGGCACCCATATCTGGACCAATGAAGAATGAGGTCGGATACCATGCATTCACTAAATTTCATGCCGTATTTCTTATCAACTTAAAAACTTGGGTCATCTCTGTGACCTTAATTTTTCCTTCAATTGAATATTTACAGAATAAAAGTATAGAGGCCAACCAGATAGTCCATAGAGTTGCAGGAGAAGCTGATGATTCGTCGTGATGAACTTTATTTTGGTCAGAATGGGGAGGTATTCCATGAAATAAGAGTGATGGGAGAATGCTTGACCACTAGATAAAAAATCGTAGAAGGTGGCTTATTCTACTCTGTTTTTAGTGAATGAAAAATGTTTAAATGAGCGTTCTGTATTTTGTTTTAAATATATGCAGAAGGTCATTATTGCCCATGACAGATAGTTCTTTCCAGGGATTTTTATTTATTTCGGGAATGCTGAACTGCTTCAATGCACTTCCTGGTGTTGTATTAAGTTTATATATAAAAAAAATGTTTCTTTTTGAATTAGATCGAGTGATTTTCATTTCACCTTTAAGTTCTTCCACATGGGGTAGCTTGTTTCCAGGAGCTGTGAAGAACAAATAAATTACACTAACTGAACAAGTGAATTCCCAAAAATGGTACAACCACCTTGATAGAAAATCCTTAATCCACCATGATGGGCATATCTATTACAAGTCTTGCTGTGTGTAGACACCGCTTTTAGATTGCCTCTTGTTCCTGCAATGTCAAGCTACGGTCTGCCCACATAAAATAAAAGCTTGAATTAGGCATTGAGCAGCGTGAGTTTGATCTGGCGCTCCAGAGACAATCACCAGACCCTCAGTGGCTCCAGGTTTTGGATCATGAATAGCCACGTTTGCACCAGACGTCTGAGGAAAACCCAATGGACAATAAACTACTATAAGACAAACAGTTCAGCAAACAGTAAGAAATGAATTACTAATCAGATATAAACAGACCTGTCGAATCTGAGTAAGGTTGCCATTGTTCTCCCCATAAACGTGGGTTAAATACATATGAGGGACGGTGATCTCGATTGTTAAGTTATTTGGATTCTGTAATGGGTGTCCATTCCTGCAAAATAACACAAACACCAGTATAAGATATTTGCTACAACACCTGCTTTTATACATGTTGGAAACACCTATCGACTTAGATAAAATATACTGTCACTTCAAAAATTACTTCCTAAACTCACTTTCCAGGGTTCTCATTTCGTGGGGCAAAACTAGAAGTATCAGCTGTTCCTCCTGGATTTCCTCTGTTAATTCCCTGAAATAGAAACCTAAAGCGTTATAAACGTCATTCCTAAATAGGCCGGAGGAAGTTGTTTACACCCCCGTCCCCCTCCTCTCTCTCCCCACACCCCAAAAAAAAAAAAAAAATATAAGATGTTTAGAATGCATATATCAAGATCCCCAGGCATTAAACCCTTATTTGAAAGGGAGACTGACCAGAGGATTCCATGATCTTGGAGAAGTTGGCCCTTCATAACCACGAGGATAGGGAACTCGATCCATGTTTGGGGGACCACGCCCCATACCATGTACAAATGCATGCTGCTGATGGTCCATAGGCATGGGGGGAACAGTTGAATGGTCGATTCCATGGTGCCCAACTTGAGGAGAAGGAGGAGGGTGGCCAGAGGACATCATGTGATTTCTTGGCCTAAATAAAGGAGGTGGCATTTCTGGATATGGTGGCAAATGTGGTGGTGCATTAAAATTTGGAGGGGCCCTTACAGGGAAAATGGTTTCCCGAATTCTGCTGGTTATGTGAAACAAAGCATCCTGTACGGATTGTAAGCTCCCAATAACCTATGACAGAACACAATTTTATTTCATCTGTTAGATCGTCCTCGTTGCACAAAAGACCATCAAAATCCAAAACCTAAATCTACATATAAGCATATTCACAGCAGGATTATCAGCAAACAAGAACCGAAATCCTAAGTCCTGCATGGAACAAAAATGACACTGGCAAGCAAGGTAGTTAAAATCAGGATTTCACCTCAAATCAGGATGGAGGTCAAGAAAAATCGCATATTGTAAATAGGATTTTACAATACTCAGAATACAATATAATCCTAGAACCTAGATGTCTAATCTAACAAACGTACCAAAACATAAAGGTTATTGTGTGGGTTCAAACAAAAATAAAGGGTGCGTTTGTAATTCAAACACGATCAAAAATTCCAAAAGTGAAATTAAGGTTCCAACAGAGGAACAATGGAGAAATTACACTAAAAATTGGAGTAAGCCAAAGAAAATGAAAAGACAAAACTTGCCTTTTCTCAAGATACACTAAAAATTACAGACCAAAACTCAAAGTAGAGTGAAAAGTATTTAGATTCTCGGAAAGAGAGATATACGACATTTCCTAATGACTTAATGGGAAATTTTGCAGCCTTTTTCTTTCTTTCTCCCGTACCTTTACCTCTACTTGGTATAGAGGAAAGAAACGAGGGGAGAAAGAAATGTTTGAAATTAAAGTTGAAAAGAAAATGGAAGAAAATTAATAAATTTTGTTTCTAAAGGTTATCTTTCTTCTTTTATTTTCATTTTCTCTTTAATCAAACAAAGAAAATGCATCATTATCTGTGATTTCTCTCTTTTCTATCCTTTTACTCTCGTTCAATCATATAATTTGAATAGTACATATCATTAAACGTGCATATAATCCTCATGAAAGTGTCTAAAGTACCAATTACCTGTACAACTTCTTCATTTTGGGAAATGTTCTTAATTTGTTCCTTCGAAAAAATGCGAATACTAGCACCTGTGGCCCTTCGCATTTCAGATATAACAAGACCTCCCTTGCCCAAGAGGCAGCCCACCTGTGGTGAACGCACAAGAAGCTTAGCAACAACTGCAGCACTTGGCTCAAATCCAATCTCTGTAAGTCGACAATGGACACGGATGACAGCTTCTTGTGCAGGAGAATGCTTTTGGTCTGACACCTGCAGAAGATTATATCAAGTTTAGTTTGTTTCCTTGTCAAATATCATGGAAATTGTATATCAGGTTTTATAATTTTCTGCTACAATACTCTCATAAGCTGCAAGCATGTTTTACAAAGAAAACTACCAATACAGAGAAGTTACCATGATTAGAATAACTCAACAGCAACTCAGAGTAAACACTCTGAAGATGAACCCCAGCCACAAAAATCAGACAAAGGTTACCTGTTTGATTATAACAAAAGAACAATCATATTTTAGATTTCTAACAAAGATCCCCAGCATAACTTGACACCGGAGAGCCAGCTCACAATAATCTCAACAAGCACCCAAAGTTACAAACAAGAAACTTTCCAAGACATAATACTGAAAAACCAACATAATTTACTCCATCAAAGCAAAACTTTGCACACAAAAACATAGGAAATCTAGAATAGGAAACCCTAAAACCGTAAAACATAGGAAATCTAAACCCCGAAACATAGGAAACATAGCAACTTTGAGTAAAAAGCTATCATACACAGGTAGAGCATTGTGTATCAAAGTCAAACAACGTAGCTGATCTCATACCTCTCGTGCAGATATCACAACCACGCGCTCGTCTGAATCAGGTCCAGCCTCAACAATTTGGATAGATGCACCAGTTTCATTCTGCATTGCCCGCACCACAGAACCACCTTTGCCAATAAGACTACCAACTTTATCATGGTGACACAACAGCTTGAAGACAACCTCCTCTTCCATGAACATCCTATGACTAGGTCCAGCACTTTCTGGACCCGGAAAAGAATAACCTCTGGAATGGTGATCAGGAGGACCATATGAACCAGACGACCCATAACCACGTTGAGGATAACCATCAACCTGAGCAGGAGCTGCTCCAGAAGGTTTAAACGCACCAGAATTTGGCCCATTGTTATCATGAAGACAAGTCGAAACAGATAAAAGCGCTTTCTTTACTGCCGTAAAGTTTCCTGTTATCTGCACACATCACAAGCCCGAACTCAAATCATTGTATCATAGTCCATACTAAGAAACAGACCCAGATCTATTTTAATAAACTTCTCCAAAGCATTTATTAGAGAAAAATCTGAATTCTGAATTTAGTCCCCGTATATGTATGTAGTCAATTCTGAATTTGCTCTCTCTATGTAAAAATCTATTAAATTAGTTCTTCAAGTTGGTTTCTGTCAACGTTGTCCCATAGCACACTCTTAACTTAGTCCCCATGTAGTGCATTTTTAATTTGATCTTTCTTTCACAAATCACAAGCCCCAACTCAGCATCAATGTATCATAGCCCATATTAAGAAAAAGACCCAGCTCGGTTCTAATAAGCCTCTCCTAAGCATTTATAAGAGAACAAAAAACTAGGTTAAATGTATAGTTTAGTCCTTGTAGTCCTAGTTTATGTAGCGAATTCTTAATTTGGTTTTTGTACGTAAAAGTCTACTAAATCGGTTCATATTCGTGTAAAACCTACTTGATTTGGTCTTTGCCACCATTTTCCCCTTGCAGCTCTTGGTTTAGTTCCTATTAATGTAGCGTATTTTTATTTTGATCTTCATAAGCGTAAAGCATCCGTTAATTTGGTCACGTACATGTATAACATTCTTAATTTGTTGCCTAAATAAAAGTAAGCAAAGTTTCTCCATAAGCTAATACGAGTTACTTATAAATCTTGGTCTTGATTTGTGCAAGAAAATGAACTTATTTTACAAATTCTGCAAGTCTTTACCGAGAAATTTATCAAACGGCAAAGAGTGTCCGCGTTTAGATTAGAAAATAATACCTGAATGAATTCGTCTCCGGAAGGAGGAAGAGGAGGTTGATCCTTGGGCAAAACCCTAATGTGGGCCCCACTCTCTTGCCTGATCTTTTCAACGATCTTGCCTCCTCGCCCGAGCACGCAACCAACCTGATAGCTGGGCGCCACCAATTTACACGACACTGTCGAATTGCTGCAGTTCTTAGTTTCATCTTCCACCGTTCTTTCAAAAACCCTAATCAACGCAACCTGCGCAGCCGATTCCTCGCTAGAAACAGCGCCGGCCGCCGCCACGATGACAACAACGCGCTCCTCCGCCGCGCCCGAGTCCTCCACCATAATCTTAGCCCCGTCGCCGGCCAGAGCCGTTACGTCCGCCGCCTTCGCGGCCGGACACACGATCCGGAAAACGGCGTCGGCTGCTGGTGGCGGCGGAGCATGGCGGCGCTTCTTGCTGCTGTTGTTGGACATCACATCAAACGGCAGATTCACTCCAACAGAACAATCACTTCCTCATCGTTTGTTTCGCGTCCCAAATGCTTTGCAATTTACACGTGTGCACACGCACGAAACTGGATTCGCTGCGTCGCTTTTTTCACGAGATTGAGGAGTCAACGAATCAGATCCGTTGGATACGATTTCAATCTCAAGTTTTGAAGTACCTTCTTTGATTTGTTGAATCAAGCTTAAGTTAACATGGTTTTCATGTGACGAATCTAATTCCTTCATTGCATAAATAAGGTGACAAGGTTAAAGATGGTTCTAGTATTTGTGAATATTATTTAATTTTTATTATTTTATATAAGTCCTTCTCGTTAAAAATATCTTTATGTTATTTTTTAATAAATGAAAGCTAAAAATTATACTAATTATTAGTAAAATTAACTAAAAATAAGGATATGACTTGAATACTCTTTTAAAGTATGAAGTGAAATAACGACTACAAAACTAATAAAATCAACCATTTGTAATCATTGATTCTTATTTTACTTTATCTTCGAAAGTGTATTACCTCACTTTAAAAAAAGTCAAATCCTAAAAATTAAACACAGCTATGTGGAAAAACATTGAAAAATATCCGTTAAAAAAATAAAGTTATATATGGTTTGTATATGTGTTTGAAATATAGATAATTAAAATGGGATATGATTATGGTGCACTACAAATAATAGTCATTAAATTGATTTTATCTGCATGATTTTACAGTTATCCTCTATATTGTAATACAACATTTTATTTATTTGATAAAGATTTTAGGGTTTAGGATTTAAAACCCTAAACACCAAACTAATTTTAGTGATGGTATATTCTTTATCATTTTATTGTGTTTTTATATTAGAATAATTGAGAAAAGTAAAGGAAGATAGTGTATGATCTTACTGTGTCAAATGATAAATTACCTACAAAAGTATTAGTATAATTAAAGGTTATAAAATAGATAACACAATCACATCAATTATTAAAGATATTAAATATTTTAATATAAAATATTACAAAAAATATAAAATATTCTGATAAAAGTTATCATACTTTTATAGTTAAAACAAAATTTTTCACATGTTTGATATGTGTGATAGTTTTCTTTACTGAATGTCAATAATTTGATAGTTAGAAAAAATGTGAAGAACACAAACTTATTCACAAATAATTTTCATGTACAAATTATGAAAAATAGAAAAATTATAACAAAAAATAGGATTGACTTATGATTATAAAAAACTTTTAAAAATATTTGTAAATATTGTTTACTTATTAAAAAAACAAATATTTGATCTATAAAATAATCAAACTCAAAACCTTTCATCTGATGTGTTAAATCATATGTGTTTGACTTATTTAAATAAATCATTTGTATATGTTATTTTTTCATATTCTAGCATAAAAAGCATATTATGATTCTTACATCTCATAATTCTCAAATGTTGATTTGACTTAAGATAGTTCATTAAAGAAATGTAGGCTTAAAAAGATATCTTTTAATGAGTGTTTATCACCAAGTTTCATATGATAAAATCATAAAATGGTCTTCTTAAAAATACTTTATAATAAATATGATCAAACAAACACACTTAACCAATTTTATTATTTTTATCTCATTCAGTTCAAGTGATCAAGTCAAATGTAGATTTATAAATCAACTGAATCATTAGACTAACATATATTCATGTTTGTTTGAACTAGTGATTGACCGTAGTTTTAACGTCTAACATACAATACATATATAAAACAAAGGGTTGGTTTGAAAAATTGTTTAGTAAAAACATTTTTAGTATGCACTCACAAACTAGATCTTTTTGTTGAGTTAGTACAAACAATGATAACATGCAATACAAATGAGGTAAGAGAGAGAGATATTGCACATTATAATTTATATTGGTTCATCACTCACAACAGAATACGTTAGTCAACTAAGTATACTAATGACGCGAAATACATGTTGAGTATTTTTTGGGCATGTAACCACTCTTAGCTAACCCTTTGAGTATTATTGACACCAATCACTCCTAGCTTAACTGAGTATTCTTTGGACTCATAGTCTATCCTAACTAACCCCTTGAGTATTCTTTCCTCCAGTTACTTCTGGTTGACACCAAATATTCTTTGGTTAAACCATCCCTGGTTGGTCCTAAGTATTCCTTACACCTAGCCACTCCTAAGTATCTCGTGTATTTTTTCATATTGTACCCACTCATGGCTGACCTTGTCAAGAAGTATTCTTTACTCAAGTCACTTTTAGCTAAATTGAGTATTCCTTGTCAAACAACCAGTCTTGGCTAAGATATGAAAGTTTGATATTTCAATGATCTATTGATCATTGAGTCTTATGAATAGGGAAGATTGTGTTTGACGACGAATATAGTGTTTAGGTTTTCTCTCCTAGTTCAAATCATTTGGCTCTCTATGGAAGATAGCGTCTTTCAAAGTATATAATGGTTGGACTCACTCTCCTAGTTAGTTGGATAAACACTCTAAGTGTTTTTCATAAGGTTTCTTTGGATTCCAATACTTTAATCTTCTTTAAGCTTGAGGATCCTTCTACAAAGTTGTGAGGTGTGTTTTATCATCTTATCAACATTTTGGTATAGTGCAACCTCATTGTCTTAGAAGAGTGCTTTAGCTTGAGCAACATTTTGGCATCATCCTCTCCTCTTTATACTTATCTTCTTTTGGATAAACTCCCCTTTTAAATTATTGAAGAAGATAGTCGTTATGCAATTGTTTATATTCATTGAGCATTTTAGCCTTTGACGAGCTTTAACATGATTTCATTTTATGTAGCTTCGATCTTTGCTCCTTTTTCTTCACAACTTTCTTGATAATTGACAATGTTTATCTCCCTACATAGTATAACCTTTTACACAAATTCATGATTGCGTGCATTTCGTACAGGACTGATACCCAAGTCAGAGTTGAAAAACTCTGTGTTAGGAAGTTGATGAAGGAAACGATTTTAACTTGTATCCTGAGAGATTATTTTGATTTATTTTGAATGGATCTCTTTGACAGACAAACATTCCCTACAAACATAGAGTAAGCACATGAATATTTATTTGACGTACGAGGTTTTTGTGTGTATTGTCTTAACATGACGTACCAAAGTCTATGTACATAATGAAAAACTAGTCTAAGAGCATACATGTGATTTGCCTTTGGATTATTCATATACAAACATAGTTATTGCATCACATGTGCTATACAACGGCTTTGTAAATGTAAGATGTTATAATGTCCTTGTTAAATTGCAATATTGAGTTAGATCATTATATGGAGAACCTAAAGAGACACTAAGCTTGACTTTAGTGTCCACTGATATCATAGTAGGTTTAAACGAGGTCATATTGGCACTATTTATGATCTCCTCAATCTATTTGTGTTGGCAAAGAAATAAATCACATGCATGTCTTGTTAATGCAATTCCAAAAAAATAGTTCAGGAGACATAAATCTTTCATAGAAAGTTGTGAAGTAAGGAGTGATATAACAATCTTACGAAGATCGTTAGAAGAAGCAGTAAGGATGATATCATCAACATGCAATAAAATGTATGTCATGTCATTATCCTTGCGATAGATAAATAATGAGTGATAGATACAAAATCAGTGAACCGTTTATATCATGCACAAAATTTAAGACCATACAGAGATTTTCTAAGAGACATGCAAAAAATCTTTGAATCCTGTAGATTAGTACATATAATTTGTTTCAGTTAGTTGACCATGTAGAAATGCATTATGAACATCCAACTAATGAATGAAACTTGATTTTGATAAAACAATATTGAGAGTAAACTAAATATTGTTGGTTTCACCACGAGCCTGAAAGTTTCATCGCAATTTAAGATATTCATTTAAGATCTTCCACCACTAACAATACAAGCCTCATATCGCTCAAAATAACCATAGTATTCATTTTATGTCAAAAACCATATAAAACAAATAGTCTTAGCTTTAGAAGGTTATGATACCAAAGCCCAAGTCTTATTATTAATAAGCATGTCATATTCATTCTTCATAATAGATTTCTAATTCAGGATGGAAAAGCCAACTTTAGGCTTTTAGGAAGAGAAGATAAAGTAAGATGAATAACTAAAACTAACAAATTTAACGGTCATTTTAGTTTTGAAATTTCATTCATGCTATTAGTTCCCATGGTCTTGTTCAGTCTCTTGTTAACTAGGTGGTTGGAGGTTTACTTGGTGATGAGGAGAAATTGGTTGCAATTCTAGAAAGTTAGGCTCAAGTGAAGACATAGGGGAAACAAATTGTTGCACAATTGTAACGGAGGGTTGTGGCTAGCCAGATCACTATTTGGATAGGTAGTATGTGCAGGAGAGGTTGTTTGGGTGTGAAATACATGAGAAGAATTTGATTGTATTGGTGGTTGCATATATTTATTTTATCATTGATGCAAGAAATAGGATTTAATCCATTACATAAAAAATCACATGCAGTAGAAGAAGATGTATGCAACTTAGAAAAAGGAAATTGTCACCTATAAAAGTGACATGCCTTCAAATAATTATTTTTTGACTTGATAAATCGTAACACTTACATCATTGACAATTAGATGGATAACCCTTCAAAACACACATGGGGTAGAGAGAGATTGTAAATTATTGATTGTAGTGAAAGGAGAGACAAGATAGCATAAACAATAAAAAGTTTGTAAATATATATAAGTAAAGTTTTGAAGATATAGAATTTGTTCCAGAGAGTTATATTTAAGGGATTTGTTTAGAAGGATGTTAAAAAAAATAAGTTGGCATTGCTAGTGCACGATGCTGAAAAGATGGGGCATAGAAGCATAAGTTAGGATGTGAGAATTAAATTGTTGATGGTTCATACTTTTTCATTTAACTTTGTCATTTTGTAGAAAAGTATGAGGGCATGGAAACTGAAAAAAATAAGACCAATTTTATTAAAAAATATTTTGAATGATTTGTTTTCAAATTTCTTCCATTGTCATATTAGAAATATTTAATATTGTTCTCAAATTATGTCTTAATAAAAACAATAAAAGAGGAAAATATTGAGTATACTTAAAAGGTTTTCGCTAATCCAGTCCACAAGAAAATAGAATAATCATTCAAAAGAAGAATATAGTATTTATGACTGTTGTGCTTAAAGTTTGAGAGGTCCATAAATTACTATAATTAAGTTAAAAGGCATAAAATTATTAGAATATGAAGTATAAAATGACAATTTCACATGTTTTCAAAACACACAAAAGTCACAAACAATAAAGGATGATAAGTGTGTATAAGAAATAAATTTATTCTTCTCAAGATATTTAAAATAGATGTTATTGATGTCCTAATCTATTGTTTTATAAAATAGGACAAAAATTTCAAATTGATCAAATTTATTGAAACATGATTGTTGGTTGTGAAACATCAAAGATAAACTTTTACTAATTTTTTGGGTAGGTAAGACATTTTTTTTAAATTTTGTAAATCATATTGTTAACCTAGATCAAGGTTCCTTCCCATTTTCCTTATTTCCATTCGAACAAACTAGTTTCGTTACCTTTATTGTTTCAAAATTTGTATGAACTTTTGAATACCTTAACTGAAATGCTCTAAATCACTACAAACATATAAGTAATATGTATTCTTATATCTATGTTTTTCATATTATGTTATTATGACTTTAAGGAGCTATTTAGACCCGAGTGCCGATTAGGTGCGACAGATCACTTAAAAGGAAAGTTATAAAACCGAGGCAAAAAATATTAATAAAAAACTAAAATCTAGAGAAGCAGGTAAGGGAAAACTTTCTTTGTCACGTAGCGAAGATTTGGGATGATTTGCGAGAGTCGAGTTTTTTAAAACTTTTTTTTATAATTTATTTACTTATTAATATATAAATATTAATATTTATATATAATAAAATAAATATAATTAATTATATAATATAATAATAATTAATAATATTATTTTTTAATAAAATAATAATAATAATTAATAATATTAGTTTTTAATAAGATTATAATAATAATAATAATAAAATTAAAAATTATAATAATAAGCAAAATAAATTTATAAAAATAATAATTTAATTATATAATATATTATAATAATATTAATAATTACTAAAATAAATATATATTTAATAAAATGTAAAATAACACTAATAATAAAATATTAATAAAAACAAAAAATATTAATAATAAATTTAAAAACAATAATAAAAATAAGATAATTATAAAATAAAATATTAAAAACTAAATATATTAATAAAATCATAAATAATAATTATAATAATAAAATAGTTAAATAATAATAATAAAATTGAAATTATAACAATAATGAAAATAAATTTATAAAATAATAATAATATTATTAATAATATTTTTTTATTTTAAAATAATTAATAATTTTATAACTTTATCAATTAAAATAATAATAATTTATTAATCACACTTAACAAATTAATTATTTTTAATTTTAAATTAATTTAAATTATAATTTCATCTATTAAAAAATTATTTTATTAATCACACACATCACATCACTCACAAACTTTTATAATTTTCTACTCAAATCTCACCATCTTTCCCTCAATCCAAACAAGCAAATTTTCTACACACTTTCATCTCAAATCAACTCAAATCCAGTCTCTCAAATCTACTCTCTCATCCAAACAAATCCTAAAAAAGAAAGAGTAACACTGTATTGTTACCTAAGTTTTGATTCCTATTTTTAATTTTTTTTAAGATTTGTTAAGAACATATAAAAAGTATCAAACTTTAAGCTTGCATTTCTTGATTAGGAAGAGTTTGATGATTTAGGTGAGTAGTTATTTTTAAATAATACAATTATTTATTTTTTATATTTAATTTTGGATTATATACCTTAATAATATATTATTATTTTTCTTATTTTTTTATATAAAATTATTTACCAACTTGTATTTATCTTCATTTAAGAGAAAAGTTCACCAATCTTGATTTGTCTTTTTTTTTTTAAGAAAAAAAATCAAATTGTTTAGCTAACCAACATATGTTGTTCATTATAGGATTTGGGTAATAAGGAATGAAAGAAATACAAGTCAATTATAAAAATAGAATCTTAGATATTTTTTATTTTTTTTTTATGAAAAAGCTATTCACCAACTTGTGACTAAATTCATTTTGGAAAACAAGTTTACCGACGTTGTTTTTCCTTTCATTTAGATAAAAAATGATTTCAAATGGTTTTATTAACCAACAATCATGTATGATAAAAAAAGAAAAGAAATATATATATATATATATGAATCATCGATAGAGATAGAGTTTATGGGCATAGAACATTATTAGGCGATAATATAAAAATGTTATCATTTAGACAAGTATTCCACACCATGCAAGTAATAAAATTGAAAATTTCAAGTATTGGTCTTTAAGAGATTTGCAGGTGTTCAGACAATGCTGAATTTTACTAATTTGCACGTGTTCAGACAATGTTGAATTTTACTAATTAAGATTAAAAACCTTAAAGATATTGATTCATTAAATTATTCTAAATTTAGAGCACAGGAGAAAATTAAATGATGTTTTAAGCATGATAAGATATGATATTCTTTAGAATTTAATAAACTCAGCACAATATACTTCCTCAATATAATATCTTACATACACAACACCAATATTCACACTATTAGTTATTAGTTTATACAACCCTGATTCTTTGGAGGAAAAGTTATAAAGCTCAAAATAAAATTACCAATTAATTAGCACAAGGTTTGCATTAAATTTCAGTGTATAGAAATGACCAAGAGATAAAATATTACATCTAATAGAAGACCCCTAGGTTATTCACTCTTAGGATCAAAGTTTCACAAACATTTTTTCAATGTTAAAAAGCTATCAAATTCATAGATGATCTAGACAACATTCCATATCATGAATAAAAGGAGTCATGAAAAGAAACATATAAAAAGAATGAGAAACTATGTGCAGTAGAGATTCATTACATTTAACCTCAATAAAATACGATGTTAGCTATTTTAAGATGCAACACACAAAAAATATCAAGAGAATTAATAACAAAGAAAGATGGAAATTTTTCTCTCAAAATATCTACCAAGTTCACTTAAATTCCAATATATTTTCTCTCAATTTTGAAAAAAAATAATAAAAAAATGTGATAATTATGAAATTTTAATTATGTCTAGTTTTCTAATCATCTATAATTAATGGAGATTTATGCATTTGTTATTAGGTACCTATTTTAAGATTTATACAATTGTAATTTTTTTCTTGAGATTTAATATTAAAGAAAAAAATATATATCATGTTCACATTAAATCTTGATAATGTTATATATATATATATATATATATATATATATATATATATTTACTATGACTTTTATTTTTTGTATTAAATTATTTAATTAATATTTATAATAGTGTAACAGTAGATATAAACATAAGCATAGATATACCCACTACTTAACGAAAACAGAGATAAGACACACAAATTTTATACTAAAAAAATAGGACGATAATGAATATAAATTTATTCTTTAGAATCATGATGAGTATAGTCAATTTTTTACTTGTTGTTTTTCACTAATATCCCTAATCAAATAATTAAATATAAAATTAAAATATTAAGATTGAATCGAACTCAACTTAACCATGATTCAATCTTATCTATATTAATTAATATAAGGCGAGACTCTAAAAAATATATAACATCTAAAATCTATGTATAAGATTTTTATTGCTTAATTTTTTTTTTTACAATGATAATTTAACCTTGTAAATGCTTTACTACAAAAAGTTTAACCAAAGTAAAAGATTCCCCCAATCTTAATACTAATACAAAAGTATTTTATACTTCTGCCATACAGATATTTATAAGGTGTCATTTTAACACTTCCTTGATAACTATTATGATAAATAAACTATATTAAACGATAAAGTTTTATCTCATCTACTTAAGTAATCAACACAATTCTTCGATAAATCTTTTAATAATTGAACTATTATCGAGTATCTCAATATTCAATCATTGCAATCACAGAAGCTTCTTCAACTAACATTAAAAAAAAAAAAAAAAAAAAAAAAAA
>Ga0209489_100635_pt1 | contig 68349 bp, 59 predicted proteins | sample SiratrowhiteBW_FD_187527 | JGI IMG/M metagenome (GOLD analysis project Ga0209489, IMG submission 187527) | Root nodule microbial communities of legume samples collected from California, USA - Siratro white BW (SPAdes) (version 2) | ecosystem: Host-associated > Plants > Roots > Nodule | place... | reverse complement strand
AGAAATGAATTGAACAAATGGATACAAAGATTTCAGAACAAGATAACTAGTAAAACAGTAGAAGATATAATCTAACTGCTAGGAACGAAGCTCTGAATACCAAATGATGTGAACCCGATTAGGAATAATCCCCAGGACCCTTCATTTAATTCCTTTACCAGTCCATATCAAATTCAGAATGTTATCAGGCTTAAATTCAATCTTAGACTTTGTTTGTGTAGTCAAAATGTCTTGAATCAGCCCAATCAATGCCTCTTTTAGTTTTTGGGCCCCTGACCTGGTGATTGGTGCACTTGGAATTTGCAAAGTATCCTTTGTATTGTTTATTTGTGTAGGTGATTGAGGTTGGTTAAACTTCAGCTCTTGGTTCTTATCAAAGATTGCATCAACAACATAATAGATTATCATAATTAACATCAATATTAGGAGGCTAGGGGGAATGGGAAATATATTAAGGACTTAATTAAATGGAAAGAACAAGTATAATTTGTATACAGAAAACAAAATTAGAAATAGTGTAGAGTGACAAGTGTTATAATTTGTGGAGATAACAACATTGGGAGCCTAATTTTTTAGGACATTGGATATTTAGCAAGCTTAATCAGGATTTAAATATATGGTTCAAAGAGAGTGGGAGTCTTACTAGGTGAGAGGAAATAGTGCGAAAAATTTAAAGTTAAGTATAAAAGGTTAAAAAAAAGGCATGTATACATGTAAAGAAATAAGAAATGAAGGAAGTAGGGGAGTTAAACAAAAAACTTGATGACAATAATTTAAATGAGGAGATGAGGAAAAATTTTATCTAACTAATATATACATTAAAAGAATTATGGTAGAAGGAACAATGAATTTTAAAACAAAAATCAAGGGTTGTATAGTTAAAGGAGCGAGATACAAATTTAGAGTACTTTCATTATAAGATCAAATGGAAAAGGACATGCAATGAAATTAAAGGAGTAAAAGTAAATGGTGAATGGTAAGCCACAAGGTGTAAAATAGGAAGTGAAACAATATTTTGAAATACATTCTTAGTTGAACCATGTCAAGGGCTGAAACTAGATGGAATCTAATTCCCTACTTTATTTGAAGAAGACAATGGACAATAGAGAAAAGAATTTGAGGAGGAAGAAATAAAAGAGATTGTCAACCAGTGTGGAAGCACAAAAAGCTCAATGTCCAGTGTGGAAGCACAAAAAGCTCAATGTCAGATGGATACAACTTCCATTACATAAATAGTAATTAGAAACCTCTAATTTTAACTCGAGGGACATACTACGACGGTTTGGGAGCTCCCAACCGACATAGTATCTAACCAAATTTTATCAAATTTTCTCAAAAATTGACTTACGCGCCACGAGGAGGATATTACGTCAGTTGAAAAGTCTCAATCGATGTAATATGGGCTATAGAATACGTCAATTTTTCGTCCTAAATTTTTGAAACCTTAAATCTATGATAAATCTATACAATATAAGAACTCTACCATCAAATATACATTAAATCAAGTTGGTGATAAAAAATTTGTGTCAAAAATAAATTGTTAACCTCTTGCAAAGAGAACAGGCAAGGGGTGTCGAACCAAGCATTCACCCGAGACAACCACGGAGCTTGCTCACGCCAAACGAACGTGGAAGAAGCTGAAAATGGAGCCAAACGAACCCTACCAAAACCAATGAACAAAAAACATGCAAATGAAAACTAGTGAGAAGAGAAAGCGGCATTGCGCGAAATGCAAATGAAAACTAGTGAGAAGAAAAAGTGGCACCACATGAAACAAACCCCACAACGCAAACCAGTAGAAGGCAGCGAGGCTAAGAGAAGGAAGCGAGAAAAGGAGAAGGCAGCGAGATTGAGGAGAAGGCAGCGAGGCTGAAGAGAAGGCAACCAGGGTGAGGGTCAGTGAAGGAGAAGAAAATGTAAGAGAAAATTGTTACCCAAGAGTTAATATCTCTCTTGAAATCCCTAATTTTAACTCAAGGGACATCTACGTCGGTTGGGAGCTCCCAACTGACGTAGTATCTGACTAAATTTTACCAAATTTTCTCCAAAATTCACTTGTGCGCCACGAGGAGGATATTATGTTAGTTGAAAAGTCCCAACCAACGTAATATGGGCTACAGACTATATCAGTTGGCACCTCCCAACTGACGTAGTATCTTTAGCATCATTACAAACTTTTCAAATTTTGAATTTTTATTTTTTTCAGTCTTTTCTATGTCGGTTATGAGTGACAACTGACGTAGAATATGGTGTATTATGCCGGGTTTGAGTTAACCGACGTAATATCTATTCAAATATTTACAAAATTGTCACTGCGTTTTTGTTTACATCGGTTCCGTTTTAACCGACGTATTATCCTCACGTAGAATGCGTTTTTTGTATTAGTGAAATATGCTAAAATTAGTTCTTCCAAATATAATAAATAGTAGCCAATCAATATATAAGTGGCCAAATATTACTAGATAGTATCTTAGTAGCCAATTATGTGGTTGATGATATTAAGAGGAGGAGGAAGAGTTGGTAATTGTAAAGGTAAACTACAAAAAAAGTCTAGTTGATGATATTAAGAGGAGGAAGAAGAGTGGGGTAATTGTAAAGGTAAACCACAGAAAAAGTCTATGATTAAGTGGATTGAAACTTTCTTTACTATATGATGGTTAGGCTACTTGAAAAATAAATGAATAAAATGGATAAAATCATGCTTGAAATTATCTACAATTTTAATTCTGGTGGATGGATGGTAAGATGAATTTAAATCAAAGAACAAGGTTATCATACAATTTTAATTCTGGTGGATGGTAACCTACAGATGAATTTAAATCAAAGAACAAGGTTATCAAATGACACTATTTTTATTTCTAATGGTAGTAGAAGGACTAACTAGAATGATGAAGCAAGCAATAAAGAAAAATATTTATTAAGATATAAAAGTAGAAATGAATGGGCAGAGGTTAGTTATTAAAGTTTGCGGATGATATTTTATTCCTTCGTGAAGCTAAGTACCAAAACATTAGGATAAAACGCATTATGCAATATTTGAAATTAGTATATGATCTTAGGGTCAATTTTCACGATGTTTGAATAATAAAAGAAACATCATATCGAGATATTTATGAGTAGCAAATATGTAATGCCTATGAACTACAGAAATAATATTATTTTCAGAGAAGGCAAGGTAGATGCTGAAAACTTTTTGCTCATAAAATAGAATTTGGATGACCTTAAAAATAAAAGAGCTAATTTCTCTTACTCGAATTCTGTCTTGATTCAATTAATTGTATAAATGTTGAAAGATAGACTAGTATACATATTCGAGGGTACATTCAGAATTTAGAGGGGTGCTCTAAAGGCAACATATTTCCTATATAAAAATTTAGAGTTTATTCTGTTATGTTTCCTCCCTCACATAGTATGCATGCTTTTATCTTACAAGATCAGGTGAGTTGAAAGAGCCTCTCAATCTCACTACTAGGTTTTTTCGCTACATGGGACCACGAACACTCTGCTTCAGTGTTGAAACGAAGTGGTCTTCTTTTGCTTAAAATTCCAAAAAAATCTGCTCGGGTCTACATTTGTCTATATAAGGGATTAACGTTCAACTATATCAGATTTTATACCTGGACAACATACTTTTTGGACCACCAATAACAACATTTAGATTCCCGGACTAATGCTGGCATAGATGGTAACAATGCTTTTATGCTGCTGAATAAAGTTGGTGAATAACATCAATGCTTTTATTGTATGCTTGGCTTCTGGTACTTCTTAGCAACCTTAAGCATGAGTGGATGCCAACTGGCTTAGTTTTCTCGAAGAGCTTTGTATTAAACTGTTTTCTTTTTGGCTATAATTACTTTCTGGTTTTTACACAGCCTTTCTGAGTTGTACAAGGATTAAATTACCCAAGTATTTCTTATATTCAGTTAATTATTTGTTGCAAATAAAATAAACTACAAAGATGAATACAAATAACTGGTTTAGATAGTAAAGGCAAGAATTATTAAAAATTAAGAAAAATTTAAATGATTTTGGAAACCAGAATACCCATTAATACTAACATGAGATGATGTTAAACTACTTACGTATTTTTTCGTACGTTATGCTGTCATCGGTTGTAAATGAAAAATCATATAATATAGAAGAAGTCGATTCTTATAATGTATTTGAACGTATCATTCAGAGATAGACCGGATCAAAAGAACAATCTTTTTCAAAAAAATATATGATTAACATTGCAAAAAAGAATCCTAAGTTTTGGGTGGAAAAGATTGGCCCAGATTACTTCACATGATTCTTGCTAGTTCCACTATTCAACTGTTTTTATCAAGTTTCCCTCTTGCAGACTTGTTTAGGAAACTAATGTGCATTAACCAATTTCATTGTCAACAACAATTTCCTACGTTTATTGATTTTACGTATATTTTCCTTTTATTTTAAATCTAAGTCAACATTCTGAAGATAAACAATACTTTAGACTACAATAGTGTAACAATTCAAAACACACAATAATTGTTAATGGACGATAAATAACTGAAAATCAAGATAAGACCACTAACATAAACTAATCATATAAACCTGATGCGTGCTTGAAACTACCAATTTAAAATATCCATCGAGATATAAGAATTCGTCAGTGTAACGTAAGTTCGAAGTATGCATTGCGTGCAAACTAATAAATTTTATCAACGTAATCGTCATTTCTTTTATTCATTGACCTTTTTATATTAATATTATCAAAATTGTTATGTTTAGCTATTATAAAATGTTTATAATGGTAGGAGATTTAGTGACTATCACTATTAAATAATTACAATACTATTGAACAAACTTATTTTCAAAAGATATGGATACAAGGTTTCTAGAAAAAAACTAATACCCGTATTCTGTGATTTTATCTTTATGACATGATCAAATTGTTAGAAAGAAAGAAATATTAATTATTTGATTTTGTCTTTATGACAAGAATCATATTATCATCAATTCTGTTTATTTTGTGTTTTATGACAGTATCAGGTTGTAATACTTTTTTTTTCTTTAGTTATATCTAGAATGGGTACATTATTTGTATATATTCAACTCTTTGTTTTTTATCAATACATAGAAAAATAGAGAAAATATTTTCATTCTCATATTCTTTATTCGTTTTTGTTCATCTCTTTATTTTCATAATATGGTATTAGAGCTCTAATTTGAGAGCTCCGGTTGCTACGTTTATCATGGCCAAAATGGTTGATCCTTCACAAGATTTTAGTTCTCCTTATCATGTTAGTTCCCATCAACATATGATTTGTTCTCTCGATACTCAAGAAGAGAGACCAATTTTTGGTGATCAGTCAAAGGCAATGATTGATACTAACAAAAATAGTTATGGAAGACGATATACTTCTAAAGTCTACAGTCATTGTGGAAAGACAGGACATGTGATTGATACATGTTATAGAAAACATGGTTTTCTACCTCAATTCAAGTTTAAAAATCATAAAGCAGAATGTAATAATAACTAGCAGAATCATGAAGGTTCAAGGTTAGAGGTACATTCTCAGCGAATTGGTTTTACTCCTGAGCAATATCAAACATTGTAGCTCTTTTACAATAGTTTAAATTCAGTGGCAATGCCTCTAATCAAATCTCTATCATTCCTTCCAACACAACAACACACACTGGTAATAAATTTCTCTCTTCCTTTAGTTCTTGGATTCTTGATAGTGGTGTTACTGATCATATCTTTTCATCCTTGACTCATTTCACTTCATATCATCAAATTAATCCTATCTTTGTCAAGTTAATGAAAATCAAGCCATTGCAAATTATTCTGAAAGTGTTTTTATCAATCAAGATCATGTCCTAGATAATGTTTTGTATATTCCTAACTTCACTTGTAATCTTCTTTCAATGGCAAAGTTAATTGATAATTTGTCTTGTATGATTATTTTTTATTCTAGTGGTTGTCACATTAAGGACAAAAAAACCTTGAAAGTAATTAGACTAGCTAAGAAGCAAGATAAACACTATATACTCAGGGTCCCTTCTTATCAAATCTTCACATATCATCGATACTGTCAATTTTACTGATAGTGATCTTGAAACCCTTTGGCATTTTCAGTTAGGCCATGTTTCAAACAAATCTTTAGATGTTATCAAAAATAAATTTTCTTTTCTTAAGTATAACAAATATTTTATTTGTGATATTTGTCATTTTGCAAAGCAAAAAAGATTTCTCTTTGCTCTTAGTGCATCTAAATCTAAAAAATGTTTTGATTTGATTCATGTTGATGTGTGGGGACCATACTCATTATCATCAATTCATGGTCATAAATATTTCTTGACCATATTTGATGATTATTCAAGGTACACATGGGTTTTTCCTTTAAAACAAAAATCTGAAGATGTTAAGATTTTGGAAAATTTTGTTATTTTTATTCAAACACAATTTGAGGCAGCAATAAAAATAATAAGAAGTGATAATGAGAATGAATTTTTCATGACTAATTTTTTTATCAACAAAGGAATAATACATCAAACTTCCTATGTCAATACTCCACAACAAAATAGTATAGTTGAAAGGAATCATGGTTATTTATTAAATGTAGCAAGAGCTCTCATGATACAATCTCATTTACCCAAAATCTATTGGTTATATTCTATGATATATGTTGCGCATATTACAAACATGCTTCCCACACCTATTTTAATTGATTTTTTCATTAAAGTCATTTAGCATCATTAGCTTGACCGATTCTAATGCGTTTGTATTCAAAAAATTATTTTGAAGTAAGCTAACTCGACACTAAAGAAGATCTATGTTGACATTAGTTGAAATTACATTGGTCTGACTAACACTAAATAAAAATAATTTCATAAAAAAAATATTCTCGTAGGGAGTTTCGCTTTTCCTTTCATTGTATAATTTATTTTTCATTTGTACTTGATCTTCCAACACTTGAGTAGGTGTCAAAGGCTGAAGTACAAACTTCTTGTTGTTATGAGTAAAGGTGATTTCGTTGGTGAGACCATAGTGAATAGTTTGTTTATCAAATTGCCATGGTCTTCCTAATAAAACATAACAAGCTTCCATGGGTACTACATCACATAAAACATTATCAACATAGTTCCTCACGGAAAACTTGACCTTTACTTGATTTTTAACATTAATATCCCCCATCATTAATCCAATGTAATTTATAAGGTTTAGGGTGGGGCAATAATTCAAGTTTTAATTTATCAACCATTTTAGCACTATAACAATTACAACACGACCCGTTGTAAATGATGAGAGAACATACATTTTCAGAAATTTTACATCTTGTGTGGAAGATGTTCTCTCATTGTGACTCAGGTTGTGGACTAGGTTGGCTGTTAAGGGAGCGTCATCATCAATAATTCTCCCTCGTGAGCATAAGCATCCTCCCCTCTTTCATTATCCGACCCCTCACTAGTGTTTTCATCATTCTTTTCCTCCTCACTACTATATAGGTCTTGGCCTCTCATCAAAATGGTTCTCATAGATGGACATTGAGATTGTATATCACCCCGACCCAAGCATTTAAAACACTTAATATCACTAGTTCAGCCAAAGGGTGTGAATTCTTCTTTTCTTTGGGTATTTTCTTGAACAATGACTTTAGGAGGGTTCTCTCTTGGTTTTTCTTTCAAAAACTTTCCCTCCCTCTTATGTTTGGTCTTGGAGTAAGAGTTAGAATAAGAACTTCGATTTGTGCTTTTCCTCAAAACTTGTTGTTCCACTTTAATACAAATTTGCACTAAATCATGGAAATCCCTATAAGGGAGAAGGTCTACTCTATCTCTTACTAAGTTGCACTCAAGAATCTAGCCACAGTTACATTTTCTTCTTCCCTAATTCCCGCCCTCATTATGTACAACTCCATTTTCTGCATATATTCTTCAATACTCATGTTCTTTTGATTAAGTCTATGGAGCTTATCCATGAGTTCTCTATGATAGTAGGAGGGAATATGTCTTCTTTTAAGTGCACTTTTAAGATCATTCCAATACATGGTTGGTTCATGGTGAAGACGTCTATCCCTTACTAAGGCAGTCCACCAATGCAATGCATGTCCTTGAAAACTAAGAGTAGCTAGTGGAACTTTCTTTTCTTCACTCACTTCATAACACTCAAACAATTGTTCCACCTTCATTTCCCAATCTAAAAATGTATCTATGTCATTCGTTCCATGGAAATGGGGAAGATCTACTCTAATCTCCTTGGATTTTCTATCTCTTTTATGGTGGTGATAAGGGATAGGTTGGTAGTGTTCAGTTGCTCTTAAGCTATCCCTCTCTGGTTTTTCATCCTCACTACTAGAATATTTTTTTGATGAACTAGCTTTGGCTTTATACTTGTGATCCTTCTTCTTTAAGGTCTTAATTTCTTCCGCCATAATAGAAAATTGTACATCAGTGTTGATTTTCATAACCCGAAGTTCTTCCAATATTTTCTGAAAATATGATGTATTGTCTTGCGACTCATTGCTACTAAGGTGGAAAGAATGTTTAGACATCTTAAATTTTGTGAAGAAGTGTTCTCAAGATAAGACAAACTAGTCTAGCACACTAGGGGGTCTCCCAGGAAAGTGAGGTGCGTCACTTGGACAACTTAAGTACCAAGACTTTCCTTAGCCAGAGCCTTGCCCAATGTACCTTTCCAATTGTTCTTACAATGAGATCACTAAGTCACAAACGAAGGTGACTCAAAGAAACCAAACCTATTCGGTTTACAAAATTAAAAGAAATTAAAGGAATAAAACCAATGCTGGGAAAACTTAAACTAGCCGAGTCCTATGGTGAAGTTCTTGGGCACGAAGGACCTTAGAAACACTCCAGCGTCTACACGTAATGCTTAAACTAGCCGAATCCTAAGGTGAAGTTCTTTGGCACCAAGGACCTTAGAAACACTTCACCGTCTACACGTTTGAATTATTCCACTAATGATAAGGAGTTTTGCAATTACAACTCAAATGAATACAATGAAAGATTGTTGCTGAAAATTTTAAAATTTCCTATACTATGCACTCCTTGTGTTGTTTCTTTGTCTCACTAGTGTATCACTCTTTGCTTTTGGTGTGTTTGTTCAAGAAGCTTTTCTGCACATAACCTTCATTCCTCATTGTGTACCATTCTCCAATAGTGCTTGGGAGCTTCACTCTTGATGTATTGGCCAATTCAACTCAAGTGCTTCACCAAAGTACTATTTCACCATGAGGTCACAAATATAAAGCAAGAAAAGCTAATTTGAATTGCACAACTCAAAAGTATTATAACAATTGACAAACTCAAAGAATGCAAATAAAATTTACAAGCAAGAAATTAAAGCTTTAGAAAGAAGTTTAGCACTCAAAGAGATGATCTAAGAATGACTCTATAGTAGATTAACAAAACAGCAAACAAAAACTAGAATATCCAGTTCTGACAGCAGCTCTTGTGTGAGTTATAATTTTCTCTAAAATTCTTCTTTCGTCTTGAAATTTTGACCACAATTCCACAACAGCACAAGGATCATCCACACAAAATTTCAGAAATTTAGGACCAGTACTGCCTTCACAATAAATCTAGGACAGAGACTTATTTTCAGTTATAGTTTCAATAATCTTTCGACAGCAGTATGTGTAAAATTTATCACGATCCGAATTCTTGGAATTAGGTCACAGAAGTTTTATCATGCACTCACAACTCAATAATGAACGTCCATACAAAATTTCAGCTCGATCTGAACACTAGATCATTCCAGATAAGTTGAAAACAGAGTGCATTTCTTTAAGTTCAGTGCAACAGTTATGCTGTCGTACGTTGAGTTTCTGGCAACATTGATTCAAAAATTTATTGCTTCTAAACCACAGCGAATTAAGCCTCCAAATTTTAACCACATACTAATAAGATCTCAAGCTATGGTCACTCCAAATTTGAGCAGTTAAAAATCACTGGATCGGTTGCAGTAATTCAAACACAGAGGCGTTTTTACACTATCATCCTTGTTAACCAGCAGTGAGCATTCGGATTTTTCAATTTATCATTTTTTTTACAAAATGAATTAGAATGCCCCTTTTTCATAGTATCTTTTACACATTCCAAAGTAGCCTCACACAAAATTTGAATTACAATTACACAATACTCTGTGCTCAATAATTTCGCAAAGTCCAGTGACCGTAATCAACGAATAACAGTGCAGGAAAATGAAACCTATGGATTCCAATGAAATTTAGAACAAACTACAAGACATATAGGAATGATATGACTCAAGGAAACTCACTAATGATCTAATAGTGAATTAAAGGGACTCAAGATTGTAAAATTAAAAGGTACACAAAGCACATTATGACACAAAACAGTAAACACATTCTGTTTACAATTTCAGCAAATGCAAACTGCTCAAACCTATTTTACAAGCATAAACCTAAGGATTTGATGACAATATAAAATCATACATGACTTGACATATACTATGGATCATAAAAACAAAAGCTAGGACACAATTGAACACTTTGAACCGATTAAAATCAACAAAGACTCAACAAAACGAAAGATAGCTTGCGACACACACAAGAACACCTAGAACAATGTATTTTTGGAAGGTTCGAGAAGATTGATGCTATTTGAACCGTTTAAACTCAAGAACACAACAATTAATCGGTACAAAACAATCAAGACATGTAAAAATAGTGGTATACAACATGGAAAAGCCAAAACAAAGTGAAAAGGATCAAGAACTTAGCTCTTGAAGACCAAAGCTCATGATACCAAATGATGGAGGAGCTCCTAGGTGCTTCAGCTTCTTGTGCAAGCTTCAATGGAGGTTGAGCTTGGTGAAACCTTGAAGCACCGAATGGAAGCAATAGATGAACTCCTCATGTTGTAGAAGCCATGAAAATGCAATGAAGAAAGCATGCAAGAAGGTTGATGGTGAAGTAGATGGTGAAAACCTTGAAGGAGGTTGGGCCAACCTTCAAGAGAGAGAGTTCCTAGCTTCTAAGAGAAGAAACTCAATGTGAAACTTGAGGCAATGTGCTGAAATTTGGGCAGCATATCATTACTCAAAATCAAGTCTACAATGGAGGTTGCTAAACCTCTTATTTATAGAAAAAGAAAAAGCTAGTAGCTTCTCTCACAAGCTAAGGTAGAGTATACAAGAAGCTACGGTTAGAAACCCTAGCTTGCAATGCAAGCTACCTAAGTGGCATATAAAAGAAGCTAGGGTTGGGAACCCTAACTTGCACCACACGTTAAGGTTAGAGTAACCTAGCGTGTGGAGCAAGCTACCCTTTCCTAAACTAGACGCCATTGGATATGCGCCACTTGTTCAAATCTTATGCGTCCAAAATCCTAACCTAGGTGTCTTTTATAATTTTCAAGGCACCTAGGGTTATTTATAAAACAACCAAATTTTCCTATTATACTTTTCACAATTTTTACAAAAATCCTCAAAGCTCAAAATAGTCAGCATTTTAATCTGCACAGATGCTTCTGACTCTTTGTTTGCTTTAAGGTGTCTGAACATTGCTATGGTGATTGGACCTTGCCTGAGCCCTCCTCCATCACGACATGTTAACTAAGTTGCGTTTGAAAAGGCACAACGTACACGAGAGGCTGCCAAGGGTGGCTCTTCCAGTGCAGCTAAGACTCCGATCTCTCACTCTACTTAACAAGTTCCTTTTGTTGATTTTATTCCCCTCTTGGCCTAGAAGAAACAAAAGAAGAGGAAGAACAAGTCTAAAGTGAAGCGTTAGGATGCTCTTGAGCGTACTCCTAAGAGGGCCAAGACTTCAGTCAAGGATGTCCGCAACAGTGGGTAAAAGTATTAGTTTCCCACGACCTTGAGTTTCATAAGGGTGTGAGCGTTTCTCTCACCCAGACCAAAAATGAGATCTTGCTGTCATTCTCTAAGGGCGACTTCATGACCTATTTGTTGGAGCTCCAGGCACAGGCAATGGCTGCTCTTTGCCTCTTGGCTCATGAGCGTTCATAGGAGTCATTCAACCCAGAGTTAGTTGACAAAATTTGCCTTAACAGACTAAGTTAATAAGCTGGCGGTCGAGCTCTCGGCCTCGAAGTCCGATATGTCCCAACTGGAGGCCTGGTGTGGTGAGTTAGAAAGGAAAGAGGAGGAGTTGACGGCCAAGATGTCTCGATAACATGAGGAGCTTCATGGTGTTATCCAGGAGCGTGATGACGCCTTGTCGGTGAAGGACGAGACCATTGCCAAACTTGAACAAGAAGTGGTTGCCCTTAAGGACTGTGTCTTAAAGGTTGCTAAGGAAGGATTTAATCAAGCTGTTAAGCAAGCCATTTTGTTGTATGGGGTGCTTGCTGATGGTAATAAGTTTGATGTTCAGAAGGAGGTCTACCAGGATCAGCTTATCAGTATTGAAGATATCCTTGGTGAGGGAACTAGCAAGGCTGATGAGGAGGGAAGGCTTGGTGGTGGCAATGAGGAGGAAACTTTGGAGGAGGAAGATGAGGAAGATGGTGAAGATGAAGAGGAGACTCTTGAGGAAGGGAGGAGGGAGAGAGGGACTCATCTCGGTCCTATTACCAATCTCTCTTGATTGGGTTTTTGAGTTGAGGCCAAGGTGTTCTCGATACTGTTACCAATCGCTCTTGAATGGGTTTTCGGATTGAGGTCGAGCTTTTTCTCAGCCTTTTCACCAATCCTTCTTGATTTGGTTTTCGAGTGAAGGCCAAGGTGTTTCTCAATATTGTTACCAATCGCTCTTGATTGGGTTTTCAGATTGAGACCGAGGTGTTTCTCGGCCTTCTTACCAATCGCTAATGATTGGGTTTTCAGATTGAGGCCGAGGTGTTTCTCGGCCTTGTTACCAACCGCTCCTGATTGGGTTTTCAGATTGAGACCGAGGTGTTTCTCGGCCTTGTCACCAATCGCTCTTGATTGGGTATTTGAGCTGGGGTAGATGTGTTCTCGATCCTGTTACCAATCGCTGTTGATTGGGTTTTCGATTTGAGGCTGAGGTGTTCTCGATCCTATTACCAATCGCTCTTGATTAGGTTTTCAGATTGAGGCCGAGGTGTTTCTCGACCTTGTTACCAATCGCTCTTGATTGGGTTTTCGAGTGGAGGATGAGGTGTTTCACGGCCTTGTTACCAATTGCTCTTGATTGGGTTTTCGGATTAAGGTCGAGGTGTTTCTCGGTCTTGTCACCAATCGCTCTTGATGGGTTTTCATGTTGAGGTCGAGGTGTTCTCGATCCTGTTACCAATCGCTCTTGATTGGGTTTTTGAGTTGAGGCCGAGGTATTCTTGATCCTGTTACCAATTGCTCTTGATTGGGTTTTCGAGTTGAGGTCAAGGTGTTTCTCGACCTTGTTACCAATCACTCTTGATGGGTTTTTGAGTGGAGGCCGAGGTATTTCTCAGCCTTGTCACCAATAGCTCTTGATGGGTTTTCGAGTTGAGGCAGAGGTGTTCTTGGTCCTGTTACCAATCGCTCTTGATTGGATTTTCGAGTTGAGGTCGAGGTGTTGTAGATCTTGTTACCAATCGCTCTTGAAAGGGTTTTCGGATTGAGGCCGAGTTGTTTCTCGGCCTTGTTACTAATAGCTCGTGATTGGATTTTCGAGTGGAGGCCGAGGTGTTTCACAGCCTTGTTACCAATCGCTCATGATTGGTGTTTCGGATTGAGGTCGAGGTGTTTCTCGGCCTTATCACCAATCGCTCCAGATGGGTTTTCGAGTGGAGGCCGAGGTATTCTCGGCCCTATTACCAATCGCTCTTGATCGGGTTTTCGAGTTGAGGCCGAGGTGTTTGCGATCCTGTTACCAATCGCTCTTGATTGGGTTTTCAGATTGAGGCCGAGGTGTTTCTCGGCCTTGTCACCAATCACTCTTGGTGGGTTTGCGAGTTGAGGCCGAGGTGTTCTCGATCCTGTTACCAATCACTCTTGATTGGGTTTTCCAGTTGAGGCCGAGGTGTTCTTGATCCTGTTACCAATCGCTCTTTGAATGGGTTTTCGGATTGAGGCCGAGTTGTTTCTCGGCCTTGTTACCAATCGCACTTGATTGGGTTTTCGAGTAGAGGCTGAGGTGTTTCTCGGCCTTGTTACCAATCGCTCTTGATTGGGTTTTCAAATTAAGACCGAGGTGTTTCTCGGCCTTGTCACCAATCGCTCTTAATTGGGTTTTCGAGTTGAGGCCAAGGTGTTCTCGCTCCTGTTACCAACCGCTCTTGATTGGGTTTTCAAGTGGAGGTCGAGGTGTTTCTCGACCTTGTTACCAATAGATCTTGATTGGGTTTTGAGGAACGCTGATTTGTGCCTTGTTAGGTATGTCACTAGTTTCCAAAACCATTGGATAAATTCATTGAAATTGGGTCTCGTTAAAACCTTCTCAGCCAAAACCCTCCTCAGGGAAAAAAGACTGAGTTAGGAAAGAGTGCTCTCAAAATACATCAGATTCAAAACATTAATTAACTAAAATAGAACTTGCATTCCAAGTCCCTGGTATTGCCTTCCCAAATAAGTGCTCGAAGTAGTACGCCCCATTGCTTGCTACTTGATGAATTCTGAAGTGTCCCGTCCAATTGGTCGAGAACTTGCCTTCGCCTTGTCTGGCTTCACTCCTGATCTTCCATACTAAATCTCCAGCATGGAAGCTTCTTAGCCTCATCTTGGAGTTATACTTTCTTTCTGCCCTCATTTTGCTTGCTTCCTCCCTTACTCGGGCTTTTTCGCTTAACTTAGAAATCAAATTTAGACAGGCCATTTAGCTTTCATTAACGAGCTCCAGGTTAAACATTTCTCTGTGGAGACTTGGTTCTCCAAGTTCTACTGGTAGCATGGCGTATGAACCACAGGTGAAACTGAACGAGGTTTCTTTGGTTGAAGACTATGGTGTACATTTGTATGCCCACAGTGCTTCCAGTAACACCGTGGTCCACTTTCCTTTGGCAGTTCCTAGTCTTTTCTTAAAGTTCATTCACAATGACTTTGTTTGTAGCTTCATCCTGTCCATTAGTCTGCGAATGTTCCACTGAGTTGGTAATGGAACGAATTCCCATTTTTGTAAAAGTCCTGAAGTCCTAGATCGATGAATTGTCATCCATAGTCCGAAATGATAATGTTAGACAGCCCGAACCTGCATACTATATTCTTCCACACAAAGGATTGGACCTTGTTAGCTGTGATTGAGGCCAAGGGTTCGGCCTCTATCTACTTAGTGAAATAATCAATAGCGACTAGGAGAAACTTACACTACCCTTTTCCAGGGCTTAATGGCCCTTATGATGTCAATTCCCTACTGAGCAAAGGGCCATGGGGAGCTCATATGATGCAGAACTTCTGGTTTAGTTCTCAGCACATTACCGAATTCTTGGCACTTTTGACACTTTTTCAGATATTCCGCGGAGTCGCCTTCCATAGTTGGCCAGTAGGACCCGACCCTTAATGCTCTTGTCGCCATATTGTGACCTTCGGAGTGGAGTCCGCAAATCCCTTCATGTAACTCGGCTAGCACGTACTCGGCCTTGCTGTTGTTGACACATTTCAATATTGGTCTTTAATATCTTCTTCTGTATAACACATCCCTTATTAGTGTATACCTCGCACACTTTCGCTTCATAGAGGCCTCTTCGGCCTCTTCACATGTTCCATCTTTTAGGAACTTGATGATTAGGGTCGTCCAACATTCTCTATTCTCTTCAATAGTTATGACCTCCTCTCCAACAGTTATACTCGACACTGGGCCTATCATCTGTATGACTAAACGATAGTGATTCTTATTTTTGGTACTTCCCAGTTTGGCGAGCAGATCAACTCTTGTATTTTGCTCCCTTCTAATGTGCTCCACCTTCGATTCTTTAAATGTTGAAAGGAGATTCAACACCTTTTCATAATACTACATCATCATATCATCCTTTACCTGGAACTCTCCGGTCAAATGGCCGACTGTCAATTTTGAGTCCCTCCTGCATAGGATCTCTTATGCTCCCATTTCTCTGGCTAAATTGAGACCTACAATTATGGCCTCATACTCAACTTGATTTTTAGTGGTTTTGAAATCAAACCTCAGAGACTGCTCGATGGTGAGTCCTGCTGGTCCCTCTAAGATGATTTCGGCTCCGCTTCCTTTGGTGTTTGAAGATCCGTCTACATAGATAATCTACTGGGTGCTAGGACTTGCCGGTTTTGGACTTAGTTCCAATAGAAAATCAGCTAGACGTTGGGACTGTATTGGCCCTCTTGGCTCATAGGTGATTCCAAATTCGGATAACTCCACAGACCATCCTATCATTCATCTTGCAAGTCAGGTTTCGTCAGTACTTTTCTGCTGGGGTAGTTGGTCTTCACTACAATTGGATGGTTTTGGAAGTAAGCCCTCATTCTTCTTGTTGTGTGCACAAGTGCTAGTGTCTCTTTCTCAATTGTCTGATATCTTCTTTTAGCATCCTGCAGTGTTCGGCTCACAAAATACACTGATTTTTGCGCTTGCCCGACCTCCTCGACAAGCACTGAACTGATAGCCTCTTTAGAAATTGACAGATACACCATGATGGTCTGGCCGTGTAGCGGCTTTTGTATCACTGGTGGTATTGCCATGAATTGTTTGATTTGTGCAAAGATTTCTTCACACTCTTCACTCCATTCGAACTTGCTTCTTTTCTTGAGTAGGCTGATAATTGGTCCAGATTTCTCAACCAATCTTGGGATGAACCTGGCCTTGGCTGTCAACTTCCCTACCAGCTTCTGAACTTCCTTGACATTTTTTGGACTCCTCTTCTCTACTATGGCTTGGCATTTATTCAGATTCGCTTCAATTCCTCTGTGCATAAGCATGACTCCTAGGAACTTTTCGCCCTCCATGCTGAACACACATTTTTCAGGATTCAGCCTCATGTTATACCTTCGTAGTGCTCCAAGGACTTCAACTAAGTCATCTCGATGTTGTTCACATGAATCGGACTTGACGACGATGTCACCCATATAGACCTCAACATTCCTTCCAATCAATCCATGAAACACCTCGTTCATGAGTTGTTGATATGTGGCGCCTGTGTTCTTCAACCCGAATGGCATGACTTCGTAGTAAAAGTTTGCCTCTTCTGTCATGAAGGATGTTTTCTCTCTGTCCCCGAGGTGCATTCTGATTTGGTTGTAACTAGAATAGGCATCCAGGAAGCTTAATATCTTGTGTCTTGCAGCTCCATCTACTAACCTGTCGATGCTTGGCAATGGGTAGGCTTCTTTTGGGCATGACTTGTTGAGATCTCTATAGTCAGTGCACATTCTCCACATGTCGTTGGCCTTCTTCACCATCACAATGTTAGCAAGCCAAGTGGTGTACTTGGCTTCTTTGACGAAGTTTGCGGCCATTAACTTAACTACTTCCTTCTTCACTGCTTCTCTCTTTTCCTCCCCTTGTTTTCTTTTCTTCTGGGCTACAAGTTTTGCGTCCATGTATATTGATAGTCGATGGGACATGACCTCAGAGTCGACTCACGGCATGTCTCCCGTTGTCCAGACAAACATGTCAACGTTTGGGACAAGAACTTGTCAGATCATTTCAGCCTCCTTTTTTCCCAAAGAGATCCCTAGTTTCGTGTCATGCTTTTTATCTTTAAGTTCTATCTGGATCCAGGTCGGTTACATTTACACTCTACGTCTCTTCTTTCCCTTTTGCCCTTTTTCTCTACTTTTCGATTTCAGGTTTCATGGGTTCCAAGCTTAGACTGGCTACGTAACATTCTCTTGCTGTCTTTCGGTCAACGTGGACTGTGATGATATCTCCCTCAGAGGAAGGGAACTTCATGGCCAAATGGGGACTGGATACAATGGCTCCAAGCTGGTTCAGCGAAGGTCGGCCCAAAAGGATGTTATAGGACGTGTTGGCTTCAATCAAAAGGTAACGAACCTTGATGACTCGGTTTTGATGTACGGGTTCTCCAAATTTGGTGTATAGGTCTATGAAACCTCTGGTATCTACTCGCTCCCCAAAGAACCCAACGATCTGATCATCATATGGCTAGATCTCGGTATCCGGGATCTTCAACTTCTTGAATGTCTTCCAATAGAGGATGTCAACTGAATTGTCTTGATCTACAAGAGTTTTCATCACTGTGAAATTATCAATGGTTATAGTTATGAACATTGGGTTGTCCTGTTTAGGATCGATGGCTTTGAAGTCACGGTCTGTGAAGGTTGTGGGTGGCATCGTTCTTGTCATTCTAGTGTAGACGTGGTGCACAAGTTGCGCATTCCTCAAATGTTGCTTTCTTACTGATGCCGAGGACCCCCCTCCAGCAAAACCTTTAACTATGGTGATGATGACCCCTCGAACTGGGGTCCCCCTGCAGCCTCGCCACCTTGGGGACCTAGAGCGGTTGGTCCTCTACCTTCGCTCTTCGTTCCGTGGGCTTCTTCTTGGGCTTCTCCTAGGACTCCTCCTCGGGCTCCTTCCCCTTTGGCCTCTTTGTGGTGAACGTGGAGTTCTGCCCTGTACAAACCTTCTTAGGTGCCCAGCCTGTATTAGCTCTTCGATTTTGTCTTGCCCAACACTCATCAATGTTATGGCCATAGTTCTGATGATACTGACAATGCTTGTTGGTATCTGTATTTCGCTGAGTAGGCAGTTTTTGTAGAGATGGGATGAGGTCGGCACTTAATGCTTCCTCCAGGGTTTATCCTTTGTTAACATTGAGGGGAATGTAGTAAGTGAACTTAGGAGGTCTTGGCTCCCTTTGTTTGAACTATTGAACGTGACTCCTCTCTTTGCCTTTTCCTTTGCTCATGTTCTCTTCAGCTTGAGTTTGGTTCTGAAATTCACAAAGTTCTTCCAGTTGCATAAACTTAGCGGCCCTAGATCTTAACTCATCAAGGTCGAGGGTTGGTTTCTTGCACAAGCTGTCCACAAATGGTCCTGGGCGAAGTGCCGTTATCAAATGGTGTAAAGTGATGTTTGGATCCAGATTTTTGTTCTAAAGAGTTAGCTTTCTGAACCTCTTCACAAAGGTTCTCAAGGACTCTTCTCTTCTCTACCTCACATTGATCAATGTTATAAAACCGAGGTAATGTGGCCGGCTGGTAGCAAACTGAGCGCTGAACTTATACTAACTAACATATCAAAGCTAGCAATAAAGTACGGGGGTAAATTGGTAAACTAACTCAGGGTTGCCCCCTTTAGAGACGTGGGGAAAACGCGACAGAAAACTGTGTCATCGTGCCATCGTAGGGTTTGTCCGGATCCGTCATGTCGTTGTAGGGTTCGATATTCAATCCCTTCCAATGAAAAGGGACTTTGACGTCCATGACTCTATACACGAAAGGATTCCTACAGCTTTCCCTTGGGTACTAGACGACCTCAGTTTCATGCGTTGCAGAATGGAGATTCGATCCTGTCAGGTCAGTTTGGTTGAATACGGTCTAGCGGGTACCCTACCACTCTAAGAGAGTGGGCTGGTAATTGTAAAGCATTTCCTTCATCTCTTCATTTTCATGTCTCAAGGCATGGATCTCTTCTTCATTTTTGCGCCTTAAATTATTGATCTCTTCTTCATTCTTTCGTTGTGCGGCTGTCAATTGCTCTTGTAGTGCAGCTAGCATAGCCACGAGATCGTTTGCCATGTTGTCGTTCTCCTGCCTTTGGTCTTGAAGCTTGCTTCAGGTTTACACCATTGGAGTTTAGTCTGCGTACTTCTCAGCCCCACGGTGGGCACAAATTGTTTTTATGAAGCCTTGAGGCTAAGGACAAGACTTCAAGGTGTCAATTGTGCTAGTCTCTCTATGAAACTCTAATCTTTGGTAGCTGGGGCGATGGGAAGATACTTGCCAAAGGTACTCAGATAAGTGTTTGGTTATCAGAAGTTTCCCTAACGTGTCTTAGAATTGATCCCCCCCCCCAAAAAGTCCCTTAATTTCACTCACTGTTCACTATTTATATTCTCTTCCTGGTGACTCTTCATTTGTGTTATGCTATCAGGAAGACGTATAGCTTCTTCTGCCAGAGATATGATAGCTACTCTGCACTATGTGTCAGAGGAAAGACGTGCAGTCTCTTCTACATAAGGTATGATTGTTGTTCTGCACTGTGTCAGATGGAAGGCGTGCAGTTTCTTCTGCATAAGGTATGATTGTTGTTCTGCACTAGGTGTCAGAGGGAAGGCGTGTGGTCTCTTCTCTGTCAGATGATGGGAGCGTCTTTATTGGGATTTGTTTCTTTGTCAGATGTGAGATGCTTGTTCCCAATGCAAGGGAAGTGGGGATGTTGGTTTGTTGGTGCTGGCTGGGTATTTGTCGGCCTAGGAACTTGTCGACCTGAGTTCTTGTGGGTCTGGGCACTTATCAGCTTGGGTACTTGTCAGCCTGGGTATTTGTCGGCTTGGGATCTCTCTGCAATGAGCTTTGTGAATACATGCTATGGGCCATGCTCCTTGGTGGCCGTATAGTACACAAGCCTCCCAAGCTTGAGTAGTTGTTGAACTATGGAACTTGATGAGTGGTGTTGTCGACCCCACTCTTTGGTGGCCATATAGTGAATGATGTTGGCCATGTCCCTTGGTGGCCGTATAGTACACTTCTCAATCTCATTACTGCTTGGTTTTTTCCTGCATGTGAGTGATTTTATTGTATGCTTGGCTTATGGTATTTCTTCGAATTTTCTACTACCTTAGGCATGATGTCAAGTGACTTAGTTTTCTCGAAGTCTCTTTGTTTAGAAGTTGCTTTCTTCTTTTGCTATAATTGTTCTCTCATGTTTAGATAGTATTTTAGGTGATACGTCCTTTTGGCAAGTATACTGAGTATGCAAGTAATATAGACAATAACATCGAGTATCGTATCCATAGGGAATGGAATTTATAATTGAATATTGAATATGTATCAAAGTATTATGAATAAAAATAGGTGACACCGATGAATGGATTTGTAATGATTGTGAGAATGTAAATAAAGCAATTAATAATGTAATTTGTGAAATTTATATGAATAGAGGCATTGGAATTGAAATGTAACACTCTCCTTCTTATACACTCTTAATTATATATTCATATCATCTTTTCTAATTACCAATCTATGCAAATAAAAGTCATTCAACCTGATTCCTCTAGCGTTGAAATTCTTAAATTAAAATACCTAGCTCTGTCCCCAATTACTAGAATAGATTAATTAGCATTAAGAGTTGTTGCTATAAATAGTCACTGCACTATAATCCATCCCTGAACTTATACACGTAATGTCTTAAACATTTGGTTCCAATCTCAAAAAGTGTTTTCCAGTCACAATAAGAAATCTGATATATATCAAAAATGAGTAAAACGTAAAACAAAGGTAATTGAAATTAATGATATCAAATAATGTCAAGAGTGCATTTGAAGTTGAGAAATTACATCCAATCCCAAGAATATGAGAGTTAGCTACTCATGGTAGTTATAGAATACAAGAGAAAAGAAAAAGAATGGATCTTGATCAAGAACAGTCGTCCAAGGAGTCTCCAATGAGTGATAGATGAGTTTTCCCCTTATTGACCTAGCTTTTGCTTTTTATGGCTTTTCGTTCTTCTCTTTAGGTCAACGCGCGACCATTGTCTCGTAATTTGTGTCCCAATAATGTTGACGCCTTCAAATTAGGGCTTCCTCATTACAAGTCCTTTCAAGCACGTCCTTAGCTTGAGCAATAAGTCACTTACGCCCTTCTCTCTGCTCCTTCCCTTTAATTCTGCTTTTTTGTTTTTTCTTTTTTCAGATTTAACCTAATTCTCAACAAATTTCACTCTTTGCACAATAAACTGATTAAGTAACAAAATAAATCATAACAACCAATAAAATCCAAATTAAAACCAATTTAATAACATAATTAATGTAAATTATGTATGAAAATATACGAAATTATATTAGTAATTAAAGCCTATCATTAGGTTTGTAAAAGATTGAAACACCTATGAGTACAAAATAACTTGTTTAGACAAAAGAGCAAGAAAATATTATTAAAAATTAAAAAACGTTTAAATAATTTTGGAAACCGGAATACCTATTAATACTAACATGACATCAATGTTACATGATAAACAATTTCTATTTTTCGTAAGTTATGGTGTCATAGGTTGTAAATGAAAAATCATATACTATAAAAGAAGTCGACTCTTGTAATGTATTTGAACGAATCATTCAGAAATACACCGGATCAAAAGAAGAGTTTTTGTCTTTAATCATTATATTCTTCTTCACCCAAGGAGGCATCATCCGAGGAATCATCTGATGATATATCATTGTTTCCGACTGAATCTTCTCCTGCATCTGCATGTTCATCTTCCTCTGTATCTGAGGAGATAATGAACCGAGTCTTCAATGGTTCCACTTCTTCATCAATAGCAGCACCCAAAGGCCTTGCTGCTGCTCTCTTTGGTGGCTCCTCGGCTGGTGCTTCATCAGCTGCTGTAGTTGTTAGAGCTTCCTTCTCTGAATATGTCTCTTGATTACCAGTCGTGCTATGCACCTCAACGTTTGCATTTTCTGCTCCTCCCACTGAAATAGGCCTGTCCCCAGGCCAGTTCATGTAGAAAGACAACTCTTCCTCATTCATGTAGGTCTTATCCCTCATCCCATGATATATTTGCATCATAAATCTATAGATGGCACTTTGTTGGTCTTCCAAATGCAGTATGTGTCTCATCACTCTCTTCTCAACAGTTTCTAGAGTTGGGGATGAAGGGGTCTTCGGCAGACTTGGGGCTCGATTCCTTTGCTCGGGTTAATCTTCTGGATTGGTGCAATGAAACTCAATGAATTTCAGATCAATTGGAGACCGAATTTTCATCGTCGGTTCCACAAACACCCCTTGCTTCTCACACAATGCAGTAATTAACGCCGGGAACCCCAAAGTTCCCCTTCTTTCTCCTCTTCCAACTCGTTCACCATCCACCACCTTTTGTATTTCATCCGAAATGATCTTGGAAATATTAATCATGAAGTCATCTTGCATCGTAGAGAATAGCATGTTGCTCCTTGTTATATTGACCTCTGAAACATACTCGATTGGTTCCACATTGGCCAACATGAAGGCAACCATACTTGCGCCAGAGTCTTTATATCTCTTCTTGTTATTCTCGTTTCCTTCCCAACTGAAGTCAACTGATATCCCTTGCTTGACATACATAGCAATGAACCACTTTCCTATTACTAAATTCGTTCTTCCTGCTACATAGTCTTTGATAATGGCACTTCTCTTCTTGATAATAGCAATGAAGCTCTAATGCTTGATTTTCTCGTACCGCCTAATCTTGTTAGCATTCAAGAACTTGGGGCACTTCTCTGTGCATGGACATTAGTCGATTGCTCATGTTCTAGTGTATCAGACAAAATGACTTCATCAAAGAACTACTCCTCACCACAGTGTCTCTTGGCCAGACGACCTTTCACACCGGTGTGTTTCACCCTTGGCATTTTTCCCTGCAAACCACTATTAGCACAAATTTATCCCTAAAAACAACAACCGGGAACCCTAAAAGTCAAAACTTTTTCCCTAAATTAAAGCCTAACTACTGCGATTACAGTTTAGAACCGACTCTACCATGGATTACGATACCCTACAATGGCTTTCACACACACAGAGGTTTCAGTATTTACAAACGGAAACGAAATTCGTACCTTGATTCTCTAAATGACAATGAACAAGGTGCGAGTGTACTGTGCAGAATGCGAGAGCTTTGATCGTCTCAGAACTCTCTCAGTGAAATGACCTTGTGACACAAGGCAGTGCTCTATTCTATTTAAACTACGCTAGACTGGGCGCTAAGTGACATTTAGCCGAGCTATAAAGATAGCTCTGTGCTATAAACTCAAGACTTTAACTCTAAAATAATTACCTAAAATGAAATTATCAAAATATAAACTACTCTACCCTAAAAGAAAAGATTCTCTAACTACTAACAAAAATGCATGAATTTCAAGAACTTTAATTGTTGGATTGCCTTCCAGTAAGCGCTCGTTTAACGTTATATAACTTGACGCAAAATTCTAATCACTCAGAGTAATCACTGCAATGAGCCCTTCGACCTCACAACCTTTATAGTGTTTCAGTCCCTGCCCATTTACCAACCAAATTCTTTTAGATTTAGCATCCTCTATCTCCACAACTCCATGTGGCTTAACCTGCTTTACCACAAATGGTCCTGACCACTTTGACTTCAACTTCCCTGGAAACAGCCTCAACCTAGAATTGAAAAATAAAACAAGTTGTCCTGGTTGAAATTCTTTTTTCAGCATCTTCTTATCATGATAAGCCTTAACTCTCTCTTTGTATAGCCTAGAAGGATTGTATGCATTCAGCCCCATTTCTTCTAATTCATTCCACTGGAGCATCATCTTTTCTATTGAGGCTTTAGAATCAAAATTAAGCCATTTAAGTGCCCAAAAATCTCTATACTCCTATTCCATAGGGAGATGACATGCCTTTCCATAAATCAATTGGAATGGAGACAAAGTTGTTGGTGTCTTATAAGTTGTTCTGTATGCCCATAGAGCCTCATCTAACTTCATAGCCTAATCCTTACGTGATGCTGCAACTGTCTTCTCCAAAATCCTCTTGATCTCCTTGTGGGAAACCTCAGCTTGACCATTACTTTGAGGATGGTAAGTTATGGCTATTCTGTGCTTAACTCTATAATGCTTCAGTACCTTCTTCAATTGCACATTACAGAAATGTGCTCCTCCATCACTTATCAGGACTCTTGGTGTGCCGAATCTGCAAAAAATGTGTTTCTTGACAAATTTGATCACAGTCTTTGAGTCAACTTTCTGTGTTGGAATGGCTTCAACCCATCTTGAGACGTATTCCACCGCTAGCAATATATATTCATTGGACAATGAACTCGACAGTGGACCTATGAAATCAATTCCCCAACAATCAAACACATCAATCTCTTGAATGTTCCTTAATGGCATTTCATGTCTTTTTGAGATGTTCCCTGTTCACTAACAATTGTCACAATGCTCACATGCATATGTGCATCTTTAAACAAGGTTGGCCAGAAAAAACCAGATTGCGGAACCTTTGCAGCTGTCCTCTCACCATTGAAATGTCCTCCATAGGGAGAATTATGACAATGCCATAAAATATTCTTTACTTCCTTGCTAGTCACACACCTCCTCAGCAGATTATTCGCCCCTACCTTGAACAATAAGGGTCATCCCAGATGTATTGGTTTGCATCCTTGAATAATTTCTTCCTCTGCTGCCAATCTATGCTCCCTGCAGCCTTGAAATTAGCCACATCAGCAAACCATGGCCTTTCTTGTACCACCAACAGCTTCTCATCAAGGAATTCATCTACCACTTCAGTTTCCCTTGCAGTAACCTCCACATTAGCCAACCCAGACAGTCAGCCACATGATTCTCGCTCCCCATTTTATCTTTAATTTCCATATCAAATTCCTGAAGTAGCAACATCCACCGAATTAGCTTGGGCTTTGATTCTGGTTTGGTCAACAAATATCTGATAGCAACATGATCTGTGTACACTATAACTTTAAAGCCTATGAGATAAGCTCTGAATTTCTCCAAGGCCTACACTATTGCCAACAACTCCTTCTCAGTAGTTGTATAATTACTCTGAGTGTCATTCAGCACCTTGCTAGCATAGTGTATCACATAAAACAACTTCCCTTTCCTTTGTCCTAGCACAGTGCCTACTGCATAATCACTAGCATCACACATGAGTTTAAAGCTCAAACTCCAATCAGCTGTAATGATGATTGGTGCAATAGTAAGCTTCTCCTTTAAACTTTCAAATGCTGCCAAACACTCTTGGTCAAAGCTGAATGGTGTTTCCTTATTCAACAAATTGCACAATGGTTTTGCAATATTTGAAAAGTCCTTGATAAACCTTCTGTAGAATCCAGCATGACCAAGAAAGCTTCTGATTTCTTTCACATTTATGGGTGGTGGCAGCTTCTCAATGATTTCTACCTTGGCTTTATCAACTTCAATACCACATTCAGAAATTTTGTGGCGTAATACAATACCCTCTGTAACCATAAAATGGTACTTCTCCCAATTCAGAACCAAATTGGTCTCCACACATCTTCTCAACATAGTATTCAAGTTCTCTAGGCATGGATCAAAAGATTATCCAAAAACTGAAAAGTTATCCATGAAGACTTCTATGCAATTCTCCACCAAATTTGCAAAAATAGCTAACATGCATCTCTGAAAGGTAGTTGGGGCATTACACAAACTAAATGACATTTTTCTATATGCAAAAATACCAAATGGACATGTGAAAGTTGTCTTCTTTTGAACTTGTGGGTCCACTGTAATTTGGTTATAGCCCGAATAGCCATCCAAAAAATAGTAATACGCCTTCCCTACTAACCTCTCCAACATTTGATCCATAAATGGCAAAGGAAAATGGTCTTTCCTTGTTGCTTGATTCAACTTCCTATAGTCAATACACATTCTCCAGCCAGTAATCATTCTTGTGGGGATCAATTCGTTCTTCTCATTATGAATAACAGTTACTCCACTCTTCTTGGGAACCATCTACACATGACTCACCTAAGCACTATCTGAAATGGGGTAAATCATCCCAGCTTCTAACAATTTCTGGACCTCCTTCTTCACCACTTCCTTCATTGCTAGATTTAATCTCCTTTAAGGCTGTGCAACGTGTTTGAAATCTACTTACATATGAATACGATGCATACAATAAGGAGGGCTTATTCCCTCCAAATCAGATAACTTCCACTCTATTGCTCTTTGATTGGCTTTCAACACCCCAATCACTCTTTCTTCTTCAATAGCAGTTAAAGAACTACTAATGATCACAGGTTTCATTTCATCCCCTCCTAAAAAACTTACTTCAGATTAGGAGGAAGTACTTTTAATTCTGGCTTGTCATTCCACAACCCCCTTTCAGCTGGGAGCTCTTCTTTAATTGTCCTCTCCTGCACCACTGTTTTAGCCTGATCCAACCCCTTAGCCCGTGCCAGTGCCTCTTCATGCTTTGTTGTAATCAACTCTTCTGTTGGTTTAGTGATAACCTGCAATAGAGAGTCTGAACTGCCTAAACTTCTTTGGACTCGGCTACACTGTTCATCTATAACATCAAGTCTAAAGCAATCCTTCTTGTCATTAGGATGTTTCATGGCCTCAAAGACATTGAAACTCACCTCCTTATTCTCCACACAAACCTTCAATTTTCCCTTATCAACATCTATTATGACCTTTGTTGTCTTCATAAATGGTATCCCCAAAATCAAAGGCACATCCACATCTTCCCCAATATCCATTACCATAAAATCTATTGGAAAAAGGAATTTATCCACTTTTACCAGCAAATCCTTAACAATTTCGTATGGATGCTTAATAGATTGGTCTGCTAATTGCAATGTCTTTCTTGTAAGTCTGACCTCTACCTCTCCTATTCTCTCCAACAAGGACAGTGGAATTAAATTGATACTTGTACCTAAGTCTAGTAATGCCTTGCCAACATATAAGTTCCCCACGATGATTGACAATGTAAAGCTTCCAGGATCACAAGATTTCTGTGGAATTGCCTTTTGAATAATTACACTGCAACCTACATCCAATTTCACTCTTTCCTCCTCTGGAAATTTCCTCTTCTTAATGAGTAGTTCCTTTATGAAACGAGCATAGGTAGACATCTCCTGTAATGCCTCGGTGAATGGTATGTTGATCTGCAAATTCTTCAGAATTTCAGTGAATTTGATGAATTGTCGGTCAACATCTCTTCTAGAGGGTGTATGTGGATAAGGCACATGTTTAATAGGAACACCCTCTTTGATCTTTCTCCAATTTTGACCTGCATCAGAATTTTCCTTGCCCTCTGCTTTGGCCTCTGTACAGTTGTCAACTGTAATCACTTCTGGTTGAGTTTCCTTTACCAGTTTGTCTTCACCCACTTTTTGATTTACTTCAACAACTTCCTTATTCACATCAAAACCAACCTGTTTCTCGCTCCGAATTGTAATAGCCTTGTACTGCTCCTTCGGATTGGTCTGAGTATTAGCAGAAAATTGTCCATCCTGCTGGTCTGCCAATTGCTTTGCCAATTTCCCCACCTTAGTCTTAAGATTTCTAAGTGATGCTTCATGATTTTTCTGATTTGACAAAGATGCTTGCATAAATTTCTCAAGTGTTTCCTCCAATTTGGTGGTTCTGTCATAAAGAGTAGGCTGTTGTTGCTGATACATAGACTGCCTACCAAAATTTCTAGTCTCTTGTTTCCACCTCTACGGTTGATTTGGAGGATTTCTCCATCCTTTAGGGGCATTCTTTGGATAATTCCCCTGCAGACCATTTTGCCTGCCAGGATTTTCCATGTACTGCACTCCCTCAGCTCCTGTTAGTCCCCCTGCAATCTGTTGTGAAAAATTCTCATTTGCATGATTTCCTCCATAAAAATCATAACACAATGATGGAGTTTGGTAGTTAACATTCTGTGCAACTTGAACAACTTGCAACTGCTGCAGCAAATTTGCCATTTGCTGAGTCAATGCTTCCATCTGTTGTGTCATGATCTTATTATGTGCTAAGATTGCATCAGTGATATTCAACTCAAAAACTCCTTTCCTTTGCACTCTCTACATCTACTACCATCATGATACCTCCTATTGCTGCATCTAGAATCATTTTTGTATCTAGCCTTAACCCATTATGGAAAATATTCAATTGTGCAATTTCTTCAAAGTCGTGAATAGGACAGCTTCTTAACAACACCTTGAATCTCTCCCATGCTGCACATAACGTTTCATCCTGTCTTTTTCTGAAGTTTTAAATCTCTGATCTAGCCTTGATGAAACGAGATGGAGGGAAAAACCTCTGTAGAATTTTTTCCTCTACATCACTCCAACGTGTAAGGCTTTGATTAGGATGTGACTTCAACCAGTCTTTTGCCTTCCCTACTAATGAGAAGGGAAATAACCTCATATATGCAGCTTCTTTGTCCTGATCTTCAAATATCATGGTAGCTGTTAATTCATAGAATGTGGATAAATGAGTATAAGGGTCCTCATGCTCCAATCCTGTGAATTGATTAGTGCTGACCAACGTCAGATATACTGACTTCATTTCAATAGCTCCAGCTGTGTTCGGAACAACTATACTTGAAAAATGTTTAGGCCTTTGCTGTAGAGCGTAGTCACCCAGTACTTTTCTCGGTGGTTGATTGACATGGCCATTGATTTCTTCTGCCATGATTACACCACAACTGTTCTCTATTGCCTAACTCTTCTGCTCACGCTTCCTCCTTTGTCTAAGCTGTCTCAATGTCTTATTGATATCTGGATCAAAGAGCAATTATCCTTCTTTCACCTGATTTCTCAAAATCATCAACCACTGTACTAGAACAAGTTTAACAATCACAAAAAGATCAGTCATTCACAACACAGTTAATACAAAATTCAATTTTCAATTCTTCACCGTTCCCTAGCAATGGCGCCGAAAACTTGATACCTCCTTTCAGCAAGTATACTGAGTACGCAGGTAATATAGACAATAAGTTGAGTATCGTATCCACAAGGAACCAAATTTATAATTGAATATTGAATATGTATCAAAGTATTATGAATAAAAATATGTGACACCGATGAATGGATTTGTAATAATTGTAAGAATGTAAATAAAGCAATTAATAATGTAATTTATGAAATTTATATGAATAAAGGCCTTGGGATTGAATTGTAACACTCTCCTTCTCATACACTCCTAATTATATATTCATATCATCTTTTCCAATTACCAATCTGTGCAAATAAAAGTCATTCAACCTGATTCCTCTAGCATTGAAATTCTTAAATTAAAATACCTAGCTCTGTCCCCAGTTACTAAAATAGATTAATTAACATTAAGAGTTGTTGCTATAAACAGTCACTGCACTATAATCCATCCCTGAACTTATACACGTAATGTCTTAAACATTTGGTTCCAATCTCAAAAAGTGTTTTCCAGTCACAATAAGAAATCTGATATATATCAAAAATGAGTAAAACGTAAAACAAAGGTAATTGAAATTAATGATATCAAATAATGTCAAGAGTGCATTTGAAGTTGAGAAATTACATCCAATCCCAAGAATATGAGAGTTAGCTACTCATGGTAGTTATAGAATACAAGAGAAAAGAAAAAGAATGGATCTTGATCAAGAACAGTCGTCCAAGGAGTCTCCAATGAGTGATAGATGAGTTTTCCCCTTATTGACCTAGCTTTTGCTTTTTATGGCTTTTCGTTCTTCTCTTTAGGTCAACGCGCGACCATTGTCTCGTAATTTGTGTCCCAATAATGTTGACGCCTTCAAATTAGGGCTTCCTCATTACAAGTCCTTTCAAGCACGTCCTTAGCTTGAGCAATAAGTCACTTACGCCCTTCTCTCTGCTCCTTCCCTTTAATTCTGCTTTTTTGTTTTTTCTTTTTTCAGATTTAACCTAATTCTCAACAAATTTCACTCTTTGCACAATAAACTGATTAAGTAACAAAATAAATCATAACAACCAATAAAATCCAAATTAAAACCAATTTAATAACATAATTAATGTAAATTATGTATGAAAATATACGAAATTATATTAGTAATTAAAGCCTATCATTAGGTTTGTAAAAGATTGAAACACCTATGAGTACAAAATAACTTGTTTAGACAAAAGAGCAAGAAAATATTATTAAAAATTAAAAAACGTTTAAATAATTTTGGAAACCGGAATACCTATTAATACTAACATGACATCAATGTTACATGATAAACAATTTCTATTTTTCGTAAGTTATGGTGTCATAGGTTGTAAATGAAAAATCATATACTATAAAAGAAGTCGACTCTTGTAATGTATTTGAACGAATCATTCAGAAATACACCGGATCAAAAGAAGAGTTTTTGTCAAAAAAATATATGATTAACAATACAAAAAGATTGGACCAGACTACTTCACATGATTCTTGCTAATTGCAATATTCAACTGCTTTTATCAAGTTTCCCACTTGCAGACTTGTTTAGGAAACTAATATGCATGAATCAATTTCATCGTCAACAAAAATTTCACACGTTTATTGATTTTACTTATATTTTCCTTTTATTTTAAATCAAAGTCAACATTTAGTTTCATAAAATATAAGTCAACATTTAGATTCACAAAATATAAGTCAACATTCTGAAGATAATTTCAACAAGACTGTAGAATATAATAGTGCAACAATTCAAACACACAATAATTGTTAATAGACGATAAATAACTCAAAATAAAGATAAGATAACTTTAACTAATCACATAAAACTGAGGCGTGCTTGAAACTACCAATTTAATATCCATCAAGATGTTAGAATTCATCAATATTCAAACTAATAGTTTTATCAACATAATTGTCAATACTTTTATTCATTGACTTTTTATATTAATATTATTAAAGTAATTGTTATGCTCAGTCCTTATAAAATGTTTATAATGTTAGCAAAATTTAGTCTCTATCACTGTTCAAATAATTATATTACTACTAAAGTAACTTATTCGTACTACAAAAAGCGCTCCGGCAAGTGTATGTTACCATATTTTATTAAAATCATATTTTAATAAGTAAAAATTTAGTATTTATATTAATTTTAATTTTATATATTTATCTAAATAAAATATATTTTTTATTTATATTTAAATTAAAACAATACTAGTAAATACTAGAAAATAGATATTTAATATCGATTAAAAATCGATATTAACTAGTAAAAGTCGCACTAATTAATTAATAGTGTCGCACATGCGACTATAAACTTAACTTTAATTTATAAGTTTTTGGAGATCGACTCTAATTAATATTAATCATCTTATTAATTTTAAAATTATTTTTTAATTAAAGCTATTAAGTTTTGATTTATATTTTAAAATTTATTTAAATTAGAAAACCGTTGTTAAGTAAAATCTATTTTTAATATTAATTTGAATTGTATTAGTTTGATCAACGTTAAAGAAAATATTTTTAAAAAAGTTTTTGTAAAACGTCTCTATCTTTCATAAAATAAAATATAAACTATAAAATGGAAAAAAATTGTAGTAGATAAAGGAGTTCAGTGTTGATGAAAGAAATGGATACGAATGAAGTACGTAGGTTTCTTTAATTCGTGTAAAATGATTTTGTTTGCGGGCTCGACTTGGTCATTTGTTGAGGATACTCAATTGAACTTATGGCACGGTGTACACTGAGACCCACATAAAAGCCAACGAATCCTCAATCACTGAATTGAGTCCTCAGTCACTGAATTGTCATCCATTGTCAGTAATGATGGTGTGAAAGATGTTATACTGACATATGATTTTCTTTAACATAAAATGATACACACTTTTGACTAAGATGATTGCTAAGGGTTTAACTTCAATTAATTTTGTGAAGTAGTTAACAACTACCAACAAAAACTTTAATTGCCCTTTACCAGGTGGGAATGTAACTCCTTAGGTTTAAAGTGTAGCATGTTCCTGTATTCTTGATATTTCGTGCACCTCCTCACATATTCTGAACAATCACTCTGTATCGTCAGCCAGTAATATCTCACCGTAAGGACTTGTGCCAACATTGTTTTTCCCCCTAAATAGAATCCGCAAATCCCTTGGTAAAGTTCTTCCAAGTTGTACTTAGCTTGATAAGCTAAGATACACTTCAATAATGGTTGGAAATGTTGAAAATTATATAGGGTAAAGTTCAAGAGAGGGGTGAATTGAACTATAAGAATCAATTTTTATGAACAACCCAGAAAAATAATTGGTTGACTTTACTTTCAATTGATTGTTTTTACCAGTGGATTCAATTTTCAGTGCAGAAATAGTTCACGAATATCAATGAGCACAAAAATTGTTAGGAATCATACGATTTTTATACTGGTTCACTCTTTTTCAAGAGCTATATCTAGTTACTTTGTCACACAATAAAACTTTCCACTAATCACACAAAGATTACAAGGAAACAACAAGTCGAAGACCCAATCTTAGAAAAGCTATCTAAATGGAATACCAACCCCAAACACACTTAAAAACTCTTTCTAAATGAATTACAACACCACAAATGTAGGAAAACGAATTACAAATCAAAATTTACACCAAGACAACACCTAGAATCTATAAACATAGAAAAGAAAAACTTTCCCAAATGTTAAGGTAGTTGTATGAAGCTTCAATTATTCGAAGGCATGCAAGATTAGCTCCAAGATTGAAAATCAAGGTTGATTTTTCAAAAATCTTTGAAAAACCTCTCAATCAAGGTTTATTCTTGCTCTTCCAGGCTCTCACAGTTGCAAAACTCAAGTTTTCTGAAAATCTGAATTATGAAAAGCAATTCATGAAAGTTGCAAAACCTGATCTTATATAAGAGTTATGCAATTAAGTGAAATCAATCAATTGTTTTTCAATTCAATCGATTTATTTTGCTTAAGCACAATTCAATCGATTGATTCTAAAAAAACAATTAATTGTTTTTCATGCAGCTTTAAAAATTTTCACTTAAACTCATTTTTAAAACATATTTTCCCTTGATTTATTGGAGCTCTTGTATATTTTTGTCATGATGAAAGCAAGCAAATGCATACTAATTTTAAAACAAAAAAAAAAAAAAAAAATCAAACCAAACTTTAAACTTGGATTGCTTCATCAAATCTTCAAGCTTCGATTCTTGCCAACAAGAAATAACTCCTTTTGAACATCTTGTCATCAATGATTATGAAACGGTAACACTTTTCTCTCATAGTCTTCTGATCATGTTAGTGCATACTCCATCTTCAAGGTGCTTGCATACAGGGGTCATCCATGATTCATTTTCTAAAATCGAGAGGCACTTATCGACTTGGTTGACATTAGAGTGTGGATATTATTTGCTATATTACTGAATGATGTTGGCTCTTCTTCTTTGTATTTGTTAACTTTAAGAATAAGTAGGAGCCTAATATTATGCTCTCTCCTTATGTGCTCTATCATAGTTGTGTCAAAGTCGACCATCATGATAAACACTTTGTGAGAGTACTTGATCAACAAGGGGTCTTTTACCTGAAACTCTATGATTTGTGGCCAAACAACTAGTTATTACAATTGTCATTTCTTACTCTCATTTCTCTTTCTTCACTATGTTGTTGCTATACTTATAGATTCCATAATGTTATTGTTCAAGAAGTTACTATGTCTTGGATTGGAAAGTGGAATATACCGACATTCAAGTCAATTTATGTGTATTGAATGTACTATTTACCTCTTTCATGTCCAACTTAAATTCAAGTCAATTTAAGTTGGATTGGGTCTCTACCTAGATGAACCTCAATTAGTACGGACATATTACTTAACCTTGTACTAATTTGAGAATGTAGGTAGTTAGTGCGCTCGATTGAGATCAATCTCGTTTTAATAAGATTTTGTAGTAAATTGTTCGACATGACATTAAAAACTATTTTGGCTTCGCAGATCTGGTTTTACTTAGATTTATCTGTACATGTAGTTCTCCCTTATTCATGTACATTAAAGTTGTACTTTTAATTAAACAGTATGTCCAAGTTCAATTCATACATTAAATATTCACGCTTTTAGAATTTATTAAAATTAAATTATAATTTTATTTGTCTGGTTAGGTGAATTTGAAATATTTAAAATTCTATTGGCCACTATACATTACGAAATTCAATGTTTGTTGCTACCTCTGTATTGGTGAGGAGAGACTCGCGTAAAAATGACCATTCTTAGTGTTCTCCTTGTCTGCAAACTACTTTTGTTCTTCTCTGAATTTTCAGCCGCAACAGACACCATTACCCAGTTTGAGTCACTTGAAGATAACAAGACCCTGGTTTCAAAAGATGGAACCTTTGAGTTGGGTTTCTTCACCCCAGCTACCACTTCCTCAAACCGCTATCTAGGAATCTGGTACGCAAACATAGCTGTCAGAACCGTGGTTTGGGTTGCAAAGCGTGACACTCCAATCATAGACAACTCCACCAAGTTGAGCATAAACACACAGGGCAACCTCGTACTTGTCAACAAGAACAACACCGTTATTTGGTCATCAGACGCAACGACCAAAGGGGTTGTGGTCGTGGCACAAATTTTGGACTCCGGCAACTTGGTTCTAAGAGATGAGAAAGACACCAACCCTGAAAACTACTTGTGGCAGAGCTTTGACTATCCTTCAGACACGTTTCTACCTGGAATGAAAATGGGATGGGACTTCAAGAAAGGCCTTAATAGAGGCCTAACCGCGTGGAAAAACTGGGATGACCCTTCTCATGGGGACTTCAGAGGCACTATTCTACTTACCAACAATCCTGAAGAGGTTCTGTTCAAGGGCACAACTGAGTACTACAGAAGTGGTCCATTGGATGGAACTAAATTCGTTGGCAACCCCTCTTCCTCCAACTCAGTAGTGAACTACACGTTGGTGTCCGATAAGGATGGACATTACATCACATATAGCATGAATGACAAGTCAGTGATTTCAAGACTTGTGTTGAATCAAACGCTTTATCTTCGTCAGCGCTTGACATGAAATAATGATGATCAAACCTGGATGGTGTCTTCTTAGTTGCCAAGTGATTTATGCGACATCTATAATACTTGTCGGCCGTTTGGGATTTGTGACGTTAATGAGGCACCGGTGTGTAAGTGTTTAGATGGATACAAGCCTAAAGCACCGCAAGATTGGACCCAGACGAAACTTAATCAAGGGTGTGTGCACAACCAAAGTTGGAGCTGCGGGGAAAAGAAGAAGGATGGCTTTAAAAAGTTTAGTAACGTGAAAGCACCAGAAACTACAAGGTCATGGTTTAATGCAAGTATGACACTGGAGGAATGCAAGAACAAATGCATGGAAAATTGTTCGTGTACAGCTTATGCAAATTCAGACATGAGAGGAGAAGGTAGTGGGTGCGCCATTTGGTATGGTGATCTGATAGATATAAGACTCCTTCCAAATGCTGGACAATATCTGTACATCAGAATGGCGGTGTCTGAAATAGGTATGAGCTTCCATTTTGATTTCTCTGGTTAGAGTAATTTTCTTTTACAAATACTAATCTGTATGAGACAAAAAAGAGCTAACTAAATTATTTTATGGATTAAAATTAATTTATACATTATTTGCTAAGCCACTCAAACTAATTTGATCATTTTACCACTTTTTAAGCTAAAGGTAAAGTGTGCTTGATTATACTCAATATCCAATTTACATTTATGTTTATTTTTTGTCTATTTTTTAAGCTGGTGAAGATCAATATGGAAAATATAACTCAAAGAAAAAGAAGGTTTTGCTCGCAAGCACCGTTTCCTCTGTTATTGCGATGCTATTTCTTTTCATATTCATTTATTGGAGTAGAAAAACAAAACTCAAAGGTAAGACTTTAATGCATTGTCTTTTTCGTAGTTTTTTGATGGGAAAACAAAGTCATATTTGGAATGCCAATCTAAACATTCATAACACCACCTGTCTCCATTCAATTTGAAATCAAAGAAAAGTGCGAGATCATGCTTTTCATAGACATATACATACAAATATATATATATATATACATATATATATATATATATATATATATATATATATATATATATATATATATATTTATACATATATATATATATACATATATATTTATACATATATATTTATACATATATATTTATACATATATATGCAAAAATATTACCCCAAATTATTAACATTTTGTTTAAATGAAAGGTTTTCAATTAAGAATAAAATACATACACTACAATAAAACATTTATTTAGAGAATAATTTTAGTTACCAAATAAAATAGTTGTTATTATCACGAGTTGGAATATAATTTTGCTCATCCACTTTGTTTGGGTTATAAAAGAGATCATGAGTAGAATCAAAGCAAAACCCAATGAAAATCAAGAAGACTTTGAGCTACCGTTATTTGACATTGCCTCAATAACACGTGCCACAAATCACTTCTCAAATCGCAATAAGCTTGGCGAAGGTGGTTTTGGACCAGTATACAAGGTAATTGAGCAACGTACTTATTTGTAAGAAGGAAACCATTAATCTCAAAACTTTTAAATTTTTTCTTAGAACTTTATTTTTCGCATATGTTGTGTGTATAGGGAACACTACTAGATGGACAAGAATTGGCTATTAAGAGACTTTCACAAACATCTCAACAAGGATTGAAAGAATTTAAAAATGAGGTTATTTTATGTGCCAAACTCCAACATCGAAATCTTGTTAAAGTTCTTGGATGTTGCATTCAAGGTGATGAGAAATTGCTTATATATGAATATATGGCCAACAAAAGCTTAGACACTTTTCTTTTCGGTTAGTGTCTCGAAATCTATTTTACCTTGACGTAGGATTTTATTTTATTTTTACTAACTTTGTTCATAAGATAACCATGAAATTTCACAGATTCTGATATAAGCAAATTTCTGGATTGGCCTACTCGTTTTAACATTATAAATGGAATTGCTCGAGGGTTACTTTATCTTCACCAGGACTCAAGGTTAAGGATCATACATAGGGATCTTAAGGCAAGTAATGTTTTATTGGGTAGTGAAATGAATCCAAAAATTTCAGATTTTGGCTTAGCTCGAATGTGTAGAGGTGATCAAATTGAAGGAAAAACGAGTAAAGTAGTTGGTACATAGTAAGTATAATTATTTGTGAGAAAATCTCATTACATGGTGATCACTTATTTAATTAACTCTTTTGTAACTTCTTGTAGTGGCTATATGGCACCTGAATATGCATTTGACGGAATATTTTCCATAAAATCGGATGTGTTTAGCTTCGGTGTATTATTGCTAGAGATAGTAAGTGGCCAGAAAAATAGTAGACTTTTCCATCCAAATGACTACAATAATCTTATTGGGCATGTGAGTGATATACTTTGTTTTTCTTTTCTTATATGACCACTATTTTAAAGTAATGAAGCAATATATGACTATTATTTTAAAATGTTTTAGGCATGGAGATTATGGAAGGAAGGACATCCAACACAATTTATTGATGCTAATATGGAGGACTCGTTAATTCTATATGAGGCCTTACGTTGCATTCATATTGACCTTTTATGTGTGCAACATCATCCTAATGATAGACCAAACATGACATCAATAGTCACACTCTTGAGCAATGAAAATGCATTGCCTCTACTGCATGATCCTAGCTACTTAATCAAAGACATCTCAACTGAAAGAGAAGCATCTTCTGAGGATTTTGCGTTATTTTCTGTTAATGATGTCATTATCTCAATATTGAGTGATAGATAGAGAAAATTACTTTTCTCAGTGTATTAACTTACTTATTTTATGTGTGTTTTAATAATTTTTACAGTTTTGCTAATTAATTGTTTGAAAATATATTTATCATTATAGACATTTTTGTTGGCAAGAATCCAAGCTTGAAGACTTGATGAATCAATCCAATTTTGAAGATTAATTTGGGTTTGTTTTTTAGTCTTAGAATTAGTGTGTTGCTTGTCTGCTTTCATCATGATAAAAATATGCAAGAGCTCCAATGAATCAAGTGTAAATTTGTTTTAAAAATAAACTTTATGAAAAATTTTAATACTACACAAAAAATAGTTGATTGTTTTTCAGAATCAATGAATTGAATTATACTTTAGTAAAATCAATCGATTGAATTGAAAAACAACTAATTGATATCACTTAAGTGCAGAATTGTTATATAAGAACAGGTTGTGCAACTTTCGGGCAAGCTTTTCCATATTTCAGATTTTGAAAATACTTGAGTATTTCAACTAAGAGAGCACGGGATGAGCAAGAAAGCTTCTTGGTGGGGATATTTTTCAAAGATTTCAAAAGAACAACCTCGATTGTCAATCTTAGAGTTAATCTTGTATGGTTTTGAGTGATTGAAGCATCATTACAGCAGCCTTTGTGTTCAGGGAAGTGGTTCTTACCTTTCTTTATAGGTTGTAGGTTTTGTTTTGATGTGATCATTGAGTTGTAATCATGTGTGTTGTAATTCATCTACATAGGGTTTGTAGGTGTAATTGGTGTTGGTTTTTCATCTAGATAGGGCTTCTAGATGGGTTCTATAGTGGTTTTTGTAGCTATGCAATGGGGTGTTGCACAAGGTTTTTGATCAATCTTGTAAGGTGCAAGATTCGGTCTTTAACTTGTGTTTCCTTGTAATCTTTAATTGATTATTGGAATCTTTGCTTGTGTGAAAAAGAAACTAGACGTAGCTCTTGAAAAAGAGTGAACCAGTATAAAAATTGTGTGATCTCTTACTATTCTTGAACTCCTTGAAAATCGTGAACTAGTTCTGTACGGGAAATTAGATATGCTGATAAAAATAATCAATTGAATGTAAAATCAATCGATTGATTTTCTAGGCTATCAATAAAAAGTGACTTTTAACCTAAGTTTTTTATTAACAATCTTGTAGGCAATTGATTTTAACATATTTGAATGTGATTAAATTTCAAATTAAAAATTTCGATCAATTAAAATACAAAATCGACTTAGTATTCTCACCTCTGCTATAGTGAAACTTTTGACAGTGATAAAATTTCTAAAAATATATTTTCTTGATTTAAATTGTTGTTTCTTGATCATTAGTAGTTTATCTGAACTGTTGTACTGAGTGATTGATTTGTTGTTCACTGTGTTTATTGTGTATCTACTGGATTGAATTCTCTATATGAACACCTTTTTGTAATCAACTGATTGCTTCCTCTTCTGTTTCTGATATTGTTTGATCAACTAGATATTTGAATATGTTCCGGAATATATTGAGTTTTGTTGTGTAATTCTCAAATTCATTGATCAGTAAATTGATAAAGAATCTTAATTTGAATCTTTAACACTTTCTAGTATTTTGCGAAAAGTTTTTGAAAGTTTTTAATAGTTCAATTCACCCCCCCTCTTGAACTCAACCTAAATCTATTTTCTACGGGTTTAAAACCGTTGGAAATTACAGGAATTCGAAACCGTCAGAAATAACCGGGGTTAGAAATCAACGAAAATAACAGACGTTAATAATTGTTATTCCAGGAGTTAGTAAAAACTGCCGATAATCTGTTAACGACGCTGACTCTTCCAAAAGAAAATCAAATCATAGGTAACATACTTAATGGGAGTTAAAACCGTTTGAAATGCTAAATTTTACTTGTAGTGACTTTTTTGTCACTATTTAACCTACATGAGTGCTGATATAAATAATACTAGAAATGAATCTAAGGAAGAAGTAGAAAATGAACTTCAAGAAAAAAAGAAACAGGAAAAAAATATATATAAAGAATATTTAAATGGAAATTTACAAAAGAAAGGCTTATAAATTAGAAGAAGAAATAGAGAAATACTTAGTTTAGTAAAACTCTTATATCATAAAATATTCCTTAGAATATTCTACAATCCAAGAGATACAAATAGATATATGTTAGATATAATTATAAAGTTTACAAAGTTTAGAAGTTATGTGAGGAGTTTCTAACCAACATATCCATCATGTTAATCTTAATCTTCTTGATAATAATTTTATGTCGACTTCTTCATACAAATTAGTTATGGTATAATCCCAAGCTAATATCCATGTAATAGACTAGGAGGCAACAAAAGATATTAACCTATATCCAGGCACAGATATAGACTGTTCCCAGAAATAGTTATATACTTCTGCTACTTTTTGTGGGAATAATAATGGTAAAAGTCTAAAATCTCTAAACCATTTAATAAACCATTTTGGAAATTTTACTGAAATTCCTTTCTTAAACCAGATAAACCATGAGTATTTTTCTGGAATAAGATAAAGAACATTGTTCCATGCATCCATGTCATTATAATACGAATAATACTGGGGAGTGAATTGTCTGGAAAAGGATTTAGTGCTATGTAATGGTTGGTTCCACTATTAAGGAGTCAATGTGCGAAGGATTTTTATTTTAGAATAGATAATGATTCCTTCTTTATCTAGGGTATGAGATATTTCTACTGAGTCTGTGTCTACTAGGATAAATTTATAAAAGGTTCTCCTTTTAAGTATGTTTTGGGGAGGATAATGGAAGGTACTAGGAAATAAGTCTTTTATTGTTTTGGTAAGGCTTTCTTTAATCCATTCATTCTCTAGGGATATGGTAGGTAAACTGTCTAGCTTGATAAGGTATTCTTCCATGAAATTTGAGGGTTTAGAAGGTTATGTGTTAATAGGTGGAGATACTAACTTAGATGGTTTGGCAATAAAATCTCTGAGTGCTACAAGGATATTGGTGTACTGTAATGGAGTATACCTTCTTGTGGAAATATTTGATGATGGAGTGGGTGTTTTTACTAGACTGGCTAGAGTAATATTGGATCTTGATGAGAGAGTCTGAGGTCTTAATGAAATTGATGATGAAGCTTTGTTTTTCTCTAATAGAGAATTATGTTGATTATTGGTTTTATATGACCCCAATGGGGGGTCGTACTGATCTTTAGACGTGGGTGTTCCACTCATTCTAATGCCTGTAAGAATTCTCTAGTTAGAAAGTCAGGAAGATAATTTTTGTTTTCCTTTAATGTGTTCAATTTCAAAATCAAAACATGATAATAATGCTTGTCATCTGGCAAAAATATGCTTTGAAACCAAATTTTGAACATCTTTTGTTGATAATTTTTTTGTTTTAAAATCCCCCCATATCCTAATTTTGAAGCATCAGTTTCGACTATTAGGAAGGTTAAAGGGTTTGGAATACCTAAACTTGACAATTTCTTTACTGCGGTTTTAATTTGTTTTATGGCTGAGGTCATACATTCATTCCAAGGTGGTGGATTCTTTCTTAGTCTTGAATATAGTGGTGCACAAATAATTCTAATGTTTGGAATAAAGTCTGTTATATAATTAACACATCCTAAAAATCTCTGTAATTGTTGCTTTTCTTTAATTTCATCTGGAAATTTATCTACAAATTCTAATGATCTTTTTATTGGTGTAATAGTTCCTTGATATATTTGATATCCTAAAAATGTTATTTTTGTTTGAAATATTTTTATCTTTATTGTTGATACAACTAATCCATTTTCTTTTATTATTTTTATAAATTCATCTAAATGTTGTCTATGTTCATTTATATTTTTTGAAAAGATTAATACATCATCCAAATATACAATAGAGAACTTCATATATGGATAAAAGATAGCATTCATAATGTTTTGAAACTCACTAGGAGCATTTTTTAATCCTCGGGGAATTACAGTCCATTCGTAATGTCCAAAGGGTACTACAAAAACAGTCTTATATTTATCTTATTCTTTTACTGATATTTGATAATATCCTGATTTCATATCAATTTCGAGAATATTGTAGCATAATGAATTCTTTTTATTAGATCAATTTTATTAGGTAATGGTTATCTAATCCATTTTAATACTTTATTTAAAGGTTTATAATTTATAACTAACCTTGGAGCTCCTCTCTCTAGTTCTGAAGCTTTCATAACATAAAATCTTGAACAACTCTAGGGTTATTTTGATGGTCTTATTAATCCTTTATCTAAATATTCTTGAATTTATTTTTTAGAATAATCTAAATATTCTTGATTCATCTGTATAGGTCTGGCTTTAGTAGGAATTTGCTTTTCATCAAAATTATCTATGTAAGGTAATGCAGCAATATATTTTTTCCTATGCCAAAAATTAGTAGGATTTGTTTCACAAATTTCTTTTTCTATTTTTTTGTTCATATTCTTTTATGATGGTTTGAATATTATGATTCTTAAGTTGTTCTTATATTGTTTTAAATCTTATTTCTTTGCTTAATAAATTTATTTTTTTTCTTTTACCTTCTATATATGATATTGAAGATTCTTTTAATAAATTTAACTTTCTAGTTCTAAGAGGTTTTATGAATTCAAAACATATTTCTTTACCCATGGTATTTGTTACTAACCTTTTTTTAGTAACCTGAAAAGGATATAATAATGTTAAGAATGGAGTTCCTAATACCATACAAGCATTCATGTTCTTTATTAATACAAAGGAGGTATTATAACATGTTTTACCTTTACAAATTTTTGCATTAGAAAACTTATATTGAATATTCATTTTAGAACCATTTGCACCGGTTACTTTCTCTAATATTTTTTCTTAATATTGCATTAGTATTAATCCTTCTTGTATACAATTTACATATGCTCCTAAACCTATTAGTGTTATAGTATTAAATATTTCTCCTTTTATTACTAGCTTTATCTCAATATGTCATTTATGAGTGGTAATTAAACTTAATAAATTTATATAATTGTTATTTGATGTTTCTGCTTCATAATTAGAGGTTTTTGTTTCTAACTCTACTTTACTTTGATTCCTTATTATATCTTTTCCTTCTAATTCTAATAATCTATATTCTAATGAAATATCATTTTCTTTTAATAATTGTATCTCTTGTTTAAGATTTTTTATTTCTTCTTGTAAATCTTTTATAATAATATTTTGATTAGGAACTTTTAATCTTTTATAAATATCTTCCATATTTATGGGTTCTATTTGTTCTCGTACTTCTTCACTTTTTGTGATTAAATTATTTAGTTGTGATAAAAATTCATCTTTTAATGGTGGGTCATCTAATTTATCTATGATAGAAATTAAAGTATTTGTCTGGTCTTTATTTAACATATTTATATTTTTATCACTGATACAGTTTTCACAACTACATAATCATGCACCTAAACAATAATCTTCTTCACTTTCTTTTGAATATTCAGTACTATTATCTCATTCTATTTGTTCTACTTCTAGTTCACTTTCTTCTTCCTCTAATGTATTATCAATTTCTTCTGATTCTGAATTTATGAGAATATTTAATATTTTTTTCTTTAATTCTTCATCTTCTATTTGATTTACTTTCTTAGCTATTTTACAACTATTTGCATAATGACCTGGTCTACCATATTTCCAACAAACATTATCTTTTTTCTTGAGTTTTTTTATATTTGAGTTTTCTATAGGCATTACTTTCTTGTATATCTGTAGGGGGTAGGTCTATTATGATAATTTCTATGTTTTGGATAAGTTTTTATTTTATTTAACTCTAATTTATTAATAAAATTTTATTTAATTCTTCTAGTTTTCTTTCTAATTCATCTATCTTCATATCTATATCACTTTTTAGTTTAAGAGCATTTAATTCTTTTTGTGGGACATTACATAATTTGTATATTGGTTTTATAGGTCTTGAACTACTGGGAACTTCTTTATGATATGACGAGGATGTGGAGTTTTCCATTCTAGTTAATTGTTTTGTCATAATAGTTAAAATTGCATTAGAATAATTAATTTGTGAATGTAATTTTTTAATATCTTTTGTTTCTATATGGGTCTTATTTCCTAATATCTTTATATGGACTGGCTTCTATTTCTAAGTCGGCTAAATGTTGTATTTTTATTGCTTGTAATGGTGGATATTCAGATTTTATGGTTTCATTATTCATAGTTTCCCATGTACTAGTTACCTTTTCTAATGGATATATTTCTTTATTACTAAATGGATATTCTAAGTTATGTTCTTGACTATAATTTCTAAACCAATCAAAGAAATATAAATTTATCTCATTTTCAATCAATGTAATTATAAAATTCTATTCTAAAATCCTCAGATTCTTTTTTAGAATAGGTCTTAAAATACCATTCTCTTTAATCCTTATTATATTCTGCTCCAAAAATATTGTCTTATCCAATTTTTATCTATTTCGAAGGGTTCTTCTTTATTTAATGTACTTAATATTTGTGATGTTGTAGGAGAGTATTAAGGAGATTCAAATTTTTTTAGATTCTATGTATAATGGTTTACTAACTATGGGAGTAATATTATCTAGTGCTCTTAAATCTAAATTTAGAGTGGAATTATGTACTTAATGCGTAGATGGTTGTCCTTAATGAAGTATTTGTGGTTCATTTATTTTTAACGATGATGATCTATTCATTCTTAACCTTATATATGTACCGTCTTGAACTATTTCTCTTATTTGGGTATTATATATTTTTAGTTCTTCTATAATATCTTCTAATATCCATTCCTCTAGAATTCTTCTTATTGCTTCTTCATGACTTAATCTTTTAGGAGTTTGTAGACTTTCTTCCACTAATATGGTTTAATCTTTGGGTGAAGATCTTAATGCTTTGTAATTATAATCTATTTTTGTAACTTTATAATAAATTCTCTAAATAATATAAATAGGACCTAATAATTCGGTCACAAATTTGGTTATTGATCTGGTCACTGATTTGGTCACAGATTCGGTCACTGATTTCAGTCACTAATTCGGTCACTGATTCCAGTCACTAATTCGATCACACATTTTGGGTCACAGATTCAGTTACAAAATCGGTCACTGATTCAGTTATAATTATAATTGTAATTGTAATAATAAGTATAATAATAATTGTAACATGACATAAAAAAAGATTTGGTTTGATGATTATAGGCTCTCTCAAGCTATTGAGAGGTTTTGGGTTCAACTCCCCCTTGCTGTATTTTATCCAAAATCTTATTGACAGGTAATAAAAATAATAAAAGTATAGATAAAAATAGTATAAATGATAATAAGAATAATAAATGTAAAAATAATATTCTTTTTATAACTAAAAATAACATTCACAAATTTTTAAAATCAGTCAATGAATTGGTGACTAATTCAGTCACAGATTCAATCAGAGATTCGATCACAGAATGAGTCGCTGATTCAGTCACTATCACTAGTGGAAAAAAGGTCCATGTTGTCGGTTCTGGGAGGCCTTTATTGACGGGTCGCGAATCGACTTTGACCAAGGAGACATTAAAGAAGACATCAGTTCAACAACCGACGTCATGTAATGCACCACCACGTCGGTTTAAACAAGACACCGACGTCAATGACACACAACACAACATGGTGGACAACACCACGTCGGTTGTTTGGCTAAAACCGACATGGTGTTGTCCCACCATATCGGTTGTTTGGCTAAAATTGACGTGGTGTTGTCATTTTTTAAAAAAAAAATATGGGTTGATAAATCTCTAATCGATACAAGAAAACACCACAAAAAATTTTAGAATTTTCTCCCAAGTATAGATATGTTAAATCAAAGGCTAAAATATAAAAAAATGGATGAAAAATAACAAAAACTAAAAAAGAAACCCTAAACGATGAAATTTTGAAATTTTCGAAGGCCCAACCGCCTTTTGTTGTTGGCCAAGAGCTTCGTTACCCCATTTTGAGCAACTTTCATTTTTTGAGCGTATCAATCCGAGCTCTCTATCAAAAGTTATGGCCGTTTGAAGTTTTTTCACCCTAAATTTTTGAAACCCTAAATCTATGATAAACCTATACATTGTAAGAAATCTATCATCAAATATATCCTAAATCAAGATGGTAATAAAAAAATTGGGTCAAAAATAAATTTCTAACTATTTTTAATGAATTTTACAAAATTGCTAACATCTTGCAAAGAGAAGAGGCAAGGGGTGTCGAACCAAGCATTCAACCGAGACCACCAAAAAGCTTGCAAATGAACACTACCAAAACTACAAAACACAAACAAAATGTCAATGAATAACCACAATGAGTGAAAGCAAACGAAAATCGAGGAGAAAAGAACAACTAAAAGAGCTTCAAACGAAGGGTACCTCGAACAGAGCTTAAAATGAAGATGTCACTGTTCAAACAAAGCTCTCAACAAAAATGAAGAACTAAGAGTGAAATGGAGCTGAATGGAGAACCTAAGGAGCTCGAAACGAAGCAAAAAGACGTCAAAATAGTGCAGGAGAGAACGTGCAACGCTCAATGGAGGGAGAAGAAAGTGTAAGTGAAAATGCATGGACTGTGTTAAAACAGGCAATACCACGTCTGTTCTGAGCTTCTAACCGACGTTGTACTGAACCCTAATTTTATCCAATTTTTTGACCAAATTATCAGAGTGAACATGACGTTGGTAGGACTCCCAGAACCGACATCATGGATGTATACACCATGTCGGTTAGAAGTCTATAATTGATGTGGTGGCTCACCCGCCAATTTAAAATTTTAAAATTTAAAATTTTTATTTTTTACTGTCTTCTCCACGTCAATTTTGTTGGTTAACTAACGTGGTGTTCACATCATAATGTTAGTTTTTCTCCAACCGACATTATGAATGTTCATTTATTTACAAAAATGCCACCGCGTTTTTGATAACATCGTTTTCGCTTTTAACCGTCTTTATGCTTAGACGTTAAAGACTGATTTACTACTAGTGTACACATTAACGATCAGCAAAATAGCAACTGACACATTTGGTCACTAAATCGGTCACTATTTTAATCGGTGATCGATTTTGGTCATTTAATGACTGAATTTTGGGTCACTATTAACGATTTTTTTAGTAGTGTAAGATTTAATCCGTATGTAATATTTTTAATGCAAATCTATATGTAAAATTTTGTATGTAATGTTGATTTTATATATGGATACGAATCTGTATATAATGCTGATTTTACATATGGATGCAAATTTGTATATAATTTCTATATGAAATATGTGACTTTTTCGTAATGTTATACCAGGCAGTCCAAGAGAGCTCAATAGGTAAAATACTCTCATAATCTTTTATAATGTCATCATATAAAGATTTGTAAACTTGTACAAAAGAACTATAGCTGTCAATGTACTTATCTCAACTTCCTATAAAATATCACCACAAGATACAAACCTAAGGAAACCTTTAACAATGTCATCAGTATTGACTTTAATCCAATACATCAAGTATTTTCAAATGACTGGATAGATGAAGTTCATTTATTGGCCCTAGTGTTGATCTCAAAGAACTTCAAAACAAGCCAATCATATATCATTATTCATAAAAGCCAATCATATATCATTATTCATAAAATTTTTAGAAACATTACCTGACAACCTTGATATATCTTTGGTAGTATAAATAATGATGTGTATAGTTATACTTTGTCAGAACCTAACATGATTTATCAATCTCAAAATTATCCACAAGGAGTAAGTAAACTGAATTGTTTGACCACGAGGTAACTGCAGATTTAAGAAATAAATAAAATTATTAAGTGAAAAGAGAAACATACCAGAGAGGACTTGTTGAAGTCAAGCCAATTTCTATAACATGGAACATAAAGAGAAACCCTCTTGTGCACCTCCGACTAATATGTGGTGAAACAAGTTTCAAAGGACTAAAGTTTTAGTAAGAAAGGAGTAAAGTTTTAGTAAGAATAGTATTTGAGCATATCCACTTCTCCTAATCACAGAAACCATAAGAAGATGAGAAAAAAATCCCTGCCAACCTTCCGACTATGCTATCCAAAATTCGATCAACTAGGAGTATCAAGAGAATGAGATATGAAAATGCTCTACAAATTATCAAGACTAGAAATGATGTATAGAGAAGAAGATAGAGTCCAGCTACAACCATTCCAAATATGGGACACCTTTTCATATAACTTAATTCTGTTCTTGTAAAACCCTAAGAGACAATGGAATACAGCTTGTAGAACACCGTAATTCCTTCCAAAAATTAATCTTTTTCCGGATGTTAATAGACCACGAAGTATTTTCTAAAACTCCTTCATACTAATCATTGATTTCATGCCAAATAATGATTTATAAAATTCAAATTTTTTATATGTGGTTTTTAAAAACCTTAATCTCATTAGAGAATTCCAAGACACAGTGTCGTAAGAACATTCTAATTTTTATTTTTTTTATCAATTTTAGGCAAACATTTTTTCACGAACAATCGTTTTTATTTTTCGAGTTATTTTAAAATTAGTCTTAACCCCTCATCAACGTTGATCATTATTTTAGTTTGTTTTATTAATATTCATGATAAATAATAGTTTTTTTTTTCATTTTTAATTTTTTTATTTTTATCATATTCTTCAAAATTTTAACTTTGTGTCGAAATTTTACTTAATCAAAATTTGGTAGTGTCTATAAATTGTTAGAAAATATTTTGAACTAAGCCATCTTACCATAAAAAGTTACACCAAATTAGTATCTACATGATGGATCATATTATTTGTCTAATGGAAATATTTGATTGTTCACAGTAAAAATTTTAGTGAGAAACGTAATTGCAAATTGAATTTGGTAAAATATAATATTTGATCATTTTGTTAAAAATATGACAAATTAAAAATATATTTCTTTGTATTGTATATAGTCGAGAGGAGGTCTTACATATGCTAATATCATTTTAGAAAAATACTGTATAAAATTATTTAGGATCCTAAAATAATAAATAAATAATCAAATAATTAAAATTAATTGAATACTAATTAGTTTCTATTTTCAGTTGTGATGATACGAGACCATAATATTCTCACTCTTTTCAATAAAAAAATATTACCTAAAGTATACTTTAGAAAATATATAAATTAAATTTTAATTTATATATTTTCTAAAATATATAAATTAATGTTCAAACTTAAATGAAATGTACAAATTTCAATTTCCACTCTAACAAGGAGATACTTTATCGGTTGAGGGCTTCCAACCGAGATAGTATGGATACCTACTATGTCGGTTGGGAGCTCCTAATAGTATATATTTCAATCCAACAAAAATTTCAAATTCTGTATCTTAATTTTTCCAGTCTTTTGTTACGTCAGGTATTTGGGAAACCGACATAGAATATGTCATATTACGTCGTGTTTGTGTGAACCGACGTAATATCTCTTCAAATATTTATAAAATTGTCACCGTATTTTTGTTTACTGAACTATACAGCCATTCGAGAATGTGACAGTCCTTATGACAACAAGTTATCAGCCATACCCACAAGTCACTTACTGCATAATACGCATAGGCTGACAAGTATACGACAACCTTTAACAAATGCCTGACTTCTGACACAACAACAAATTTCAATAAGCGACGCACTCCCTCCAGAAAAGGGTAAGATTGAGTGAATTACACGTCTTCCCTTGACACAACAGGCAGAAGAAGGGTAGTTTCCCTAACAAAGAAGCTACACGTCTTCTCCTAACACAGCATGCAAAAGAAGGATATCACTCTGACAGGAGAGACTACACACCTTTCTCTGCTTGAGAAGCAATCATCACACATGCTAGTATAAAAGGATGAACAAGAAAAGAGAGAAGGACAATTTTTACAATCCCAATCAATACTATCAACCTCTGAGAACTGAACACTAGCTAGAACATCGGAGTTTCTTTGGTAGGTACCTCCATCGTCATCCCAGTCACTAGCGATCAGAGATTTGTAGAGAGACAAGTGCAGTTAACACCTTGAAGTCTTGTTCTCAGCCTTAAGGCTCCGTAAGAACATTTATTATTCTCAGCCTCTAGGATATGTAAGAATAATTTGAACATCGGAATATCTTTGGTAGGTACCTCCCCCATCATCCTAGTTACCAGATATCAGAGATTCGTAGAGACACAAGTGTAGTTGACACCTTGAAGTCTTGTTCTCAGCCTTAAGGCTCCGCAAGAACATTTATTGTCCTCGACCTCTAGGCTCTGTAAGAACAATTGGCGTCCATCGTGGGGCCGAGAGGTACGCAGACTGAACTCTAACGGTGTGAACGCGAAGCAAACTCCAAGACCAAAGACAGGTGCACAACGACATGGAAAACGATCCCATGGCCATGCTAGCTACTCTGTAGGAGCAGATGGAGCCATACAATAAAAAAATGAAGAAGACATCAACGAATTAAGGCTCAGGAGTGAAGAAGAAATCCATGCACTGAGAGGATCAAAACGCCATTCTACGACGCATGAAACTGATGCGCTCAGTACGTAAAGGGAAGTCGTAGGCATCCCTTTGTAGACAGAATCATGGACGTCAATTAATCCTTCCGTTGGAAGGAATTAAATATTGAGCCCTACGATGGCACTATAGATCTAAATGAGCACATCAACATCTTTTCCAACCAAGTAAGCCTTTACACTTGTCACGTTTTCCTCACGTCACTGAAGGAGGCAGCCCTAAGTTGGTTTACCCACTTGCCCCCTTACTCCATTGCTAGCTTTGATATGCTTGTCAATAAGTTTAGTACTCAGTTCACCACTAACCAACCAATCATGTCGGTTCTATAGCTTTGATCAATGTAAGGTAGGAGAAAGGAGAGTCCCTGAGAGCTTTCATGGAGAGGTTCGGGAAGCTGACTCTTCAGATCAAAAATTTGGATCCAAATGTTTCTTTGCACCATTTGATAGCGACATTCCGCCCAGGGCCATTTGTAGAAAGCTTATGCAAGAAGCCAGCCTACGACCTCGATGAGTTAAGATGCAGAGTCGCCAAATTTATGGAACTGGAGGAACTTTGTGAGTTTCGAAACCACGCTTAAGCCAGAGAAACTACGAATAGAGGTAAAGGCAAAGAAAAGAGCAACGAGACCTCCCAAGTTTTCTCACTACACTCCCCTCAACGTCAACAAAGGACGGATCTCGGAGGAGGCATTAAATGTCGACCTCATCCCATCTCTACAGAAGTTGCCTACTCCGCAAAATGCAAATACAAGCAACCATTGGCACTTGTCTACACAGCGAGAAGAATGAGAGTTGACTTCCAAAACCACCCAATTGTGGTTAAGATTGACTACCCCATTAGAAAGGTATTGACAAAACCTGATCTTGTAGGGAGAATTATAGGTTGTTCTGTCAAACAGTCAAAATTCGGAATCACTTATGAACCAAGAGGACCTATACGATTCCAATGTCTAGCTAATTTATGTAGATGGAGCATCAAACACCAAAGGAAGTGGGGTCGGGGTCATCTTAAAAGGACCAGAAGGGCTTACCATTGCACCAAGGTTTGATTTTAAAACTACTAATAATCAAGACAAATATGAGACCATAATTGGAAGTTTAAATTTAGCTAGAGATGGGAGTAGAGGAGATCCAATGTAGGAGCAATTCAAAGTTGACAGTCGACCATCTGACCGGAGAGTTCCAGGTCAAGGACAATATGATGAAGCAATATTATCAAAAAGTGTTGAATCTCCTCTCAACCTTTAAATAAGCAAAGGTGAAACACATCAGAAGAGAGCAAACTGCAAGAGCCAATTTACTCGCAAAACTTGCAAGCACCAAAAATAAGAACCACTACCATTTAGTCATACAGATGACAGTTCCAGTGCCAAACATAGCTGTTGGAGAGGAGGTCATGGCTATTGAAGAAAACAAAGAGTGTTGGACGATTCCAATCATTAACTTCCTAAACGATGGAACGTGTGAAGAGGTCAAAGAGGCCTCTCAAGCGAAAGAGGCCTCTGAAGCGAAAGTGTGTGAGGTATACACTGATAGGGGAAGAGTTATACAGAAGAAACTATTCAAGACCGTTGTTGAAATGCATCAACAAAAATCAAGCCAAGTACGTGATGGTCGAGCTACATGAGGGAATTTGTGGTCTCTATTTTGGAGGACGCAGCATGGCAACAAGAGCATTAAGTGTCGGGTACTACTAGCCAACCAACTATGGAGAGTGACTTTGCAGTCTATGTCAAGAAGTGTCAAAAGTGCTAAGAATTTAGTAATGTGTTGAGGACTAAACAATAAACTTTACACCATATGAGCTCTCCATGGCCCTTTGCCCAGTGGGAAATTGACATCATCGGCCCATTCAGCCCTGGAAAAGGGCTGCGTAAGTTTCTTCTAGTCGTTGTTGATTATTTCACTAAGTGGATAGAGGTCGAACCCTTGGCCTCTATTACAACTAACAAGGTTCAATCCTTTGTATGGAAAAACATAGTATGCAGGTTCGGGTTGTCAAATACTATCATTTCAGACAATGGAAGACAGTTTATCGACCAGGGACTTCAAGATTTTTACAAAGGGTTGGGAATCCGCTCCATCACCAGTTCAGTGGAACACCCACAAACCAATGGGCAGGTTGAAGATGCGAAAAAAAAGTTATCTTGAATGAACTTAAGAAAAGGTTGGGAACTGGTAAAGGAAGGTGGAACGAAGAGTTACTGGAAGCACTATGGGTGTTAGCACCAGTGGGCTATTGTGATGATTTGATGAAGCCAACCAAGTGGAGATGTTCAAGACCTCATGAACATATGTGGAATGCATGAACATTTCATGAAGATTGAAGACTTGGTCTAGAACTTAGGAGTGTGTGTTGTGGGGTAAGTTTGAGGTCTAATCAGTGATGCTTGCAATCTTAATCAAGGATAAGCTCCACAAGTATTTTCTGTATTAACAAAAGTTTTTAGAAATCATTAAAATCAAAACTTGCGTTTTGAACAACTGCTTTAACTAATTGGAGAAAAACAGTCGACTATTTGAAAAATCAATCGACTGAATTTTTAAATGACAGTTATCTATAAATAACTGGCGCGAAATTTTTGAAAGTTACGAAAATCATTCTAAACATTTTCTGAGCAAGAACATTTGAGATTTCAAAGAGAGCTAAAGCACCCTTGAGTCTAGTGATCAAGATCAATCAACTTTTTCATCAAGAACTGTTTTCTTGAACTGCTGCTGGAGCATTCATTTGACTGAGACAATTTCTTCACTGATTCGATCATCAGACTAAGCCTTCTATACCCTTTCCTTATTACCTTTGTATTTCTTTGTATAGAAGTGCTTGTATTGCTGCGACTGTGTTAATCTTTCTTTGTATTGAAGGTTATTCTGCTGAGAGTTACCTGGGTTGGTAATTCTTTCTGTACGGTGGGCTCTGTATAGGGTGTGACTTGCTGGTGGGATTCAGCAAGGGTCTTCGTGAAACACACAATGGGTTTCTGTGTGGTTTCCTGTTCTGCTGTGGGTTTAGCAGGGGTCTACTACGGGGTGCAGTGAGATGTTTCTGGGTTATACAGTGGACTCTGTATAACTGTGACTTGTTGTGGGTTTCAGCAAGAGAGTTCTTGAAGCACATAATGGATTCTGTAGTGTTTCTTGGTCTGCTGTAGGTTCAACAATGGTTGGCTGCAGAGTGTAGTGTTTTCTTGCTGTAGGCAAGTGTTATAAACGTGATTAGGTTGATCAGTTTAGTGAAATCCTTACTGTGTGTAAGGGACTGGACGTAGTCCAGTTGTTGGGTGAACTAGTATAAAAATCTACTGTGTCCTGATTCTCTCCTGCTCTCTCTCTTTAGTGTTCTTGCTAATTCTTGCTGATTTTCTTGAATTTTCAGAATTAAGTGAATCTTGCTAATTGAATAACTTCATCATTTTTCTAAAAACATTTTTAGCAACAATCTAAAATCATTTATTCCATTTTAACAGTCTAATATGAACTGCTTTGAATCTGTGAATAACCAGTATATCAGTTTTCTGTAAATCTACAGTTTAGCAATCTACTGGGTTTACTGTTTATCAGTTCGTTTTTCCAGAAAACTCAATCTTTCATTGTTATTGATTAAAGACTGTTTTAATACACTTAACCTAGTTTGTATTGGTTAATAAAAGGTTCTTTAATCAGTAAATCTTTATAAACTGAACTAATTCTTTGATTTCTTGATTCAACTTTTCCATAACTAACTTTACAGTATACTATGTATTTTTCTTGTTACAGTTTACTGTATCTGGTTGATTGACATTGTGCTGGAATTGCTTTTGAACCTTTGTTGTTTGCTGAACATATCATCTTTAGTAGTTTCCATAAAAATTATTCATTTTCCAAACAGTTTGCGAAAAGTTTTCAAGTGTTCAATTCACCCCCTCCCCCCCTCTTAAACTTAGCCATAACATATTTTACAATGGGCATACAAGTGCACACCATAATCTTCAACTAAAGAGACTCCATTCAGCCTCACCTATGGCTCAGACGCTATATTGTCAGTAGAACTTGGAGAGCCTAGCCTACGCAGGGAAATGTTTGATCTAAAGCTTAATTACGAGAGCCTTATGGCCGGCTTGGACTTAGTTTGTGAACTGAGAGACAAAGCTCGAGTGATGGAAGAAGCAAGCAAGAGAAGGGCTGGGAGAAAGTACAACTCCAAGGTTAAACCGAGAAGTTTTCATGCTAGAGATTTAGTGTGGAGGATGAGAAGTGAGGCAAGGCTAAGAGAAGGGAAGTTCTCTACCAACTAGGAAGGACCATTCAGAGTTCGACAAGTAGCAAGCAATGGAGTATACCATCAGGAACATTCGCCTGGAAAAGCGATACCAAGGACCTAGAACGCATCCCACCTCAAGTTCTACTATAGCTGATTTGTGTTTAAAAACTAATGTATTTTGGGAGCACTCTTTCGTACCTCCGTCTTTTTTCCCTAAGAAGGGTTTTGGCTAAGAAGATATTAACGAGGCTCTATTTCAATGAATTTATCCAGTTATTTTGCAATCTATTCTTTCAACTTATCTAATAAGGCACAAATCAGAAGTCCCCAGCCCAATTAAAAGCGATGGGTGCCAAGGCCGAGAAACACCTCGGCCTAAACTCGAAAACCCAATCAAAAGCGATTGGTAACAAGGCCGAGAAACACCTCGGCCTCAACTTGAAAACCCAATCAAAAGCGATGGGTGCCAAGGTCGAGAAACACCTCGACCTCAACTTGAAAACCTAATCAAAAGTGATTGGTAACAAGACCGAGAAACACCCTAGCCTCAACTTGAAAACCCAATCAAAAGCGATTGGTGACAAGGTCGAGAAACACATCGGCCTCAACTCGAAAATCCAATCAAAAGAGATTGGTGCCAAGGCCGAGAAATACCTTGGCCTCAACTTGAAAATCCAATCAAAAGCGATTGGTAACAAGGATGAGAAACACCTCGACGTCAACTTGAACACCCAAAAAGCGATTGGCACCAAGGCCGAGAAACACCTCGGCCTCAACTTGAAGACTCAATCAAAAGCGTTTGATAACAAGGCCGAGCAACACCTCAGCCTAACTCGAAAACTCAATCAAGAGCAATTGGAATCGTGGTCAAGAAGTACCTCGGCAAGCCCCCCCCCCTTCCCTTTTGTGCTTGACAAATACTACGTTGAATGATCGAGACATGTGATGTCGAAACTAAAGTGAAGCGCAAGAAATAAAAAGAACGCAACCAATACTTAGGCGAAATAACAATTGCATTGATCAAGGATTTACAAAAGTTTTGGTGGAGGTCAAGATACGACAAAAAGCATAACCCTCCATAACACAATGTAAATAAACACATTAACAAACTACTTGGCCTCACCCAAACCATCAACAACCCAGGCCCTCTCTTCCTCCTCCTCCTCAAGAATCTCCTCATCCTTCTCCCCAAAGTTTCCTCTTCATCACCACCACCAACCTCTTCCTCCTCATCAGCCCTGCCGACTTCCTTGTCGGGCATATCTCCAATAGGAACAAGCTGACCCTAACAGACCTCCTTCTCAACATCAAACATATTACCCTCAGCATGCACCCCATATAGCAGAACAACTTGCCTAACAACTTGAATAAATCCTTCCTCAGCAACATTTAAGACATAGTCCTTGAGGGTAATGACTTCTTGTTCAAGTTTGGCAATGGTCTCGTCCTTCGCCGACAAGGTATCGTCTCACTCTTGGATAACACCATGAAGCTCTTCATGTTGTCGAGACATCTTGGCCGTCAACTCCTCCTCTTTCCTCTCTTACTCACCACACCGTGCCTCCAGCTTGGACATATCAAACTTCGAGACCAAGAGCTCGGCCTTCAGCTTGTTAACTTGGTCTGTCAGGGCAAACTTGGCTTCCACAACCTTCTTCAATGCACCCCGGGAGTCGGTCAGCCTCAGTTTCAAGTCCTCAAGCTCCTTGATCGACTCCTGTGAAAGCTCATGAGCTAAGAGGCGAACAACAGCCACTGCCCGTGCCTAGAGCTCCAACAAATCGGTCATGAAGTCCCCCTTGTAGGATGACAACAGCCGAAAACATTGAAGGAAACCCCAAGAGTTGGGATGAAGTTGAGTCGGGGCGACATTTAGAATGTGTAACACCCCAATGGTAAACTCATCAAAAGGAAGACGAACACGGGTGTCAATAAAGAAAGCTCCATATATGAAAAAGAAGTTTGACCCACTATCTTCTCGGCCATGGCAGACACGGTCAATGATCGAGCACTTCTCCATCGACACAATCCCATCCTCGGCCTCACGAGTTACCATAGGAACACTTGCAACAAAGTACTCCAATGAATCATGCCATCTATACTTAGACGACTGCTTAGCGACGTCGCCACTTACCCAATCATACCCAATCCTCAGAGGAGGATCACTCAATGCGTTGTCACCCGAGGAGTCCTAGGCTGTGTTGGCGTCATCCGCCCTCACCACTAAAACACCAGAAGGCGGAGAGTCCTTATGAGGGCCAACTAACTCCTCAGGCACATTAAATGAAGATTGGGAAACAGAAGAAGACTAGGAAGCTGGAAAGTAGAAGAAGACCGGAAACTAGAAGACAAAGACAAAAGAGGACAAAGAAGACATGATTACCTTAAGGTTGGAAGAACACGGTGCACTCAAGCTTTCAGAAATAGAAAAGATATCGGACCTCAGAGGAAGAAGGCAGTAAGAAATGCCAAAGTGATTCACAGAACCTTCACTTATAGAAGAAGGGGAGGGCGATCAGTGACTCCTCGCCTCCCAGCCATTTGATCTTGCAAATCTCGAGAGCTAAAGTCTACCAGTCCCATCAAATAAGGCCCAAGGCCCAAATACCTCACTCGACCTAACTACCAAGTAGGAGAAGACACTGTATCAACCCAAAAACGACATGAATTCCCTATAGAACAACGAAAGGATAACCACTTTTCAAGACTTATACCACTAAGGAGTATGGCTGACAACATGCACTCATGAAGCTCTTTGAAGTTTGGCAACTACTCGAGCTTGAGAGGCATGTGTACTATATAAACACTAAAGAGCATGGCCAACAACATTCACTACACGGTTGCTAGGGAGTATGGACGTATTATACAGCCACCAAAGAACATGGCCCGCAACTTTCACTATACGGGCACCAGAGAGCATGGTCGACAACATCCACTCCTTGAAACTCTTAGTAGTCTAAAGACTACAAGAGCCTGGGAGGCTAGTGTGCTATACAACCATCTGAATGTGTGGCCGATAACATCCACTCCTTGAGACTGTTAGTAGTCCAAAGACTACAAGAGCCTGCGAGGCTAGTGTACTATACGGTCATCTGAAGGTGTGGCCGACAAAATCCACTCCATGAGACTCTTAGTAGTCCAAAGACTACAAGAGCCTGGGAAGCTAGTGTATTATATGACCATCCAAAGGTGTGGCCGACAACATCCACTCCTTAAAACTTAGTAGTCTAAATACTACAAGAGCTTGGGAGGCTAGTGTATTATATGACCATTCGAGAATGTGACAATCCTTAAGACGAGAAGGTATCAGGCATACACAAAAGTCGATAACTATAGAATACGCATAGGTTGACAAGTATACGACAACCTTTAACAAACCAATCTCCCCATCTCCCTTGCATTGGGAACAAGCGCTTGACTTCTGACACAGGAACAAATTCCAATGAGCGGCACACTCCCTCCGGAATAGGGTAAGGTTGAGTGAATTACACGTATTCCCCTGACACAGCAGGCAGAAGAAGGGTAGTTTCCCTGACAAGGAAGCTACATGTCTTCTCCTGACACAACATGCAAAACACGGATATCACCTATGAAAGGAGAGACTACACACCTTCCTCTACTTAAGAAGCAATCATCACACATGTTAGTATAAAATGATGAATAGAAAAAGAGAGAATGACAGTTTTTACAATCCCAATCAACACTATCAACCTTTGAGAACTAAACACTAGCTTGAACATCAGAGTATCTTTGATAGGTACCTCCCCCGTCATCCTAGTTATCAGAAATCAGAGATTCGTAGAGAGACAAGTGCAGTTGATACCTTGAAGTCTTGTTCTCAACTTCAAGGCTCGACAATAACATTTATTTTTTTCGGCCTCTAGGCTCCATAAGAACATTTACATCAGTTTTTTTCTTTTAACTAACATCATATCCTGTTATAGAAAGTATTTTTTTATTAGTGAAAAACTTTTATAAATATGTTCAACCAAATATGAAAAGTTTCTAACAAACAAAATTACCATAAAGATCTTTATGCCATAATAAAAGACACTTACCAATATACAATAACATTCTTAAAAAGGTTTAGAGAACAACACGAATTTTGTTAATGTTGAGACATTTCTACCAATCTAATTATCATGTAACAATACTAAGAACTAAGGTTAGTTAATTCTTTTTTTATATAGGTTAGAGAAGATAAATTAAACTGTTTAAATTATGTTATATTTATTCAACGTCAATCCTTACCGTAGAAAACTAATGTCCTAGTCAATTTCATAAGCAGAAGTACGGACGATTGTTGATTTCTTTTACTATAATCATCAATGTTAACTTTACGTTAAATCTAAGTCAACATTCTATAATGAATTTGAAAAAAAAATATATAATATCTAGTGCAAAATTTCATACGCGCATACAATAAATAAATTAATTCAACTGAAGATAAGACGACTAACAAAAAGTAATCGCTCAGAAACTATCAATTCAACTATCATCATATGTGAATTCGAAGGGTAACGTGACTTTCAAGTAAAGTATTGTACCTTAACTAAAAACTTTATTCATGAACTGTTTGTAAAACGTTTTATAATGTAAACAAATTAAAAACCATTCACGATAATAAGAATGATACATGGACACGACACTTAAGAGTGTACACATTTATTTAACACTTTTTTATTCTTTCTCAATCATATTATATATATTTCTCATTGTTATTTTTCTTTCTATATTTCCACCCCTGAAGTAGACTTTTTTGTCCAAAAAAGAACTAAAATATTATTATAAAATTTATAAATTCACATTTTTACAGCCTTATATTATATATCAATGGACAAATAATTTCATTATCAACACAATGAAATTAAATTCTAATTTTATTGGCTAGGTTAGGCGTTAGTTTTGGTGAATACTTATTTGCGTATATGTCTCCGAATTTATTTGTACATGATCCAACACATATGATTAATCACGTTTATAAACATCGTTAATTTTCCAATAGAAATTTATTTTTAACACAGATTTCAAAAAAAGTATGAGATAAAAAATTACACATCAATAAACATCTTACTAACCTATGAGAGTATTAACCATAATGATAATTGATATACTAACATTACTCATTTACTCTTTGACTATTTATGAGAAAAGTTAATGATATTTTTCAGGATTAAATATGTTTTTTACTGTCCCAATTATTATAAAGAATTGTTTTTCATTTTTGACTAAAATTATACACCTATTCCATGACTTCATCTAACACTTATTTCTTGAATCAATTGAGTCAAACAAAGTCATGGAGTGTTTTAATTTTCATACCTATTTACACGGATGAGATTTTTAATGTAATTGAATTTATGAATTTTATTTTTTTCATGTTATTCTTTATTTTCTTTTCTTATTTATTAATAATCTGTTGTAAGTTAGAATCAAATACAAACTTTATATGTATATATAAAGCTTATCACTATATTATGATTAAGTTAGTGATCATATCATAATATATACTTATAATTGTTATGATTATAATAATAACAATATTAATAATATTATATATAATAATAACAATAATAATAACAATAATAATGATAATATTATATTAATAATTTTAACAATGTTAACAATATTAATAATGATAATAATATTAAAATACACATATGATTAATATTATTAATAATAATATTATATAAATATTATTATTATTAATAAATATCAATAATAACAATAATATAAATAATAATAATAATAAAAATATTAATATTTTGAATATTTTTTATCAATATTAATAACATTATATTAATATTCATAATAATAATAATAATAATACTCGAAATAATATTCATGACAATAATAATATTTTTAATAACGATATTAATAATATTAATAATAATAATAATATAATAATAATCATAATCATAATAATGTCAGAAATATTAATAATGTTAATAATAATAATAATAATAACGTAATTAATAAAAATATTAGTATTATATTTGAATTTGTGTTTAAAAATTTGGAAGCAAATCCTTTTATTAATTTTTGAAGGAAAAAATCGATGCATATATAGAAATTGATATTTAATATTGATTTTACATACAAATTCAAATTTGTATGTAAAAAATTGTATAAATTGTTGACTTTACATACAAATTTGAATTTTTATTTAAAAGTTCATTTGTAATGTTGATTTTACGTATACATATTCATCTGTATGTAATATTTATAGATAAATCACAATTCTTTTGTGATACAGAAATTTGTAATTGTTTTTATAAGTTCAATTCACCCTCCTTTTGATGTGAATACTTTCTTCTCAACACTTAACAAATACATTTGTTATTATATACACTTATTACTAGATACCAAAAGGTTTGGTGCTCTAGACCATTAATACCTAAACTCCTTATAACCACGAGTTAACTTATACAAGTTGATGCAAATGTTCCTCTATATAGAAGGAACTATGGAGGTTGTTCAGTGAAGAGAAACCATTTTATTTATTTGACAAAATATTCTCTTCTCACGGGGAAGGAACACTAAGTTCTCACACCTCATATTCATCTTTAGTCCCTATTTTTGGAGTTTTTGAGTTTTTTTTTTCTCCATCTCGTTTTTGTTTCATCCACACTTGATACTCCAAACATGTGTAGGTGTCAAAGGATAAAACAAAAACTTCTTTTCCTTGTGAGTGAATGTAATTTCGTTAGTAAGACCATGTGCATGGTTTTCTTGTCAAATTGTCAAGGCCTTCCCAATAAGATGTTACAAGCATCCATTGACACTACATCACATAAAACTTTATCTTCATATTTCCTAATGGAAGACTTGACCTTCACTTGATACATTGTCATGTCTACATATTTATTTAGCCAATGCAATTTATAAGGTTTGGGATGAGATATAATAGTTAAATTCAATTTCTCAACTACCCTAGTGCTACAACTTGCTGTCAACAACGAGAGAACAAGTATTTTCAGAAACTTTATATCTTATATGAAAGATGTTCTCTCTTTGAGACTCGAGATGTGGACTAGGTTGATTATCGAGGATTTTTCTAACCACAAGAAGATCCCTATCACAAGAGTATGCATCCTCACTCTTATGTTCAATAGAATCCTCATTTTCACTTACAGAAGAAGACTCATCTTGGCTAATGTAAATATTCTTACAACTCAAGACCATGTTATTTTTTGGTGGGGTATTGAGATGCAATGTGACCTTTGTCTAGACATTTAAAGCATTTAATATACTAGTTCAAGTGTTTGAGGTGTGCGCCTTTGTCCCTTTATCCTTCTCTCTGGGTAGGTTCTTCCTTAAATTTTTCTTTTTGAAACCCACCCGCCCTCTTAAACTCTTTCTTGGCATAAGAGTTAGAGTATGGATTTTCTTTTCTACTTTGCCCCTTTCTCAAATTTTGTTGTTCAACTTTAATACACATATGGATAGAAGTTCAACTCTATCTCTTTTCCAAGATTGATTCATCTCATGAACCTAGCAATGGTGGTATTCTCTTATTCTTGGATCTCAGGCCTTATCATGTACATCTTCATCTTTTGTTTGTATTCGTCCACACTTTTATTTTCTGATAAAGTCATTGAAGGTTATCCATAAGCTCCCCATTATAATAGGTGGGGACATGGTGACGTCATATGGCACTGCTCAGGTCATTCCAATATTGGATGTCAGGATCATTATAGAGGCATCACTTGATACTATTTTAACACGTAGAGGTTTTTCTACTCGTGGAACTTGGAAAGGTTTGTGTATTCGTGGTAATCTAAAGAGGTATGTGTACACATTGTAAACATTTACTGTATAGTGGAATCTCTTACAAAGTTTTTTTAAAAAGAAGAACTTGATGTACCTAAGTGGTAGGGTGAACCAATATAAAATTGACTTATCTGTCCTTGTTTGTTCTTGTATTAGATGATTTTGCTTGGTTTTTTTATTTGCAGCGATTTGAGTTTAGGCTCCATTCAAATTCCCTTTTGTGGAGCTAAATGTTCGTACATCTCTCTCTCTCTCTCTCTTTCTAGGGAAGTCCACTAGTGCTTGACATATCCCTTTAAACTTGAAGTGGCCAGAGGTACTTTCCTTTTCCCGCCAACTTGGTGATAGGAGAATAATTGTTTTACTTTCATTTTTGAATCAAGTTAGACTTCCACATAATTCTTCCCTTAGAAGTGAGGCAATTCGACCACGGTTTCAATACAAGATCCCTCCCCCTCACTCCCTTCTCTCGCAATTCTCCGGACAGTGTCTCATCCTCGACGACTAGCCCAACAAGGCCCGCGTGACCAAGGCCCAAGTTGAGGCCAAGATCCAATCCGAGTCCATCCCCATCGCGAAAGTCCTCAAAATGTCAAAGTTGGCCTCCGATTATCGCGCTTTTGAGGCAAAGTGGAAGCTCTGTGATTCCTACGATTTGTTTTTTGCAGAAAAGAGTATTGTATCATTGCTTCCTTGGCTGCTCGGGAAGCAGTTTTTCAAGAAGAGGAAGTTGTTAGTGTCGGTGGATCTGAAGAAGAGTAACTGGAAGGACCAAGTGGAGAATATGAGCATTTCTTAACGCAGTTGCTAAAGAACAGCAGTGGTATGTTATACTTTCCATCGCGGTTGTACAACCGCGATTGTATCTTCAGTACTTATTATCACGGTTACATCTATCGCGGTTTCGGAACCGCGCTTGTAAACCTTATATAACCGCGATTAAATTTGTGCTTCTTCAATGAGATTTCCATATGTAAATTTGGAGAGATAAGTGATAACCTCAACCAGAACCCAAAAGTACTTGAGGTACAAGATTAGAGTTTCCCCTTTTCTTTTGACAATATAAGGTCTAACAAATGGTTCCTCACAAGAGGAAACCTTTTGTTCTTTCACCTTAGAAGGGCCAACCACTAGCATCCCAATTTGAGGAGCGACCGAAAGAGGAAGTGAAGAAACTTCCTCTGTAGCACCACCCCTTTGGAAAAGAGTTAGTATGACTCGGGGACGTTTCCTCCACATTGGCAATAACGTTCCTACTTACTAAAGGACTATTTGCTACATAAGAATAAGAAAACGAAGAAGATGAGGCCACTAGAAATGCACGAAGACACAAATGGTAGGGAGAAAAAAAATGATAAGTGCTCTCCTGAAAGCTTCTAAAACCTAGAAAAGGTTGGGAGGAAAGTAGTAATAGGAGAAGTAATAAAATGACAAAACAATGATTGAATATAAAACAATTGAAGCTTTTCAAACGCTTTATGCAAAACAGTGACACTTGAAATGCTATGACTTATGGTAACGTGTGATGTGAAAACATAACTCAACTATGAAAATAACGCAACATCTTGAAAAAGATAAACTCATCATTACTAATTAAAAATCCCTCATTAATACATATTGAAAAACACATTGTTACAAGACTTGTCATACCGACTTGAAAAATCAAACAAACTTTGCTTTGTGAGAATCGTGCAATGTTGATCTCAACAACTAGTTGTGAAAATACATCAAAATGGGTTATACTACAACTTGTTCATCTCTTAAATCGATCCACTTATACTTCTTTTACGAATTTTGAGTTTAGGAGACTTGTTGACCTACCTGTATCCGAAATATACGGAGATACGCATAATAGTAGAAAATCTAATTAAGTCAAATGCGGGCTAATCAAATTAGACACAACCATATAACTTGAATATGTGTATAATAATATTGCATTAAATAACAAATATTCAATAATCAATTATATCTCTTATTTATTTTAAATATCTTTTAAATACTTTAATCCAAACCTAAAAAAATCTATCAATACAAATCAATATTAGAATGTAGTTTACTCAATTCTTACACTTACTTATACAATTACTTTTGTTTTTACTGATTTAAGTGTTGAAAAATCTTTTAGAAATGCATCTCTCCTCATCGTCTTGGACAACCTTATACACCAAAGTCACAACGTATTAATTCTTTTTAACAAGACAAATTTAATTATATTTATACGTAATAGAGGTGCAAGTCTTTTTCCAACTTTGATATATTTAAATTTCTAACCCGTGTAGATTCTTTCTACATTGAACCCAAAAGAAGCATGGGACCAGTGCCAACTGCAAACTTCATGCTTGTATTTTAACGCTTAATTCATGAGTAGAAATCAACCTACAATGGCCACTCTTACTATTCTCCTCTTTTGTAAGCTATTTTTGTTCTTCTCTAAATTTGCAGCCGCTTCAGATACCATCACCCAGTATGAGTCACTTGAAGATGACCAGACCTTGGTTTCAAACGATGGAATCTTTGAGTTGGGTTTCTTCACCCCAGCTACTACTTCCTCAAACCGCTATCTAGGAATCTGGTACTCAAACATACCTGTCAGAACCGTGGTCTGGGTTGCAAATCGTGACACTCCAATCATAGACAACTCCACCAAGTTGAGCATAAACACACTGGGCAACCTCGTACTTGTCAACCAGAACAACACCGTTATTTGGTCAACAAACGCAACGACCAAAGGGGTTGTTGTTGTGGCACAAATTTTGGACTCAGGCAACTTGGTTCTAAGAGATGAGAAAGACACCAACCCTGAAAACTACATGTGGCAGAGCTTTGACTATCCTTCAGATACGTTTCTTCCTGGCATGAAAATAGGATGGGACTTGAAGAAAGGGCTAAATAGGGGCCTAACTGCGTGGAAAAACTGGGATGACCCTTCACCAGGAGAGTTTACAGGATTCCTTTCACGCTCCAGTAATCCTGAAGAGGTTATGTGGAAGGGCTCAACAAAGTACTTCAGAAGTGGTCCTTGGGATGGAACTAAATTCAGCGGTAGCCCCTCTCTGTCATCCAACTCAGTAGTAAACTACACGGTTGTGTCCAACAAGGATGAATTTTACGCTACATATAGCACCGATGATAGTTCAGTGATTTCAATAATCGTGATGAATCAAACACTTCTTGTTCATCAGCGCCTGACGTGGGATGGCCAATCGTGGAGGGTATCTTCAAAGTTGCCGAGTGATTTATGCGATGACTATAATATATGTGGCGCGTTTGGGATTTGTGACGTTAGTAAGGCACCCATGTGCAGATGTTTAGATGGATTCGAGCCAAAAGCACCCCAAAACTGGAGCCAAATGAACTTTCATCAAGGGTGCGTGCACAACCAAACTTGGAGCTGCAGAGACAAGAATAAAGATGGGTTTCTCAGATTCAGTAACGTGAAGGCACCAGACACTTCAGTTTCATGGGTTAATCCAAGTATGACACTCGAGGAATGCAAAAACATATGCAGGGAAAATTGCTCATGCAAAGCTTATGCAAATTCAGAAATAACAGGAAAAGGCAGTGGGTGTGTCATTTGGTTAGGTGATCTATTAGATATAAGAATCATGGCAAATGCTGGACAAGATCTGTATATTAGATTGGCCGTGTCTGAAACAGGTATGAACTTCGATTTTGATTTTGGCTTGTTTGCAATTTTGTACAAAGCATCTGTGTGTTGGAGAGGAAAGAGAAGTTAAAATGAATTGATAATTTCGAGTTAAAAGTAATTTATATAATTTAATTAATTTAATTAGCTTTTAAAAAAGTTAGATAAATATAAATTTCTATAAAAGTTGATTTCAGCTTATGGATATTTTTTTTATTGTTTTCCTTTTAGAAATTTGTTCAAGCATGACCTTCATCATCATAGCCACAGTTAAAATATGTTGATATTCAATTTCCTTCTTATATTGATTACTTATTTTCTTGTCTCTGTCGTGTTCATGAAAATTGAGATGAAAATGATAATTCGAAGAAAAAGGTACTTGTGTTGGCAACAACAATTTCCTCAGCTATTGCGATGCTATTGATTTTCATATTCATTTATTGGAGTAGCAAAAGAAAAACGAAAGGTACGCTATTCCCTGAGTGTTGCCTTCTCATAATGATTATCATGGACGGTTTGAATTTTACTTAGGAAATTCATTTCAGTAAAACTCAAGTAAAGTGGAAAAAAAAAAAAAAAAAACTTGTTGTAAGTCAACAGATAAATCTAGCTTCTAATTCAGTTTAAAAAATGCTTCTAATTCAGTTTAAAAAATGTTAAATATATTGAAATAATGTTCAATTTAAATTAAATGTGATTTTAGCGTAACTAAAATCCAAACATGATCATATTTGGAACTACCAAATATAGATTCCTAAAATCTTTCTTGTGTTTCATTTTGAAATAAAAAAAAAAAAAAAGGAATACATTTTTATAGGGAGATATTACCATTTCCACCTTCTCCTATATTACTAACATATTTTCAAATATAATACTTTCAATTAAGAATAGAAGGCATACCATAGAATTCAAATTAATGCAACCCAAAAGTACACTTTGTTAGCACGGTCTGTTATTTAAATTTTATCATTTACGTTGTTTTGGTTAAATAAAATTCCATCACTATAGTCAAAGGAATGGAAAATGAAGGCCAAGAAGAGTTTGAGCTACCTTTGTTTGACCTTGCCTCAATACCATACGCAACAAATCATTCTCGAATCACAATAAGCTTGGTGACGGCGGTTTTGGGCATGTATATACGGTAAGGGAACAATCACTAGTAGAAAAATAGCCTTCGTTGTCGGTTCTAAGAGACTTTTTTCGTCGGTTTTCGACCCGACGTTGACCCAGGAGACGTTGAATCAGACATCGGTTTAACAACCGACGTGGTGATTGGACTCACTACGTCGGTTAAGACAAGTAAACCGACGTGGTGATTAACATAATAAGTTATTTTAGAAGAAGCACCATGTCGGTTGGGTGCCCAAAACCGACGTAGGTGTTCTCTTCACCACGTCGGTTTTGAGACAAAACCGACGTAGTGATTCTTCTAAATTAATTATTATATTAATCATAAAAGCATAAAATTGTAACTATTCTCTCTGCAGTTACTGTGGTTTAAGATAACTGCTAATAAAATTTCAAGATAGTACTACTAGCATGACAGTTATACAATCTTTGTAATACAGTGAGAAAAATATTTCATTAATTTTAGTTTAGATCAATAAGTTGTCTGTTGCGTTTGTAGGTTGATGTTATCCATTTATAAGCCCCCAGGCAAAAATGTCAAATATATTGCATTGATCATCTATCCCCTTCTCCCTCCTTTTAAAAGTACAACTCATAGCTTTTATTTAGTTAGAATAGGCTGAGATCCATTTTTATTCAGGTATGTAACCATTACAAAAAACAATAACCAGGAATAAGAATAAAAAGTGGTGAGGATAAAAGAATATTATTTTGTTTCCCAAAAGGAATCAAAACACTCACAGTTTTCCCAAATAAAGTTTCAGTAATTGGCTCTCCAAGCTTCTTCTGTTGTATGGAAACTTGCAGTTCATTCTGCATGAACATTATTTTTCTTCAAAAATTGAACAACATTCATTTAGAAAGAACGAAAATTTTTTATTTGAAATTGAAGATATCATACTTGCTTTCGAAGGAGACCTAG